>Ga0189291_100083_pt1 | contig 121088 bp, 91 predicted proteins | sample UW1redminimetaG_FD_130331 | JGI IMG/M metagenome (GOLD analysis project Ga0189291, IMG submission 130331) | Marine microbial communities from the Costa Rica Dome - UW179B-red mini metaG | ecosystem: Environmental > Aquatic > Marine > Oceanic > Photic zone | place: Costa Rica: the Eastern Pacific...
GAACTCGACAACGGTTCTCGGCGGCGAAGCCGTTGCAATGGGTCCAGGCGCAACCGCTATCGGTTGGCGCGCCATGGCAACCGCCGAACGCGCACAAGCCTTCGGTCACCTCGCGAATGCATCGGGTGTCCGCTCCACAGCCGTCGGCGAAGCCGCCAATGCTTCGGGCGCGGGATCGATTGCCATCGGTAATCAGTCATCCGCATCGGGTGTTGATTCCATCGCCATCGGTAACGGCGCTGTCGCCACTCAGGCGGGTCAAGTCGCCATCGGTAGCGCAACGGCCACAACCCGTGTTGCTGGTATTGCCTCAGCGACCAGCACAGGCGCCCAGACAGGCGCTATTGGCCTCGTAACGACTGATATGGACGGTAATTTGGCGGCTGATTTCACACTCAGCAACGGCCAAGCGTCCAACTCGTTGGCCATCGCGACCAACAGAGCCGCGATTGACTCCAACATTGCGTCGATTGCGTCTAACGCAACGTCCATTGGCGGAAACCGTGCGGCCATCGTATCGAATGCGACAGCCATCGGCGTCAATGCTGACAGCATCCGCGACAACCGCGGCGGTATTGCAGCGGCGCTCGCACTCGACACGGCCTTTGTTCCGCAAGGTCAGACCTTCGCTGTCACAGGCGGCTTCGGCTTCTATGAAGGCGAAAGCGCATTGGCCGGATCAGCGTCTTACCGTCTGAACGAGACATTCCAGATCAATGCGGGTCTTACATCCGCTCTTGATAATGGCGGAACAGGCGGTCGCGCCGGTTTCCAAGCCAGCTGGTAAGTCTGTGACGACTTTCCTAAATTCACGCGTTCCGGTTCGTCCGGGGCGCGTTTTTTCTTTTCCGAAATTGGGATTTGGCTTGATCGCCGGGCTAATGCTCAGCTTTGTTCAAACCCCAATTTATGCGCAGAACGCCCAGCCGGCCGCACAAAACCGCCTTGCGATTGCCGTTCCTGATGAGAATACGCTCGCCCGGTTGGTTTGGAGCACGATGGTCGCTTTAGATAATGCGAATAGGACAGAGAATTACACGGTCCTGCGTAGCCTCGGAACCGACGCATTCCGCGTCCGAAATTCTTCGGCGCAGCTCGCTGTTAATTTTGGAGATTTGCGCAATAACCGTGTTGATATAGGCCGCGCGATTTTAAGTTCGCCCACCTATTATATTCCACCGCAGATCACACCGCAGGGTTACTTGCGCCTGCGCGGCGGTTTTGACTATCGCCCTAAATCCATTCGCTTCGACTTGCTCTATAGTCTCGAAGGCGGTGGCTGGCGCATTACGGCCATGAGTGTTGTCGAAATGGACTCCAACGCGCCTAAATAATGCCCTCGCCAATGCTGAGGCGTACCAGCTTAACTTAAGACGTCCAATAAAGCCTTCGCGATAGCCGGAATATTGCTGACATTCGCCCCAGCAATATTCACACGTCCGCTATTGGTCATATAGATCGCATGGTCATCGCGCAGGCTTTCGGCTTGCTCTTTCGTCACGGGCAACATGGAAAACATCCCGTTCTGATCAATAACGGCCCGAGCAATATGTTCGCCGCCCTGCACATCAAGCGCCTCACTCAGCAACTGACGCAGGCCGCGAATACGGTCGCGCATTTCTGTGAGCTCATCCACCCACATACGTTTCAAGTCACCATTGCCGAGAATGCGTTCCACGACTTGCGCGCCGTGATCCGGCGGCATTGAAATGAGGGTTCGCTGAATGGCGCCAAGTTGAGACTGCACAGCCGCCGTATGGGCCGCGTCGGCACAAATAACACCGAGCATCCCGACACGTTCTTTGTACAAGCCGAAATTTTTCGACGCAGACATAGTGAAAATGACTTCGGGACATTTTTCGATCAATAGACGCAATCCGTAACCGTCTTCATCAATTCCCTCACCGAGGCCGAGGTAGGCTAGGTCAACAAAGGGGACGAGTTTGCGCGCATTCAAAAACGGGACGAGCTGTTCCCACTGCGCGGCGGAGAGGTCTGCGCCCGTCGGGTTATGACAACAGCCATGCAGCAAGATCAAATCGCCAGACTTTGCATTCGCATCCAAATGCGCGAGCATATCTTCGAAATCCACGCCAAGTGTTTCGCGATTATAATAAGGATAGCTTTCCAGCTTTAATCCGGTCGAGCCAATCAACGGAACGTGGTTCGCCCATGTCGGCGTTGAAACCCACACGGTCGCATCAGGCGACGCCGCATAAGCAAGTTGCGCGCCCAGACGAAGAGCCCCCGAACCGCCCGCCGCTTGTGAAGATGCAATCCGCCCACTGTGGCGAACTGGATGATCCGCGCCCAACACAAGATCCAGCACAAGGTCGCGAAATCCAACGCGGCCTGTCGTCCCAACATAGGTTTTGGTTTTCTCTTCGCCGAAAATCACCTCTTCCGCCGTCTTCACCGCCCGCATAATCGGCACAGTTCCAGCGACGTCTTTATAGACGCCGACGCCCAAATCGACTTTTTGCACCCTCTCATCGGCTTTGCATTGCTGCATCAGGGCCATGATGGCATCGGGCGGAACGGCTGAAATACGGTCAAACATGAATCGCCCTTATCGTATAAACCGCCAATCAACCAGCCCGCGCGAACCCCAAAAGAGGGCTTTCTCACGTTCGATGAATTCGCTAGCCAACAGCATGCCAAACCGCCTTTTAAAACTTCTATTCGCCGCCCTTATCCCAGCTTGTCTTATGGCCTGCCAAGAAATAGCCTCGGTGGACGCCGCAGAAGCGGCGCAGGACTTTGATGCAGACGCTGTTTGGGCCGATGTCCGGTCTGACTTTGACTTATTCTATGCTTATCGCAACTCCCGCGGGTTTGACGCGGACGCCTATCTCGATGGAGTCGGGGCGCTGGTGACAGCGACGACTGACCGAGAAGAATTCAGACGCCGCCTGCACCGCGCAACCTTTGCCTTTACCGACCCCCATCTCGGCTTCGGGCCTAAAGACGGGGCCGACTTTAACGTCATTCCATCCGCCTCGGACCTGCAAGTCGGCTATACAGCGGGTCGTTATAGCGTTCTGGATGTTCGCGCGGGCTCTGCGGCGTTAGCGGCCGGCATTCGGTCCGGCTGGGAAATTATCGCCGTTGAAGGACTGCCAATGGATGAGCAAGTTCTCACCGTTTTTAAGGATTTAGTTGAGCAACCATCCGACGCGCAACGCGCCTATGCCGCAACTCTGCTCGCAAATGGTCGCCGCGATGGTGACCGCCGGATTGACGTACAGCGACCGGACGGAACGATTGAGACGCTCATACTGGCGAATGCACGGCTTTTAGCCGAAGATATTATGAACGGCCCCGAAGTGGAAACGCGCTGGCTGACCACCTCTAATGGCGCCAATATTGCCATCCTTCGCATCAACAACCGGCTAGGCGACAATAGTTTTATCGCCGTCTTTGATGCCTCGATCACAAATGTCATAGAAGCCGATGGGATCATTTTGGATATGCGCAACACGCCAAGCGGCGGCAATGCGGAGGTGGGGAAGTCAATCATTGGCCATTTCACCAAAGGCATTCGTCCGTACCAAGTTCACGAAGTCCCGTCCCTAGAGCGTGAATTCACGGTTCCGCGCCGCTTTATGGAATATGTCTCTCCCCGCAAACCGTTCTTTGATCCCGCGAAAACCGTCGTTTTGGGCGGCTATTGGACAGGAAGCATGGGCGAAGGCATTGTGATCGGCATGGACGCAATCGACGTTCACTCCATCGCGTCGGATATGGGCGACCTTCTCGGCGGGATGAGTAACTTCTCCTTTGACGACAATAAAATCAGCCTTACCATTCCAACCGAAACCTTGTTCCATGTAGACGGCACACCGCGCGAAGACTTCACCGCGGACACCGCCCTGAGGTTCGCCGACAGCGATGAAACAGGCAGCGACCCGGCTCTCGCGGCAGCCTTGGACATTCTAAGCAGGCCTTGACCTGCGCGAATGCAGATTAACCCTTGGCGGGCCGCCGGGATTACGGCAGGGAACGGAGAAATCATTCACCCTCCATAGCGGTGTCTTGAAAAGGATCAGGGGAGATCATGGAAACTTTCGCAAAATTGATGGAAGACTTTAACGGGTTCGTCTGGGGTCCTCCCATGATGTTTCTGCTGTTAGGCGTCGGCCTATTTCTGACGATTGGCATGCGGGGACGGTCAATCACCAAAATCATTTATGGCTTCCGCCAGCTATTCCGCAAACGCGGTGCCAATACAGAAGATGGAGACGTCTCTCCCTTTGCCGCCCTTATGACGGCTCTGTCGTCCACAGTGGGCACAGGCAATATTGCCGGCGTCGCCGCCGCTATCGCCATTGGCGGACCGGGCGCGGTTTTCTGGATGTGGGTGACCGCGATCCTGGGCACGGCCACCAAATTCTCAGAAGGTGTTCTGGCTGTCCGTTACCGCGAAGTCGACGCCAACGGAAACCGCGTCGGTGGCCCGATGTATTATATTAAAAACGGTTTGGGACCCAAATTCCTCTGGCTCGCGGGCGCATTTGCAGTGTTTGGTATCATCGGCTCACTTTCGACCGGGAATGCCGTTCAAGCGAACTCCATCGCTGATGCCCTGCAAAGTCAGTATAATTTCGACCCACGGATTGTTGCCCTTGTTCTGTCACTGCTCGTCGGCGGCGTTATTTTTGGCGGAATTAAGCGGATTGGGTCTGTGGCTTCACGGCTCGTCCCGTTCATGGCTGTTCTCTATATCACAGCGGCCTTGATCGTCATTGGCGCCAATGTCGGAAATGTACCCGCAGCCTTTGGCCTCATCTTCAAAGGCGCGTTCGGCGCGCAAGAGGCCGGCACGGGGATCACCATTGGTTTGATGATGCTGGCGATGCAAAAAGGTATCGCGCGCGGTTTGTTCTCGAATGAAGCTGGACAAGGCTCTGCCCCGATTGCTCACGCAGCGGCGCAGAATAATGATCCGGTCAACCAAGGCATGATTGCTATGCTCGGCACAGTGATCGACACACTGATCATCTGCACCATTACGGCGCTCGTCATCCTAACGTCCGGCGTTGTCGGCGCGGATTGCTTAGCAAGCCCAGCCATTCTTGAAATCCTTAAATCTGGTTCAACACCTCCAGGATGCGAGATCGGCGTTCCGCTGACAGCGGCGGCGTTCGAAGCAACCCTTGTTGGTTTCGGCGCGCATATCGTGACTATCAGCCTGTGTATCTTTGCCTTCACCACCATTATTGGTTGGTCATATTATGGCGAGCGCTGCACAGCGTTTATCTTCAAAGAGAAGTCGATCCCGGTCTTCCGCGCCTTCTGGATTCTGGCCGTTTTTGCGTCGACTTTTGCCCTGTCTTTTGAGACGGGCGAAGATAATATGGTCGTCGCGACATTCTGGTTGATTGCAGATAGCCTGACCGGATTGATGGCGCTGCCGAACCTCATCGGACTGCTACTCCTCTCTCCTGTCGTGTTTAAGCTGACCAAGGCTTATTTCGACAAAGAGAAGGAAGCGAATGACGGGTTGATTGATCAAGATGATCTCCCGCGCGGGTCGTAATTGACCTGCATATCTATCAGTAAAAAACCCGCCTCACTGAGGCGGGTTTTTTACTGCGGTAAACTTATTTGAATCAGGCGGGAGACTAGCGCCGCGTCCGGTTTGAACTATGGCGGCTCTCATAGCGCTCGATCTGTCCACTACGGGAGTTGATCAAGGCCGGATCTACATAAGCCGGGCCTGTGTAAGTGCGATCAGGGGATCCTGATGAGAGTTGCGTCGCCGCCGTAGTCGGAGCCGCTGAATATACCCCGCCATGCGTAACATGCGGGCTTTGGTACGTTGACGTGTAAGCTGGACCCGTTTGGGTCAACGTCCCCTGCAAAGGCGCGCGCGTTACAGGAGTCCCTGGTGAATAGACCGTCACGCCAGACGAATGAGGCCTCACCGATCCAGCCAAAGCGGGTGTCTGTCCACTGTAATGCGTTTGAGATCTGACAGACGTTGTTGTTTGTGCGCTTGGGTAAATTGTCGCCTGCGCCGGCCTAGTGTGCGCTGTCGTTTGTGAATAATGTGTCGCCGATGAGGGCTGAGCATGGGGCGCGGATTGTCCGTACCCACTCGATTGATGATGCGCCGCAGGTTGAGGATGGACTATTGTTTGCCTCTGCGGATGACACGCGACCCGTCGCCACTCATAGCGCGACTCTGACACTAATCTGCGCCCTTGCGCTTGCCCGTATTCCGCCGGAACATTCACGGTTGCGACGCCGCCGGGTCTCACAAGTTTTTCAACGGTTAGGTTCCGGTACTCGCCCGGCACTTGCACTTGCTGCACGCCGCCCGGATCGGTGACAACTTGTTTGGTGATAGTCTGGTAATGCGGTTGAACGGGGGTTCGGTGAACTTGCCCGGCATTGACCAGAGATTGCCGCGTCACTGTCACACTCTCGCCCGGTTCTTCGACAAGGCACCAGACTTCACAAACATTGCCGCAGCTTTGTCCGCCAGGTTGACTATGAAGCTGACCGTGCTGCACGGTTGAATGATAACCCTGACCGCCCGGACCCGCATCAGCGGTGGAATGAATGGTGTAGCCTTGCGCGCGAAGCCTCGCAGGATTGCCGCGTTTCCAGACAAGCCTAGCTTCACCGCGCGCGACAGTTTCGGTCACGGTTTGAAATTGCGGCTCGCTAACAGTTAGCCGGTCATAGCCCGGACGGGTCATCACCTGTTGCGTCACGGTCCCGTAAGTCGGTTGGCGCACGACATAACGCACACTCGGTTCTTTGACCAAAACGCGTTCAGTCATTGTTTGCAATTGCGGTTGTTGCACCATCACGCGCTGATGCGCATCTCGGGTCACGACGCGTTCGGTTGTGGTTTCGTAACGCGCCGGAATTTCAACACGGCCATAACATTCACCCGCCACAGGGTTCGGCGGAAGCAGGTCAGGGACATAAGACGGAGGGGTCGGCCCAGCGAACGCCGGGACGGCAATCATAAAAACTGAGGCCCCTAATAAGGCGTTACGGTAGGTCATATGACCCTCCAATGGTTTAACTTAGTATTCACCATAAGTACCTGCCGCGTCTAGCCCCAACCTAAGCTGAACGAAACGGGCGTGATTTGCGGATAAAACGGACAATTATAGCCGAAAGACAAGCCCCAACCCCGTTGGCAATCGCGTCGAGAATAGACGGCATTCGTCCCTGCCCGCCCAACCCTTGCGCGATTTCGATCCCAATACCGAAGAGTGCCGCGATAACAACTACAACCGGAAGCCGGAGTTTCGGCCAGCCGAAAGCCGTCAAAAACGTCAACGTCCCATAGGCGAAAAAGTGCTGAACTTTATCCGCATGCAGCGGGCCGATGCTATTGCCCGCCGGTTGGAGCGAGAAATAGGCAATCGCGGCCGCGAAAAAAATCGCTGATATTTTAAAGACCAATGTCATGGGGCCTATGCCTTAACCGAAACAGAGATATCGGCGACATCGCTGCGCCTCTCTTGATTATTCATCGTCTGTGTATCAGGGTTAATGCGTGGTAAACGCGGCCTGATTATGGCACATTTGTTTGGAATTAGGCATATTGCCAAGAATTTTACGAGGTAACAGATGGACTGTCTTAACCCTAAAGACGCCGTACAGGATTTGCCCGGTTGGACCGGAGGCGACGACTTCATCACGAAAGTCTTCAAGTTCGGCGACTTTGCCGAAGCTTTCGCGTTTATGACGCGCATTGCTATTATTGCCGACAAGATGGATCATCATCCTGAATGGTTCAATGTTTACAACCGCGTTGACGTGACCCTGACCACTCATGACGCAGGCGGCGTGACGCAAAAAGATATCACACTCGCCCAGGCCATGGAAAAGGCCGCGTCTTAAATCCGTTTCATACTCTTCTCTCGACAAGGCTAACCATGTCCAGACTCTTTCGTCTCTCCGCGACCACCGCGCTTTGCACACTCACGCCGTTGGTGGCCGCCGCTCAGACCAGCGTAAATACGGCCACGCAATATTTCACCTGCCCTGGTAATCAGGTCAGTATCATCGATGCAGAAACACGGTGTGCCGTATCCGACAGTCTGGATCGGCTCATCGCTGATTTCGAAGCCAACGCATTAATCAATAACCCTGTCTCATCGGGCGAGAAAGGCGACCGTGCGGCCTTGCGGCGTCTTCCTGATGTCTCAGAAGATGCGCGGCGCGAGTCGCGGCTTCGGATCGAAGCGCTGGATCGTCGTCATACGGCTCTGCGCCGTTCACCCGAATTTTCAGCTTTGAACGAAGCCCAGCGGTTGAATTATGAGATGATGGGTTTTTTGCTAGATCAGCGCAAACGCCTCCTGCCGTTTGATGAATCACGGATGCCATTCGTAAATGACTCCGGTTTTTTCAATGAAATGAGTTATGTTTCCCGCCAAACTCGATTTGAACGGCCCGAGGATTTTGAAGCCTACGCCGCGCGGCTCACACAACTTCCTCGTAACTTCGCCCAACACCGCGCCAATATGCGCCGCGGCATGGAAGACGGCTTTACGGCCAGCGATGCGATTTTACCTGGCGTGATTGACGCGGTGCGGGGCTTGGCTGACGGATCTGCGGAAGAACACCCGCTCTACGCTCCCTTTAAAGACATGCCCGATTCTATTAGCGCTTCGGAAGAAAGACGGTTGAAAGGTCTGGGCCTTGCGGCCGTCAACACCTCCGTTCTTCCGGCGTACGCAGCGCTACTGACGTTCTTTGAAGACGATTATGCCCCTGCGGCCCGCACAGAGGTCGGGATTGGATCCACTGAAGAAGGCCGAAATTATTACCGCGCGCTTGTTCGCAATTTCACGACCCTTGAGCTGACTCCAGACGAAGTTCACGAAATGGGTTTACGCGAAGTTGCGCGCATTCGTAGCGAAATGGACGCGGTCATTGAAGAATCAGAATTTGAGGGCAGCTTCGCTGAGTTCCTCAACTTCCTCCGCACGGACCCACAATTCTATGCGAAAACTGAAGCCGAACTGATGCATTATGCGGCTTGGCTCGCCAAACGTATAGACGGGAAAATGCCAGAGTTTTTCGGCAAGCTTCCACGCCTCTCTTATGGCGTGATGAAAGTACCGGATGAAATCGCGAAAAACTATACCACGGGTCGTTATTGGGGCGGATCGCCCGAAGCAGGACGCGCGGGCTTCTATGTCGTCAATACATATGATCTCACCCAGCGTCCCCTCTACAACCTTCCGGCGTTGACCGCGCATGAAGGCGTACCCGGCCACCATCACCAAATTGCGCTAGCGCAAGAATTAGAGGGAATTCCAGAGTTTAGAAAATCGCTTTACGCGACGGCGTTTGGTGAAGGCTGGGGTCTCTATTCCGAAAAACTCGTTGCTGAGATGGGCCTGTATGAGACGCCTTACGAGAAGTTTGGTCAACTGACCTATGAAATGTGGCGCGCTTGCCGCCTTGTCGTAGACACGGGTATGCACTGGAAGGGCTGGAGCCGCGATCAAGCTGAAGCCTGTTTCCTTGAGAACTCCGCCCTGTCGCGCAGCAACATTCGTACTGAAGTTGACCGCTACATTAGCTGGCCGGGGCAAGCCTTAGCTTACAAAATTGGCGAGATGAAAATATTGGAACTCCGCGAGCGCGCTGAAGAACGATTAGGCGATGATTTCGATATTCGCGGGTTCCATGACGCTGTGTTGGAAAATGGCAGTGTCCCGCTCTCAATCCTAGAACGTCAGATCGACCGTTATATTGCGCGTGCCAAACGTGATGCTGTTAAAGCCCGCAATGCGGAATAAGTTCTACGCGCCGTAACCGCTAACAACACGCATAAAAAGGCCCTCCGGAAAATCCGGAGGGCTTTTTTATTCAGTTATGTTTGAACCCTGACACGCAAGGTTCAGATTAACACTAGAAACGGTAACGACCGCGAAGCATCAAAGGCACGGAAACTCGTGAACCACCGCGGTTCAGACCTTCATACTGGCTACCTGCTGCGAAAGTTGTTGTGTTGGCATCTGGCTCACCTGTGTAGCGAATGCCTGTTTCAACGCCAATCGTGCTGTAACGTGTCAGCGGTGTTTCAATACCGACGAGACCAGCCGCAGATGGAACCCAACCGGAGTCGCTAAGTGCAAGACGGCCCGTACCAATCGCGGCACCGCCAAGCTGTGCGTTCTCGATGAAGACTGAATCTTGGTAAGCAGCACCGACGCGGCCTTCAACATAGGGACGTACAGAACGCACGAATGGCGCGGCTGTTGGTGTAAAGTACTTACGAAGGCCAAGCTCAAGACCTGTCTGACGGTGATCGGAGAGTTGGCCTGTGAAAGCTGATCCGCCAATTGTACCGAAATTCACGTTACCCGCGCTGTCAGCTTCGTCGATGAAACCCATCGCAGAAATTTTCGTGCTCGGTGACAATGCGTATGAACCGCCAAGCTCGTAACGAATTCCGTCGTCATAAGCTTCTTTAAAGTTGACGTTACGGACATTGACTGCAGGGCCGACAGACTGATCGCCTGTGATGATGTCGCCGCCAACATTGAATGATGGGCCGATGCCGCCTTCAACGTTGAAACGTGACAAGCAGTTGCCATTCGCAAGAACAGCATGACGAGGTGAACATTGTGACCCTGTCGATGCATAGCCCGCATTGTGGCCTTGTGCGTTGTAGCCATTATGAGAGCTGTGCCCCCCGAGACCTAAGAAAGAGCACCCCGAAAGTGAAATCGCGGCGGCCCCAAGAAGCAGTTTGCGCATAGTCTTCATCCCTGATTCGCAGTCCCGAAACGGCACTATGCCGGGGGGACCGTAGTTTCACGGCGAAGGCGTTGCAAAGCCTATGCCAGACTGTGCCGGAATGAATCAGATTTCTTGATTTTTTTTCATGGACTTCAAATGATCCGACATGAAAAAGCCCGAAACAGAAACCTGTTCCGGGCTAAAGTATTGATATACAGATTTATTTAGAACGATAAGCGTCCACGAAGAGTCAGAGGAATTGAAATTCTATCCTGTGAAGGATCTTTCGAATTCATCGCATCTCTCCAGCGAACACCGGATTCAACACCGAGTGCGGCGCGCGGACTCAGTGCCAGTTCGGCACCCACTGTCCCTGACGCGGTTGGGCTCCAACCGCTGCGGAAAAACTCGCGGCCCCCGTAAACACTGCCGTCATCGGAGTAAGTCTGAACAAAAGTCACGCTATTATTATGCTGGAAACCAGCCGTCGCGCCGACATAAGGACGGAACCCGCTTGGCGCGCCAACATAATGGCGAAGACCCGCTTCAAGCGTCGTAGTTTTCAGATCAGAGAAGGTCCCGTCAATCGCCCGCGCCGAAGATCCTGCGGCTGGCGTAAACACATTTGAGGCATCCCATGTTCCTGGTTGAACGGTCGTATATTCATTGACCGTTTGACCTTGGGATGTGCCTTGGCTGACAGCGCCTAACAATGTCGTATTTTGTGACAGATCATAGGTGAGAGCCGCGCCAAATGTCGTGGTTTCGCCAAAGGCATCATCATACCCAATTGGATCAATGCCGCCGACGCGTGTATCAATCGTGAAATCGCCATCTGGTGGCCCAACGGGTTTTTGCGTGAAAGCATCGCCGGACACATTGAATTCTGTGCCGCCAAAAGCTTCAATCCCGAATGGCATCGCGCCGCCGCCATTATAGGCATAACCGCCGCCGCCCGCGCCGCCGCAGCAGGCAGAGCCGCGCAGCTGAGGCACTGGATAAGGTTGTGGGACATAAATCGGAGCGCCGACAACTGTCTGGACGCCGCCGGCTTGACTATAACCATAGCCGCCTGCCGCTGCATATTGCCCTGAAACAGCAGACCCATAAGGCGCAGCCGCTGTTAATGTCGTTGCCCCCGCAGCCGCATATCCACCGCCCGCATAGCCCGCTTGGGGACCATAAGATTGACCCGCATACGCTGTTGCGCCGCTGTAAACTGTCGCGCCGCCGTATCCTTGCGCGGCGAAGCTTTGGCCGCCGCCATATTGATAGCCGTAGGCATCCGTGCCGTAACCAGCCCCAGGAACGCCGCCAGCGGATTGAACGCCGTAAACGCCGCCTGCGCAACCTGCGCCTTGGGCGTAGCCATAATGATGTTGATAACCAGCTTGCTGGTATCCGTGGCCGCCGCCACTGGCTGGGTAACATCCCGCTGCATAATGTGCTTGATGGCTGCTACCGCCGCCAAGCCATGAACAACCGGAAATTGCCGCTGCCGAGAGTGCAAGAATTGCTAGCCGCATGTGCAGGCCTCCTTCGGATGAACACCCGGAGGAAAAGAGTCCGAGAGTATATTCTGTCTCTCTCAGTTAACCTTGTTATGTTTAATAAAAGGTATTCAAAGCCCGAACAAACCCTTAATATACTGGGGTTTTTTTGAGGTTTTTCATTAGAAGTTGAAGCTTCCACGCAGCGTCAGAGGAACAGTGACATTGGTGTCGCCTTTGCTGCCGTTTGAATAATCGCGTGCGCCCTCAACCCGAAGACCTGTTTCAAAGGCGAGGGCCGTCTTCGGCGTGACCTGCCATTCAACACCCGCTTTCAAGCTACCGGTTGGCACCCATTGAGCGTCGTAAAGGTCAACGGTCCGAGTTGCAGGTGTCGCCGGATCATTATCCAGATCATATCCTGCCACATCGACGTCATAATATTCCGCTTCCGGATCTTGATAGATTGAGCTGTATGAGAGTTGGCGCTGATCAATTGTAAAAGAGACATCATTATAACGCGACGCCCCTGCGGATGCGCTAACAAATGGCGTCACAGTTCGGCCGGTACCTTTGCCTGCGAGAGGATCAAAATAGAAGCGACCACCCGCCTCCAGATCAATGCGTTCCATGTCAGAGAAGTCATAAGAGAACTCTGTGATCGTGTGACCTGTATTGAACTCTGTTCCAGTTGTAAGGCCGACGAGGAGGTTTTCCTCATAGGTTTCGGTTGTCGTTTCCTGAAAAACTGTCGCTTCAATAGACGCTGCGCCGCCGCTTGTCCCTTCGGACCGCGTATATCCGGCGCGTGCGAAAATCGTCGCTTTATCGCTGAGAATGAATTCACCGCCCGCACCGAGGGTCGCTGGGGAGAGCCAAGCATCATCCAAAGAAACGGACGGCATAGACAATTCGTCATATTCATTCGGGTTCGACGCCAAACGAGAATCCGCATACCAACGCTGGCGCGTGATCGTCCCACCAGTAATCGAACCGGACACAGCAGCTTCATTATAATCCGATGGATCATAGCCTGTCAGCGGGGAGATCGCGAATTTGCTATAATCCAGAACATCGCCTCCGACGCTTTGTTCGAACCCTAGATCCAATGAACCGCGGAATTTCGGACGGCGGAGGCGTGGCTCTGAACGTCCCTGATGCAAGCTTGTATGCGCATTGCCTGACGCGTGGCTGCCATAGCTCCCTGTCGTATAGTCGGCCTGACCAAATTGGGGCTGTTGTGGGAAACCACCAGCCGATGGATTATAAGCACCGCCGCCCTGTCCATAAGACTGAGCTTGGCCATAGGCTTGAGCCTGGCCATAAGATTGGGTGCTTTGCCCGCTGATGACGACTTGTGACGGATGGCACCCCTGAGGAACAGGAGCCTGACGATGTGGAATTTGGCAACGGGTCGCAGAAGATTGCGCGTTATAATGGCCTTGTGAGGGGCCTGAAAAGAAACCACTTAACGGGCCATCATACCCACCGCCGTAGGAACACCCGGAGATCATGGCCGCTGATAATGCTAGTCCTGCAAGACGCATGACGTCCCCCGCGTAAACGCAAAAAATGAGCGGGTAGAGCCCGCATGGTTAATCGCTTCTGGCCTGTTTTGCTTAACAAGCGGTTTAATCCATGTTTTTTCGTGATTTAGTTTCCATTGATATATGTGTGGCTTTCTTCGTTCGGCTTGACGCAACCGGGGAAACAGGGGCATCGCACGCGGTGTGACCCGTATCCTTTTGATCTCATCGTTCACGGCGACCAGCCATGTCGGAGCCGTTGTCAGCGCGTTCGTGCTGCGCCGGTTAGGGATTAATGTGACCGTTCTTCCAACAACCTTGTTCGGGCGGCACCCCGGTTGGGGCGCACCGGGCGGCGGCATAGTTCCGACGGGGCAACTTACTGACATGTGGGAAGCCGTCCATGATCAAACGACCACGCTGTCCCAACCCTTCGACGCCGTGATGACAGGTTATATGGGCGAAGTGGGTCATGTGGATCTGGCGGCGCAAATTATTGATACGCTCAAGCCTAAAACCGTTCTCGTCGATCCGGTCATGGGGGATGGCAGCCGGACAGGCGGCGGGCTCTACATTAGCCAAGACCGCGCGGAAGCCATTTGCGACGCGCTCATCCCGCGCGCTCACATTGCAACCCCGAATCTCTGGGAATGGCGCTATATCACAGGAAATCTGGACGAAGCGCCGGACACGCTGCCGCGCCCCTTGGCGGGAACGGATGAGACATTGGTCACCTCCGTCCCCGACGGTAACCGGATCGGGGCGCTTTTATTTGAAGACGGGAAAGCGCACCGGATCATGCATGACCGTTACAATAATGTCCCGAACGGTGGCGGCGATACGCTCGCGGCTGCCTATCTCGGACAACGGCTACGCGGGGACAATCCGAAAGAAGCACTTGGCCATTCTGTCTCGTCAGTTTTTGCCATCATGGGCGCCGCTGACGCTGCTGATGCAGGCGAACTTCCGCTCATTCGTGCCCAGAGATTTCTCGACGCGGATGGCGGCGCACCAGAACTCACGGTAGAGACCAGCACATGACAGATGATTTTCCCCTCTCCGGCCAGATTGCTCCCGGCTTCGAACCCGTCCGCGACGCCATTAATGAGAACTTTACGAGCGGTGATGAGCTTGGCTGTCAGGTTGCGATCTTTCGTCATGGCGAGCCCGTTGTCGATATTTGCGCCGGATGGTCCGACCGCAAAAAAGAGACTGAAGTTGCGAGCGACACCCTGTTTTCAGTTTATTCCAGCGGCAAAGCCATGGCCGCGCTCGTGATCGCGCACCTCGTGGAAAACGGATACTTGGATTACGAACAATACGTGGCTGATATCTGGCCCGAATTTGCAACCCGCGGAAAAGACGCGCTGACTGTTGGGCAAGTCATGAGTCATCAGTCCGGCCTGTGCGGGATTTCCGACTCTAAATTTGATCCGAAAGACTGGATTGATTTTGACGCCGTTATCGCTGTGCTTGAGGACCAAGACCCTTTATTCGCGCCGGGCAGCCAGAGCGGTTACCATCCCGTGACGTTCGGCTTCCTAACCGGAGAAATTGCCCGCCGCGTTGACCCGAAAAACCGCCGACTCGGTCTGATTTTAGCTCAAGACCTTGCGGGCCCCGCCAAAGCCGACGTCCACATCGGTATCGACCCCAAAGACAATGCGCGGGTCGCGCAAATCGTCAAGCCGCGCGCAATGGCCGACCTCGGCTCACTGACTGAGGTCAAAAAAATCGCTTTTATGAAGCCTTGGTCATCGCCGGCCCGCATCAGCGGTGATGCGTGGCGCGAGGCGGAACTGGCCGGATCGAACTGTCAGGCGACCGCCGCTGGTATTGGCGCGATGATGGGTGGCTTTGCAAACGGAGACATCGCGGGGCAATCCGTCCTGAGCGACGCCACGCGGAAAGCTGCCACACAATCACGCATTCATGGCCCCGACGCCGTCCTTCCATTCACCATCGATTTCGCTGCTGGCGTCATGCGCAATGCGCCCAATTTTGCCTACGGACCGAGACCTGACACGGTCGGCCACTCGGGTTGGGGCGGCTCCGCTGTGTTTGCGGATGCAGAAACAGGCTTGCACGGGGCTTATGTCATGAACCGTCAACATAACCACCTTATGGGTGACCCGCGGGCGAACCGCGTTATTCATGCGGCCTTTGCGTCGCTGTAAAAGCCGGACAGAGATATGAGCGAAATAGACACGCCTCCAACAGATATGAATGCCCGCTTGAAATTACTGTGGGAAGTCGGGGCGAGCATGATCAATGGCACGCCTCACGCAAAAGAACTGGGCATTCGGTTTGTCGCCATCGGAGCGGGTCAGGCGACCCTGTCCCTACCCTACTCCGAACCCCTTGTCGGTGACGTGAATACGGGCGTCGTTCACGGCGGCGCGGTCACGACCTTGCTTGATCAAGCATGCGGGCTGGCCGCCTTTGCTGGCTTCGACACGCTTGGCGGGCTGGCCACTCTGTCGCTTCGGATTGATTATCAACGCGCGGCAAAACCAAAGTCGACGATCATTGGCATCGCAGAATGTTACAAAACGACGAAACATGTCGCCTTCCTCCGTGCTGTGGCTCACGATGGCGATGAAAACGATCCCGTCGCGACCGCTCAAGCCACATTTATGAGCACAGGACCCCGCGCGCCTTACCCAGATGCAAAGAGCACGGGAGAAAAATCATGACCCTCTCTGTTCAAACCATTGAAGAGCGCCTGAAAAATATTCCCTACGCCGAGACATTAGGCATTGTGCCGCAATTCATGGGCGAGGAATTCACCCTCATCTTGCCCTACCGCCAAAGCAATATCGGCAATCCGGCCCTCCCAGCCTTGCATGGCGGCGGCATTGGCGGGTTCATGGAAGTCTGCGCCATTGCACAGCTCATCCTGAATAATCCAGACCGCGAACTCCCGCGCCCTATCGGCATCAATATCGATTACCTGCGCCGGGGCCGCCCCATTGAGACCTACGCCCGCGCGCAAATCTTCAAACAAGGCTCACGCGTTGCCAATCTGCGTGTCCGTGCGTGGCAGGACAAGTTCGAGACGCCCATCGCGACGCTCAACGGCCATTTCTTACTCGGCAAAGAAATCGACTGAACAGAGAGACAAGCCCGACCCCAAACTAAAAAGCCCCGATCAATGATCGGGGCTTTTCAATCTCTAGCTTAAGGAAACGCCTTACGCGTTTGCGTCTTGTTCCGTGCTGGCCAAACGAAGCGTCATATTGACGAGACGCTGCCAGTTGGAGAGCGAAATCAGGTGAGCGTAGACAACGGCGAGAATACCGCGGTCGGCCAAGCTTTTGACTTTATCCGCCGGAAGAGCGCGTAGCTTTTCTTCAGAAATTGCAAAGTAATCTGCAATTTTTTGGCGTTCCCCTGGCGATCCATCCGCCTGCTGTCCTTGGAAATGCATGTCTTTGGGTTCAAACAGATCAAGATCTTTCAACTCTTGAACCATCGCCGTCGTCGCCTGACGATCCCGCTCAAAACTCTGCAAGAACTCAAACGCTTCTTTCGTGAACGCTGATGTATCATCACCCGTAAAGAACGGCTGAGCTGGAGATTTTTTCGTCACGCAGCTCGCGGCTTCGTCAACACAGACCACAAAACGGTCATTGTTCGGGTCATTGGCCAGAACGAACGGAAAACGACGGGCAAAAGCCGGCATGTAGAAATCTGTATGGAATTGACCATCCGTCACGAACAGGTTTTCTTCTGTCCGGATACCCATAACAGCCAAAGGCGCACGATCGTCGCCAGCGAAAATGATTGGGAAGCTCGCAGCGGCCGCGCCGAATTCTGCCGCCGTTAGGGGTAAAAAGTGTGATTTCTTCATGAACTCAAACGGCTTGTCCACGGGCGTCACGCCAAAGCCTTTATGTTGTTCGCGGTTCAATGGAACCGGCTTTTCGTAAAACATGACGTTTCCACTCACGGTGGGTTGCTGTGCTTCAGCCATTGTCGCCTCTTAGAAATAATTGGGAAAGTTGATGGAAATACTCACGGCGCGCCCGTCCCGTTCGTCAAGCGCCGCTGTTTGACCGTTCGGTCGTCCTCAATGAAGGCTGGGCCATAGCGGAAGGCTACGCGCCCTTCAACTGGCTTTTCAGGTCGCGAAAAGCGCCCTCCACCGCCGTATCTTATACCGCATAGATGATCTGCAGCGTTTGACTTTGCCATTGCCGCGCCCTTCCCCTATCGAGTGCGTATGGGACACACCACAACAGAAGACCGGCTTAACACCGCACGCCAAGTCTGTGAGGCCGCAGGCGAGCGGTTCACGCCGCTACGCGAACATATTTTGGAACTGGTCATAGAAGACGGCGGCGCCGTGAAAGCCTATGATCTGCTCGACCGGTTAAAGCCCGAACGCGGCAGTCCGAAACCGCCAACTGTCTACCGCGCGCTGGATTTCCTCTCTAAACTCGGTCTTGTCCACCGCGTCGAAGCCCTGAACGCTTTCATCGCTTGCGACCATAATCATGACGGCGACCTAGCAGAGTTTTTCATCTGCGAGACCTGCAGCACAGTCGAAGAACGCCACGCCCATGATCACAATGAGTGTAAGCCTGCCGGATTTGAAATCGCGCGTAGCGTGATCGAGCATTACGGTACATGCGGCGGTTGCCGCAAAGCCGCGTAGACCCTTCATGTTTCAAACCACTTGGGCCGGAGATTGCTCCGCATGGGAATGCGATGAGCTTGGCCACCTCAATATGTCCTACTATCTCGATAAGTTCGAGCAGGCCCGCATGGGATTATTCATACGCTTGGGCTTGGTTGAGGCCTTTCGCCCCGAAGCGTATTCCACCGTTCGGTCGCGCGACATTCACATTAAGTATCTGGCCGAATCCCGCCCGGGTAATCCGCTTCGGATCGAGAGCGCCATCATCGCACTGCACGAAACCACCGCCGAAGTTGGCCACGTTATGTACCATATTGATGGGCGTATGGCGGCCACGCTGCGCGAAGTTGTTGAGCATGTTTACCTTCCTGAAGACAAAATCTTTGCGTGGCCCACACGCCTGAAAAACAAAGCCGCCGCGCATACGGATCAACTGCCCACACCAGCCCGTCCGCGTAACCTGTCGCTGGATTGGGATTTACTCCGTCCAAATGCGGCAGAGCTTGAAACGCTCGGCGCGGGTGATATCGGCGGCGGTGTCTTTCTGCCAGCGGATGCCATGCCCGGGGGCCATGTTCCCTTCTCTAAAATATTCCGCCGCATCACGACGACGCTCGGTTGGTTCTCTGGCGGATGGCCTGAATTCGCGGACGCTGACTATATCGCGGCAGGGGGCTCTGCCGTTGTCTTGGAAATCCGCGTGCATATGCCGACCTTGCTGCGTGCCGGAGACGCCTATCATATGCGCCCCGCTGTGGTTGATGCAGACGCCTATACGCGCCTCATCATGCATAATATTCTAAACAGCGTGACGGGGGATTGTGTTGTCGCGGGCTATGCTGCGGCGGGCCTGTTCAACCTCAATACCCGCAAATTAGTGAAAGCGAGCGACGCGCAAATCGGCACGATTATGCAAGCCGCTATTCCATCGCTTGCGCCCCCCGCTGTGCGCTAAGCGCGGTCTAAAACGGATCGCAGAACATCGGTCGCGAACGCGGGTTCCTGCAGCGGAAATAAATGATTAAACGTCGGCTCAAATTCAATTGACAATCCCGGCTGCAGGCGTTGCAAACGAGCTCGCTGCTGAGCTGAGCTAACCTTTCCGCGCGCCCCTGCAAACACGATGCGGCTATTATCCGGCAACATGGGGACGTTACGGAACAGATTATGGGCCTGCGCGGCGAAAATCGCTTGTTCCCACATCGGATCACAGGCGAGCCGCATCCGGCCGTCATCCGTCGGGATTAAGCCGCCTTCCAGATAGTCACGCAAGATTGCATCCGGCACACCCTTAAAGGCCCCGCGATCATGGTAACGGGCAAAGGCCGCGTCTAAATTATCAAAGACAGATTTCCGCTGACCGGATTTCCGCGCAATGGGAATTCGCCGCTTCATATAAGCGCGGCCGGATCGCGAACTTGCGATTTTGCGAAACAACCACGGGATCAAGACAGGATCGAAACCGACGTAGCCTGCGACTTTATTGCGGGTTTGCGGCATCGACAAAACGCCGCTGACCGCCCCGTAACTATGCCCTGCCAGAACAACGGGAGCCTTAACGTTACGGTCGAAAAATGCCGCAATATCACCCGCGAAAATATGCCAGTTTGCGAGACCGCCAACATCTGTCAGCAAGTTGGTCATCCCGTGACCGCGCAAATCCAGCGCCACCGCATGAACGCCCAGCGGGTCAATCACATGGCGGTAGCTTTGACCGTTAAACCCGTTCGCATGACAAAAGACCAGCTTGAGCGGCGTTGACGGATCGCCAAAGCGAAGCGCCGACAGCGTTCCGTCCGGTAAGTCAAAACTAACGCGCTCCAAAATCTTAGCCGATCTTAATATCGAGGTCGTCTTGAATGGCCTGCTTCAATCCCGGCATCAGCGTTTGATGACCGCGCGGCTTATTAATCGCGAACGCATTCAGGCTAATTGTTTTGAAAAAAGCGATCCGCGCTGCAATCGCTGTGTCCACATCATCGACGGCTTCGTCCAAATAGCCGACCTCGACCGCCGCATCCGGCGTAAACATTTCACCGTTAATAAAGGCGCGGGAGAAATGACGTTGGCTTAACCTCGGCATCGCGAGCTCACGGCCAAAATTATGCATCGGCAGACCGTTCGCTGTTTCCGGCAAGCCAACTTGGAACGGACCACTTTTCCCAATCCGGTAATCCGCAGCAAGGAATAAAAATGCGCCGAGCGCAATAACGTGGCCATCGCCAGCCACAATAATCGGCTTAGGCGTTTCCATCATCCGCACGGCAAAGTCAGACCCGCGCTTGACGAGCTGCACGGCTGTGTCGCCGCCGAGCATGAGTTCTTTGAGATTATATCCGGCGGAGAAAATACCGTCGCGGCCCCGGATCACGATGATTTTGGCTTCTGTGTCGGCCCGGTCCATCGCCGCATTGACGGCGTCGAACATCAGGTTTGAAAACGCATTCGCCTTGCCGTCATCCAAATGGATCGTCGCGACATCATCCGTCAGGTCGTAGCTTAGTAAATCACTCATAGCGGCAAAGTCTCCATTTCATTCGCAAACGCGTCCTCGCCTCCAGCGCGCGCCGCGTCAATGATACGTTTGCGTATGGCGGGGGGCTTATTTCCGGACATTTTGCGGAACGCTTGCATGGATTCGATCTCTAAGCGGACCGCAACGATCGCGGAGGAGATACGCGCGACATACTCCGGCGCATCCGCGACTGACCATCCGGCGGCGCCTTCATAGACCTGCGCCATTTCTGTCAGGTGAGCGGGTAAGTCCGCGGCCGGCATGGCCGTCAACCGCCCTCGCACCTGTACAGACGCGTAATTCCACGTCGGGACATTACGCGCCGGGTCATCATAGAGCGTGGCCGACACATAACCATGCGGACCCGAAAATACGGCCAGCGCAGACCCGCCGTCCAACGCGCCGCATATCGGATTGGCGCGGGCGACATGACCGTAAAGCGCGCCGTGTTTGCCTTCATCAGAAAACACCAGTGGCAAATGGGTCGCTGCCAATCCGTCCGCGACCAATAGCGCAAAACTATGCTCCGTCATAATCCGGCGGGCATAGTCGGGATTGTCATCGGTATAATAAGGCGGCGGGTAGATCATGTGCGCATCTTAACGGGTGCACGCAAAAGCGGGGATCAAATCCTGTGACCCTGCATGGCAGGGTCAAGTTCGATCATTCGCCGGAGAGGTCAAATTCCGCGCGGAAATCACGGGCCGGATTAATATCCGTCGCGGGGCGAGCCAACGCGTAAGTCAGCACGCCGTCATTGATCGTAAATGTCCACGTGTTCGCGTTCGAAACAGCGATGCCGTTTTCCGTAAAATTGGCTTTCGTCATGTCATCTGCGGGGAAGTCCTGCCGTACGGCGCTGCCGCCATCGCGGGCAAAGCCGCCATATTGCGTAACCGCTGATGGGGAGCCGTCCGGCTCCACATGTTCATGGCGAAATTCCAGATCATCCTCATGACGGCTCAACACCCATGTCCGCGACGTGTCCTCGCCGACAGCCAATGGCATGCGGATGATATCCGTCTCGCACGTGACCGGACCCACGACGAGCGCTTTACCAATCCAATCGGCGTCCACGGCCTGATCACTGACAACCTGCCCTGTGACCGTCTCGCCGCACAATGTTGCCATCGTGTCGAAGAAGGCCCCGTTCGGCCCTTGAGCTGGCGCGGCGCAGGCTGCAAGTGCGGCCAAACTGATAAGAGCGAGCGTTCTCATGTATCCACCTCGGCATCGAGTGCATTGCTGATGATAAAGTCGCGGCGCGGTTCGACCACGTCGCCCATCAATTTGGTGAACAGATCATCGGCGGAATCTGCGCCTTCGATTTTCACCTGCAACAAGGAGCGCGCATTGGAATCGAGCGTCGTTTCCCAGAGCTGGTCCGGGTTCATTTCGCCTAGTCCCTTATAGCGCTGAATTTTGAAGCCCTTGCGGCCGATTGCAAAAATAGTTTCGAGCAGTTCCGCCGGGCCGTGAATATCGATTGCGTCTTTATCACCTTGGCGGAAGTAAGCCGTGCCGTCGAAAGTCTCACGCAGGCTGTCGCTCATCCGGTGCAAACGCCGCGCGTCGGCACTGTCGCGGAAACTGGGGCGAAGCGCGTAACGTTCCATGACGCCGCGCACTTCGCGTTCAACGACCAGCGCGCCGTCCTCATCATAAAATACGGCCCAGCCGTCTTCACCTTCATCGGCGGTGCGGTCGAGCCGCGCCGCCGTTCCGGCGAGCATTTCAGGACGCTCTTCGGGATCGAGCACGCCGGAAATAGCCAACTGTGAAATCACGCTATCCGGCGCACGGTGTTTGAGGCGGTCAATCAAGGACTGAGCCTGCAGAGCCTCTTTCGAGACGCGCTTCAAATCTTCGCCGGAAATCACCGCGCCGGAGCCAAGCTCTAGCCGGACATCCTTGGACCCCGCTTCGATCAAATAATCATCCAGCTCGGATTGATCTTTCAGGTACTGCGCACTCTTGCCGCGCTCGACCTTATAGAGCGGCGGCTGGGCGATATAGAGATAGCCGCGCTCAATCAGCTCCGGCATTTGGCGATAGAAGAAGGTCAGCAACAATGTGCGGATATGCGCGCCGTCGACGTCCGCATCGGTCATGATGACGATCTTATGGTAACGCGCTTTATCCGCGTTAAAATCATCGCGGCCAATGCCCGTGCCGAGCGCCGTGATCATCGTGCCGATTTCCTGGCTGCTTAGCATCCGGTCGAAACGCGCGCGCTCCACATTGAGGATTTTACCCTTGAGCGGCAGGATCGCTTGGTTCTGACGGTCCCGCGCTTGCTTGGCCGACCCGCCCGCAGAATCTCCCTCCACGATGAAGATTTCGGACAGGGCCGGATCGCGTTCCTGACAATCAGCGAGCTTGCCAGGCAGGCTCGCAATATCGAGCGCAGATTTGCGCCGCGTCAGGTCGCGGGCTTTACGGGCCGCTTCGCGGGCAGCGGCAGCTTCGACGATCTTCATAATGATCTGTTTCGTCAGAGCCGGGTTCTCTTCGAACCAATCGCCAAGGGCTTCGCCCATCGCAGATTCCACAACAGGGCGAACTTCGGAAGAGACCAATTTGTCTTTGGTCTGAGAGCTAAACTTCGGATCCGGCACCTTGACGGACAACACGCAGGTCAGACCCTCGCGCGCATCATCGCCCGAAATCGCGACCTTCTCTTTCTTAGCAATGCCGGAGCTTGCCGCATATTTATTGATCGTCCGGGTCAGCGCGCCGCGGAAACCCGCAACATGCGTGCCGCCGTCGCGTTGCGGAATATTGTTCGTAAAGGCGCGAACGTTTTCGTGGTAGCTATCATTCCACCACAAAGCCGCCTCGACCGTGATACCGTCGGCTTCTTTAAACACCACAATCGGCGCATCAATCACGCCAGTCTTGTTCGCATCCAAGTGACGCACGAAGGCTTCGATACCGCCTTCATAAAACAGCTGCGTGACAATCGGATCTTCGGGCCGCTCATCGGTCAGCGTGATATTCACACCAGAGTTCAGGAACGCCAGTTCGCGCAGACGCCGCTCCAGCGTATCGCGGTCAAATTCGACCATGGTGAACGTGTCTTCGGAGGGCATGAAACGGACTTCGGTCCCGGTGAGAACCTTACTCGACCCATCGCGGCGTGTCTCTGTCGGGGCTTCGCCGACAATCTTAAGCGGCGCTACGGCGTCACCATGCGCAAATTCCATTTCGTGGACCTTGCCATCCCGCCACACACGAAGCCGGAGCCAAACAGACAAAGCGTTAACAACCGACACGCCCACACCGTGAAGACCGCCAGAGACCTTATAGCTATTCTGGTCAAATTTCCCGCCCGCATGAAGCTGGGTCATGATTACTTCGGCGGCGGACACGCCCTCTTCACCGTGGATCGCCACGGGAATACCGCGCCCATTATCGCGCACCGACACGGACCCATCGGAATGCAGCGTGACTTCGACCTTATCGGCGTGACCCGCGAGGCTCTCATCGATCGAATTATCGACGACCTCATAGACCATGTGGTGCAGACCGGAGCCGTCATCCGTGTCACCAATATACATGCCCGGACGTTTCCGAACCGCATCAAGCCCCTTCAAGACCTTGATAGAATCAGCGCCATATTCGGCGGGTTCAGGGGGAATGGCGGCAGGGTCGGACATACAGCTCGAATCAGTCGTTTCGGTTGCGGCCAGCATAGGGATAAATGCGCAGAATGCACGGGCTTTACTGGGGTTTGTGGAGAGGGTCGCAAGCGTAAAAATCGCACAACCCTACCCTTCCGACCCACTCGCTGCGCTCACGGCCCACCTTCCCTAAAAGGGAAGGAAAAGTTAGGCTCCCGTGTGAAAACTAAACATTTCAGAAAATTGACAGAAGAAGAAACGATCCTTTGGACTGAATTGCGGCAGTTTCGAAAACGCGGCTTTGCGTTCCGACGTCAAATTAAAATGGGTCCTTTCACTGTTGATTTTCTCTGCCGCAAAGCGCGGTTAATCATCGAGGTCGATGGCGATCATCACGGCTATGACGATAGCCAGTGGGACCATGACCAAGAGCGTGATGCGTGGCTCAAATCTCAGGGCTATGAAATTTTACGTGTCTGGAATGCCGACATTAGAAGCGACTTGGATTCCATTGTTGCGCAAATCGAACACCTCACATTCTTAAAACCAGACTAGACGATTTCCTTCCCTTTAAGGGAAGGTGGCGCTCGAACGTAGTGAGAGGGTCGGAAGGGTAAAGTGTGCCCAGGCCAGACCTCATGACTTTACCCTTCCGACCTCGCTGCGCTCGCCCACCTTCCCTAAAAGGGAAGGAAAAACCGTCTCTCCACTCTCCTCTCGCTTTCAAACCAGTACACATGGCACAGTCCTTCGGCGGTTGGCTATTTTCGATTCAGAGGGTCGAAAATTACAACGCTCAAAGCCCCTCATGCACCCTCAACTCAACGGCAACCGCTCCAACGCCGCCAGCCCCAATTGCGCGCGTTCCGCATTCATGACCTTCAGCTCTATGGCATCAATTTGCGCCTGCACGTCGGCATCCAATTCAGCCTCGCGCAGGCGTTTATAGCCGGGCACGGCGCGCAGGCGTGCAGCCACGGCGCGGCGCGCCCGGCGGGCATCACGCTCTTCGATGAGGCGCGCGGCAGCAACTTCAGCCCGCAAAGCGCGCAGCCGATCCCGCGCCGCACGCGGGTTGTAGCGTCGAGGCATGGACCCTCCTCGCTGATGACTGATTGGCTGTGAGAGCCTGATGATCGGAAAAATCCGGGGTGTCCGCGTGGTCGTCAAAGCCCGGGTGTGAACCCGACAAAAGCGCAAATTTTCGAGCCCGACTCCCACCGCGCCGCCAAAACGACACGATGAGCCACGCGGCGGCGCCTTTTCACTCTGCCGGCCGAGCGAGAGCGAACCCTCCCCAGCGCGCGACAGGCCGATCCAGCATCGCGGACGTTACCCCGCACACCAAACCGACAAGCACCGCTCCCCTCCCAAACAAGCCAACGATCGCTTGGTTGCCCGGTGAAGGAAAGACAGGAGAAAAATGCGGCTATTTCAGAAGAGGGGGATCGAAAACGGTTTATTTTTTATTCCGGTGGATGGACCACACCAAAACGCCGTGCAGCGTGAGGTTCATGAATAAATTCACGTGGACGGCTTGATCGGCTCCGCGCGCATAAGCGGGCATTAAGGCTTAGGCATCGATATTCCTGACACGCCGCCAAAATAATTCATCATAATTGATTAAATAAATGATCAGTACGACGACGACAGGGCTATTGACCCTCTGATATCGGACAAGGTTTGCGAATAATCTTTACGGGTTTTTCTTTTTCCGCCAGACTTCGGACATGACATCATTTCTTAAGACCTTGTCTCATTGCGCCCCGGCCGTATTGGCCTTGGCCCTCATATCCTGCCAAAACACAGCGCAAGATCATGATTTGAACGACCTTCGCACTGACCTTGTTGAGGTCATGGCTTTAATGCCGGACGTTTCGGAAAAGTTCTGGCTCACTCTCTCTTCAATCGATCCCGCAGACGGCACGATTGAAGCGAATGCGGCGGCGCAGACACTGCGGACGCGGGCCACGAAATCTTTAGGGGCCGACCACGCCTTTATCGGGGTCATCGATTCCGTCACCTCTGATCCGCTTTTCATGCAAACAGACGTCGAAGCGGCTAAACGCGCCGCGCAATCCGCCCTATCGGCTTTTGACCGCGCGAGTTTGGATCAAACCGTCGCCTATCAGGAAATCCGCGAAGCGCTGGAAACTGCGCAAATCCGGCTAGCAGTAGAGGAGGACGCGGAGACACGTCTGGCGCGGCTCGAAGCGCTATTAGCAGACAAACAATCCGCCCCTGCAACCGACCTATCCTTGAGCGAGGCGCACCTCTTAATCGCGCAACATCATTACGGCCAATCAGACTTTGCCGCGTCAGACGCGGCCTTAACCCGCGCGCTGGACCTGTCCGCCGAATTTGACCCTGACAATGCGTGGGCGCTGGCATCGCGCGTCAGTCAGCTGGTGCAAGCGTCCAGCAATGCGCATGATCAGGGGGACGCCAGAACGGCGACCATCCAGTCCGAAGCGGCCCTGTCATTGCTGCGCCAACATGCAGATGAGCGGCACGTGTGGCTCGGCGAAGCCTATTCCGGTTATGCGTCGGCGCTCTATCTGAGCCAACGTCATCACGACGCCGTCAAAGCAGGCAACACCGCGATCCGAATTTTGCGCGGCCAAAACGGCGGCGAGCCCACGGCGCGTCTCGGCGTGGCGATGGTCAATACGGCGGCAGCCTATCACGGCACTGGCAATCTGGAAGGGTCCGAACAACTCTTCATGGAGGCCTATGAGGTGCTAAAAGGCATGGGCGGCGTGAACGAGCTTTATGCCGGTATTTGTATCGACAACGCGGCCAAAGCCGCAAATGATCTCGGCAAGTTAGATGTGGCGAACGAGCGTTATGCAGAAGCCGAACGCATCCTGATTGCGGAAGTCGGCGCGGATCACCCTAATCTCGGCGCGTCATACCTCACCCACGCCGATACGCTCTACCGTTTGGGTAAGTTTGAAGCCGCGCGTGACAAAGCCGATCATGCCGCCGACATTCTGACCGCCGTGGTCGGTGAGGATCATATTTATGTGCGATTGGCACGATCAACCGCGCTACTGGCACAGTCCCGCATCGACCCGTCCACTACGCGCGCCGCCGTCAATGCCCAGATCGACGCAGCGGAGAAAAGCGTCATGGCGCTAGCCGTCTCCAACACGGGCTGGACCGAAGGGCTGGGCAACTCAACCATGTCTTTAGGTCAAATGGCAGAAGCGGCGCTGACCGCGGGCGACATGGACGCGGCGCTGCGCGCGCTACAAATGCGCAATATGACCGACGTATCCGAAGCGGACCAACGGCGGGCCCTACGCAAGGCGCTGCAAAATGACGAGGCGCGGGCGCTGGAATCGCGGCTCGGTGATTTACGGGCGCTGCGCGACGGGTTGCAGGATCAATTAACGGCGGCGCTGACAGCGAATGAAACCACCGACGTCGAAGACTTGCAGGAAAGGCTCTCTGACGCAGAATCCGCATTGACCTCAACGTCCGAAGCCTTGTTCGCACAGGTCGACCCCGATGCGCTCGTCGCTTTAGCGAGCCTGTCCGATATTCAGGACGCACTGGGCCCGCGTGATGCGGTCTTAATCTTGTCGGATTATTATACGATGACGGGTATTTTAATCGGGCAGGACACGGTTACCGTTAGCGAAGGCGAGACAGATCGCGGCGCGCTGCGCTTACAGATTAAGCAATTTATGAAAGATTTGCGCGGACCTGATGGACCCGCCCGGACAGCCGAATTTCGGCAGGCTCATGCCGATGCGCTATTTGGAAATGCTGGCGACATGATGGCAGAGATCGACACGCTTTATGTCATCGACCGGTCTGCCGCGTCGCATATTCCTTTGGCCCTTTTGCCTGACCCCGCCGCGCCGGATGCGTTTTTATCGGACCGCGTGGCGATCACCTATCTGCCTAATGTTCCGGCGCTCCTGCGCCCAAACGCGGCGATGCAGCTGGATGATTTAACGTTCCTTGGCGTCGGCGATCCGAACTTTTCAGGCGAGCCAATGGCCCCGGTCCAACTGGTTGATGCGTCGCCTGTCAGTGACGACGGAGCTGTCAGCGAAGGCTTTGGCGGCGCCTTCATCGGCGCGAGCCTGATGCGCAGCGGGTCCGCCGATATTGCGGGCATTCGCGCCCTGCCCCGCCTGCCCGCGTCCCGCGAAGAAATCACCGCTATCGCGGCGAATTTCCCGTCGGCGCAAGTGACGACTTTGCTGAATGACACGGCCACGGAAGCCGCGATCCGCGGTCTTACCTTGAGTGATTACAGCGTGATCAGCTTTGCCACGCACGGATTGTTGAGCGGAGAAATTGGCGGTCTGTCAGAGCCCGCCTTGGTCTTGAGCCCGCCAGCGTCCGGCGACAGCACGCCAGAGAATGACGGATTGTTGCTCGCCTCAGAAATTGCAGAGATGGATTTTGATGCCCGGCTAGTCATTCTCTCCGCTTGCAACAGCGCTGGATCAAGAGACTTTCAAGGACTGCCGCAGGCCTTCTTATTGGCGGGGGCGGAATCGCTTATGGTCGCGCGCTGGCCCGTTCGAGATGACGCGGCGCAATATCTGACGACGCGTGTCGTGGCGGGTATGAAAGAGGGCAAAACCGCGTCGCGGGCCTTGTCAGACGCAGCGGCGTCCCTTCGGACGTCAGGTCTTCCTGATGCGGATCACCCGACAATTTGGGCGCCGTTCGTCATTGTTGGCGGGTAGCGGCCATCCGCAACCCGCCTAAACCTAACTAGGCTTTAGTCCATCGTGTAAACGAGGCCAAAACGCGTGATTGTGTCCGTGTTTTCGCGGCCAACTGGAACGTCCGTATGATGGTCAACGCGGAAAGATGCGCGCGCGGCAAGACGGCCTGTAAGTGTGGCGGTAAGGCCAAATTCATTCCATATATTCGTGTCGCTTTCGGAATAGATCAGCTCGCTATCATTATAGAGCGAGACATTGTCATTCAGCGTCCAATCAAAGTCAGAGCCAAGGCGCGCCGCCAGCTCATTCGTCGTCGGCGCTGCAATGCCAGCCGTAGACTGCGCGGTCTGGCTCCGGTAGCCAAGGCCGCCTTCGAGTTTCCAGCCAATCGGATCGGGTAGGATCACTTCATACCCCAGACCCGTGCCGAGGAAGTAGCCATCCTCAAACGCGCCGAAATCATCATTGAAATAATCAGCATTGGCATACCCATAAAGGCGGTCCGTAATATCGCGGTCGATTTGATAGCCGATCACAAAACGCTGTTTATTCGTCGCCCCGCCGGCGCGGCCATAATCGGCGGAGGCTTTTAATTTGTGACGCCAAACATCGCCCTCTTTGGCCAGTTTTAGGCCAAGGCCGACATCGGTTGTGTCTGTGTTACCCGTCGTTTGTGAGCCCGTGAGCGAGGCTTCGCCGCTCCACCCGTCGGCGATTTGTGCCTGAGCGGTGAGCGGGAATAGAGCGATAGTGGCTGCAGACAGAAGCGCTGCGCGAAAGGTTGTTTTGATCATGATGAAGCTTTCCCAAGTGAATCCCGACATAGGTCTGCCGGAGCATAAATTTGTTGGAGCGCCTCTGGACCGGGCAAGATGTAGGAAAAATGAACGGGCTGCGTTTAGCCGCCAGTCTCAGCCGTCTGGACCTTCGTCCAGTGTTTTAATTTTCGCCAGACCCGGGAATATTTTCGCGCTTAATCCAGCGATGGCGATGGCGGCGAACCCGCCGACACTGACCGTGAACACAGCGCCCCAAACCGCCGCCATGAGGCCTGCGCGAAAATCACCCAGCTCATTACTCGCGCCGAGGAAGATGCTATTGACCGCATTGACCCGCCCGCGCACTTCGTCCGGCGTCCAAAGCTGCAAGATGACTTCGCGGATATAGACGCTGATCATGTCGAACGCGCCGATGAACATGAGCGCAATAATCGACAGCCACGGCCAGACGGACAGACCGAACACGGCCGTCGCCACGCCAAACATCGCGACGGTCACGAGCAAGATCGCGCCCGCATGGTTGCGGATCGGAAAGCGCGTCAGCAAGATTAACATAATGACCGCGCCAATCGCGGGGGACGAGCGTAAAATCCCGTTTCCGAGCGGCCCGATTTCGAGGATGTCCTTGGCATAAATTGGCAGAAGCGCGACGGCCCCGCCGAGCATGACCGCGAATAAATCCAGACTAATCGCCCCAAGGACGATCTTCTCTTTCCAGATATAGGTGAAGCCGCGCACCAGCGTCGCCAGTGAGGTCGGTTCCGCCTCAATGCGCTGCGGCGGTTTCGGGATTGAGGCGATAAGGATGCCCGCAAGACAGAGGAGGACTGCCGTCACCCCGTAAGCAAAAGACGGGCTGATAAGATATAAAACACCGCCAACCGACGGTCCCGCGACATGCGCCAACTGCCAAGTCGCCGTATTCCAACCGACCGCATTCGCGAAGTCTTCGCGCGGGACGAGATTGACCGCGAGTGAGCTGGACGCAGGCGAGTAAAACGCGCGGCCGATACCAAACACAGTCAGGGTAATGAGCACCAGCGTGGGATTAAAATCCGACAAGAGAGCCAAGGCAAGGATCACCGCTGCGCAGAGCATTTCCAGCCAAATCGCCGCGCCCATAATAAGGCGGCGCCCGATCCGGTCCGACGCAAGGCCCGCCGGAACAACTAAAACGACAGCCGGAAGAAACTGCACTAAGCCAATATAGCCCAGCAGCAGCGCGTTTCCGGTGATATCATAGAGATGGTAGCCAATGGTCGTGGACAGGATCTGAACACCTGTCGCCGACAAAAAACGCGCGCTAAAATAGCGCGCGTAAGAGCTATGCCGGAAGGCGGCAAATTGGTCTTCCGATCGGGAGATAGCTAAGCCTTTAGGGTTTGCGGAACAAAAGCGTCATGCGGTTACTTTCGCCAATCGCTTCCATTTGCGCGCGCAGTTCAGCGTCTTCACCAGAGGTGCCGAGGCTTGGTGGCAAGCGCCAGACAATGTCGTCCGTCGTCGGCATATCCATCGCGTTTTCATTGATGCCGGACTCGCCCGCGAGTTCAAAACCCGCAGCTTCGAACTTGGCGATCACGTCGGCTTTACGCAGATAACCCGCACTGCCGTTGGCCCATTCCGCGTCCGCATCTGCGGGTCCTTCATGTTGCACAACGCCGACAACGCCGCCGGATTTCAACGCGCCGTGAACAGCGGCGATCCCGCTTTCCATAAAGCGGCCGTCTTCGAAGCGGGACATATTGTGTAGCGCGCGAATGAAGAGGAACGCATCGAGCGAGCCATCTTGCGGCAAGGTTGCGAACGTATAGGCATCAATATCTGTGCCGCTATCAGTCCAACCGCTCGCGTCCGCCACCCATGTTTCAGGCCAGCTTTTTTTGCCTTCAATGAATTCGGCGGTGCCGAATGGGAAATTAGGCCATAGGTCAATGTCATAATCAACGCCGACAAGACGGCCGTTATCACCGAGATAAGGCAGCAGGATCTTGGAATACCAACCACCGCCAGGCAGCGCTTCGCCAACGGCCATACCGGGCGCGATACCGAAAAACTCCAGCGTTTCTTTCGGGTGACGCGAGTCAAAACGAGCTTGAGCACTCTCTGGCTGAGCATCGAGGGCGGCGTCCATTGCCGCCGCGTCGAACGTCATAACAGCAGCAGGCGCTTCTGTCATTTCAACCACGGGCGCGTCGACTTCGGCCACAACAGGGGCCTCAGTTTTTGCGGTGTCTGGTTTAGCCGGTGAGCACGCGGCGAGGGTCGCAACAGATGCCGCGAGTAAAAGTGCACGAATAGGCATGAGGAAACCTCCTAAAAAGTGAGTGGTGTTTAGCGCGACGCCTTCGGCGCGCTCATTTCGTGGAACTGACCATGTTTGCGGAACCGTTCCAAATAATCCGGCACAATCGCTTCAATTGTATCCGGCATAATGCCGAGGTCAGAAAACCCGAGATGATCGCCGGAAGCGACATTATCAACCTTGAGGTTTTCAACTTGGTCACGGGTCAGGAACGGCTCGACGAACGGCAAAGCACCCGCCAGCTCTCCGGCCAAGCCCATCGGCGCGGCAGCAAACCACGGCACAGGGACGAGGAACCGCCGCCGATCAACGGTCTTCAAGACAAATTGCATCAGCTGTTCAAACGAATAGGTCTGCGGTCCGGCTAATTCATAGGTATGTCCGGTTGTTCCGACTTTGATGACTTTTGCAACCGCGTCTGCGACATCCGCGACATAGGCCGGTTGGAATTTTGTTTTCCCGCCGCCAATCAATGGCAGGGCGGGGGACATAACGGAGAGGCTGGCAAAACGGGTGAAGAAGCCATCGCCTTCGCCGAAAATGATCGATGGGCGCATAATGTCGGCTGTCGGGATATGATCCCGGATGATCGCTTCGCCCTCACCTTTGGTGCGCGCATAATCCGATTTCGAATTCACATCCGCGCCAATAGCCGACACTTGCACCATATTGGTGATACCGCGCTCGGCGCAGGCCGACGCAATGATATGCGCGCCATCGACATGGAGCGATTCAAATGTCTGCCGTCCTTGTTCATGCAGCAAAGCCACAAGGTTGACGCAGGCATCTGCGCCGTCGAGTGCCGCCTCAACTGAATCCGGAAAACGAAGGTTCGCTTGGACAAGCTGAACCTGCCCAACTGTCCCGAGAACCCGCAGTTCATGACCCAAATGCGGACGCCGCATCGGCACGCGCACACGCCAGCCATCGCGTACGAGCGAGCGAACAACTTGTTTACCGACAAAACCGGAGCCGCCGAAGACGGTGACAAGACCATTATGCATTGCGAGAACTATATCCTTGTTCGAAGTCGCGTCTCTCTACTCCGATCATGCGCCGCTGTCCATTCACGCTGTTGTTAAAGGAAGGACCCGCGATTAGACAAAGCAGACGAAAGATTGGAGGCGGAAATTTATGCGTATCTTTATCCTGACAGGCGCTGGAATCAGCGCCGAATCCGGCCTTAAAACCTTTCGCGATAATAACGGATTGTGGGAAAATCACCGGGTTGAAGAGGTCGCAACGCCCGAAGCCTTTGCCCGCGATCCTGTTTTGGTTCACCGGTTTTATAATCTTCGCCGCGCGGCGCTGGCTGATGTTGTTCCGAATTCAGCTCATATTGCCTTGGCGCGCCTGCAATCCGCGCTGCGTGATCACGGCGGCGCGCTGACGCTGGTCACGCAAAATGTCGATGATTTGCATGAACGCGGCGGCGTATCCGACGTCATCCATATGCACGGCGAATTGGCCCGCGCGCTTTGTTCTGCCTGCGGTTTTCGCTGGGACGCAGCAGGCGACCTGATGACGGACACCCCCTGCCCCGCCTGTCAAACCGCCGGCGGACCTCGGCCGGATATCGTCTGGTTTGGGGAAATGCCCTACCACATGGACCGTATTGAAACAGAATTGAGCCGTGCAGACCTCTTCGTCTCTATCGGGACATCCGGCGCTGTCTATCCGGCGGCAGGTTTTGTGCAAGCCGCGCGCGGGCACTGCATAGAGACGTTAGAGCTGAATATGGAACCCTCACTCGGATCAACATATTTCGATGCGGCGCGGCACGGCCCGGCGGGAACGATTGTTCCAGCTTGGGTGAATGACGTGATCACTCAATTGAAAACGGGCGCCTGATAACAGACGCCCGAAAACTGTGAGGGTAAAGCCCTCAGGAATGTGAAACTGAAGGCGGGTCATCGGCCACAGGGGGCCGAATAATCGATGCCTAGAAGCGGAAACGACCGCGCAATGTGACAGGCACAGACAGGCGAGAGTTATCTTGGCCGAATGCCGCGCCAGCGCCTGAACGGTCTTGTGACCCTTCCCAGCGAATGCCGGATTCCAGCGACAAAGATGTCGTCGGTGACATTGGCATTTCAAAGCCGCCTGTCGCGCTGGCGGTCGCTGACCAACCGGCGTCATTCAGGACTGTTGCTGGACCGCCATTGTCGATAGTGATGTCTTCGATATAGGTCGCGCCGACACTGGCTCCGACATAGGGACGCAGACGCGTCTGAGCGGGTGAAAGATACTGGCGCAAACCAAGTTCGCCGCCATAGCTCTTATAATCAGAGAAGTTCCCTGTGACGTTACCGCCGCCATTGGTCGCAACAGTGACACCGTTTTCGCCGTCAGCCTGCTTATAGAAACCACGCGCAGAAAGTGTCGTGTTCGGGCGCACGTCGCGGGCGAGGCCAGCAGAGGCGCGGTAGCCCGGTTTAAAGGCATCGGAATAGCCAACGTCTGCGGTTGTATTGCCGCCCAAAACAGTGCCCGCATCGATGATGTTGCCATCGACGAATTGCTCATAAGACACACCCAGTTCCAACCGCGTTGCGCCGACATGCGCTTGGTGTTGACCACCATAATGCGTTGTTGTTGATCCATAAGGATTATAGGTTGGATAGGCCGAGTGTCCGTAGCTGGACGAGCCTTGATAGGCGCAACCGGATGCGACCATTGCGGCCGCACCGAGCGCGGTGACGAGAAGACGATTATTCATGGATTACACCCCTGTTTGAAACTTAACAGGGACTGATCTGCAAGCGTCATGCCAAGACCGTTAATAATCTTTCACTTTATGGCAACGCGTCCGTTGCTTACGAAACGGTGATAGAGCGGCCCAATGGCGAGCCGCGGTCAATTTAAAACTTACAATAAAGCCGCCGTCAGTGCCGCCTCGCAATGAATCTGCGTTGTGTCAAAGACGGGCAGCGGCGTATTATCGGGGTTGAGCAACAAGCCGACTTCCGTACAGCCGAGGATCAAGCAGTCCGCCCCCATGTGTTTGAGGCGTCCTGCAATCTTGATGAACGCGTCCCGGCTCTCATCCCGCACATCATGACGGCACAGCTCTTCAAAGATCACGGAATGGATAAGGTCGCGGTCGGCGGCTTCCGGCACAATCGGTTGCAACCCGTCGCCGCGCAAGCGGTCAAGATAGAAGCGGTCTTCCATTGTAAATTTCGTTCCGATCAGGCCGGGATGAGAGAACCCACCCGCCTGGATTTTCGCCGCTGTTGCATCGGCAATATGGATCAGCGGAATGTTCACATCGCGCATCATGCGCGGCACAACTTTATGCATTGTATTGGTTGCCAGCACGATCAACTCCGCGCCGCCACGTTCCAGCTCGATCGCGCGCTCCGCCAACATCTGCCCCAACGCGCCCCACGCACCTTCATTCTGCAAATGCGCAACAAGACCAAAATCGACAGAGCGGATTAGCAACCGCGGGCTGTGCAGACCGCCGAGCCGCGCCTGCGTCAGCTGACAGAGCAGCTCATAATATTGCAAGGTTGACGCCGTGGACATGCCGCCCAAAACGCCAATCGTCTTCATCGCCGGGGCGGGTGCAGAATATGAGCTCATGATGCCATCTTAAGCAGCCCCGCGCCTAACTGCAACGATCCGCCGAGCCCGCGACAAAACCGTTGACGCTAGCCCCCCTGATCCCTATCTGCCGCGGCAACCGATAACGTGCCCAGATGGCGGAATTGGTAGACGCGCCAGCTTCAGGTGCTGGTGTCCGAATGGACGTGGAGGTTCGAGTCCTCTTCTGGGCACCATTGGCACTTTCCAGCCACATCCAATAATGTCCGATATTCCCAGCAATCATTGGGTTTTTAGGCTACACGTTGTCCGACCCCATCCGATGACGTGGGGGTATATCCGACCGATTTGGGGGTATTTTATGGGGTAGTCGCAGGATACCCCTAATAGGTCTGGGGGTAGATACCCCCACAGGATGGATGAACGCGATTGCCGCTAACCGATGCAAAGATCAGGGCACTGAAGCCCAAAGACAAAGCCTACAAGGTTGCGGACTACGACGGCCTTTACGTCAACGTCTCGAAAAGCGGCTCGAAACTCTGGCGCTTCAAGTTCCGGCTTGATGGAAAAGAGGGGCTGTTATCATTCGGGAAATATCCAGATTTAAGCCTGAGTGAAGCCCGTTACCTTCGTGATGAAGCACGGCGCAAAGTCGTTAAGGGCATAAACCCTGCCGCTGCTAAACAAGCGGCAAAGCGTGCTAAGAAAGCGAAATCCGAACACACGTTCGCCAAGTTCGCCAACTTATTCCTCGCCAAACAGCTCAAAGAAGGCAAATCTGACGCGACGATCCGGAAGAAAGAATGGCTCTTACGGCTGGCGATGGATGATCTGGGCGATATGCCGATCAATGACGTTACCCCGCAAACCGTCTTAGCGACCTTAAAAAAACGCGAAGCGATGGGGCATTATGAAACAGTCCGCCGTCTTCGTTCGACAATTAGCGCCGTTTTTCGTTATGCCGTTGCGTCTGGCGTCGCAGAGACGGACCCGACCTTTGCGCTGAAAGACGCGCTCATAAAGCCAACGGTGAAACACCGCGCCGCGATCACAGACCGCGTTAAGCTGGCAGAATATTTGCGCGCGCTTGAAAGCTATGGCGGCAAAGTCGAAACCAAAATCGGCCTGAAGCTCTTATTGCTCTTTGCATCGCGTCCGGGCGAAGTCCGAAAGGCGCGCTGGGATGAATTTGATATAGAGAACCGCATTTGGAATGTTCCAGCGGAACGGATGAAGATGCGCAAGCCACATAGCGTTCCACTATCAGACGCCGCACTGAGACTTCTAGCAGAACTTAAAGAACTGACCGGATGGGGTGAACTCTTGTTTCCGTCGCTTAGCTCTTCCAAAAAACCGATCAGCGAAAACACGCTCAATCAAGCCCTACGCCGCATGGGCTTCAGACAAGATGAAGTCACCTCGCATGGCTTCCGCTCCACCTTTACGACATTTGCTAATGAAAGCGGATTGTGGAATCCAGATGCGATAGAAGCGTTTTGCGCACGGCAAGACAGCAACGCGGTTCGGCGGGCTTATAATCGAAGCCTGTATTGGGAAGAGCGAGTGAACATGGCGAATTGGTGGAGTAAGGAACTAAGAACTCTTAGCGGGCAATAGAGAGATTGCGCGTTGCAGAGACTCAAGGCATTTAGCTTGTATGCTGTCCGCCAACCAATTTCGCCTTCTGTTCTTGATCATTCGCCACCAGAAAACAATCTTTCGAGCAACAGGATGGCAGCTTAGAGACTATAGCGAAGACTGGATACCTCCAAAGCCGCGCCGAACAAACGGCTCTGGCTATAAGTCAGACACACCGGATATAGATCTTTTTTTAGTCGATTTGCATTTGAAGCTCGTCCAGTCTCTCGACGAAGTATCGGTCAGGTTGAAAATTGCGAGAGTGGCTTCAATTCTCAAGGACAAGGGTAAGATAACGAAACGGACGCTCCCGATAGAGCTGTCCGACGACGATATAAGCTCATGGGCGAGACGAAAGACAATGACGCGTGTCGAAGCTGTTCTTCTTTCGCTTGGCTACTTGCTTCGAGACGACATCAAAGACAGTTTCGAACGATTGATATTTGACCGAAGAGACAGAGGCAATTTTACCACTAACCTAGAGTTTTTTCCGCTCATCGAGGCCTTTTTAGAAAGGGACGAAGCCTTGGGAAGTTCCGATGTCTTTGAGGGAGAGCATATGATCTATCGAAACCGAAAGGCCAGCTCCGTCAAAATTTTCGAGTGGTTCTCACAAATGGACTATCTGCTACCTGAAGGTCTACTATCCAGCATTCAGAAGTATCACGCCAATGCTCTGCTTGAGGTGCCCTCCAAAGAGGTCCTTGATAGAGACGGCGATATTGAATCTGCCAACCCCAAAACACTAGCATCTCTTTACACGATGATTCACGCGATGGCCGCGACCAGACCCTACTTATTTAAGACTGGGTCAACCGCCGCCCAAAGTAGGATCGAAACAGCGATTCTTGACCTCGGACTGAACATGTCGCCTAAAACAATTCGCAAGCATTTGGAAGAAGCCGCGCTCGCGGTTCAAGAGATCAAAGAAAAAGATCAATAAAATCAACGTTCGCTCTGGAATTTCCTTCTAATTTTTAGGAACTTCCCCAAACCACCACTGAACCAAAACAGATTGCATTCAACGCTAACCGCCTTGGAGCAACCGCAATGGACAACCCCGCATTCCCCCAAACAGGCCTCGTCCGCCTATCCCAAATTCTTGCGCCAAACTGCCCTATACCCGTGTCGAAATCGACATGATGGCAAGGCGTGAAGGATGGACGCTTTCCACAGGCGTATAAACTGGGACCGCGCACGACGGTCTGGAAGGTCGAAGACATCCGCGCGCTCTTTGAGACGCCTGATCATGGCTAGGCGCTACCGCACGGCGGGAATATCCAGAAACCTAAGCTACACAATTCGCGAAATCTGCGAAATCTGCGGCACGAGCCCCCAAACCCTTCGGCGCTATATCAAGTCGGAAGGCCTGCCAGCGATGACGGCGCAAAAGCCGTTTTTGATCAATGGGGGCGACTACCATGATTTCATCGAAGGGAAGCGAAAGCGCTGTAGGAATACACTGAAAGCCGGCGAGTTCCGTTGCTTTTCTTGCGGCAGTATTAGCGAGCCTTTTGGGAGTATGGCGGACTATGACGCCAGCGGTTTCCGACCACGCCTTTCGGCCCTGTGTGGGTCCTGTGAACGGCCTGTGAGCCTTCTGACAAGCCCCGCCAAATTGTCCCAATATCGCGCCCGATTAGACATCACAGAAGGCAGCCCCCTTTGAGCCTATTGGAACCCTTCCCCCTAAACCTAAATCATCACATTCCGACGGGAGCTTATGATGCGTAAAATGAACGAAGATAATGAGCGGGTAAAGCGGCGCTATTTCGCCTATATGCGCGAAGCCAAAGGCCGGGATGACAAGACGATCAGCAAGATTGCTTTGGCGCTTGTGAAATATGAGCAAAGCACGAAATGGAAGAACTTCAAAAAGTTCCACATTGATGACGCGGTCCGGTTCAAAGCTGACCTCCGCAAGGCCAAAAATCCGCGCACGAAAAAGCCGCTCACTCATTCCACCATCGACGCGACTCTTCGCACCTTGAAAGCCTTCATCCATTGGCTTGCGGGGCAATCGGGTTACAAATCCCGGATCAGCTATGCGGATGCGGAATATTTCAACAATACGCTGAAGGACGCGCGGATCGCGCATACCCATCGCCCCGTTCAATATCCGAGCCTCAAACAATGCCAACACGCCTTTGAAGCGATGTCGGAGCGCACAGTTGATCAAAAACGGGACAAAGCTGCCTTTGCCTTTTTCGTGCTCACAGGAGGGCGATTGAAAGCCGTCTCGACCCTTCGGCTAAAGCATATCAATATCGACGATGGACGTGTTTATATGGACGCGCGGGAAGTCATCACAAAAGGCGCGAAGACAATCAACACATGGTTTTACCCTGTCGATCCGATCTATCTCAACTATTTCAAAGGCTGGATGACGCATTTGTGCGATGTTGAACTCTTCGGACCTGAAGACCCGTTATTCCCGAAACCGCGCATCAAAGTCGTGAAAGGCAAAGGCTTTCAAAATGTCGGCTTATCCCGCGAACCCTATTCGTCAACGTCGGCGCTTTACACGGCGATCAAAACCGCCTTCGCCAACGTCCAAATGCCCGCCTACACGCCGCATAATTTTCGGAAAACGCATGGCGTTTTAATGAGCCTACATTGTAAAACACCAGAACAGATGAAGGCTTGGTCGATGAATTTTGGCCATGACGACTTAAAAACAACGATCAGCTCTTACGTTCCTGTTAGTGTCGAGCGGCAGGGCGAGTTGATGACGGCGATGAGACTGGATTCTGAAACAAGATAGCGGCTTGTGAGTTTTGCTTTTGAGTATGTTAATGAAAATCCCGGCTCGGAAATAGGGCCTTCGCCTGATCCCGTGGATGCCTTCCACCGCCTGCCGCATAGTAAGCCGTGACAGTCTTTGGTCCGCCTTGAGCCTGATCCAACTTGCGCTTTTCGCGTTCCTGCCGCGTCTCGGCTTTTGGGTTTGCCAGCGCGTGACGTTTTGTGCCGCCGTTCCGCATCGACTCTTTGGCCGGGATAGGACGCTTGGCTTCGTCGGCGTTGCCATCGGTCGGCGCAATCCCATCACGACTCCCTTGATAACCTAGCGAGTTCAGCAAGTGGGACATGTCTTCAATCCGCTCCGCTATGACATGATGGACGATACCTTCGCGTTGCAGTTTGCCGCGTATTCGCAAAAGCCGTCCGGCCATCACGGGTCCTCTATTCTTCTGAAAGAGCTTGTTCCAGACGACGACATTCACCGCGCCCGTTTCATCTTCCAGCGTGATGAAAACAACGCCGCTGGCCGTGCCGGGTTTTTGGCGCGTGACGACAAGGCCGGACACAATAATGCGCCGTCCATTCGGGGCATCTCGCAAGTCAGATGATTTGAGCGTCCGGCCTACCGCGTCGTTGAGAAACAGCATGGGATGGTCCCGCAAGGTCAGACGGGTGGCGAGATAGTCTTCATAGACCTCTTCGGACGCGCGCATCAGCGGCAAGTTAATGACTTCGTCTTCTATACCTTCGCCGTGATCAGCAAACAGGGGTAAGGGGTTATCCCCGCCCAACCCTTTGACCGCCCAAAGCGCTTCACGTCTGTTCAGGCCGGAACGATGAAACGCGTCGGCTTCCGATAGTTTTGAGAGGGCACGTTTAGATAATCCCGCCTTGCGCCAGACAGCGTCCACGGACTGATAGCCATTGCCCCGCGCCAAAGCGATCCAGTTGCCGTCTTCTTGTCGAAGACCCTTAATCAGCCTGAACCCTAACCGGACCGCCAAGCGGCCATCCCGACCCGGCTCAAGCACATTGTCCCAATAGCTATTCTCGACACAGATGGGACGGACTTCGACGTTATGGCGGCGCGCGTCTTGGACAATCTGTGCCGGCGCATAAAAGCCCATCGGCTGGGAATTGAGCAACGCACAACAGAACACATCGGGATGGTGGCATTTAAGCCAACAGGACGCATAAACGAGCAGAGCAAAGCTAGCAGAATGGCTCTCTGGAAAGCCGTAGCCTGAAAAACCTTCCAACTGACTGAACACCGCTTCCGCAAAGTCTTCTTTATAGCCCTTCGATAGACAGCCAGAAATGAAGCGGTCCTTGAAGTCGCTAATCTTACCGGGCGACCGAAAGGCTCCCAGCGCACGACGTAGCTGATCCGCTTCGGATGGTGTGAAACCCGCCGCGACAACAGCAATTTGCATTGCCTGTTCTTGGAACAATGGGATGCCAAGCGTCTTTTCCAAAACAGGCACAAGTTCTTTGGATGGATAATGAACAGGTTCATCCCCGCGCCGTCTTTTGAGGTAAGGATGGATCATATCCCCTTGGATGGGTCCGGGCCGCACAATGGCGACTTCCACGACCAAATCGTAAAAAGTTCGGGGGCGCATACGCGGCAGGAAATTCATCTGCGCGCGGGATTCAATTTGAAACACGCCGAGCGTATCCGCCTGACAAATCATGTCATAGGTTGCTTTGTCCTCTGCAGGGATATTGGCGATGGTGTGATGCAACCCCTTCCAATCTGACAGCAACCGGAATGACTTGCGGATGGCCGTCAACATGCCGAGCGCCAGCACATCAATCTTCAGCATGCCAATGACGTCAATGTCGTCTTTGTCCCACTCGATAATAGTTCGGTCTGCCATCGCCGCGTTTTCGACCGGACACATTTCATCCAGTCGGTCCTGCGTGATGACAAAGCCGCCAACATGTTGCGACAGGTGACGCGGGAAGCCCGTGATTTCAGCGGCGAGTTCGAGGGTCAGCTTGAAGCGGCGATCCATCTGGTTAAAGCCCAGAGCGTCCGCGTCGGTTTCCTTGACGCCTTTGTTGGATGACCCCCAGATCGTGCCTGACAGACGCGCTATCGCGTCTTGGCTAAGCCCCATCGCTTTACCCACCTGACGAATAGCCGAGCGGGACCGGAAGTGAATAACCGTGGAGCAAATACCCGCGCGGTGGCGGCCATATTTTCCGTAAAGATATTGGATGACCTCTTCGCGGCGTTCATGCTCAAAATCGACATCAATGTCAGGCGGTTCATCCCGTGCTTCCGAGACAAAGCGTTCAAACACCATTGAAATAGTTTCAGGCGAGGCTTCCGTGATGCCGAGGGCGTAGCAGACGACGGAATTCGCCGCCGATCCGCGTCCTTGGCAGAGAATGCCTTTAGACCGCGCGAACCGCACAACGTCTTCGACGGTTAGAAAATAAGCCGCGTAATTTTTTTTGGCGATCAAGGCGAGTTCTTTGGTAACCAACTGTTGGTTCTTAAGGCTAACCCCTTCGGGATAGCGCCAGCGAAGCCCTTCGTCTGTCAAACGGGTTAAGCGCGCTTGCGGCTCTTCCCCGTCCATCACTTCATCAGGATATTGATAGGCTAGCTCTTTGAGTGAGAAACGGGCCATATCCGCAACTTTGGTCGCGGCCTCTAGAGCGTCTTCATACCCAGCAAAAACGCGCTTTAACTCAAAGGGGGAGCGCAAACGGCGTTCAGCATTCAATTGCGCCCGACGGCCCAATTGGTCGATGGTGCAGGTCTCGCGGATGCAGGACAGAATATCCGCCAAGGGACGACGATTGGCGCGGTGCATCATCACATTGCCCAATGCGCAAAGTGGTAAGGCGTGTTGTTCTGACAGCACTTGGATGGCGGCAAACCGTGTAGCGTCCTGCCCATTAAAATGCGGGGCGAGGCCAAGATGGAAGTCTGGTAGGTCTGACAGCGCCGCGATATGTGTTGGATGGCTGTCCGGGTCTCGCATGACCCAAACGATCTGATCCTGCCAGTCTATTACGTCTTCAATGCCGAGGTTGCATTGGCCTTTTTTGGTCGCCCGTTTTCCCTTCGTCAAAAGGCGGCATAGATTGGCATAGCCTTGTTTTGTCTTTGGGTAGGCCAGTAGGGTCACGCCTTCACGGGTTACGATCCGCGTGGCCACAATGAAGCGAATAGAGTGCGCTTCAGCCAGCTCCAACGCCGCTTCGAACCCACGGACCACGCCTGCAAATGTGTTCACATCGGCAATGGCGATAGCTGACAGGCCAAGCTCGACAGCGCGTTCCACAAGTTCACGCGGATGGCTCGCCCCGGTCAGGAAGGTAAAATTGCTAATCGTGTCGAGTTCAACACGCATCTTACGCAAACACACCAGCAACCGACCATTCGTAGTCGTCGGTCATAGGTAATCTCCGAAGCCAGAGCTTTGGGCCTTCTTCCGTCGTCACCGTGTAGTAGTCAGACAGCCGCCCCGGATTGTCCGCCCACCATTGCGGCGCAACCCGTTCAGGCCCGTCGATCTCCCGCGTTCGGTAAACCTGCCTGCGCCATTCAAACCGCGCAGGCGGACGGCCTTCCTCTAAAATATGGAGGTATTCAGGTTCGAAAATTTGCAACGGGCGATGGTGGCGCGGGGACGGCCACACATGCGCCGTCTTATTGTCCGCAATCTGTTCCGACAGACATTCCCATTCCGCCCGATGCGAGAATGACGGGGCGGGACGCCGGATGCGGTCAAAGCCGAGGCGGTTGCCGACGACCGTGATTAATCGTTCCATTGAATCCTCAATGACCGCTTCCGTGCCGAGATGGATTTGTCGCGTCTGGATGGGCTGAACGCCTATAGCTTCAAGCCGAAAACGGTCTGCGCCAAAGGCAAGGGACAGTGTTTCGATCTTGGGGCGCATTTGCCTGACAAGAGCGCGTATCTCTCTTGTAGGGCGCGAGAAGCCGACGTGCAGCCTATGTGCGCCTTTATCGGGGCATGTGACCGCCAGCGTGAAGCCTAGTGCTCCTAGCCCGTCTTTCTCTAGCCGTGTCATCAAGGGCGCGGCGATACGTTCCAAAACGGACAGACAATCATCAATTAAGCCAATCGGGTCCGGCAGGGTCATGCGCGTCGCAAAAGGCCGCGTTGGCGTTTCTGCGCGCATCGGTTCAGGGCGTCTGCCGATAAGACGGTCAATCGCGTCTGTGAGGCGAAGGCCAAAGCGTTTGGCCAGTTCTGCACTCGGTCTGCCACGCAGCGCACCAATCGTTCTCAGCCCTAACAGATGCAGCGCCTCCGTCGCGTCCGTTTCCAGCGCTTCCACAGGCAGCGCGTCGCAAGCGTTGATCGCTTTCCCAACGGGTAGAATGGATTGGAACGGATGATTGGGCGGTCGGTATCGCGCCCATGCCCGTGCCGCCATCGGTGTGTCGGCGAGGGCATAGCGGGCCGTGACGTGGAGGTCGGTCAGGCTGTCATGGATCGCCGTCGTGAGTTCAGCTTCGCCGCCATAGAGATGCGCGATGCCGGACACATCGAGAATAAGGGCGTCCGGTTGGATGATTTCAACTTTGGGACTGAATTGGTCTGCCCAGCGTCTCAAAGCGGACAGCAACAGTGAATCCCGCACCGCATTTTGAGGCTCACTTAAAAGATCGGGACATATCGCACGAGCGTCCGCCAAACTTTGACCCGGCAGCAACCCAGCGTCCCTCGCCTGTCTGTTGACGACGAGAAGCCGATGCGCCCCTTTTTGTTCATGCGTCACGACAAACGGGCCTTCAAGGCGAAGGTCTTGTGCCCGTTGGAGACGGTCCAAAGGGAGGCAGGGAAACCACAGATGAAGAATACGGCGTTGGTTCATGGGACGGGGGGAGCGGGCTTTGTGACAAGGCGGGAAAGAGGAACGGGACTAAGCATCTGACCCTTCGGTCCGGCACGGATGCGCCATTGCCCCACGGGTCCGGTCTTGTTCTTTACGACCTCCCAATCCCAGCCGTTCGGGACAGGATTGCAGTCCCAGCGTGTCTGGCAGGCCGAGCTACGCGCCTGTCTAGCAATCAGGATAACGCCGAGGCTTCCGCCCTGTTCAGCCGCGATTTGCAAGGAACGGCTTTCAGATAGGGTCGGCCCTTGGTCGATCTGGACTAGAACTATGGCTTGTGCCTTTGCGGCCAGAGCCTGCTCCGCCGTCCAGAGAATGTCATCGCGTCGTCCTGCTTCAATCATCGTGACAGAGGCGGGCGGGACATAGGCGCTTACGCCTTCCGGGCGCAGCGCGTGAACATCGCGGCCCGTGCCGATGATAACCACGGGATGCGCGCTTGAAGCCGCCTTGGCTTGTTTGGCAACAGTCAGTCCAAAATGAAGCGCGCCTCGCCCAACAACTTCGTGAACCCTCTGCCATTGCAAACTGGGCAGGCCAGCCGCAATGCTGAGCGCATCACTAGACCGGAACGCATCCTGTTGATCGGCCAGGTGAACCTGACGGCGTAATCCCGCTGGCAGTGAGTGAAGAACCTGTAGAGATGGTCGCTTCCCCACGGGCGTGGCAAACATACGGCCAGCGCAATCATCAAATGCAATGCCTCCAGCCATACCGTCACTCCCAAGAACAATAACGACAACGGGAGCCCACCGTTGTTCTTATTTTGTTCTTAAGGTGGCGAGAGAGTCAATAGCTAAGGAATAGAATCCTACACCCGTTAACATGTGTGAGAGAATGGGGGCGTTTAACAAACTCTCTCTCCTCAAAGAACCATAGACATCTTCCCCCGCACTTCTTAGCAGCACCCTTCTAAGGAGACTTGCGTGTTCGAACAGACTTTCAAAAACCTTGATGACATCATGTTCCAAGAGCCGGGCTGCAATACGGAGCTGGATTATGTCGAGCAATCGTCTTGGATGCTGTTCCTAAAATATCTGGATGACCTCGAAGAGAGCCGCGCCGTTGAGGCGAAGATTTCGGGCAAGCCGTATGAATATATCTTCGAGCCGCCTTACCGCTGGGCCACATGGTCAAAGGATGAGACCAAAGTCGGATCGGACCTGATCGAGTTCGTCAATACGGACCTGATGCCCTACCTGCGCGCCTTCAAACAAACGACGGCAGGTTACCAGTCGATTGAATATAAGATTGGTGAAATCTTCGGCGAAGTCCGCAACAAATTCCAAAACGGCTATATGTTGCAGGAGGCGCTGGATAAGATCGACGCGCTGAAATTCGGCAGCCAAGAACAAAAACACGAACTGTCTGACCTTTATGAGACCCGCATCAAAAACATGGGCAATGGCGGGCGCAATGGCGGGCAATATTACACACCGCGTCCGCTCATCCGCGCGATGATCCTAGTGATCGACCCGCAACTGGGCGAGACGATTTATGACGGCGCGGCGGGGTCGGCGGGCTTTCTGTGCGAAGCCTATGAGCATCTGCATGACAGGGTGAAAACGCCGAGCGAGCTGCGCACCCTGCAAAGCGACACATTCTACGGCAAGGAACAGGCCCCGCTCGCCTATGTCATCGGCTTGATGAATATGATCCTGCACGGGATTACCGCGCCCAATTACCTGCGCATGGATACGCTATCCGAGCGCATGGCGGATATTGAAGAAAAAGACCGATACGACATTATCCTCGCCAATCCGCCGTTTGGTAATAACAAGAACAAACAGCTGCAACAGAACTTCCCGATCAAGTCTGGGGAGAGCGCCTATCTGTTTATGCAGCATTTTATCGAGAGCCTGCGCGCGGGCGGGCGCGCCGCGATTGTGATCAAGAATACTTTCCTGAGTAATACAGACAATGCCAGCGTGGCCTTACGCAAACTTCTCTTGGATGAATGCGCGCTCCACACCGTGCTGGACTGCCCCGGAGGCACGTTCCTCGGCGCGGGCGTGAAGACGGTTGTCCTGTTTTTCGAGAAGGGTCGGAAGACGCAGAATATCTGGTTCTACCAACTCGACCCCGGTCGCAATATGGGCAAGACCAATCCGCTGAATGATAGTGATTTGGCGGAGTTTGTGAGGTTGCAAACGACGCACGCTGACAGCGACAAATCATGGACGATCAAAGCCGCCGACCTCGACACCGCCACCCATGACCTATCCGTCAAAAACCCTAATGAGCCGGAGGAAGAACCGCTGCGTGAGCCAGAGGTCATCATCGCGGATATAATTGCACGAGATGACGCGACGGCGAAGATACTCGCGGATATTCGGGGGATGTTGTGAAAGCGGGGTGGGAGGTTTTTCGTATTTCCGACATCGCTAACGTGACATCAGGCAACAGTATCAACGCGAAGACAAAACGAGATGAATACTCGGGTTTATCCGAAGGAACACCTTACATCGCCACTAAGGATGTCGGATTCGATCACTCAATCGATTACGACAACGGAGTCCTTATCCCTGAAAAGAACTTAAAAAGCTTTAGAGTGATCGATAGAGACTCGGTACTTATTTGTGCGGAAGGCGGAAGCGCTGGAAGAAAGGTGGCCTACCTTGAACGAAAGGCGGTGGTCGTAAACAAACTTTTCGCTGTCTCAAGTAAAAAGAACGTTCATTCAAAGTTTTGCTTTTATTTTTTTCTATCTCGCGGTTTCCAAGAACAGTTTGAGAATGCAAAGACGGGCTTAATCGGCGGTGTTTCCAAGCGCAAGTTTGTAGATTTTACGATCCCCCTCCCACCCCTCGAAGAGCAAAAACGGATTGTGGCGGTTTTGGATGCGGCGTTTGAGGGTCTCGACCGCGCCCGCGCTCATGTGGAGGCCAACCTCCGGAACGCGCGGGATTTGTTTGAAGGTTATCTAGCCAAACTTTTCACTGAACAAGGCGACAATTGGGATTTCCGAAAACTAACTACTTTATGCGATCGCATTACCGTGGGGTTCGTTGGGCCAATGGCGCATAGGTATGAAGAGACAGGTGTCCCTTTTCTTCGTTCGCAAAATATACGCCCATTTCAGATCCAATTGGATAATGTAAAATTTATAGGTGACGAGTTTAACGAAGAAATCCGTAAATCTAAATTAAACCCGGGCGACGTTGCTATTGTTCGAACAGGCTACCCAGGAACTGCCGCCGTTATCCCTGATACCCTGCCAATCTCAAACTGTGCCGACTTGGTTATTGCGACAACAAATGAAGAGCTTTCACCGCACTTCTTGACTATGTTTCTCAATTCCGATTTTGGAAAGCGCTTGGTGGCTTCAAAGTCTGTCGGGGCAGCTCAAAAACATTTCAATGTCGGTGCTGCGAAGGCTGTTGATTTTCCGACGCCCCCGATTTTAGAACAAAAACGACTTGTTCAGGCTGCAAGTGACAGACGAAAAGACTGTCTGGTTCTTGAACGCAACTACCAATCCAAACTCACCGACCTCGATGATCTCCGCCAATCGCTTTTGCAAAAAGCCTTTGCGGGAGAGCTTACCTAGAGTAGCGGTTTTCTATGGATGACCTGAAGGCCATTGCGAGTGAGACGGAGGCCGATACGCGGGCGGAGCGGATTGATCCGGCGCTGGCCGCGTCAGGATGGGGCGTTGTGGGCGATACGCGGGTGCGCCGCGAAGTCATTGCACCGGGCCGCATCCTTGACGGCGGACGCCGCGCGACGCCGATGTCGTCCGATTATGTGTTGATCTATCGCGGGCAAAAGCTCGCTGCGATGGAAGCCAAGCGCGCGGGCATAGCGGCCGCCGAGGGCGTCGCCCAAGCCAAGGAATATGCCCGCCGCCTACAAACGCGCTTCGCCTACGCCACCAATGGCCGCACGTGGTATGAAATTGATACGGTCACAGGCGTTGAGCGCGATGTCGCGGGTCCGCCCTCTCCCACTGAACTCTGGAACCGGACATTTGGCGAAGAGAACGCATGGCGTAACCGGTTTGGTGCGGTTCCGTTTGAGACTGGCGGCGGCAAGTGGGAGCCGCGCTATTACCAACATAACGCCATTACGGCGGCGCTGGAGGCTATCGGCCACGGCAAAGACCGCATCCTGCTCACCCTCGCCACGGGCACGGGTAAGACGGGCATTGCGGTGCAGCTGTGCTGGAAACTGTTTCAGGCGCGCTGGAGCCTCACGGGCAAGCCGAACCGTCGTCCGCTCATCCTGTTCCTCGCCGACCGCAATATCCTCGCCAATCAGGCGCTCAACGCGTTCAGCATGTTTGATGACGGCGTCTGCAAACGGATTGATCCAGACACGATTCGAAAATCCGGCATTCCGAAAAATGCCTCGATCTTCTTCACCATTTTCCAAACCTTCACCACGGGCGAAAAGGGCGAAGAGACCTATACAAAATATGACCCGGACTTCTTTGACCTGATCATCATTGATGAGTGCCATCGCGGCGGGGCCAATTCGGAAAGCTCTTGGCGGGACATCCTCAATCATTTTGAACCCGCCGTTCAAATCGGCCTGACAGCGACGCCGAAGCGCCCAGAAAACGGTAAAGGCAATGCCGACACCTATGAATATTTCGGCAAGCCCGTTTACGAATACTCCCTGCGCGAAGGGATTGATGATGGCTACCTGACCCCGTTCCGCGTTCGCCAATATGTGTCCACTATCGACACCTATACATTCGAAGGGGAAGACAAAGTCCTCAAGGGTGAAGTCGCGGACGGGACGCAATTTTCAGAGCGTGATTTCAATCGCGTGATTAAAATGCGCAAACGGGAACTGCACCGCGTTCGGACGCTGCTGGCCGAGATCAATCACAATCACAAAACTATCGTGTTTTGCGCGACTCAGGCGCACGCCGCCCTCATCCGTGACCTCATCAATCAAGAGGTGCAGCACCCGGACCCGGATTATTGCGTCCGCGTGACGGCCAATGACGCCAAAGAAGGCGAGCGACAGTTGGAGCGCTTCCAGCTCAACAGTAAAACCATCCCAACAGTCCTCACTACATCGCAAAAACTGTCCACGGGCGTGGATGCCAAGAATGTCCGCAATATCGTGTTGATGCGACCCGTGAATAGCATGATCGAGTTTAAGCAAATCATCGGGCGCGGGACGCGGACGTTTGAAGGCAAAGACTATTTCACGATCTATGATTTCGTGAAAGCGCATTTGAATTTCGAAGACCCGTCATGGGATGGAGAGCCCGTCGATGTTATCACGGACCCTAAGCCCAAAAATACCAAGGGCGATGATGATGGGGACGACGAATTTTCTGACCCGAGCGAACCCTTTGGCGACCCTGAACCAGATCGGGTGAAATCTGAGATGATTGAGATCGAACTCGGCAACGGCCAGATCGTCAATATGAGCGCCACGACATTTTGGGGACCGGATGGAAAACCGATCAGCGCCCATGATTTTATCAAGCGCATGTTTGGGGAATTGCCAGAACTATTCAAAGACGAAGAAGAGCTCAGAGAACTCTGGAGCAATCCCGACACGCGCAAAGCGCTGCTCGAAGGGCTTAGTGATCGCGGTTATGACGCGCTCGTGCTGTCACAAATTCAGGATTGTATTGATGCCGAAAAAAGCGACCTCTTCGATGTGCTCGCCTATATCGCCTATGAAACCATCCCGATTACGCGTGAAGACCGCGCCACCATCGGGCGCGCTGTTGTGTCATCCAGCTATGACGAAAAGCTCGCCGCGTTCCTCGACTATGTACTCGGCCAATATGTCGAAAGCGGCGTCGAAGATTTGGACCGCGATAAGTTGTCAGACTACCTGAGGATCAAGTTCGGCTCGTTGGTTGAAGGGGCGAATGAGTTGGGCGGGATTGAGAAGGCGATAGAAAGCTACATCGGCTTTCAGGCGCATTTGTATTAGGGAGCTAATCGTGAGTGAAATAGCACAGACCATTATCTCAAACTGGCCAGTCATTGTCAGCGCAGTTCTGGGCAGCGGTGTCACAACGGTGGCTTTAAGCGCTACGTTCAATCATTTTTCAAAGAAGAAAGAAGAAAATGTACGCATTCAACACCTTGCTCTCAAGTTAGCCTTCCTTTTTGAACGCTATGCTATTGAAGCGAACGAGAGGATATCTCAATACCAATTTGAACTTGATGCTTATCCAAATATGGGAGAACCTACGATGGGGCTTCCAGATATGTCTCAGTTGCCGGAAAGCGCAGATTACGATCTCCTTCCAGCTTCTATTTACAATGAAATTCAGGACTTCATGGATTGGATTGGCTGGAAGCGCTCTGAAGCCAATTTTCGTCACAATGTCGAAGGACGACTTTCAGGTTACGATCAGTCTCGGCTATCGACAGCACAATTAGGAGAAATGGCTCTAAAGATTGCTGATCAAGTAAGAAGCTTGACTGATACTAATGCAAGAACACTTGTCTTTGATGATGCCAACATACGGAAGCTATTAAAATCAGAAGTCTCAAAGGGAAAATCTGACGAATAGAGCCGTCAAGGGGTATATTTAGGGGTATCGCGATATCTACAATTGAATTTATATCTAAAAATCAATGAGATGAGAGCATAAAACGGTTCCTCTTCTGGCACCATTGGTTTTCCCGTTACGCCCCGCAAGCACGCGCTCCCCTTTGCAAAACCCACATTTAAAGGGCCTTTGAAGCCTTATAGGGCTTTCCCCCATTCATGTCTGGCGACTTAAGCGAGTCCGGAGTGTAGGGAAGCGCTTCTCCCAACGCGTGATGGAACTTTATGAAGGCGAACAGGAACGCCTGCCGACTGTTCGGCCTCTGCTGACGGCGCGCAATAAATTATCACACGCCGGTCTTTGTGATTATGTTGGCCAATCGCCGCTTCAGCAACGTTTAATCCTGATATCATCTAAGACTAATTTGAACTAGATTTTAAATCATCTTAGTCTCAACAAACCTACACCGACCGCCCAACGGCGCGGCCGCTTTTGTTTTGTATGACAACAATGGCCGGACGAGGTGGTGCCGATGGTTTGAAGTCCGGCCATCGCGTGGCTGGATTTTCGAATGTGGCGCCGTCACTTGCGCCTGGATGCTGGACTGACACAAAGAGCGATTGCCCGTCTGGCGTAAACCGCGGCCCGCAGAGTTCAGCGCCGATCGGTACGCGGAAAAACGCACGCCCCGTTCCGCGCGATTGGCCGTCCGTATCCATGGCCCATAATCCATCTGCGGCGCCTGTGCCCTCATTGCCATCTGTCGCGATCCACAAACCGCCCATTGGGTCGACAGCGCAATTATCCGGAGAGCCGAACCAGCCATTTTCGCTGGTCAGCGGATTCCACGTCGCGCCAACCGCTGCAACATCAGGGTCCCCGCATTTGACCAAGAAATCCCATTGTGAGCGCGTCGCAGCGAAATCACCATCCGGTTCTTGAATTTCGATAATGTGACCAAATTTATTGTCTGCCCGCGGGTTCGCCGCGTTAGTATCATCCTCTTCGCGGCGACTATTATTCGTCAACATGACCCAAACTCGTCCCGCCTCCGGATCGGGTTCAACATCTTCGGGGCGGTCCATGGGCGTGGCCCCAAGCAGATCAGCCGCGCGGCGCGTTTCAATCAAGACGTCTGCCTGAGAGGCGAAACCATTAGCCGCCGTAAGCGGGCCGCGCCCATGCATCAGTGGCATCCAATCCACATGCCCATCGTCGCTAAATTTCGCAACATAGAGCGTGCCCGTATCTAGCAGGTCATGGTTCATGGCCCGGTCGTTAGGATCCACTCGGCCTTCGGAGACGAATTTATAAAGGTAATCAAAACGTTGATCATCACCCATATAAACGACGAGCCGCCCGTCCGGAGCGACCACTGATTCTGCGCCTTCATGTTTGAAGCGGCCTAGCGCTGTGCGCTTTTTCGGCGTTGACGCCGGGTCCATCGGATCGACCTCGACGATCCAACCAAATCGATTGGGTTCATGTGGTTCTTTTGTGACGTCAAATCTGTCGAAAAACCGCCCCCACTGATACCATCCTCCGGGCACACCGTAGCGGTCATGATTGGCCTTTTCAGGGTGGTCGTTTGGAAGCTCGCCCATGAAGCAGCCATTAAAGTTTTCTTCGGCCATTAGATAAGTGCCCCAAGGCGTAATTCCGCCTGCGCAATTATTCATGGTCCCAGCGACGCGGCGGCCCGATGGGTCATCCGTTGTTTTTAAGCGAGCATGCCCAGCGGCTGGCCCAGTGACATCCATTGGCGTCGTGTCGGCTGTAATCCGGCGGTTGAACCTCGATCCAATGACAGGTGTCCATTGGCCCTCTGATTTTTCAATCTCGACAATCGTTCCGCCATGCGCAGCCAGTTCAATTTCGGAATGCTCCCGCGTTATCGAATCCGGGTAAGCGGATGCTACGCTGGGCAACATCAATGTTGTCGACGTATATTCATGGTTCACGCATAACAGCGCACGATCATCGGCTAGGGGAACCATACCGATAAAGTCGTTATTATAGCCAAATTGACGGCGCTGCGCCGCGGCGGTCTGATTGAAAGGATCAAACACAGGACTATCATCAAAAAGTGGATCACCCCACCGGATCAGAACATCCGCCGAATGACCAGAAGCCACATGGTGAGTTTCATCAAGGCCCCGAGAAATTTCTTGGAATGAAAATTTTGATTGAAGGCGAGCCTCATTTCGCGGCGTCGGGGATAAGCCTGATGTCGTGCACCCGGTCGCCAGTGCCGCTGACACGGCCCCTAACCCGCCGATGAATCCCCGCCGATTAAGGCGCCGTTCAATAATCGCTGAAATCCTATTTTCCGCGGCTTGTGCGGTCGGATTGACTGAGGTGTTTTCTGATTGATCCATGGAGATTATTAATCCGATATGTTGCCGTTGCCGTGCCGTATGATCCGCTAAGCCTAACACCCGAATACGTCGTTTTTACGAATGCGTTAGGACATCTACGTCACGGAAGCCGTGATTGAAAGCGCGGCATATAAGGCACTGCTTGACGCGTCCTAAAGCCATAATTAGAGTTGGTGTATAGTATAACATTTCAGCTTAGCGCTTAAGGTCGTGTGCCTCTAGACAATCGCGTCTCGATAGCTTCATCGCTTAAGAGCTATCATGAACGTATTTGATGCGGCGTCTGCCATCAAGCTGCACAGTTGATAATAGGATTAAGTGTCTGTGACTTTTACATTGAGAATTGTTTCGCAGCGCCAAGCTTGGCGAACCGCAGGTTTGGGCATGATCGGCGGATTGTGTCTCGCCAGTTGTGGCGCTGCGGATAAGACTGACAATCAGAATGACGCCTTGGGCGGTGGCTCTTTGGGTGTTGATGTTGTTTCAGTGCCCGCTGAAGGTCCGTCCGATAGCGCGGCCAACGTGAGGTCTTCGGATGTCGACATAACCCGCCAAGCGGACCGTCATGTTCATGGAGACGCCAGTCTGGCGTTGGCACTGGACGGCGGCACACTCAGCGCCGAGCTAGAGTCGCCTCTCTACAATCTTGTGGGCTTCGAACATGCACCGAAGACGAGTGCGCAAACAAGTGCAATTCAAACGGCTGAAAGATTATTATCGCAGCCCGCGGCCTTGATACAATTTAATCCTGAAGCCAGTTGTTTTGCTGACCCCGTAGAGGGCGTTAAGATTATGCCGCTGACGCAACAGGATGACGGCGACAGTGACCACCACGATGACCATTCACATCACAATGATCACACTGAGGTCCATGATGAAGATCACAAAAGCGGTGAAGATCATGCTCACAAAGATGTGCGGCTGAACTATCAATTCATCTGCAAAAAACCGGATCAACTTAAATGGGTTGACCTCGCGCTCTTTGAGACCTTTCCCAATCTTACTGAAATTGATCTTGTTTATCTGGGCCCCGCACAGCAAATGAGCACAAGCCTGACATCAGGGTCAGGACGCATTCAACTGGTCGATTAATTATGTCGCGACATTTTATTCCTCTCATCTTTGGCGGCCTCGTCATGGCTGGGTGCAATGCGGCCGAAAAAGAGGCCGAAGGCATGGAGGCGAACAGCCCAGCCGTGGAGGCGTCACAGCCTGATGCTGAAGCTGGAAGCGATGAGCTAACAACTGACACATCCGCGCCAGACGCGCGCGGGGTGACGGAACTCACATGGGAAGACCTCATGCCGGAGGGAGAAGAAGCCCGGCTCGAAGAACTTTACGCGGAATTCTACAGGGATTTCGAGGCGCGGATGATGCAGCAACAATCAACATTATCATCGACGCTCAGCAGCGATGATGACTTGGATATGTCGCTAATTCCCGAAGGCAGTGACCTGGACACGATGACGCAAATTGGCACCTATAATGTGGTCGAGGATCTCGACGGCAAGCGTGTTCGGCTGCCCGGTTATATCGTGCCGCTTGATTTCAGCGCCGAGGGTGAGCACAACGAATTTCTGCTTGTCCCTTATTTTGGGGCTTGTCTTCACTCGCCGCCGCCGCCGCCCAACCAAATTATTTTCGTGACCGCAAATCCACCCGCCAAAATCCCTGATATCTATGACCCTGTTTGGCTTGAAGGGACGCTGACAACAGGGCAGTTCGACTCCAAGCTGGGCAATAGTGCTTATGAGTTGTCGCTATCCCTGCTCGAACCTTATGAGTATTGATCCGGTCCTTATCCTCAAAGACGTCCGCTTCGGTTATGTGACCGCCGATCCGGTGATCGAGATCGACCACCTCGCAATCGAGCGAGGAGAAAGCGTCTTTCTCAAAGGCCCGTCCGGATCCGGAAAAAGCACACTGCTTGGACTGATCGGCGGCGTTTTAACGCCGCAAAGTGGACAGGTCAGTCTTTGTGGTCAGGATATGAGCCGGCTACCCTCTGGAAAGTGCGACAAATTACGCGTTGATCATCTTGGTATCATTTTCCAACAGCTTAATCTTCTCCCCTATCTATCCGTTCTTGCCAATGTCGCATTGCCCTGCGAATTCTCTGACCGTCGCCGCAAACGCCTAACCGTCAGCGTTGATCAGGAAGCCTTACGTTTGGTGAAATCACTGGGACTTACCCCGTCAGATCTAAAGCGTCCGGTGCGCGAGCTCAGCGTCGGACAGCAGCAACGCGTCGCCGTCGCCCGGGCTTTGATCGGCGGTCCCGACCTCATCATCGCCGACGAACCAACGTCCGCCCTTGATCACGAAAACCGGGACCGTTTCATTGAACTGCTTAACGATCAGCGTGCGGCGTTTGGGTCCAGCCTTTTGTTCGTGAGTCATGATACGACGCTGGCCAAACATTTTGATCGCGCGCTTGATCTTCGGGCGCTGAATAAAGAGCGCGCCGCATGACCAGCTGGACGATTATCCGCTTGGCCGCCAAATCCCTCTGGGCTCGCCGCTCAACGGCGGCTTTGACAATCCTGTCGATTGCGACGGCCGTTTTACTGCTCACAGCGGTCGAGAACATCCGGCAAGGCGCGCGGCTCAGCTTTGAACGCACGATCACTGATACAGATTTGATTGTTGGCGCGCGGTCCAGCCCGATCAATCTGGTGCTCTATTCCGTCTTCCAGATCGGTGATCCGACCAATAATGTCACATGGCAAACCTATCAGCAGATCGCGAACCGGGATGATGTCGCATGGGCGGTCCCTATCAGCTTGGGCGACTCGCATCGGGGCTTTCGAGTCATCGGCACCACGCCAGATTATTTCAATCACTATAAATACGGCGAGTCGCAGTCTCTCGGCTATGCGGATGGCCAGACGTTTGACGATCTATTCGATGTTGTTCTGGGCGCACACGTTGCCCGAGAGCTTAATTACGAGCTTGGAAGTTCCATTACCCTGTCTCATGGTTTGGGCGCGACAAGCTTTGTGGAGCACACGGACAAACCGTTTCGGGTGGCCGGCATACTCTCGCCGACAGGCACACCCGTCGACCGATCCGTCTATGTCAGCTTACCAGCGATCGAAGCCATTCATGTCGGCTGGCAAGATGGTACACCCACACCGATGAGCCGTATGGCCACGCCAGACCGCGTGAGAGCGTTCACCCTTCAACCGGAGTCAATCACGGCTATTTTAGTCGGGGCAACATCGCGTGTTCGCACGCTTCGATTGCAGCGGGATTTGAACACCTACCGACAAGAGCCGCTGCAAGCGGTTATCCCTGGCGTTGCGCTCTCTCAGCTCTGGAATATTATTTCCGTCGTCGAGCGTGCGCTCGCCATTATTTCAGCATTTGTCGTGATTGTGGGGTTGATCGGGATTCTGACATCTATTCTGACGACGCTGAATGAGCGGCGGCGGGAGATGGCGATATTAAGGTCAGTGGGCGCGAAAAGCCGTCATATTTTAGGTCTACTCATCAGTGAGTCAGCTTTGCTGGCCTTTATCGGCTCAGTGTTGGGGGTTGCGCTCATGTATCTATTACTCTTCGCGTTTCAGCCCCTATTGGAAGCGCGCTATAACGTCGGCAGCGTCAGAGCTCTGCCGGGTCTATATGATCTATTGGTGATTGCCGGAGTGACGGGGTTAGCGGCTATATTTGGCCTGATCCCTGCAAGGTTAGCCCTGAAACGCAGCCTATCGGACGGCTTGAGTGTCCGTATTTAACGAAGCGTTTCGCGCCGTTTCTTCTTCTGATGTCATAGGCCGTTTCGTTGAGGCCTCGTCATCCTTTTGAGAGTCGCCGACCATCATGATCCGCGTCTTCGCGGCGCGGGACGCCCGGTCCGCCGCACTGGAAAAACTCGGACGGGCCTTAGGAGCTGGCGGCACCGCATCCAGCGGCGTACTTGTGTCACCCAGAAAAGATCGATCTTCATTGTCCAAATACGCCGGATCGATGGAGCTGGCACGCGGCGAGAAACTTTTCCACTGACTAGCCGGGGTAAAGTGCATGCCGCCGCCATGCATATCGCAAGCCATGGCAGGGGCAGCCATAGCCGACAATGCAGAAAAAATCGCAACTTTTCCAAGAATTTTCATAAAGGTCACCTAGTCAAATTTGGGGCAAAAGTCAATGATTAGCCACTATCCCAGCGCGGCGCGCCTGTGTCGCCGGTAGGCCATACGGTAGAGGTGCGCCGCCCTAAAATCCGAAGTCAAACCCGCTCCAACTGCGTCCCTAACGTGTGCAAGGCTATGCACACCGCATAAAACCGCCTAGGGCTGCCTATCACGGCCTGTTACTTCTGAGTTGGCCCGATAGATCGAAACAATTGATCACCCTCCGACCGGAGCAGGACACGCCTGCCGGTCCCCCAGACAGATGGCCACTCATGTCCAATATATCTCACGTGCATCCCGCGCTCGCCTCTGCTTTGCAAAAAAAGGGGTACGAGACGTTGACCCCTGTTCAAGACGCCGTTCTTGAAACCGATTTACAAGATCAGGATTTGCTGGTCTCGGCCCAGACAGGGTCCGGGAAAACCGTCGCGTTTGGCTTAACGATGGCATCAACATTGCTCGGCGATGCGGAGCGGTTTTTGCGCGCCGATGCGCCGCTCGCGCTCTGTATTGCGCCGACGCGCGAGCTGGCCATGCAGGTGAAGCGCGAGCTGGATTGGCTCTATAAGGACGCTGGGGCCAAGACCTTATCCTGTGTCGGCGGTATGGACGCGCGCGCGGAACGAGCGGCGCTTGGGCGCGGCGCGCATATTATCGTGGGCACGCCCGGCCGTCTCTGCGATCATCTTAATCGCGGCGCGTTGGACCTATCCGAATTGAACGCCGTCGTTTTGGACGAGGCGGATGAGATGCTAAAAATGGGTTTCCGCGAAGAGCTGGAAATGATCCTGAACGCCGCGCCAGAACAACGCCGCACCCTCATGTTTTCGGCCACCGTGCCTAAATCGATTTTGGGCATGACGCAGAAATATCAGCGCAATGCCGTGCGCGTGAACACCGCCGCTGAAGCTAAACAACATTTGGATATCGACTATAAAGCCATGAGCGTTGCGACAGCGGACCGCGAAAACGCGATCATCAATGTTCTGCGCTATTATGATGCCAAAAATGCCATCGTCTTTGGCGATACACGGATCGCGGTGAACCGTATGGTCCAGCGGTTTAACAACCGCGGATTTTCCGTTGTCGCCCTGTCAGGCGAACTATCGCAAGCGGAGCGGAGCAATGCGCTGCAAGCGCTGCGTGATGGCCGTGCGCGCGTCTGTGTGGCCACCGACGTCGCCGCGCGCGGCCTTGACCTGCCGGACTTGGAACTCGTTATTCACGCGGATGTACCGCGCAACCGCGAAGCGTTGCTGCACCGCAGTGGCCGAACAGGCCGTGCGGGCCGCAAGGGCGTGTCGGCCCTGATCGTCGCGCCAAGTCGCCGCCGCAATGCGGAACGCCTGCTACGCGATGCGAACATCACCGCCGAGTGGTGCGAAGCGCCCAGCGCGGATGCCATCATCGCCAAGGACAATGAACGCCTGCTCAGCAATATGACGCTCGACACGCCTGTCACCGACGAAGAGCAAACCTTAGTCGTGCGGCTGCTCAAAGCGCATTCACCAGAACATATCGCAACCGCCTTCATCCGCCAGTACCGAGATGGACAGTCCGCCCCGGAAGATTTGCTGCCCGCTAATCATAAGCCAAGTAAGGCGGGTCAAGGGGGTCGTGACCGCGAACCCCGCCAGACCGGACCCAGAGAAGACTTTAGCGATGGCGTCTGGTTCTCGCTCAATGTTGGCCGCAAACAAAAGGCCGAACCCAAATGGATCCTGCCGATGCTCCTTAAATCGGGCGGATTGAAAAAAGGAGAAATCGGCGCGATTAAAATTATCGACCGGGAAACCTTTGTCGAAGTCGAACCCAAAGGTGTTGAACGACTTTTAAAGACGATTGGCCCCGATATGAAAATCGAAGGGGCCATCACCGTATCGCGCATCGATGGGCGGCCTAACCTATCGCAGCGGACAGACAGCGGGCCAAGCCGGAAAGGCTCTTACAGCGACTCCCGAAAACCACGGGGCGAGAAGACATTTGGGGATAAGAAAAAGAGAACTTACGAGGATCGCGGGTCCGCATCTGATACGCGTCAGGACGACAGGCCCGCACCGCAGAGACGGCCGAAATCTGAAGAAGGTCAACTGAACCGTAAGCCGCGCAAAACCACAGGCGGCAATATACAGACCTCTGAGAAACCTAAAAAGCCCCACAAGAAGAAACTTGCTCGCGCCGCAGCCCTGAAAGCCAAAGGCGGCGTCAAAAAGGGTGAGCGGAAAAATACGCGGAAGAAGAAAACATAGTCGCCGGGCTAGCCTTCGGTCGTTTGAGCGTTAACGCGGGGAGAGCTTGTCTTCAGGCTCGATCCGCCTCAGGGCTTAGGCGGTGTTTTAACGTCGATTTTCCAACACTTACGACCCAATTGGGTCATCTTAATCTCAACATCCAAAAACCGCTTTATAATATCAATATTAGTGCGTGTGTGCTGCGAAACATCTGTCGCCGTAAACACACCGCCGCCAAACACGGCCATCGGCAATAAAAGCTGGTCCGCGAGATATTCGCCAACGGCTGTTTGCATCCCGCCCACACTATCCGACGCAGACACATATTTCTGTGCTTGGTGTACGATGTTTTTTGCCACCGTTTCGGCGCGTACACCGTGAACGCCAAGGCCGATGAGGACCTCCGTGACGTTTTCATGCTCCAGAAAAAGCGTGACGACATTGCCGGGGCCAGGGCCCTCGGCATGAATAATTTCACCCTGTTCAGCACTCAGGCTTAAGCCCTTCAGAATTGTTTTCAGCTCGCGGTTGGCAATGCCGCTTTTCAAATTTGCGACGACGGCGACAACGCGTTCGCCCGTCCGCGCGCCGCGGTCTTCGAGTGACAGCGCCAGAGTTTCTACCGTCGGGTTTACAGCCAAACGCATGGCTCCTCCCCCTGCGGGGTAAAATCCATAGGCGCTTAATTCAGCGGTGGCCCGCCCGCCCATTTTTCGAAATTGCGGAAGAAACGCCTGATTCAGAAAATCAAATGTCGGCGCCCATTGATTATGGGTTCCCCCCGAAATTTTAACCGTCGACGGCGTGTCCGCAAAAGCTAATATCGGCAAGATGGTTTGAGCCACGAGGGTCGTCGCGCCCGCCGACCCGATTGCGAAATTATAGTCCCCACCTTGAATCTTTCCAGGATGAAAGGCGATTTCGGACGAGCCTAACTCTGCGCCTTCCATGGCCGCATCACAAATTTCTGCCGCCGCTTTGAACGCCGTCAAATGCTGCCGAAACAGGCCCGGTTTCTTCCGCCGTCCGCGGACATTTTCAATCCGCACGGGTTTACCCGTGATGGCTGAAAGCGACAGGGACGTACGAAGCACCTGCCCACCACCTTCGCCCTCACTGCCGTCGATTATGATTTCACGATTTGCCACTGTGTTGTCTCATTATTTGGAATGAATACGCGTTCGGTAAAGCATTCACTCAGTTCAAACCCAACAGGATTGCCACAGATGCAACTTCGATTGGGTTTGTCACTTACGCCAGCCCCGCAACACTGCGCGCACCAATGTTCGTTGTTGCAAACAGTTTCCAATATATCCTCTAAAGCCAAGTAAAACTGTGGTTTGAAATTTAAAGGATGTCCCTCACGTTTATACAACAACGTCTTTGCATTGACGCCTGTTCCAATAGGACAGATTGGTTGCTCCGCTTCATAACGTAATGTGATCTCACCATGATCCGATCCTTTTGGAGCGCGCAAACGAAGACGGCCTGTGCCACCTTTCCTATAACCAGAGGATTCGTCAAAAATCAGTATCGGTTTCGAGATAGCTTTTGTGCAAAGTTTGCATAACAATACTTGCTTCATTGTCTTTCCATAATTTCAAGGCGGCGCATTTCGCCGCCTTGAAAATCACCCCTTAACACACACAAGCTGACGCAATGTATGCACGATCTCGACGAGATCTTTCTGGGCTTCCATCACGTCATCAATGGATTTGTAGGCCGATGGCGTTTCATCCAGAACTCCCACATCTTTACGGCATTCGACGTCTTTGATGGCTTCCAAATGCTCTTCCATCGACACGCTTTTCTTGGCTTCAGTCCGCGACATCACACGCCCGGCCCCGTGGGAGCAGGAACAAAATGACTCCTCATTCCCAAGGCCGCGAACGATATAGGACCGTGTCCCCATAGAGCCTGGGATAATACCCATATCACCCTTGCGAGCGCGGACTGCGCCCTTACGCGTGACGAAGATATTTTCACCGAAATGGTTCTCTCGGCTGACATAATTATGGTGGCAATTCACAGCCTCCACTTCTGCGTCAAACGGCACGGCCAACACAGCCCGCGCGGCGGCGATAACGTTTTGCATCATCACAGTGCGGTTGGCGAAGGCAAAGTCCTGCGCCCATTCCACGGCCTCCACGTAATCATCGAAATGATCGGTGCCTTCCGGGAAATAGGCCAAATCCTTATCAGGGATATTGATAAACCATTGTTCCATGTCTTTCTTCGCCAGCTCGATAAAGTAACGTCCGATCCGGTTGCCAACACCCCGAGAGCCGGTGTGAAGCATAAACCAAACACGGTCTTCTTGGTCCAAGCAAACTTCGATGAAGTGATTGCCTGTGCCCAATGTTCCAAGATGTTTGAGGTTATTGCTTTGCGCAATGACCTTATGTTTCTCAGTGATGGTATCGAAACGACCTTTCAAGCCAGACCATGCGACTTCGGATGTGGCAGGCACGTCATGCCAAGAACCTTTGTCGCGGCGGCGGCCAGACGTTCGGCCATGCGGCACGGCGCGTTCAATCGCAGAGCGCAACGCCCCAAGGCTGTCCGGCAGGTCATTCGCCGTTAAAGTCGTCCGGCACGCCATCATCCCGCAGCCAATATCCACGCCCACAGCGGCCGGAATAATGGCGTTCTTTGTCGGAATGACAGAGCCCACAGTCGCGCCTATACCGACGTGAACGTCAGGCATGACGGCAACGTGCTTGAAAATAAACGGCATCTGCGCTGCGCGCAAAAGTTGCTCTCGCGCTCGATCATCAATGGGAACGCCGCGCGTCCACATTTTGATGGGCACCCCGCCTTCACCTGCTATCACGTCGAAACCCGTTTGTGTTTCAAATTCCATGTCGTCCTCCTCGCGCCTTTCAAACGCATTTGGTGTGTGAGGCTGGATTTGAACCAGCGCACCCGTTTGGGTGCAGTTTTACAGACTGCCTGCTTCGGCCGCTTGCATACTCACACGTATTTTGACCTTGCGATCAATTCTGGCTCACGTGACAGGACTCGAACCTGTAACGACCGCATTAACAGTACAGCTCCCCTACCAGCAGGGACCCACGTGAAGACTAAATCTGGTTGATCCCCCAGGATTCGAACCCGGATTTACGCAACCAAAATGCGTCGTCCTGCCGTTAGACGAGGGATCATTACTAAAGAAAACCGCGCTCTCCCCGTACGAAAAGGGAGAGCGCGGCGCGGCTCTTCGATGCTCACGGACTGAACACCAGCGGCCCTCACGGATTTGAAAGCCTATAATTCGTCGTTTCGGACAAGATGGAAAATGCGAAACACGGCAGATGTTTGGAAATAGTTTTTCGCGTGAAACATATAAGCTATTGTTTAAAAATAATATTTTATGATTTCGCCGCTTGATCGCGCTTAAAAATCACACCCCGAACTCGAATTTTATATATATTTTTATAGTGTTTTATATAAATACATTATCATGAAACGGAATGTGGCGATTGGATTCTTAGGAATCAACTTGGATAATGGCAAAGGTGTCGCCCGGTGGGAGCGCTGGCGGCCGACGGTTGATCTCTGCCGTCAGGAAGATTTCATCATCCACCGCTTTGAGCTGCTCGTTGATCCGAAATATTTGATGATCGCAGAGCAAGTGAAGGCCGACATTGCGCTGGTGTCGCCGGATACAACCGTCATCATCAATGAAATGGAAATCTATAACCCGTGGGATTTAGAAGAAGTGTATGAGGCGCTCTTTGATTTCACGGATCTGTACCGCTTCAACACGCAAGACGAAGATTACTTGCTCCACATTACGACAGGAACGCATGTCGCGCAGATTTGTCTCTTCCTTTTAAATGAGGCGCGATATCTTCCCGGCAGAATCCTGCAGCTCTCTCCGCCTCGCAAGTCTGACAAAACGGGTCCCGGCAAAGTCTCCGTCATTGATCTTGATCTGTCGAAATATGATCGACTCGCCGATCGGTTCGAGACAGAGCGGCAAGCTGATACATCATTTTTGAAGTCCGGCATTCCGACGCGCAATGCAGCCTTTAACGCCATGATTGATGAGATTGAACAGGTTGCCATCCGGACGACGAACCCCGTCTTAATTTCTGGCCCTACCGGCGCGGGTAAATCCCACCTCGCGAAACGCATCTTCGCGCTTAAGAAACGCCGCCATCAAATCGACGGTGACTTTATCAGCGTGAATTGCGCAATGCTGCGCGGCGATACGGCCATGTCGACTTTGTTCGGGCATAAACGCGGCGCCTATGCTGGCGCGATCAAGGATAGGGCAGGCCTGTTGCGCATGGCCCATAAGGGCCTCATTTTCTTGGACGAAATTGAATCCTTAGGCTTGGACGAACAAGCGATGATCCTGAGCGCGCTTGAAGACCAAAAGTTCTATCCGGTTGGCGGCGACCAAGAGGTCAAAAGCGAGTTTCAGCTCATCGCGGGAACAACGGCGGATCTGATTGAACTCGTCGCGAAGGGCGCGTTTCGGGAAGACCTTCTGGCGCGGATCAATATGTGGAGCTACGCGCTTCCGGGGCTGAAGGACCGCCGTGAGGATATTGAGCCAAACTTGGACTATGAGCTGACGAAGTTCAGCTCTCAGAATAATCGCAAAATGACGTTCAACGCGGAAGCCCGAAAAGCTTACCTGCAATATGCCTTGTCGTCCGAAGCGCAGTGGTCCGCGAATTTTCGCGACCTTGCCGCCTCTGTCACGCGCCTGTGCACGTTCGCCGAGGGATCACGCATACAGCGTCCGACTGCGGAGCGTGAAATTGAACGATTACGCAAAGGGTGGCGTTTGACATCGAGCGATGCAGCAGAGGAGACCTTATTGTCCGTGATGAGCCAAATTCAACTCAGCCGGATTGATCCGTTTGACCGGCCGTCACTCGCGAACGCCATCACTGTCTGCCGCCAATCCGATAGCCTTAGTGATGCGGGCCGAAAGCTATTTTCTGTTTCACGCGAGAATAGAAAAACCAGAAATGACGCCGATCGCCTCAAGAAATATTTGGCGAAATATGATGTAAGCTGGGCGGATATGTGACGCGATCAGGGGTTAGCCAAGGCATTCTGGAAGTCCTGCGCGTCGCCATTACCGAATAAGGCAGAGAGATGCGCCGCCCAACGTTCCGTTAAGTCCGCAAGCCCATCCGGATTCCAAACGTCATGCTCTAACGCCTCCGGCGCGTCGAACGCCCCTGAAAACGCGCCAACGTCAATACGGGCGAGGCCACGTTTAGAAATCAAACTAAGAATGGCATCAAAGCAATCCGCGGGATCAAGCGGGACGAGATTTCGTCCAAGACCCAGTGATAATCCCATCAGATCAAGGCGCGCGGCTTGCACAGTCGCTGGCCGTCCGTTGACGGTTTCCTCATCAAATAAGGCCACGCTGAGCGCGCTATCAAACGTTAGACCCCGGCGCCAAAGATGGGCGCCCCCGCTCAGTAAAATAGCATCGTCAATGATGACTGTTGTCGTGGTAAGATGAACACCACGGCCAACGCCTGCCTTAGGATGATAGGCGGCAACCCGCCCGTTCGCCTGAGTGACAAGAAAATTAACGGCACCGCGAATACCATCGCGGCGGATTTGTTCCATCCGAGGCAAACGGTTGAGAGCCGGATCAAGATATTCAGGAATGCACAGGATAATTTTCAATCCGGCACGCTGCCCCAAACGCTGCACGATGGCATTCACCACACTAAACGCATTATTCCCTAACCCGAATGGGTCCATCGCAGGAGTTTCGATATAGATGAAATCCTCTGCCCGGCCAATCGCGCTGATTAAAGCATTCAGAAAATCCTGCACACCATTCGCCGTCTTACGCAACATATTATCAATCCGGTGCGATAGCTCCGTCAGGGCGTCCGCGTCGCCGACCCAGTCAAGCGGGTTCTCTCCGATAGTGTCTTCGACCGCCGCAACCCGTTCCACGTAGCTGCTAAAATCAAGATTAGTTAGATCGGCAATCACGCCCATTGCCCCGTCTCCGGTCATGCCGCGCGCCGTGGTTTCCAACACCGCGGTCCAGCACGTTGTCCCACCCGGATCATCAATCGTTTCGCGCGCGACATTCGCTGTATTCCAAAAAACTTCACTGTCAGCAGAGCGTCGCTCTATCATCAAATCAACAAGTGCGTCCGTCGATGGGCCCTCCAAACGAATTCCGACAGTATGGTGTTCGGCAAAGGCCGGGAGCCCCGGGTGCCCCATTTGCGCGAATTCAGTCTCGTGAATTTCAGGGCGGCCCTGTAGCGCGCTGATGACCGCCCGGCCTTCCAACGTTCCGCCATTATCCTGACGCGACAGAGCGATCAACTCGCGCCGTTCTTGCCCGGGTACGGGTGCGCCCGTTTGTGTGAATGTCATCAAGTTCAGCCGGGTGCGCCGCAAAAAGTCTTCACCATTGCTGGCTGCCGTCTGACCATCATCCCAACCCGCCGTGAAAGCGGGTTCAGTCGTAATGAGCATGTCGCCTGTCGTCACCGAATTGATTAAACTCGCGTCAACCACATCCGCTGCAAGCAGCGTCGTGCGGTCAACTAAAACAGTCGGATCACTGGCCGTTGAGGGCCGGAAAATAAGCGTCTGCCCACTACGATAAGTGCCCATACCGCGCGTGAATATTTCCCCGGTTTCGCAAATTTCCAATGTGCCGCCAACGGGCGCGTCACCATTAATCGCAAGCGCCAATAGTGATGTGCCGTTTAGCGCGGCCGGGCGCTCATAGAATTCGTTGGAAAACAGACGACTGCCATCATCGGTGGTAATTTGAATATCTAGACTCATCCAGCTGCCATTCAAACCGTCCGGGATCGCCATAACAAGGCTCGCCGTGCCGTCAGCGCGGATTACCCCCCCTCCACCATCAGCGCGGCTATGAATACCGCTCTCATCATCTAACACATGAGGCCAGGCCCGGATAAACCCGCCGACGGGTAAACTCTCTCCGGAGAATTCAACGATAACTAATTGATTTTCCGATGTGCCCGTATCGGCCGTCCCGGCCCCGGCGAGCGCTTCAACTGTAAAAGTAAGAAGATCGGGCAAGGGGTCAGTTCCGAAACTAACAGGTGCGCGGGTTTCACCCCATAGCGGATGTAAAGCAGGCGCCATCAAGACAGCGTCATCGCCGTCTCGCAATATATCCAAAGCCGCAGCTGTGACGTCGTCTACCGTCAGCAAAACAGGATCAACAGCTGTGTTTCTCAACGCGGAAACGCGGCTATTCATATCCGCCTGTAAAGGATTACTACGCGACTGACCCGTCAAGAACTGCTCTAAATCTGTGACGCCTATGCGCAGGAAATCCCGCGTGATATCGGCAGGCCAGTTATTATCTGTCCACCCTGCAAAGGGCGTAGCATCCGCAGGATCCGCATACTCACCACTCGGCAGAGCCGCGAGACGCGGGACCGGGGCGTCATCTGGATCAGGCGCCGTTGTCATGGCAATCGCAGGCGCTGTGCCCGTGCTATATAATGCCGTGGCATTATTGATGAGGGTCAGATCCGTCAGGTTCAAACGTGCCAGAAGACCCGCCCCGATTGGACCCTCATGGGCATTAACAATATGAACTGTATTTTGCGCCGTGGCCGCGCAGGTTACGCGTTCGTCCTCATCCACATCGTCGGTCGCCCAAAGATTGTCCCATTGCGCATCGCGCGCCAGATAGGTCCACCAAATTGCGACCGCACCTGGATCAATGGGCCGCCCCAGATAATCAAAGGCCCAAAGAAAGGGTGAAATCGCATTACCGGTCTCATTTTTTAAACAGACGGATAAATCCCCGCCTGGACGTTTGAAGGCTCCGACCGGTTTTGAATCGGCATTATCATCATTACTTGTTGGTGGGTTGTTCAGTCCTAGAAAATCTGCCTGATCCGCTGCGCCTGTGATCGCAGCCAAGTCAGATTTAAAGAGATTATTCAGCGCAGCCATTGTCGCCGCAGAAGCCGCCGGAATTTCCAAGGCAAGGTGACGAATGCGTGGCCGTAACCCGACATCATTTACGTCCAGATCATCCGCGTCTGGAATGTTGGCGTCATGCGGCACAGGCAGCGCCGCGGATAACCGCCAAAGACGGTCCTCGGCTTCGGGAGTTAATGTCAAAAGAACAACCAAATTATTGGTTGTGAAGGCTGCATTGCCATTCGCTTGTCGCAAGGACGCTAGAACAGGCGGGCGGGTTGCCGTGGCAACAACCAGCGTGCGTAAGCATGCCGTTGGAGCAAGCCATTCCATATTGTTAGGAATGTTCACGCTCACCGATAAATCGGCATTGGGGACTGCCAAAGTTGGTAAAGCCTGACCGCTCCCGCCGTCTCCGAACCACGGACCGATGGCCGGAGAGAGAAAACCGAGCGTGTTGGGCGCAGGATTAAGTTCAACCATCGGTCGTCTCCTAATTCAGAAGTACAGAAAGATCAGCGCTTTTCCGGCCCATTGGGTCTATTAGGCGCAGAATATATTGCGTTCCAACGGGGACAATTTCAGCAGGATCATCCGCATATCCCAGCAGAGTAAAAGGCCCGCTGCCAGAGACATCCACCTCTCTGAGTCGTTGGATTATACCTGTGGGGTCGGCGCGCAGAATTTCAACTTTATAAGCCCCAAATTCAGCGCCGCTCAGTGTCGTTCCCGGGACAAGTGCGGCGGAAATTTCGACATTATCATGTCCATCGCTTTGCGGGGTACTCGACAATTGCGCGGACAAAAACGGATCTGGCGGTGATGCCGGAATGAGCGAGATCGTGGCGGCGGGCGACACTGTGCTCCATAACCCTTCGACCAAGGGGGTCGTGCCGCCAGATTGACGAGCGATACCGGAACCACGTTCAGGCGGACCTTGGACGTCAACAACATAGCTATATTGCACCCAAGGATCGAGCTTGGCCTGCGCCGCGATTTCGACTGGTCCGTCATCGCGGATAATGACGCGTTGCAGACCGTCTGCATCAGGCCCCGGCATGGGTCCCGCGCTGACAATGGGCATACGCCCGATATGTGTCGATGTGGTGCGCGAACGCCGAAGCCGCCAGCGCACAGCGGTCGTCGTGCCCGGCGGCACGCGGACATGCAGCGCGGCAACATAATCATTTTCATCCGGTTCCGGCGCGGCAGATTGCGCATCGAGAACGGGTTGGGGCGGCGGATCAGCATTGGGCACAGCAAAGATCATCATGTCGACATCAGTCAACGGCGGACGATTGCCGCCGCGTCCTTCGGCCGTGATTTTGTAAAAATTCAAAACCCGCAGTGAGCCGGATACAGGATGACGGAAGCCAGGCATCCCTGACGTGTCGGGCTCCAACTGCACATCGCGCAAACGCTCAAACAGATGATCAGGAAACTGATCTTGGTTTTGGCGAAAGAGGCTGGCCCGAACATCCGGTTCAGACGTGCTCGAAATTGTACTCGCTAGAGTATTTAAAGCTGTATCGGCGTGGGCTTCGAGAAAACTCACAAGACGGTTTTCATCAGAGTAATAGATACCATAGGCGTCTTGTCCCGGCTCAACCGACCAGCGGTGCTCGACCCACGCCAAACCCGTCACATCCGGCCTGGCCGTATAGGTTAGCTCTGGTGGCAATCCAATTTGCGCCGGAGGACGAGGATCCCTTATGTCGAGATTGAGCACTTCCGATGGAATGGATAATGTCCCTTCCGTGTTGACCCATTGCGCAGTCAAAGCGAGCGTTTCTTCCGCCGCGGCGGATAGCACTGGCCCTGAAAATTCGACCAATAAAACATCCAAGGGGTCTACGATGGGAGGTGTGGTCGTCACGGGCGGAGCCGCGTCAGAAGCGAGAGCCGTATGGACCGTTACAACACCGTCCAGCACGCGGCGGCTTTCGAGCCGAAGAGACGCTAACAAATGTGAGGCCGGGGCCAGTGACAGGGTTTCGGGCACCGGAATCCGGACCTTGACTGTACCCGGAAGTGTCGCGGCATCATCCAGAGCTGGCATGATATAGCTGGCCGTGAAGACGGGTCTAGGCGGTTTAGGCCGCACACCGGGAGGCGCGGTTGCTGTCCTCCATTGCGACCAGCGCCCAAACCAACTCTGCTGCGCAATATGGTAATCAATCGCATCAGGCCCAGCCCGGCGGTCACACAGATAGCCGTCCAGCGCGGCTTGTCCCGGTTCGGGTGTTCGGGAACCCGACCCTTCGGATATGAGCAACGGTAAATGATACCCATCGTCATTTTTCGGATTAACGATTGTGATCTGCGATGAGCCGGATGGATCCCGGCGCAGACAAGCCAGCAAAGCGGGCGTCGCAACCCCGTTCAACCCCAAATCAATGTCGCGAATGGCTTCTGGCGGCGACGCAGGAATCCAGCCTTTGTCTTCAGTCCGCGCAATAACAGGAGATGTCGGCGCAGCAGGCACTGCGCCGCGGTCAACGCAAATGATTGAGGACATGCCCACAATATCGCCGCTATCCTCAAAAGCTTTGGCATTATCTGCGTTAAATTTCAGACCATCGATCTTTCTAGCATATTGAAGAAGGCGCTCAGTAATGCCTGTTTTACGATATGGCTGCGTCCGAGCTAAATGCGCTTGGATCATCGCTTCCACCATAATCCGTTCAGGGTCTGTGGGCTCATCCGGCAAGCGAGTGGGCAGAGACGGGCGGTAATAGGCCAGCACACGATAGAATATGAATTCATCGCCTTGCACAGAACGGTCGTCATCCTGCCACATCAGACCAAGACGGCTGGCTTGTCCGGGGTCAAGCTGCTGTTGTAATACCGTATTGAGCCGCGAATAATCGATTGTGCCCAATGTTTGGTTCGTGACTTGATCAATCACGGGTTCGGTCACGATCTGATCCGCAGGCGCAACAGGGTCATTAATCAGCTTCTCTAACTGATCCGGTAAATCCGCGCCCAGTGACATGACGCGGCCCACCTCATCCATCGCTGAGACAACAGGCTGTGTGGCGGGCGGCTGCGCCGATCCTCCATCTTGCAATGGCTGTCGTTTTGGCGCTTGGAGCCGAACCCGGCGTTCAGCACGGTCAATGGCATTCGCTACAGAAATATAGCGCAGACCCCCTGGGTGCGGAAGATTGACAAAATCAACCGTATCAAATTCAAGCTTCTGGCGATCCCCAGGTTCAATCCAGATAAGGCGGTTGATCGTGCCCGCCCCTGTAATTTGAAGTTCAACAATGTCCGGACCGTAAAAAGCGTAACGGGGCTCAGTGCGGACACCGATTGAAGCCGTTCCAGTGTCGCCATTGTTCATAAAGGCTTCAATACGCAGGCCGCTTCGGCGCAAACGGTTGAAACGATCAAACGGAGTCCTGCGGAAATTCCGCAACTCAGGCACAACCCGAATACGGTCCCCCACTCTATTCACGAGCCCGTTATTTGGCACAGGTCTAACAATTGCACCCCGGCGGATTGGCCCGCGAATATCCGTAATAGGTTCAAGATCAGGCAAGCGCGGCACGACGCCCGCTGGCTCGGCATCGACCTGCGCCCATATGCAGCGCTCAGCCGCCGTCTTTACGATCCGCGCCGTGACGCGCTGCCCGTCGCGAATTGTAAATGGCAAGCTGATCGGCTGCGTATCATTGAGAAAGAATTGCGCCGTTTGACGCGTCACCAGACCCGATGATTTACCAACGGCGCGTTGTACGACAAACGGCGCCACAGGGAGCCCCATCGCAGGGTGGGCAACCATACGTAGATGGTTGCCGGGCTGCACATGTGTATCGCGATCATCAATTCCGAGCGCATAAACACTGAAGAGCTGTGGATTGGTATCAGACATTATAGACCCTCCCGTTCCAGAATAGTGGGCCGGGCAGGAACAAGACGGTTCCCTGAAAGCGGTCCGCTTGATGTCTGCAAATGCAGCTCAAGAATATTGGGAGCTGCCGAATTCAGGACAGGCGATGTGTCCGGGACGAACAGGACCCGCGCCCAACGCTCTGTTGCCAAACGGGGCGAAAACTGTGTTGCGCCAATCTCCATCCGGTCCGGAATACAGCGGTCACCAATTTCAGTGATTCCACCCAAACCATCGGCAACCTGAAAAGCGCTCCGTCGCCGTAACGGCTCCAAACTATCCAGCAGCACACCAACCAGATTGAAATCACTCCCCGACTGTTGCCAAATCAAATGAGTTTGCGGTTTTCGGGTTGGCAAGGGCAATGTGTCCGCACCGATTTCGCGTAGGAAATCCGACATCGCCAAGTCAGAAATTATCACGTCAGCGTTCGGCGGCATCACCCCGCCATTCATGAAAATTTCTTCTGCCATAGTGCTATTGATCGCGGCAGGTGGGAAACCGAGGTGATGCATCATCGCGTCAGGATCAGCATAACGCGAAGTTGTGAACCGCGTCCCATGAATGCGGACTGGGTCCGTGGCTGGGTCGGCGGACACGGCTTCGATATTGAAATCATACATGGCAAGCGGATCAAGGTCGAAGCGCGCAGCAATAGACCCGCCCCCTGTGATCGGTGCATCCGGCAAACATGGGGCTTCAATCGCCGCAGTATTCACGCGCTGCACACCAAGCGGTTCAAGCCCTAACGGTGACGCGGCCCATATATGCGCGCCCATTTGGGGCGCGATAACCGGACCGGATCGCCCGCCAGGTTCAGGCGGAGCATCAGTCCGAAGTACATCCAGACGAAGTTGTAGACCATAACGCCCCAGTAACTCCTCGACGTAAGGCGCAGCAAAATCAATCCAAAGCGGGTCGTCCGTGAAATGCACGGCGCGGCCATCATCCGGTTCAACCCGGCGGATGTGCCGGATGATATCTTTTGCGTCAAAAATATATTCGTTCAGACCATCAGGTGTCGCGCTTGGCTCTGCCGTTTGCGCGGCGGTGTGGAAGCGGCGAACCACAGTGCCGCCCGGCGTCCAGCCGCTAGGCGTCGTAGGCGGCGAATTCGTACCGTCCGAATTGGATTGCCAAACAGCATAATTCCAAGCGACAGCCACAGAATAGGTCGCGTCTGGATCGAGAACAATGTCACGGCGAGCCTCGACGGGCGTATTGGCCATGTCGCTATTGTCTTGCAGGCCATCCAAACGTGCAGCCTCGTCCGCATCGCGGGCCAGCATGGCGGCTTCGTCGATCCCGCAGACACTCAGCAGGGTCACATCCTGACCGCTTGGCGAGGTGATGTGAAATCCGTCTAGCGCGGCACGCGGATCAGGCGCGATCAATTCAAGGACACGGCACGTTCCAGATTGCGAAAGGGTTTTGATCTCCCATTCGTCCACCAGTGCATCCCCAAACACACCTCGGACAAGCAGCTTGCTGTCGGACACGCCCTGGTCAGATGGCTCTGTGGACCCTCCCGCTTTTGGATCAGATTGCACCGGATTATAGCAGAGCTGCGACAAAGCTGACGCCGTCGTGCCGCCCCCCATTTCGATGCTGTGAATATCTTCACCCTGAAGAACCAAAGATTGCACACGCTTATCGGCGGGTCCTGAATTCAAGGATGCCACCGTTGCGCCGAGCTTGTTCTTGGCGCGCACGATAATCGGGCCGCCCCGCACGAGCACGGACACGGTGACCGCGCGGCAGGCGGTGGGCAGACTGATTTTAATTCCCGCTTGCGTAAAGATAAGATCATTCTTGCGGTCCTCGCCCGCCGCGCCCGCACCTGAATCAATCACGTCGCCAAGCCGAAGCGGAGAACGACGATCAAATGTGTGAATGAGCAGCCCATCATGGCTGATGTCGCTGCGTGATAGCGGCTTTGAGCTTAAGTCGGCAAAATCGACGCACGTCTCTTTGATAATCTGACCAGAGTCCGCCTCGCGGCAACACACAGAATAGAGCAAGCTTTTGGACTCTCCGCCAGAGACGTGAATCGTATGCATGGGCCTCGCGACATCGCTTAGCCGCAGGATAACGGCACCCTTTTGCCCTTTACGAGACAATGCTCTCGCCACAACTTTGCCATTGGCATCTAGTCCGCGCGCGATGATGGGCGCGTCGCCAAATTGCCAGACATGCAACGTCGCTTCGCGGCAAACATGGCCGAGCTTAATGTTGACGCCGTCTTCCGGAACAAGGATTTCGGTGCGGCCATCACGGCCTGCGACAGGCACTGAGCCTCTAAGGTCCAATCTATCGATGCGCTGGAGCAGCGTTTTTGGGTTGGCTACGGCGATCGTTTCAACGACATGACTGCCGACCTTCAGCGTTTTTTGTCCCTTTTTAGAGGGCTTTATATCTTCGAAATCCTCGCAATGAAATTCGTCTTTTCCTGGCTCCGTTGTCAGCGGATTTTCGCGACAAATGCGGAATAAGACCGCAAGGTCTTCGCCTTGATCGACACGTATGCGCGCAATGCCAGCGGCGGCCCGCAACTTTGTCTTTACGGTCCGCTCAACAGGCCCCGTCACCATACGCACAGGTAACGCCGCACCCGCAGCGTCGAACGCGCTGACACGCAGAGAAGGCTTCCCAAACAGCATGAATGACAAATCTACCGATTTATGCGGGACATCAAAAACAATATCGAGACCCGATTTGCTAATCTGAGCTTCAGCGACCTTATCGCCGCCCGGCTGTGATCCTGTTGGGTCGAAGTCGACCTTATCAGTCAACTCAATCCGGTGTACCGATTGCACGGCGTCCAACCGCAATCCATCGCCTAGAATGCTGAGCTTAGTGCCGGAAGGCTTGACTGTTTCAAACCCAAAGCAAACCTTTCCACCGGACTCAGGCGACCCGTTCAAACCCTCACAGAGCATTATCGTCGCGCGAGCCGCAACGACGCGGCGGTCAAATTGCGCTTCCCAAGGCAGGGCGGTACGGCGCAGCGACGGCGATGTGTGCAAGCCGCCGGGCAAGACGTAACCTCGATCCAAACTAAGACCATCATGCGCGATGGCGGGCTGAACTGTGCGGTGCGTCCCCGGGACAATGGATACGTCAGATTGATTGAGGAATGCGATTAACGCGGACCCCGATATTTTTGACGACCCCGCGCGCAGCATCGGTTGTCCTATAACGCTGAAGCGGCTCGGATAAGGTCCAGGTGCCGGAGTTGCTTGGAAAAACTGGCTTACGGGCCCAGCATCAATCGCTGCATCGCCGCCTTTTAGACAGGCGGGATTAGGGTTTGGAAGCGGGTCACATCCCTCTTCAATCGTTCGGGCCGGGTCACCGGGCACATCCTGACCCCCATTATCCATGTCCGCGATCCAGCTACCCGGCGTACTATCGAGCAGTCGTAGGCGCGGGCCTTCATGCTCACTAGGCAAAGGATTATTGACGCCTGAACTATTCGGCTGACGGTGCGGGCTATTGACCCAAGCGGACGCCAAATCTGACCCCGATCCCGCAACATCATTTCCGGCCGCGTCGCGAAGATGAACAGACTTGATTTGATAGGCATATTTTAGCCGATTCCCACCAAACCAGAGCGGCTGGGTTGGCGGCGCACTAATCCCGAAATTACCGGACATAGACGGGGCAAGCGTAACGCCGTGCCGGAATGCAATCGTTGGCGCTGTATCTGGCCAAACCGTCGCATTACCACGCGCAGACGTACCGGAATTCGTCCCATACCGCGGCAAAGTCGCCGGGTCAGGATCTACGTCCGGATCCGTCATGTCAAAGATCGGCGCTCCGGGGATCGGATTTATCGTCGGCAAGGCGGCGAAGCCCATAATCCGCCCCGTGATGTCGGTCAGAGATACATCTGTCACGGGCGGCTCTGGCGGCGGCGGCGCTGGCAACGCGGGATCACCTAACTTGATTCCAACGCAACCTTTGATGCGAACAAAGAAGACTTTAACGGACGCACAAAACTCGCCTTCCAAGGTGAGATTGCCGTTCTGATATGTCAGTATCAGCTCTCCGCGTGCCGCGATTGACACGACCTTAAGGTCAAGCTCACCTGCGACAAAAATACCGCCCATAATGAGTACAGGGTCAGTGCCAAATCCGACCAACACTTTCGCGCTTGCATTGAGTTTAATCGGACCCGACGCCCAGTTAACAGCGAAGCCTGCCCCGAAGCCGACAGAGAAACCGTCAAACGTAAACCGTGGGTCCCCACCCAAACTCGGCAAGCCGCCCTCTTCGATCATCAAGTAGGACCAAGCCGTGAAATCAAGCTTGCCCGGGAACAATGTTGCCGTAACGGATTCGCCATAGCGCGTGACTGATAATCCATCAGCGCGGACCGCTGTTACTCCGTCAGATCCGAGCCTGACATAAGTCTGCGTGGCATTGCCCGATGGGAAATAGGCCCCAAACGGGATTCGCACATCCAAGATATCGGGAATTTTATAGGTCGCAGACACCGCCACAATAACGGCGTCGCGTGTAATTGAGATCAATCCGGTGATTGTGCTCTCGCTACCTCGCGATTCACGAACCTCAACATCTGGAACAGAAATTATACTGACATCAACACCCAGAATAATTTCAAGGTCGGGGAAACCAACGACAACCATGCCGGAGGCGGAAAAACAGAAACTGGCATCTGGCATAGTCCCGACAGCGACGCCGACGCCAATTGCATACTGCCCTTTACGCGGTTTATATTTCTGCTCAGCGGGCGTGCCCCACCACTCCAACTCACGCGCGACCGGGTCGGGTGTGCCGGGCATGTCGCGCTCGCCATTCATTACGAACAAGCCATTGAATCCGTAGATAGCCGCCCCTGTTGGACCCAGCGGCAAGGGTGTCGAGAAAGTCACGCCAAGACCCAATGTCAAGAAGACAGAGGGCGCAATTTCAGGAGGTTTGGCGAACGCCAGAGCCGCATTGACACCCAAGCCAATCGGGATGAGCGTTGCATCAACGCCTGCGCGGACCATACCGCCTTCGCCGAGGCGTAGTCGTCCCTGCCCCTTTAAAGTACCCGGAATATCGGTGCTGATTTCGAACCCGCGCAATTCAAAATGAAGCCCACTATCATCATAAGTGAAGCGCATGACCGCTTCGGTGATTTCCACCAAACCGACATCAAGAGCAGCCGCCACACGGATCTCCACCCACATGGAACCCTGTCCCATGGCAATGTCAGCAATGCGCAGGAAGTCCCCAATTTTGCCGCTGATGGTCCATTTCCCTGGATCTTCAACTTCGACATCACTCTTATCAAAGACGAGGCCAAATTGCGTCTCAGGCTCGCCGCTGACCTCTTCGAAAGACATCTCGACGCCGACCCGCTTAACCCGCAATTTCATCGGGCGGTTAGGCACAGTCTCCACGTCCAATAAGCCTGATTGGAAACTAACATTAATCGTGCTGACATATTCGACCAGCAAACGAATTTGCTGATCATCGCCTGGTTTGCGTAGGGACCGCGCTTCCCATTCCGCCTCAATCCCGACAATATCGGTTTCGGAATCATTGCCCATCCATGAGCCCGCTGTGGCGCTGGCAGCCGCTAACAAGCCAAGCCGAACCCCCGCATCCGTAAGGTCATTGGCATCCATCCCAGGCAAGACCATTGGTGCGACAGTCAAGGCGGCAACAAGCCATTTCTCATCAATAGTGAATAAGCCTTCGCCCGCATCATTGCGGCGTACACCCAATGCGGCGCGCGTGTAATCCGTCCGTGGATCATGCACCCATTTCAGGAAGATCACATATTCGCCGCCGCCCAGATTGGTCGTGTCTCCGCCCGGTATGGTTGGTGCGCCGTCGCGATTGGCAGACCAGACAAACTCTATCTCGGCCTTACTCGGAATCGCGTCAGACAGGCGCGCCGAACCGGGTGAGTCCCAGCGCACCAGAAGCTTTAACCGATAGGCCAAAGCCGGCGTTGGGCTGCGCCGGAGAGAGACAGCACGGTTCGTCGAGGGAATAAAGGATATTCGTGTATCAGACGCCTGCCACTCAACTGTCTGCGGAACCTCAGCAGAATCGTTTGGTGTGCCGCCCACAGCATAAATATCAATCCGGCGATACTGCTTACGGATAGACTCATACGCAGGCACCATGCCCGCATCGTCCCGCTGATTGACCCAATCGCGGAATGGCTCTTCCGCCGGATTCCCAATGCCAAATCCATGCTCATGTTTAATCAGCCAACCTTGATAGGCCCCCGCTGTCGCTGCGGACTGCTCGGCAGGCGTCAAGCCGACCTCCGCATCAATTTCCAAGGCATCACCCGCCGAAGCGTCGCGGTGCCAATCTTCGAATTCACCGCGGTACCAGACGCGGCTCGGGTCAATCGGGCCCGCAGCATTGGCTCCACCGCTAGGCGCCGCTGTTGTCAGAAATTCATGACCTCGCTGCGCGCGTTCTTTCGCGAGTTGAATATTGAAAAAGTTTGGCGTTTCGCTGGAATCATTTGTTTGAATGTCATCACAACGGCCAATGACGATGAAGTCAGCCCCCGGAAATTGCGCGGCCCAAGCCTGAACCTGACGATGAAAACTGTCATCATTGACTGACGGTTGACCAGACTGGGGCTCCCGCCCCCAAGTCAGCACATTATCCTGACCAAATTCCATGAGCAGTGAGATATGGCGTTCATAGACCAAGTCTGGCGCCGGCGCTGTCGACAGGACGACTTCAGCCAAACCGTCGCTTGGCACATCGACATGAGGCGGCATCGTCGGGGTCAAAGATGAGGAATCATCCAGTTGCTCTAGAGCCCCCTTGTCCAAGAAATCCGACAGTCGCCAATCCGCAAAGACACGCGTGATCGGCAATGGATCACTCGTGGAAATTGCCGGATTAAATACGCCCAGAGGCGTGCCGATCAGCAGCGGACCTTCGGGCACGATATCAATCGCAATATGCAGCGTATCTTTGACCTTAGCCCGCCGCGTCGTCTCTGTGACGCGCAAAATCTGACGCCCGTCCAGTTTCCCTAGCAAACCTGTCAAAATCGGCTGATAAATATGACCATGTTCAACGGGCGGCATGCCCATCACCCACCACCGCGCCATGTGATCAACCCCGTCGACCAAATTGGCTTCCAAGACCAAGGCTTGAAGATCGTCATAAGTGCCCGAAAGATGGATAATATCTGTTAGGCCACTCCCCGTGTCCGTGACAGATAAACGCTCCAAGGGAGGCGTTCTCATAAAGGTAAATAATAATGGGTTTCTATAAAATTTTTCTTCGGTCTGCGTGACGGTATCTCTAACGATTTCAATTGGCCGGACGCTCAGCACATCACCCGCCTTGACCCCCCGGCGGCTCGTATCACCGATCACGGGCTCATCTTGATTCCAAGTCCATTCAAATTCCCAATTTGTCTGCGTTGCGGAACTACCGGGGTCATTCGTAGCCCCAAAAGAATCCGATGGACCTGGAGATCCCGACTGAAGGTTGACGACGATATCAACCACGTCATCGATGTCCGTACCCGCCGGCAAACGGATCAATTGTTCAGACTGAGTAGTTTCTTCTGCAACGAGGGTTTGACCGTCGTGCTGGAAGTTCAATGTCGATGGTGTCAACGGGCTACGCCCGAATTGAATCTCTAATTCCCCCTGAATTCCGCCGGGTGACCCCAAGAGAACATCCTTCACGCCGCCGGAAAAAGATTTCACCACGGGCGTATTACGGGGCGCATAAACTGTCGCCTCACGGATCAGCAAACCCACCCAGTCAGGCCCTTGATTGTGAGCCTGAACATCCGGCGGGGAGTATGTATCCGAACCATCATAAACGAAATCGCGCACCGTCATGCCGAAATCAGACTTTCCGAGGAAAAAGTGCGGTGGACTAAATGTCAAACGACCAACCCCGCCCGTCGAAACTTCGGGGTCAAATGGATCGGCTTGGTCAACAAAACTCACAATGACCGCTTCGCCGGGACGTTGTGATAGACGCAAAACGGCAGAACCCGTAGCTTGGACCAAGTCCTTTGACGTGTCCGGAACGAGATGCCGCGTCATAACCCCGGCTTCCGCAACATATTTTGCCGGACTCAGATTATAAAACGTCAGGATGAGCTGATTAAGGTTGAGGTCCAACTGCCAGCCATCAGGCGCAGCTTCCAGATTACCCGCACCGAAGTCTCGCAAGTAAGACAGAGTGAAAGGGACGCCAGTGTTGAGAAGCGGAATTTGTAGACGGCCAATACCGACGTCAAAGCCTATCGGATTAATTTCATCCGTAAGAAGATAGATTTTACCGGTATGGAAAACGGCATTCGCCGATTGGGTTGATTGCAAATGAGAGGCTGTGAATTGCCGCAAAAATGTTTCTATTGAGTCCGGGATTAGCCCCAAAATGTCTTGATTGAGATCGACCATGTCGACCAAAAGATCATATAAAGGAAACCCGACTCGACCAACCATATACCCCCCCGACGTTGCACAGGTGACATAAGCCAAGCCATTGGACGACCCTACGCCAGACACAACCTAAACAGGTTAGTTTAAAAGTTAAAGCAAGAAATAAACTTTTGTTAACTTTTGACGACCTTATCGCCGTTTACTAGGTCAAAGCAGGTGTTAAGCGACTGTAAGGATTTAATATTTACAATTACGCAGGTTTTCTAACAGAGCCGATAGAGTGAGGTGAAACCCTTTTTGGGGCGACATATGAGGCTTAAGCAAAGAGTTTGCTCTTACATACTAATGCATCCTAAACTGAAAATTGAACGGATAACGAGGCTTAAGACCGCAAGTTTCAATGCGGCTTAGTCCCCGCTGATAATGAAGGTCAGTGTTAGTTTAAAACAAAAACCCCGCCCAAAGCGTAAACCATGGGGCGGGGCAATGACATCAAACTTTGTGTTGGTCTGAGTCCCGGTTGTCGAATTCAGACCTCAAAAACGTCGTTAATCTTTTTTACGTTTAACGGGTGTTGACGCGCTTCCATAAGGGAAAGTGCCAATTTGATCGATTTCTTGTTCTGTGAGTTCACGCATTATTTCCTCCATCGTTGCGATAGAAGGATGCTATGGCCATGCGGCTAATCGGACGTTTTTAAACATCCTGAAAATTCGCTAAATTTTTGGCCGCAAGGGCTAGGCCTCAGAGGGCATTTGTCCATCGTAGCGACCCGATATTGCGTCATTGGCTTTAAACGCGGTCTGCAGGCCGGGGATCTACGGCCGGCCTGCAATACGTCGTAACTGTGGGAGAGTGACGGCGCACGTGCGGTTTAGACTGACCGCCTGTTTCTGAAACTTTTTGGACGACAGAATTTAGTTTTGGGACACCTCCTATTTAACGCTCGTATTCCGTGAGTTTTGGTAAAAATGTGTGAGTGGATCTGTGATTTCGATACTTAAAACAGTTTAAGCTAATTTAAAAAAGCATAGTTAAAGTGATTTAAATAAGAAGCACCAAAAGCCACCTCGAGTGACCGCCTGTTTTCAGGGGGGCCACTGGGCAGCGAACGTCGGCGTTGATTGGTATTTTTGCGGCGGGATCAGGCTGAACTCAACTCAGCCCATCATGACATAAAGGCGCTTACCGCGTCTCAACTGCCTTGGCGGATCCCAAACGCATGAAGCGCGCGCGATGTGTTGGAATGGCCGCACGTTCGATGGTGACCCGGGTGCGGGTATCAGCCGCGTGAGTCATGTCGCATTGGAGAACGGCGCGTTCACACATGGTGACGTCGCGGCCTTTCCACGCTTGAAACGCGTCCCCTAAAGAGTCGCATTGCAACGTGCCATATTGCTCTTGAACTCTATCAAGGCAGGAGCCTGTAATTTGGGTTTGGACAAGCTCGTCATAGCGCGTCTCCGCCATCATAACATTTGCTTGCACATCGCAGAGATCCAGCCCCGTCAGCGCTTTATACTCGCCGCAGCTAACCGCCGTTTTGACAATACGCGCGCTCTCATAATCGGCATGTGTTGGGGCCGCAGAGGCCGCTTCCGACATCAACCCACACACGACCGTCAATCCAATAATTCGCTTTAATGACATACCCACAGTCTCCATCACCCACATTAGACGCTGGCAGTTCTTGATGACTGCCTTTGATGTCGTTTCGATAACGCAACAGAGTCTAACGGAACATGAACGGAACGTCATGAACGCCATGTCATGAAAATTGTTCATGTGCCGTTCATGTTGGACTGACGGAAACAGAAGCGTTTAGGTGAGTAATGCCGCTGCGTGCCACCGGACATGGTCCGCCATGAATGTCGAAATGAAGTAGTAGCTATGATCATAACCGTCTTGCATCCGCAGGGTCAGATCGATGCCCGCTGCTTCGCATGCCGCCGCCAGAGCCTCGGGCGCTAACTGCTCCGCGAGGAATTGATCGTCTTTGCCCTGATCAACAAGGATTTTCGCTGCGCGCGCGCCATCTTCAATCAACGCCACCGCGTCATAGGTTCGCCACGCCGCGCGGTCATTGCCGAGATAACCGCCGAGCGCTTTTTCGCCCCATGGGCAGTCCATCGGGTGACAGATCGGCGCGAAGGCGGAGATGCTTTTGAACCGTTCCGGATTACGCAGCCCAATCGTCAGCGCGCCGTGGCCACCCATTGAATGACCCGTAATCCCTTGGCGCGTCATATCGGCGGGAAAGTTTTGCGCGATCAATGCGGGAAGTTCGCCTTCAATATAAGTCCGCATTTGGTAATGGGCGGCAAAGGGCTCTTCCGTCGCATCGACGTAAAACCCAGCGCCCTTGCCAAAATCATAGGCGTCATCATCCGCCACGCCCTCGCCCCGCGGCGATGTATCCGGCGCGATGAAAATGATCCCCGCCTCAGCACAGGCCGCGCGATATTCGCCCTTATCCGTGACGTTGGCATGGGTGCAGGTCAGGCCCGACAAATACCAGAGAACTGGGAAAGGCCCCTCGCCCTCTGGAATAAAGACCGAAAAGGTCATGGGCGTTTGGGTGGACGTGGACGCGTGGCGATAAACGCCCAGCGTCCCGCCATGCGCGCAGTGGGTTGAGAGGGCTTCCATTACTCTGTGACCTCAAATTTATCTGTACCTGGATTGCGTAAAAACCGTGATCCCACATCGGAGTGGATCAGATGCAACCAACTATCATCTTTGTTCAACACCTTACCAATCGCTATATATGCTGGGTTTGGATCATCATATTGCGCGTCGGTCAAATCCCGCACATCGGCGCGAATTCGCCAGCCACTATCTTTATATTTGTCATCATCTTTTCCCATATTTGGGGTTTCACGATAAAGAAGTCCGACCCGAGCAGTTCCATCCAAAACCTCTTGATCCACCAAACAGCGATCCCAGACTTGCTTTGATGGCGCGTCAGAGAAGTTTGCCTCTTTGGCGGCCTCTTTCCAATCTATATCGATGACATGGTGCCGCTTGAAACGGACCACCTCGCCATTCTTTAACTGCGGCATGTCGTATGGAATATTGACCAATGTTCCGACCATGTCATCATCAGACATAGCCGTGATAATCACCCACATTCGCTCTGCATCATAAGTATAGCTTTTAGGAATGCTACGTAGCACCAGCTTCACAGAGTCGCCGATCTCCAACGCATTCAAACGGGCCTCCGATGGCAAGTAATAAGTATAAGGATTGTCCTGCGCCGTTGGACGGTTATCCAACACGTCATAACGACCATAGAGCTTCCGCCAGAGATCATATGTCTTTTGCTTTAGGGTCACCCAATTAGGCTGCGTCAACACTGCTATCCGGCGGACCAGAACGCGCAGACTTTATTGCCGTCGGGATCGCGCAGGTAGGCGCCGTAAGGATCGCCCGGCGCGCCCGTGCGCTTGCCCGGCTTGCCTTCGCAGGTCCCGCCATTGGCGCAGCCCGCTGCGTGGAACGCATCGACGTGTTCTTTGCTCTCGGCCTTAAATCCGATGGTGCCGCCATTCGCAAAGGTCGCCGCTTCGCCGTTCGCGGGCTTGCCTACACCAAATGCGCCGCCATTGGGCGAGCTATAAAACGCACGGTCGCCCATCGTCTGGCCGTTAATGCCGAGTGGGCTGAGTGCCGCATCGTAAAAAGCAATGGATTTGGAAGGGTCGTTCGCGCCTACCATAATGTGTGTGAACATGGGGTTCTCCTTAAGATATATCAGGATTAAAATTGGAGTCCAAAGTGTCACTCACCATCGACATGAGCAGTGTCAATTTTGTCTTTAGGCGCAGGTTTGGTAAAAAAGCTAACACCTGTAAGCACAACCCACAGCAGGAACCAAATAAGGTCATCTAGATATAGGTCAGGGTCGCTGTGATCGCTGAAATTATAGTCGAACAAGTCAACGATTTTCGGGTTATAGTTAGCAACGACCGTCCAGTGCATAATGATTTCAACTACTAATCCTGTTGCAGTCAAAATCGCTATAGCTAGTGTTGACGCATATGCAAATCTCAGAAGTTTGTGAGTAGGTTTATCAATGGCTTTGACTAGACAAAACATCGTCGCACCAAAGGCAATGTCCCAATAGGAATACCCCTCACTCATTCCTGACGATGTATACAATAACGCTGTCAGTCCAATGAGGTATATTTCTAGATTTTGGGAAGTTCTAGTCATACTAAATAATGCCCATAATGTTTAGCCTAATAAACCACCACGCTCCGAATGCTCTCACCCGCGTGCATTAAATCAAACGCCTCATTGATCTGATCCAGATCGAGGACATGGGTAATCATCGGATCAATTTCGATTTTGCCGTTCATATACCAATCGACAATTTTGGGCACATCCGTGCGGCCTTTGGCGCCGCCGAAGGCTGTGCCTTTCCAGACGCGGCCTGTGACCAGTTGGAACGGACGGGTGGCGATTTCTTTGCCGGCTTCGGCCACGCCGATCACGACGGAGACGCCCCAACCGCGATGGCAGGCTTCCAGCGCATCGCGCATGACTTGGGTGTTGCCCGTGCAGTCAAAGGTATAATCCGCGCCGCCGTCCGTGAGGTCCACGAGATGCGCGACAAGATCGCCGTCAATCGTCTTCGGGTTGACGAAATGGGTCATGCCAAAACGTTCGCCCCATTCTTTTTTATCGTCATTAATATCGACGCCGATAATCTTATCCGCACCGACCAGCCGTGCGGCTTGGAGCACGTTGAGCCCGATGCCGCCGAGGCCAAACACGATGACATTGCTGCCCGGTTCGACCTTGGCCGTATTGGTCACCGCGCCCACGCCCGTCGTCACGCCGCAGCCAATATAGCAGGCTTTGTCAAACGGCGCGTCGTCACGGATTTTCGCGACCGCGATTTCCGGCAGGACCGTATGGTTCGCAAAAGTTGAGCAGCCCATGTAATGATAGATCGGCTTGCCTTCGTAAGAAAACCGCGATGTCCCGTCCGGCATCACACCCTTGCCCTGCGTCGCACGGATGGCGGTGCAAAGATTCGTCTTGCCTGACAGGCAGCTTTTGCACTGGCGGCACTCCGGCGTGTAAAGCGGGATGACGTGATCACCGACGCTAAGTGACGTCACGCCGTCGCCGATTTCCCGCACAATACCCGCGCCTTCATGACCGAGAATGCAGGGGAACAAGCCTTCACTATCCAGCCCATCCAACGTGTAAGCATCCGTATGGCAAATCCCCGTCGCCATAATTTCAATCAACACCTCACCCGCTTGCGGACCCTGCAAATCGACCTCGACCACTTTGAGCGGCTCTTTCGCGGCAAAGGCAACGGCGGCGCGGGTTTTACGGATTTTGGTCATAATTTAGGGAGTCCGTTCGTCATTTGTGTCAGAATAATCGTCACACGCTGAGCGTATGAGTTCAGCAATTTCATCGCCCACGCTGATAATCTCAAAGCCGTCCCGAATATACTCGGGTAACGTCCATCTTTTCAACGGCGAGGCAATAGAATTACAATGGATGCAAGCACCTTCTAAATAGAACGACATCATAGCGCGAAACACGGAGTCGAAGCGATGGCTGTCACCCTTTTTAAATGATCGTTTAACAACCTTCGTCTTCCGGATTACATCCAAGTTTGGGAACGCCTGCCGCGCTCGGCGTTCCGTCGCTTCATAATAAGAATAATTGGATTCGTCATGAGTTGACTGAAATAGAATAATCTGACCCGTTTTCCGAGATGTAAAAGGTTTAAGCTTGTCTCCAAGATTAAGATTTTGGATATCATCAAACTCCTTAGCGCAGGCTTGGCACTTCCAACGAGTTATATTTGCCGGACTCAAAGACAAAATATCTAAAACGTCGGAATAATAAACGCGCTGTCTTCAGTCTCGCCTTCTGGCCAGCGTTGGGTCACGGTTTTGACTTTGGTATAGAAGCGCAGGCCTTCCATGCCATATTGGTTCGCATCGCCGAATGCGGAGCGTTTCCAGCCGCCGAAGCTGTGATAGGCGACGGGGACCGGGATGGGGACGTTGATGCCGACCATGCCAACCTCGACGCGGTCAGCGAATTCGCGGGCGACGCGGCCGTTTTGGGTGAAGATCGCAACGCCGTTCCCATATTGATGCTCTGACGGCAAGCGCACGGCGGCTTCGAAATCTTTCGCGCGCACGATTTGGAGCACAGGGCCGAAGATTTCTTCGTGATAAGTGTCCATGTCTGGCGTGACGTCATCGAGCAATGTCGGGCCAATGAAGAAGCCGCCTTCGTGACCTTGCAGTGTAAAGCCGCGCCCATCACGGATCACAGTGGCGCCTTCTGCAACGGCTTTGTCGATATCGGCTTCAATTGAACGTTTGTGGACGTCTGTCACGACGGGGCCGTAATCGGCGTCCGGGTCGGTTGAGGTGCCCACGGTCATGGCGTCGATTTTAGGGAGCAGCGCATCTAAGAAACGCTCTGCCGTGCCTTCGCCGACGGGAACGACAACGGGCAGCGCCATGCAACGCTCGCCCGCTGAGCCGTAGGCCGCGCCGAGGATATCCTTGGCCGCTTGTTCCATATTGGCGTCCGGCATGATGATGCCGTGGTTTTTCGCGCCGCCCATACATTGCGCGCGTTTGCCGTTGGCCGTGGCGCGGGCATAGACATATTGCGCGATGTCAGATGACCCGACGAAGCTGACCGCTTTGATCGTTTCGTGGTCGCAGATCGCATCGACGATTTCCTTGTCGCCATTGACGCACTGGAGCAGCCCGACGGGACCGCCCGCTTCGACAAACAGTTCCGTCAGGCGCATCGGCACGGAGGGGTCTTTTTCGGATGGCTTAAGGATTACCGCGTTGCCCGTCGTGATCGCCATGCCAAACATCCACATCGGGATCATGGCGGGGAAGTTGAACGGGGTGATGCCCGCGACAACGCCGAGCGGCTTGCGCATGGAATAGACGTCGATTTCAGGACCCGCGCCATACGTGTGCTCACCCTTTTGCGCGTGCGGCACACCGCAAGCAAATTCGATCACATCGAGGCCGCGAATGACGTCCCCGCGGCTATCCGCGATCACCTTACCATGTTCGCGCGACAACATATGTGCCAGCTCTTCCATATGGGTTTCGACCAGCGCCTTGTAGGCGAACAGGATGCGAGAGCGTTTTTGCGGGTTCGTATTGGCCCACGCGACCTGTGCCTTCGCGGCAGACTTTACAGCGGCGTCCAGTTCGGCTGTCGTCGCCATCGCGACGCGGGCTTGCACGGCGCCTGTGTTGGGATCGAAAATATCTTTGTACCGTCCGGATTTGCCGTCAACGCGCGCGCCGTCAATGAAATGTCCGATGGTTGGAAGGGAAGTGCTCATGGGGCCTCGTCATATTATCGTGGGCGAACCGAAGGCATCGCCGCACTGTCTCGATGAAAGATATGGTTGAGCCGCCTTAACGCGGTTTTTTCGCCTTGTCGCGGGTCATGGCAACATTCATCCTCAATTGAATGAATTATGAGCCATTTTTTACCTTAGGCGGATTTATTGCCCTTAAGCTGGCTTGTTTCCCTTAAGCTGACTTGCGGGCCGCCTCTGCGGTCAAGGTCAAGGACGCTTGAGATTGAGCCGTCGCTTGGCCTTGCCATTTTCCAATCATATCAAGCAGCGCGGTTTTAATGATCGGCTTGGGCATGTGATCATTCATTCCTGCTGCCAAATAGCGGTCCCGTTCCTTATTCATTGCATGCGCCGTGACCGCGATAATCGGCGTTCCAGACGCATTCGTCTTTGCTTCATGCGCGCGAATGGCCCGCGTGGCTTCGACGCCGTCCATGACAGGCATAGAAATATCCATTAGCATCAGATCGAATGACGCAACGCGCATTGCATCGACGGCTTCTTTACCGTCATGAACAAAGTGCAAGTCAAACGGCTCTCCATCCAAAATCAAACGCATCACGTCGCGGTTCACCGCATTGTCTTCTGCGATAAGAATTTTGGGGTGTTTCGGGGCGGGCATAGGATCAACGACCTGTTGCGCAATGACCCGGCCTGATCGCGCGACCGTTTCTCGCAGAGCTTGTATCAACGCCTGTGTCGAGGCTGGTTTTTCCACAATCGACGCGACATCCAATGCTAAAAACGCCTCTTTAACATCGCCATCATCAACGGAAGACAAAACCATCACGGCTGTACCCGCGATTGCCGCATCGGCGCGAATTTGGCGGATAAATTCCACCCCGTCCATATCCGGCATTTGAACGCCACTCATGACGATGGGCATGACCGAACCGCCCCGCGCCGCAATCCCCTTCAGGACAGCCAAACCTTTTTCCGCGCTGTCGACACAATAGGCTTTTGCGCCCCATCCGGTCAGCTGTTCGCTTAATATCCGGCGGTTCACGTCAATATCATCAACGACGAGCGCAACCACACCGTTAAGATTGCAACCATCAACGGGCGCATCGACCTCACTGCCAGCTTCATCGCTGCGCTCAGGCGCGACTTCAGTTTTGACGCCTGGCTCCGGCAAATCAATGTGGCCTGCGCTTTGCGCCTCCATTGTAAGCTCAAACCAAAAGGTCGACCCTTTACCATATTCGGACTCGACGCCAATTTCGCCGCCCATTAACTCGACAATGCGGCGGCTGATCGACAGCCCAAGCCCAGTCCCCCCAAATTGCCGGGTTGTGGACCCTTCCGCCTGCGTAAACTTATCAAAAATCAGGTCGAGCTTGTCCGCCGGGATGCCGATGCCGCTGTCTTCTACCTCGATCCGAACTGTGCTGAGGCGCGCATCGACATCACTAACGGATGCACGCACCACCACATGCCCCGTGGCCGTAAACTTAATCGCATTGCCCAGAAGGTTCGTCACGACCTGGCGAACACGCCCAATATCGCCGACAACGACGCGGCCGCGAATGCCCTCAAAGTCAGGAATCAGATCGATTTCCTTGTCCCGGGCCTGACTCGCCAGTAATGCCAACACGCTGTCCAAGGCCGCATGTAAATCGAACGGCTCTGGATCAAGTTCCATTTTGCCAGATTCGACTTTGGAGAAATCTAAAATATCATTGATGACTGTCATCAGCGCCATGCCTGAGTCATACATCAAATCGACGTAATGCGATTGCACCTCAGATAGCTCTGTGCCTTTCATCACCTGCGCCATCCCAAGCACGCCATTCATCGGCGTGCGGATTTCGTGGCTCATATTGGCAAGGAACTCAGATTTTGACACGCTCGCCGCTTCGGCTTTGGCCACAGCGGACTTCAACGCTTCGGTCTTATCTTCATTGGCGCGATTGAGCGTCTGGTAAGTCCGGTACAATTCCCCGATTTCGTCTGATCGTTGGTTCTGTTTAATGACGTCGCGGCGCTTAGGTTGATCACGTCCGGAAATCAGATGCGTCAAGGACGAAACAGGTCCGACAAGCAGGCCCTGAAGTAGAGCCTGTAAAACGAGCAAACTTACAATCATCGACCCGGCCAAAATTAACATCAGTGTCCGAATGGATGCGTTCCCATAAGCCATGATATAGCGCGGCGTGAAGGTCGATATGAGGACAGATGTTTGTCCACTTCGGGATGAGTAAGTGGCGGTTTTGATCGTAATGTCATCGCGAACGGAAATATGCGATGAAACGACCTTTTCTGTCGGAACAGCGGCAGCAACCTCCCCGAGGCTCAAAGCGTTTCTGTCTGCCATGAACGTCAATTCAACGAGCCCCAACTCTCCCGTCGCTTCGATGGCCCAATCAATATCTGTTTTCCGCTTGATGTTGGCAATAAACGCATCATCAATCCGGCTACCGATGATGACGTGCCCCACATAGCGGCCGCTACCATCGGATCGAACAACAGGTATCGTGGAAATAAAAATTTGCCCCGAGACACCTTTCAAAATAGCGTTCATGGAAAAGCCGGGTTCAAGCCGATCCAAAAGCTCAAACCATCCGGCCCCGCCGACAGTGTCAAACCTCCTCAAATAAGGCGTTCCGTCTTCGGCTACATCGCGGGCAACGGCATATTTGAGACCTTTTGGACAAATGAAGCCCAGATGGTCAACGTCAGCGAACAAAAGCGAACTCATCAACACATCTTCGGACACCGGAAAGTCAGCGTCTCCGGCCAGGTAATCATGAATTGAATCCTGCATGCCATATTCGTGCATTAGAGCAACTTTGGTTTCGATCTCCCCGCGCATTGCATTCTCAACGACATGAAAATCTGAATCGGCCTGCCGCGCTTCGAGTGCCTGATAGCTTCGCCCGACAATAACCGAGGCAACCTGCAACGTCACGCCACACAGAATGAGGGCCGTCAAAATGAAGGATGCCGTAAATTTGGTTCGGAGTTTCAACTCAATACTGCCTAGGCGTGAATAATCGGCTTCATGTTAGCCAATCAAAGCTAATCAGGTCTAAAGATTACCGCTCACGATCAGATGACCTTGTTAAAGGGTATTTCCCGCGCATTTCTGGTCTTTCAAAGGTAAATTTTTGCTTTGCGCTGAATGCTGTAAGACCAAATTTGGGCAAACACGCGCCACACCGCCTTAATTTGTTGCAATATTGCTACAGTTACAGCTTTTCGACAGTCCAAGCCAAAGTTGGTGCCATTACCAACTTGTTAGGTCTGGGGACCGCCCCTATAGGACCCACAAGGGAATAATTTCCTGCATCCAAATAAGAAGGGTAATATGTCCAATCTAAATCTGAAGCAGCTTCTGCTCTGCTCGTCATTGCTGGTTGGGGCCAGCTTTGCCTCCTCGGGGATCGCGTTCGCACAAGACGCAGATCCAGAACTTGATAACGCTGAAGCGGAAGTGCTTCTGCTTGAAGAAGATGAACTTGAAGAAGAATCCGGCGATACAATCGTTGTCACGGGTTCGCGCATTAAACGCGATGCGTTTACAAGCATTTCACCCCTTCAGGTGATCTCGACTGAATTGTCTCAAGATGTTGGTCTTTTTGATCCAGCCTCTATCTTGCAGCGTTCCGAAGCGGCCTCCGGTCAGCAAATCGACGCGACATTCCAAGGCTTCGTTCTGGACAACGGTCCGGGCTCACAAACACTGAACATCCGCGGCCTTGGTGCTGACCGGACACTTCTTCTGTTGAATGGCCGCCGCATTGCACCCGCTGGTGTTGAGGGTGCGCCTTCCAGCCCATCTATCAACCTGCTGCCAGGTTCATTGATCGAACGTTATGACCTGCTGCTTGACGGCGCGTCATCCATCTATGGTTCAGACGCCGTTGCTGGTGTTGGTAACGTTATCCTCCGTAAGGATTTCGAAGGTCTTGAGCTTTTCGCATCTGGTAATGCAAACCCACGCGGGGGCGGCGACGACTACACGCTCAGCGCATCTTGGGGCATGAACAGTGACCGTGGTTTCTTCGGCGTTGGTGCGGAATATGATTTCCGTGACGAAGTGAAGATCTTGGATCGCGACTTCCTCGCAGGTTGTGACACACATTATGAGATCACAAACACGGGCGAAATCCGCACAGTCGGCATTCGTGACCGGTTGGTTGTCGAAAACCGCACGCCCGGCGTCACAGTGTCAGACAACGCATGTAAAGTTTCTGGTATTTCAGGCCGTATCTTTAACCCGTTCACACGTTTGGGCTCAATTTACTTCACCGAAGGTGCGGGTAACTCTGGCATCCCAAACTACAATGAATCCACAGGCGGATTTGGTGATGTTGACGCTAATGGCGACGGCATCCGAGATGTTGACTTCCAAGACGTGAACGTCAACGGCTCCAACGCTGAACGCACATTCATTAGTGAGCAAGAACGCATTAGCATCATGGCGTTTGGTGAGTACACACTCGAAGGTGACGCGAATATCACACCATTCTTCGAAGCGCTCTACACACGGGCGGATGTTGGCGCTGACAATACGGGCGCACCGCAACTATTCCCATATGTTCCTGCGGCCAACGCATTTAACCCATGTAATATTGCCACGGGTGTCGATTGTCGGGCGGGTGAAAACGCCGGCAACCTCTTCCCGGGTAACCTCAGCACAGGGTTCTCATTGCCGGTTCTTCCAATCACAGCCATTCGCGGTGACCGGAGCAATTTCGATGTCACGCAAGAACAAACGCGTATCGTTGGCGGGATCAAAGGCGACATTCCTTGGATGAATACAGGGCCTTTGAATGACTGGACCTTCGAAGTATCTGGAACTTACTCTCGTTCAGAAGGTGAATCGACGCGTCTTGGTATTCGTGAAGACAAGCTCGCACTGGCTCTCGGTATCGACCCGACATTCGATTTTGATGGCGACGGCATTGTTGATAACAATGGCGATGGCATTGCCGATGACTATGATAATGATGTCGACTTTGGCGTGACTTTCGGTGCGCCCGTGATCGGCGTGAATACAGCTGCTGGTGTTATTAATGCCTGTGACGCAAGCGCTCTGGCAAACCCGAGCCTCGCTATGGCTGACCTCGCTGCAGGGTGTGTTCCGGTCAATTTATTCGCGCCAAGCGTCTTAACAGGTGCTATTGGTGACTTCGCCACTCAAGCTGAACGCGACTATGTCTTTGGTCGTCGTGATTTCGATACAACCTATGAGCAAACAATCTTCAACGGCGTATTAACAGGTCAGGTTGGTAAAACAGCTGCCGGTCCAATCGGTGTTGCTTTGGGTGCTGAAATCCGGACTGATAAAATCAGCTCGACTCCATCACTGGTTGCCGAGAATGGTTTGTTCTTTGGATTCTTCTCAGACTCCGGGGCTCAAGGTGAAAAAACCATCAAGGAACTTTTTGCTGAGGTCGATATTCCATTGATCGCGGATTATCCTTTGTTCGAGCAACTTGACGTGAACATTTCAGGTCGTTTCACGGATGAAGAATTCTACGGCTCTGCGGGTACATACTCCATCAAAGGTGGCTGGCGTCCGGTGACACCACTCTTGCTCAAAGCAAGCTTTGGTACATCATTCCGCGCGCCAAACCTGCGTGAGAACTTCTTGGCTGGGCAGTCTGGTTTCAACACCATCTTTGACCCCTGCGCTGTGCCGAATGACGCTTTCCTAACTGGAACATACGATGCGTCTGCAGACACACGGGATCAAACCATCCTTGACAATTGCCGCCGTGAAGGTCGTGATCCATTGACGGTCGGTACAGATCCGAATGGTAACCTTTTGGGTACAATCCAAAGCTCGAGTGTTGAAATTTCGTCAGGTGGATCACTTGATCTTGAGCCGGAAACATCAAAGTCGTTCACGACTGGTTTTGCGTTCTCACAGCCCTTCTTCGAAGAGTTCGATTTCGACTTCAATATGAACTATTATGACATCAAGGTTGAAGGAGCTGTCATTGAGCCTTCGGGCGCCTTTATCGTTAATGATTGTTTTGGTCGTGATGATGGAACACGTTCACCATTCTGTGGTCGCATCCAAACAGGCGGCGCTCGTAGCCTCGTTAGCTTCGTCTCCGGCGGTTTCATCAACCAAGATGAAGAAACCGTCCGCGGCATCGATATCAACTCACGCTTCGGTTATGAGTTCACCGCTTTTGATCAACCACTTGATTTCGGTCTAAACGTACGCGCCAACAAGTTGCTCGAACGCAGCAGCTTGTTCGTTGATGATACGGGCGAACAGTTGTTCGACGAAGATGCTGGCGAGTTTGGTTTCCCTGAGTGGACAGGTACAGCGACAGCGACGTTGGATTGGAAAGACTTCCGCTTCACATGGCAGACTCGTTTCATCGATGCTGTTGAGCAACAAGCTGACGGGATCGACCCGTTCAGCGATGCTTTGGACACTCAAGGAACTGGCTTCTTTGGTGACACATGTACCGGCGGTGTTTTGTGTCGTGACGTCGGTTTTGCTGACGAATACTACACACACACTGTTGCTTTGCGCTACCGCGCGGACACTTGGACAATTCGCGGCGGCGTTTCTAACGTCTTCGATACAGAACCACCACTTGTCGACAGCAACGAAGTGCTAGCCATCTCCAATACACCAATTGGGAACGGTTACGATCTTGACGGTCGTGAGTACTTTGTCTCTGTGAACAAGCGCTTCTAGCCTACACGGCAACTGTAAAGTTCTAGGGCCCCAGCCTCCGGCTGGGGCCCTTTTTCGTGGCTTAAGGACAATAGGTCACTGTTATTATGGTGTAATATTTTGGTTAAGACGCTTGCTTCCAATGCGGACTATGCCAAATTGATGTTAAACACTCGGGAGAAACACCAATGAAATCGATCCTTTTATCCTGCGTTGCAGCAGTCGGAATGGTGGCCGTTCCAGCAACGATCGCCACCGCCAAGGTCTCAGAGCCGTTCCCAATGGAATATTGGGCTGCCCCAACGTTTATGAGAAGTGTTTCATTGTCTCCTAACGGCGAACATGTTGCTTTCTTAAAAGCACAAAGCCAGATGGGCGATAATATCATCGAGATTTATGAAACTGCAAATATGTCGAAAGCGCCCAAGCGGGTCGGTGCCGACACGATGGAAATTCAACAGTTTAACTGGGTCAGCGATAATGAAATGATCGTTATCTTTGACAAGCAAGTCAGCAAGAGAATCAAGGGTTTCAACCGCGGTTCCCGGAAAAGTAAAGTTGCTCTCTATTCAATGAGAACCAATAATTTCGAAGAACTCACTGACGACGATTTCGCAATTTCCTTTGTCGACCCTCTTGTCGATGAGCCAAACAAAATTCTTGTAACCTATCAAGAGGCCAGAGAAGGCCGCTCTCGTCGGGCCGCCAACTATTATATTTATGATCTCAGAACAGGCGGAAAGAAACTCGTCTTGAAAGGCAACCAAGAACTCTTTGGCTATCGTTTCGACAAAGACGGAAACCCCCGCTTTGCCAGCAAATTCGACGATGGATCGGAAGAGTTTGTCTATCTCTGGCGTGCTGTCGACGGCAGTGGTTGGGAAGAATATTATCGGATTGAACGCGATAGCTTTGAGAATTTCTCATATGCTGGCCTCGTCCAAGGCGAAGAAGACATGATCTACGTTATCGCACACAATGGTGAAGACAGAGAAGGTCTGTATAAATTCAACTTGCGGACAAAACAGTTTGGCGAACTTGTTTATCGCCACCCCGAAGTTGAACTCGGCGGCACAATTCGTCACTCCAACGGATGGACCCGTCGCGGTGAGGTTACGGGTGTGACCTATAGCACGGATAAGCGCCACACAGTGTATTTTGATGCGGAAGAGGAAGCCATTGTTGGGCAATTCGAGGCCGCAATCCCGAATGCGCATAATGTGCGAGTATCTAGCCGCTCACGCGACGGTAATGTTGTCATCGTGACTAATTCAGGCCCTCGGGATCCAGGGTCTTATTACCTCTATAACAATGGTGCATTTTCAAAACTCGGCAGCGTTAATGCGTTGCTGGACAGTGAAAGCCTCGCCGATGTTGAATATATTAACTACCAATCCCGCGATGGAAAAACCATTCATGGTTACGTGACCCGTCCAAATGGCGAAGGGCCTTTCCCTCTCATCGTTATGCCGCATGGCGGACCATTCGTATCAGAAGTTGTGAGTTGGGATGATTGGGGGCAAATGCTCGCCAACAATGGCTATATGGTTCTGCAACCGCAATATCGGGGTTCAACCAATTACGGTCTCGATTTTTACAAATCGGCCTTTATTGACGGCGGCGAAGGCGGCGGAAAAATGCAGGACGATAAGGACGATGGCGTTCAATATTTGATTGACCAAGGTGAAGTTGATGCGGACCGCGTTGCCATGTTTGGCTGGTCCTATGGGGGTTATGCGGCTTTAGTTGCGGCAGCACGCTCACCCAACATCTACCAATGTGTTATCGCCGGAGCCGCCGTTGCGGATAATAATCAGCAAGTGAACTATTATCGCAACCAAATCCGTGGCTCCTCTCGCGTCGAGCAACTCCGTATGTGGGACGATTCCATTAGCCCCATCGAAGAAGCGGCCAACGTGAATGTTCCGATGCTTGTGATCCATGGGTCAGTGGACCAACGCGTCCCTGTCAGCCATTCCAAGAAATATGTTGATGAGTTAGAGAAATACGGCAAGGACTTCGAATATATCGAACTCGAAGACGCCGATCACTTCTCGAACACGCTCTACTATGATCACAAGATGCAAGCCTACCCACGGATGATGAGCTTCTTAGAAAATGATTGTGGACCGGGCGGGCTTTAAGCCACGCTCATCCACTTAAGCATAAAAAACGCGCCTTCAGGGGCGCGTTTTTTATTGCAATGTGACTTCGATGTGTTTGGTGAAGCTCTACAAACTGAGCTTTAGCAAAGGGTCGATTAAATCGATTCACCAAGAGCGCCTTCAAAACGCTCCATCATGGTAAGCACAAGTGCGCTTGTCGGAAACATACGACATCTCTCGCGGTCCATTGGACCTGTCCAAACGCAATCCGCATATTCGACCCCATCCCGGATGCGCAATTCACGTACGGTCATAACAGGGCCCCGTGACCTCAACCTGATTTCCATACCCCGCATAATGTTAGCAGGCGCCTCCGTAAGAGGAAAAATATCGGCTTTATTGAGAGGGACCCGCTTAAACCGCAAACTATCGTCGGAATCGAACCAAACACAATCGAGAACAACCCCGAAAGTTTCTGACCGGATAGCTTCGACTGTCATCAACGAGCTGTGATGGTGGAGAGTAACAACATCGCCCGTGGCGACATCATTCTTGAGGGATTTTTTCGTTACAATCACGCTGTGCGCTTTCATACGGCCTTGGCTAGAATTAGCCCGTTCGGCCCTAGCTCCCCCGAATATTCCCCAATAATGCAAGGACGAGCATTTTGAACGTAACATGAATTTTATAAAAAGTCTATTAGCGACGTAAAATGTCCTAAACACACCGTGTCTAACCGCTTTCAACTGGTGAGCAGATTGATATGCAGACGGGAATGGGACTACGATTCATACACACCGCTGACTGGCAATTAGGCAAACCATTTGGACGGTTTGATGAGGCTTTGTCCGGCCGTCTCACCGCGGAACGGCAAGAGGCTATTGGCCGAATAGCCGAAACCGCCCGAACGAACGATGCCTCGCATGTCATCGTCGCCGGTGATGTTTGGGACAATGCGGCTCCCAACAATGCCATCTTGCGTCAACCGCTCGACATTATGGGCGAGCATCCGGATGTGACGTGGTGGCTCATGCCGGGCAACCACGACGTTGATGGGTCAGATAGCCTATGGGACAGGGTGGAAGCTATAGCACCTGACAATTTACGCATTCTACGAAGCGCAGACCCCGTCCAAATGACGGACGGGGCATGGCTCCTGCCCGCCCCGTGGCAACGACTCCATCATGGCCGCGATTTGACGGACTGGATGGACAAGGCCGAGACACCGGCCGGCGCAATCCGGATCGGTATTGCGCACGGGTCGATCAAGACATTCGGGACAAAACACGAAGGACAGAGTTCGGGCGAAAGCGACGCGATCATCCCGCCGGACCGGACGGCCCGCGCGCAGCTTGACTATCTCGCCCTTGGCGATTGGCACGCCCGCGCAGCCATTAATTCCCGCACTCATTATCCCGGCACGCCCGAACCCGACCGTTTTAAAACTGGCGCGCGCGGACAGGTCTTACTCGTTGAGATCGACGCACCCGGCACAGAACCGCGTGTAACCGACATTCCGACCGCCGCGTTTGACTGGCCCGTCATTGACGCGCGGCTTCAACTCGGAACGATTGACGACACGCTCGCGGCGATCTCTACCCACATAAAATCGGGCCGCGCCGAGCGTTACACCCTGGCCGAAATCACGGTGTCGGGGGAAACCACCGTGCAAGACTGGTCAACATTCGAAGCCTTTATCGATGATCTGTCCGGACGCTGTGCTCATTTGGATTTACGCGGAACGTCTACAGTCGATTTAAAAGTCATCGCCCAAGATATTGAAGCTTTGGACGCGCAGGGCTCCGTCCGGCAAACGGCGGAGGCGCTGAAAGCTCGGCGCGAAGACCCGGCCCTCAGCCAAGCGGACAGGGATATTGCCGCCGACGCGCTGCGCCTGCTATTTTCATTCGCCGCCACTGACGGTGCGCCCGCATGAGGATCGACGCTTTCCGCTTTCGTCATGTCGGTCCGTTCGGGGAGGAGGGCGTAGAAGTCTCGGGGCTCCGACCCGGCCTGAACGTCATCGCGGAACATAATGAGCGGGGGAAATCAAGCTTACTCACCGCCTTGGAAACAGTTCTATTCTTACCACACACGAGTTGGAAGGGTGATGCAAAACGCTTACAACGCGAAGACGGCGCACCCGTCGGTGAGGTTGATTTCACCCATGAAGGCCGCGCCTATCGATTGGGCAAACGCTTCGTCAAATCCCGGCACGCAGAGCTCATTGATCTCTCAATGGGGCAGGTTGTCGCCAGTAAACGCGAAGCCGAAGAGCGTGTCGGCGACATGCTCGGCCTAAATTCAACGGCACGCGGCCCATCCGGCTTGCTCTGGGTTCGGCAAGGCGACAGTATGGACCAAGCCGAAGACGACGGTCAGGTCGCATCACGTCTGGAAAGCGAGCTTTCGACATTGATCGGCGGCGAACGCGCACGCGCCTATTTGGACCGAACGGAAACGGAACTTTACGCCCTTCTGACGGCGACAGGCCGAGTCAAATCTGGCGGCCCCTTGGCGCTAGCCGAAGACGCTTTGGCCACGACCGAAGCCAGCCTAACCACAGCGCGCGGCGCTCAAACGGCGACACGGCAAATGGGACTGGACCTCGCCCGCGTCCATGAACAGATCGCAGCAACCGAAGCACAAGGCGATTCAGACGTCGAAGCGGCGCAATTGAAAGAGGCCCGCGCGGCACTGGATCAAGCGCGTATCGCGCGCAGCGAGCTTGACCGTCAGCAGGAACAACTGGCCCGGCTGAAAGCCGAAACCGAGGGCGCGGACGCGAAGCTCGCCGCGCATTTGGCTGCAGCCAAAACTTATGATGACGCTCAGGCCGACATTAAGACCATCAACACCGCCGTGGCTGACCTCACAACGCGGAAAACTCAGATAAAAAGTCAACTCACACGCCTAGCAGAGCAATTGCAAGAATTGGATGAGAGCCGCGCAACCCTGTCGAAATTGGAAGCCGATCAAGCGACGCGTGAGAGGATGGCGGACCGTAATGCCGCCGTGCAAGCCGTGATTGCCAACCTTGATGCGCTAGAGATTGAAATGGACAGGCGCGTAACTGCGGTTGCTGAACGTGACGCCCTGCCCGCAATTGACCGCGCCGCCATCAACCGCCTTGATCAATTAAACCGGACGCTCGACCAAACGAACGCCGCCTTGGCCGCCGTCGACGCCACGCTGCTCATCGATTTTGCGCCTGACGTTGCCGCTCATATCGGCGACATGCCTGTCACGAATGGTCCCTTCCGCCTTGACGCCACGACCCCGCTCACCATCACGGGCGTCGGGACAATTCAATTGGCCGCTCCTGAAGCCGATACGTTGCGCACGACCCTGACGCAGACACGCGGTGAATACGATAACCTGCTCGAAGAGTTAGCTGTCACCTCGCTTGAGGCAGCGCGGGCCATACAACATCGCCGCAAAGACATTATGGACGACATCGCCCTGATTGATCGACAGATAACCCTCATCGCGCCGGATGGGCGTGATGCACTCATGGATGCGCGCGAACGGCTACAGACTGAAATCGAACGGCTTGCAGGCAAATTGGACGATACCCCTACCGGTTACGTGGAGATTGACGCGGTCGCGCTTGAAGCGGCTTTGGCGCAAACCAAAGGAGAGCAGCGCGCCGCGCAAGCGACCCTTAGCGACATAGAGCGAGACCTCGCGACCTTGCGGGAACGCCTGAACACGCGCCAAAGAGATATTGCTAACGCGCCTGAAACTGCGGCTCCGGCTTTGCGTGACGCGAGTTATGGCACGCTCGCGGCAACGGCGGCGAGCCTCGCCACCCAAGTTAAAACCGCCCAAACATCGGTCGACTCCGCGCAAGCACAAGGAGTGTCCGATCCGGCGATGATCGAAGCTCGGATCAATCGTTTAAGCGATGTCGCCAAAACCCGTACCGAGACATTGTCCCGCCTACACATGAATGCCGCCGAATTATCCGCCCGCCGCCGCGAAAGTTTCGAACAGCGCGATCCAGATGCGGAGGTCACGCGGCTCGTCGATAGGGCGGCACAATTGACGGAAGATGTTGAACGCTACCGCAAACGCGCGAGCGCCCTCGTCTTGCTACGCAATACGCTCAAAGACTCACAGCGGAGTTTGCAAGATCAATATACGGACCCGGTTCGGCAGGAATTACTGCCACTACTCCGGCTCGTGATTGACGGGGCCGATGTGGAATTAAGCGAAACACTGGGCGCACAGGGCCTTATGCGCGATGGGCGGGACGATGCGTTGGAGCGGCTCTCAGGCGGCACGCAGGAACAAATCGCTATCTTGACGCGGCTCGCCTTTGCACGCTTACTGGCGAAGGGCGGACAGCCCTGTCCCGTCATCCTAGACGATGCGCTGGTTTATGCGGATGATCAACGGCGCGGGCGCATGTTCGATGTGATGCATTATGTCACCAGCGGCGAAGACCCGCTGCAGCTAATCTATCTCTCGTGCCATGAAGCCAATGCCAATGAATTGGGCGGCAATCGCCTAACGTTGAAGACGTGGCCTGAAAACTAACGGGCCAGACCCTCAGCGGTCGAGAATAAACGCTTCTGCCGCCGCGCCAATCCGGCGCAATCCGATCTCTAATTCTTTGGCCGGCATTGAGAGTACAGGCATGCACGTTTTATTGACATCGACAATATAGAGACGCCCGCCTTCGGCATAATCTCGCAAGACATCCATCGATCCAAAATCAAGCCCCATGACCGCACAGAACTGCGTGATCAACGCCAACTCATGCTCCGAGAATGTTTCAACCGGATCGCGCAGGGCTGTTTCCAAATAAGACGCCTTAAAGCGCGCGGCCGTCTCTTTTTCTTTGCGAAAGACTTGCACAACGACGCCTCCGACACAGACGCAGCGCAAGTCTTCTGTCACATCTTCGCGCACGAAACTTTCGACAGGATGCTGATAAATACAATCCGGCAAGGGGATTGCCAATGGGCCCTCAACAATCCGGCCATCATGCACGCCGTTCATATCAGATTTTTGCACCATCGGCCCCGAATGGGTCCGGGGATCAAGGGTTAGCGGATAGCCGAAAACCTGCTCAAATACGCGGCCAACATGAGCCTTTGAAATATCAACCGCGCGCGCGTTGAGAAGTTTTGCGGATGTTTCCGGCACCTGAACGTTGGACACAGTGCGGTCATCGAAAATCATGACGGCGTCAGCGGTTCGAATGTTTCGCGTCAGGCGAACCCCGGTCCCCGCCAGCGCCAACGGGAGCGTGTACCAAGGTCCAGCGGGTTGCGGGTAAAAGGCAATCTTGCCCCGCTTACGAGGCCGCCCAATACGTTGCCGCAATTGTAAATAGGGAACGATCCAAAGGCCGCGTGCAATGCTGCGATCCCATGTGACACGGCTTCGCACCGCGCGCCAATAATTGAGCCAACCCCTCATGCCCGGCCATTAACCCGGCGTGTCATCACGGTCGAGTCACTGTCCGGTTATACGCGAGTTATGGGCTCGGTTTTCGGTCAGCCAACCGCATAGCCCCGCCAGCGCTTCACCGTCTTCATGACGAGGCTACTTTGAATACGGATCACATGGGGCATGCCGGAAATGACGCGGCGGTGGATACGTTCGAAATCATCGGCGTCTTGCGCGGCGACCTTGAGCACATAATCCGCAGTCCCCGTCGTAAGGTAGCATTCCAACACATCCGACCGCGACGTCGCTGCGCGTTCAAACTCGCCGAGGACAGTTTCGCTTTGCCCCGACAGAGTCACTTCGACAAAGAATGTCATGGCATAGCCGAGTTTTTCGGCATTCAATCGCGCCCCATACCCCTCAATCAAACCCCGATCTTCCAACAAGCGGATGCGGCGGTGGCAAGCTGAAGCCGACAGGCCAACTAGGTCCCCAATGACCGCAGCCGAGCGGCGGCTATCGGCTTGGAGTTCTCGGAGGATTTTACGGTCCGTTGCTTCGATCATCGAAATATTCCTGATATTATGTCAATATGTCGGATAATTACGCGCCGAATCGACGAAAGGGAAGTCGAATGTCGTAGGTTTTCGCGTGGCCCGCGCTTAAATTGCTATTAACATCAGCCTTTACGAGAGACCCTCATGATCATCGGCGTCCCAAAAGAAATCAAAAACCACGAATACCGCGTCGGCCTCACCCCTGAATCCGTCGCCGAGTTAATCGCGGATGGCCATGAGGTTTGGGTCGAGACACATGCCGGAGCCGGCATCGGCTCACTTGACGAAGAATATGTCGAAGCAGGCGCGGCTATCAAACCGGACGCCGCAACTATTTTTGCGGGCTGCGAGATGATCGTGAAAGTCAAAGAACCCCAGGCCGTCGAGCGTGCCATGCTTCGCCCGGGTCAGATACTTTATACATACCTGCACCTCGCGCCCGATCCAGATCAAACCCGCGAATTGATCGACAGCGGCGCGGTCTGTATCGCGTATGAAACTGTGACAGCGCCCCAAGGCGGCTTGCCGCTGCTTAAACCAATGAGCCAGGTCGCGGGCCGCTTGTCGATTCAAGCCGGCGCGAACGCATTGCAAAAAGAAAATGGCGGACGCGGCGTTTTGCTCGGCGGTGTGCCGGGCGTGAATAGCGGCAAAGTCCTGATCATTGGCGGCGGCGATGTCGGTTATAATGCGGCCCTGATGGCCGTCGGCATGCAAGCCGATGTAACCATTTTGGAGCGATCCAACGAAGTCATGGCAAAGCTCTCTTACGAATTTGGCGTCCGCGCCAATGTCGAGCGGTCAACACCTGCTGTGCTTGAGCAGCGTCTCGCTGAGGCCGACCTTGTTATCGGCGCGGTTCTTATCCCTGGGGCCGCGGCGCCGAAGGTTGTGTCGCGCGAGATGCTGGGCCTGATGAAAGAAGGCGCGGTTCTTGTGGATGTGGCCATCGACCAAGGGGGGTGTTTCGAAACGTCTCACGCAACGACCCATGCCGATCCGATCTATATTGTCGACGGCATTGTTCACTACTGCGTCGCCAATATGCCCGGCGCCGTCGCGCGCACGTCAACTTACGCGCTCAATGCCGCAACCATCTACTACGCCAAACGCATCGCGCGTGACGGTTGGAAAGACGCGATGCGCGACGACAAGCACCTGCTGAATGGTTTGAATGTTTGCGAAGGCCAATTAACGATCAAAGCCGTGGCCGATGCGCAAGGTCTGGATTGGGTTGAACCCGCGAGCGTTTTGTAGGCTTTAATTTTACGCTACCCCCGCGCGGTTGGCGGTGAGCCGCGTCTCAATCAGATATCATCTGACCTTGGCGCAGCTCTCAAGCTGCGCTAGCCACGCCGCGTGCCTATAACACTCCACCTCTCCTGCGCCGTCTCTACCGACGGTTATCTTGACGACAGTTCGACTCACCGCGCGATTTTGTCATCGCCTGAGGATTTGGATGCCGTGCTAGCGCTTCGCGCAGGCATGGACATGATCGTCATTGGCGCAGAAACGCTGCGGCGGGACAATCCATCACTGGCCACACGCGGCGACGCCCATATTGCAGCACGGAAGGCCGCTGGCCGAGCGCCTGACCCGGTAAAAGTCGTCGTGACGCGGTCTGGCGAAATTCCCCATGATCGTGCATTTTTTCAAACAGGAACGGCGGAAACCATCACGCTCTCGCAATCTCCCACCGATGCGCCAGGGTCAGTCACCATATTTGAAGGCGATCCCATCGACGCCATTCTCGGCCTCGCTGAAACTCGCGATCTCTCTGACATCCTCATCGAAGGCGGCGCGCAAATGCTCCGATTGGCCATGCCTCGCGCACGCTACCTGCGCCTCGCTGTGAGTCATCGCGAATTTGGCACTTCAGGCCATGCGCGCCTGTTTAATGACATTATTGCCTTCATGGCGGCCCTACACGTCACTCATTCGGAAACCCTCGGCGACACAACAGTCTTTCATATCGACTTGCTCCTCTCCCGCGCGATGCCGCTTATGGAGCGCGCGCTGGAACTGTCACAGCAATGCGCGCCGTCTCAGACCGCCTTCGCCGTCGGGGCCATCGCCTGCACTGAAAACCTCACGGTTTTGGCAACAGGTTACAGCCGTGAAACCGGAACGGCGGACCATGCAGAAGAAGCCGTTTTGTCCAAATTGGACAGTGCGCCGCATACGGTCATTTGCACGCTGGAGCCCTGCCTCACCCGTGCATCAAAACTCAAAGGATGCGCGCAGCGGTTGGTCGATGCAGGCGTGCAGCGCGTCATTTATGCGGTGGCCGAGGACGAGACGTTCACCGCACAAACGGGGCTAGCGCATTTACGTGACCACGATATCGAGCTGCTGCATCTTTTTGGCTATGAAGAGTGGTTTCGCGCCGTGAATGGTCCGATATACAATCCATCATGAAATCCCTGATCGTCATTCCCGCTCGCTACGCCTCGACCCGCTTTCCGGGCAAACCATTGGCGGAAATTGGCGGCATTCCGATGCTCACGCGCACGGCCGAAGTCGCCCGCGCGGTGGGGCCGTTCGTGATCGCCACAGATGACGTACGGATCGAGGATTTCTGCAACGCGAACCACCTTCCCGTCGTTATGACCGACCCGGAACTACCCAGCGGGTCTGACCGCGCGAAGGCGGCGGCAGACTTGTTTGATCCGGCCGCTGACATTATCGTCAACCTTCAAGGCGACGCGCCGTTCACGCCGCCGTCCTATGTGCAGGCCTGTCTCGACGCGCTGAACCGTGATGCAGAGGCCGACATCGCCACGCCGATTGTGCAGCTGAGTTGGGCCGCGCTGGATGAATTACGCGAGGCGAAATTGACGACACCATTTTCCGGAACCTGCGCGATTGTCGGCGAAAATGGCCGAGCGCGTTGGTTTTCGAAAAACATTGTTCCCGCCATTCGTAGGGAAGCGTCAATGCGCACGGAAAGCGATCTGTCGCCCGTGCTGCAACATGTCGGCCTCTATGCTTACCGCCGTGATGCGCTGGCCAGATACGTGACCCTGCCGCCGTCGCCTTATGAGACGCTGGAAGGATTGGAGCAGTTACGCGCGCTTGAAAATGGGATGACCATCGCCTGCGCCCGTGTGGACAGTCACCCGATGAGCCAAGCTGGGATCGACACGCCGCAGGATGTCGTCCGCGCCGAAGCGAAGCTAAAGGCGCTTCAATCATGAGGCGGGTCATCATTGTACGCCACGGCAATACGTTCGATGCGGGCGACGTGATCCGGCGCGTGGGCCGCGGTACGGACTTGCCTTTGTCTACCTCCGGACAAGCACAAGCCAAAGCTCTGAGCGCCCATTTTATCGACACGCCGTTTGACAAAGTCATTAGCTCTCCGCTGAAACGCACGTACGAAACGGCGGACATCATCACGACGAATGTCCAATTCGATGATCGCCTATTGGAGATCGATTATGGTCCCGATGAAGGAAAACCGGAAGATGAAGTCGTGGCGCGGTTAGGGGCAAGCGTCATCGAGCGCTGGGACACAGACGCGACTCCGCCGCGTGATTGGGCTGTTGATCCTGCGCAGATACGCGCCGATTGGGCCGATATTCTGAGCGAGTCCATCGGCACAACATTGGTCGTCACCAGCAACGGTATCGCCCGCTTTGCACTGGATGTTGCCACGCATGACGGCGCGGAGCGTAAACTCAAAACAGGCGCTTACGGCGTGATTGAAGAACGCGTAGACGGCTGGCACGTCACCGCGTGGAACGTCAGGCCGTCTTAGGCGACCCCTTCTTTCAGGAAGTCATGAACGTGTAATAGCCCAACAGGCGCGCCGTCGCTTACGACAAATAAGACCTGAATACGTTTCCGGTTCAAGAGGCCGAGCGCATCCGCCGCCAGCGTGTCAGCATCGACCGTAACAGGGTGATGGGTCATCACGTCGGCGGCTTTCATCCTAATCAAGTCACGGCCGATATTGCGGCGTAAATCACCATCCGTCACCACGCCGACCAATTGCCCATCCTTCACAATACCCGCAGTCCCTGCGCCGCCTTGCGTAATGATCGAGACTAACTCCGGCACAGACATATCCGTACTAGCCAGCGGCATTGCGCCTGTCTTCATGACATCAGACACACGCTGGAACGCCGCCCCGAGCTTCCCGCCCGGATGGTATGTTTTAAAATCATCGCGGTTGAACCCACGGTCTCGTAGCAGCGCCACGGCCAACGCATCGCCCAGCGCCATCATTAATGTCGTCGATGTTGTCGGCGCACGGGTGACCGAACACGCCTCATCCGCCGCAGGCAACAGCAACAAATGATCTGCCGCATTGGCGAGCGAGCTGCCCGCGCCTGACGTGATGGCCACCAAGGGTATATCAAACCGCGCACAATAATTGACAATGTCAGATAATTCCCGCGTTTCGCCAGAGTTTGAGAGCGCCAGCACAAGGTCATCCGTCCCGATCATACCAAGGTCGCCGTGGCTCGCTTCTGCCGGGTGGACAAAGCTCGCGGGTGTGCCCGTGCTGGCCATTGTCGCCGCAATCTTGCGCGCTACGTGGCCGGACTTGCCCATACCGGACACGATGACGCGGCCAGGCGCTTTACGAATGGCCGTGACCGCCGCTATCAACGCGCCGCTCAGCGCGGTTCCGTCGCTTAAAGCCGTGGCCAGCGCGTCCAGACCATCGCGTTCAATTTCCACCGTGCGGCGAGCATCTCCGATGGTGTTGTTTGTCGGGGAACGGTCTGTCATGTTTTGTGTCTTGCTGTCATAAGGGCATCAACCTAGCCCCCGGTCCAAACCGGGTAAAGCCATGTTGGACCAAACCATGACATCCTTTCATCACGTTACAATTTCCGCCCCCGCAGGTGACGTCACTTTCGGCAATGATTTGCCGTTTTCACTCTTCGCGGGGCCTTGCGCCATGGAAAGCCGCGATCACGCGCTGTTCATGGCCGAAGCCATCAAAAAGATCACCGATAAACTCGGCATTAGCTTTGTTTACAAAACCAGCTTCGACAAAGCGAACCGCACGAGCATGAGTTCGGAACGCGGCGTCGGCTTGCAAGAAGCGCTCCCCGTCTTCCAAGCCGTCAAAGACGCGCTCGGTGTGCCGGTCCTGACCGACATTCACTTGCCCGATCAATGCGCGGTGGTGGGCGAAGTCGTCGATGTGCTGCAAATTCCGGCATTCCTCTGCCGCCAAACAGACCTGCTCATCGCGGCCGCCAAAACGGGCCGCGTCGTTAAGATCAAAAAAGGTCAATTCCTGTCGCCGAGCGATATGAAGAATGTCGCGCAGAAGGTTCTGGATGCAGGCAATCCCAACGTGTTGCTCACAGAGCGCGGGGCGAGCTTCGGCTATAATACGCTCGTCAGTGATTTCCGCGGCTTGCCAACAATGGCGCGAGACACAGGCCTGCCGATCATTTTCGATGCAACCCACAGCGTGCAGCAACCCGGCGGTCAAGGCGCGACCAGCGGCGGACAACGTGAAATGGTCCCGACCCTATCGCGCGCCGCCATCGCCGTCGGCGTCGCCGGCATCTTCGCCGAGACCCACCAAGACCCAATGAGCGCGCCCTCCGACGGCCCCAACATGATCCCGCTGGAATATTTGGAGACCTATTTGCGCGAGCTACAGGACATTGACCGCATCGCGAAGGGTCGGAAGAGTTTGCATTTCTTTAGTGAGTGATCCTGCTCTGATTTCAAGACACACGTCCATGTCCCACCGCCCATCTTGGGGCCGGCAACATCGCATTTGCGTCGAAAGTGACACGAGCGCGGACTTTACCCCGTGACGGGTAAAGTAAAAATAGAACCGATTTACACGTGGCAAAGCCCGCGCGCTTGGTGAATGCATCCGGTCGTTAGCGCCGTGACCTAACGGCCCGCAATGGGCGCACGTTAGTGACGGTGAGACAGATTTGATCCTTTCGAGATCAAACCCGCCGACCGCCAAAAAAAGAGAGGGCGCACGGCGCATGGTGTGTAAGGCCATACGTTATCCGCTCGTTCACGCTCTCAAATCCTCATCAGTCGCTTCGCCGGATGGAGCCGCGCACGCCGTATTAGCTCGCCCGCCGCCCAATCCACCAAACCCCCGCCAGCATAAGAGCAATACACTCTCTCGTGTCCGAAACGGGTGACGCTAAAAGACCACAGTTTCGGAGAGCGGGGATGGGGTTGTGTGAATTACAGTGAAGGCAATGTTTATGGCGGAAATACCGTGGGTAGTTTTTGGGGAAGGTCTGTCTTTTCCTTCCCTCTAAGGGAAGGTGGGCCATGAGCGTAGCGAATGGGTCGGAAGGGTAAAGTGTGCCCAGCCAAATCGTATGACTTTACCCTTCCGACCTCGCTTCGCTCGGCCACCTTCCCTAAGAGGGAAGGAAATATGCCCTGTAAATCTAAATCCAGGCCGAACGTGACACGTTCGGTTTCTTGTCATTTGATCCTCAGAATCAAATGACCGCCACAACACTCGCGATCCTCCTCGGCTTAACCAGCGCCGTCAGCCTCGCTGCTGTCAACGCCGTCGTGAAAGCAGGGCGGGACATTCTTATGGCGCGAGTCGTGTTGTCGGTGACGGCGGCGATACTCACGGTTCCGGCGATCTTTTTCGTGCCAATGCCGACTGGGCCGATATGGATCGCGCTGGCACTGAGCCTCGTCGCGCATGGGGCGTATCAGTTTGGGTTGATTAATGCCTTGTCGCGGGGCGATCTATCGCTTGTGTTTCCGGTCATGCGCGGCGGTGCGCCGATACTCGTTGGCGTAGCGGCGTTTCTTTTTCTGGGCGAAACTTTGCGCCCAGTTGAGTGGGCCGGATTGGTAATTGCCACCTTAGGCGTGTTTGGCTTTGTTATCAAACCGGGTAAATCCTTATCCGGTATCGACGCGCCGAAATCTGCGCTTCTCTTCGCGGGGTTCACCGCGTGCGCCATCGCATTATATTCCGTTTTGGATGCGCGCGGCGTGCGTATGGTGGATAGCCCGTTTACTTATATCGTTTGGTTATTCGTGCTCGACGGCGTGCAAATGGGCATCGCTGGATCGGTTCTGCGCGGACCAACCCTGTGGCGTGATGCGCGCGCAATTTGGCAGTACGGCGTGATCGCCGCGCTAGGGTCAATGCTATCGTTCGGCGTGCTGCTCTATGCGATGAGCCTCACCGAAGTCGCGCGGGTCAGCGCCTTGCGCGAAAGCGCCGTTGTCTTCGGAGCCTTATTCGGATGGCTGTTCCTGAAAGAAGGGTTCGGCGCGCGCCGCCTCGCCTTTGCCGCCATCACCGCCAGCGGACTGGCGATGATGAATCTATAAGCGCCAGCCTACCCTCGCATATCCGTGAGAACCGCGCGAAGCTTATCCATCGCCTCACGCATTTCGCCTTCGCCGATGATGAGCGGCGGGGCCATGCGCAGGACGTTATCGCCCGCCGTGCCGACCATAAGTTTATGCGCCAGCGCGCCGTTTTTCGCGACGAGGTTATCGCCCTCGACTTTCATCTTAAGCCCGACGAGCAAGCCTTTGCCCCGCACGTCTTCAATCAAGTCCGGGAACTCATCTTTCAGGCCCGCGAGCGACTGACGGAACTTGTTTGAAATGTCGCGGACATGTTCAAGGAATTCAGGGTCACTGATCCGGTCAAACACCGCCAAACCGGCCGCCATCGCGAGCGGGTTACCGCCGTAAGTCGTTCCATGCGTGCCGGGGACCATATGTTTAGCGGCCTCTTCCGACGCAATCACAGCGCCGAGGGGGAAACCACCGCCGACACCTTTGGCAACCGCCATGATATCCGGTTCGCCGCCCTCAACCCATTGATGGGCCCAAAGCTGGCCCGTCCGGCCGGCGCCGCATTGAACTTCATCATAGATAAGCAGCAGATCATTTTCATCGCACATCTGGCGCAGACCGCGCAGACATTCGGGCGGAAGGGCGCGCACACCGCCTTCGCCTTGAACCGGTTCGACAAGGATCGCCGCTGTTGTTGGTCCAACAGCCTCTTTCAATGCGTCATGATCACCAAACGGCAGATTAATAAAGCCCGGCAAGCGTGGACCGAAGCCTTCGAGATATTTCGGATTACCCGCCGCATTGATTGCGGCAAATGACCGACCGTGAAACGCACCGCCAAAGCCGATAATGTCGACACGCTCTGGACGGCCTTCGCCATACTGATACCGGCGCGCCGTTTTCATCGCGAGTTCCAAGCTTTCCGTGCCGGAGTTTTGGAAGAAGACTTTATCTGCCCACGGCAGGGAGTCGCAGTAGCGTTTGGAGAGTGTGGCTTGCCCCGGCACTTTGAACATGTTGGACAGGTGCCAGACTTTGCTCATTTGCTCCGTGACGGCATCGGCGACATCCTTAGGCGCGTGGCCCAATGAGTTGACCGCGATGCCCGCAATGAAGTCGAGATATCGCTCGCCTGTATCTGTTGTGAGGTAAGCCCCGTCGCCGCGTTCAAACGTGATTTCAGGGGGATTATAACAATCGAAAAGGTGGTTGCCTTTGGCCATATTTCTGGCCTCCGTTTTAGGACTTTATCCGCCAGCCTGCGCGAAGCACCAACCAGACAGTGAGAAAGAGAGCGATATTCAAGATCGCGATAAAGACAACCCCGATCATGAGGTTTGCGTCCGCTTCGCCCGTAAAACCATAGCGAAACCCGTCGATGAGGTAGAATAATGGGTTGCCTTGGATCAGCGTTTGAAAAATTGGCGGCAAGACGTCGATTTTGTAAAACGTGCCCGACAGGAATGAGAGCGGTAGGATGATGAATTGATTGACCACGGCGAGTTGATCAAACTTTTCGGCCCAAACGCCGGATAAGACGCCGACCATCGCCATCATGAAAGCGGCGCTCAGTCCGAAATAGAACACAGCCCAAATGTGCATCGGGATCATTGGGGTAAAGAAAGACAGCGCTGCGCCCGTCGCAATAGCCACGAGAACACCGCGCGTCGCCGCGCCGCCGATCCAGCCCAATGCAAGTTCGATGGAGGATAATGGCGGCATCAAGACATCTGTGATCGACCCCATCATCTTGCCTGTCATGATCGACGATGAACTATTCGCCGCTGCATTATTCAATATACCGAGCATCACTAAGCCCGGCGCAAGGAATGCCATGAACTCACTTGGATCAGGACGGAGCGCGGCGAACGCGAGCACGAAGACCGTCATATAAAGCAGATTGGAAATAATGGGGGCGAGCAGCGTCTGCGGACCAACCCGCATGAAGCGCTTCACTTCTTTCTTATACAGTGTCGCCAAGCCCATCCAATTAATGGGTCCCAAGTTGCGGGTCGATGGCTCGCGAGGTTCAAGAAATGACATAGGCGCGCCATAGGCCGCGCGGCCCGCTCTGTCCAATGGCTCTGCATCTTATGGCCGCGGCGACAAGCGGTAAATCGAATCATCACAGACCGTTCCTGTGGACGACCGAGCCACCATATCTGGTTTCTTGTGGATAGGCTGCGTCTATATTTTGTGGTTTCGTCTCAGCTTGCTACAAGATTTGTGACAACACACACTCGATAGAGTGCGCGGCTCCGAATTGTCTTAGGCCGCGCATTTGCAAAGGAGATCGTCCATGGCTTGGACCGAAGACCGCGTCGCAACACTCAGCAAACTCTGGGCAGAGGGACTATCCGCCTCACAAATCGCGAAACAGCTTGGCGGCGTCACCCGCAATGCCGTGATTGGCAAAGTTCACCGCCTCGGCCTGTCCGGCCGCGCGAAGCCCAGCCGCCCTAAGCCGGCAAAGGTGGCAACCGCCGCCCGCCCTAAGGCAACCCCCAAACCCGCGAAAGTGACCGCCAAGGCGGCGGCTGAGAGCAAGCCTAAGGCAAAGCCGGCGCAGCTTCCGGCGACGATTGAGCAGCCGCCCTTGGAGGCGAAGCCGCTCAAAGACGGCACATATGCCACGATCCTGACGATCACGGATCACATGTGTAAGTTCCCGATTGGTGATCCCAAGGCGGATGAGTTCCGCTTCTGTGGCCGCAAAACCGACCCTGATGAGCCTTATTGTATGCCGCACTCTATGGTCGCCTATCAACCATCACGCCGCCGCAATTCATCCGGTAAAATGATTAGCATTGGACCCGCGCCCACATCGCGCAAGCGCCTGCGCTAAACGCTCACACACTTATCACGTTTTAAGGCGCGCCTTGCCGGGCGCGCCTTTTTCTTTAGAGCATCGGCCATGCGCCGTTTCTTCTCCCGCTCTTTGTCCGCACGTCTGCTTCTGCTGACGATAGGCTTTGTGCTCGCCGCAGAGGCGCTCTTATTTTTACCGTCCATTGCCTTTTTCCGGCAGGAAAGCTTGGAAATGCGCGCGCGATCTGCGGGTTTGGTCACCGAAGCCCTGATGAGCAATCAATCTGGCGAGCCGTCTCGCGAAGCCTCTGACATGTTGGCCAAGCAATTCATGATGCAAACGGATGCGGACTTCCTCGTCGCGTTTCAGGACGGCCGAACTATTTTGATCCTTGGCGAACCGCCCGAAGCCGCCGTCATCGCCGTAGAAGATTTACGCAATGCCGGCCGGTTTCCGGATTTCCTCGCCACCGGGATGGAGTTTTTTGCGAATGGAGACGGCTACCTGCGACTCATCGCGCCATCACCCATTGCCGGACAGGACCGTCTGGAATTGCTTGTCCCCTGCGCCGCGATTGGGGCGGAGCTACGCGCCTATGCCGGGCGGATTTTACTCCTCAGCCTTTTGATCGCGATATTTGTCGGCATTTTGATTTACCTCGCCATGTTACGATTAATCGTTCGTCCGGTCCGGCAGCTGGCCAACGATATGACGGCATTTCGCGAGGATCCGGAACGCCGCCGCCGTATTGGACCGCCGTCTAGCCGCGGTGATGAAATCGGGCAATTGCAACGCGAGTTTCATGAAATGAAACAAAGCCTACGGTCATCGTTCCGCCAACGCGAACGTCTCGCCTCACTCGGTCTGTCGGTCACCAAAATCAATCACGACTTGCGCAATGTTCTGTCGACGGCGCTTCTGATGGCGGACCGCCTGTCCATGAATTCCGATCCAGCCTTGGCCGAAATGGGAGAACGATTGACCCGCACAGTTGAACGGGGCGTCGGATTGACAGAAGAAGTGTTGGAATATTCGTCCGCACGCGAACCGGAACCGGAATTGGAAACAGTACATTTGGGCCAAATTGTTGCCGACGTGCAGATGGATATGCGAACAGCTTTCCCAAGAGTTTGGATTGCCAATCAAATCGGTCACGAGGTCCGCATTACGGCCGACCCGGAACAGCTCCAACGGATATTATCCAACCTCTTTCGCAATGCTGCACAAGCCATGGTGGGGCGGAAAAACGCGACAATCAATGTATCCGCCGATATTATCGCGGACACCGTCATCGCTCGCATCGAAGATAATGGCCCCGGCCTCCCCGACCATGTCGAAGACCGCCTGTTCCTCCCCTTTACACGCGGCAACAGCGAAGGCAGCACCGGTCTTGGTCTCTCAATTTCGAAAGAACTCGCCGAAAAAATGGGCGGGTCTCTGGAATTGTTGGATACGGGCCCCGATGGGACAAGTTTTATTCTTGGCCTCCCGCGCGCCGATATTTCGGCTTAATCAACGGCAATCACCCTGCCTTCGCGGCGCGGATCAGCGCCGCCGTCGAGTGTGCCGTCAGGCAACATCCGAATGATATGCAAACCGCTGATCTCTCCGCGTGACCGGACAACCTCATGACCGAGCGCTTCGAGACCTTCGATGATCTCTGAATCGAGTCCGAATTCTTGGGCCGGTCCGGCGCGCTGCACTTCGTCTGTCTCTTCTTCCGGTAAATCTTTCGCCTCCATCCGCACCCTGCCGTTACGCGCAATGACATTAGGCAGCTCGATCGCTGCTTGCGGGTCCAGACCCCAATCAATCATGCCGACAATGGATTTGGCCGTATAAGCAAGGATAGCGTTGCCGCCCGGTGACCCAGTTGTGAAAGCGAGTGATCCATCGGGGTTAAACACAATATGCGGCGCCATGGATGAGCGGGGACGCTTGCCAGGCTGCACACGGTTGGCGACTGGCCGCCCTTGGTCATCAACAGGCCGGAATGAGAAATCCGTCAGCTCATTATTGAGCATAAAACCACCCACCATACGCTGGGACCCGAACGGCGCTTCGACAGTGGTCGTCATTGACACCACCAATCCGGTTTTATCAACGACAGTGAAATGGGACGTGCCCGGCACTTCGGCTGTTGCATCCGTGCCTGCAGGCCCAAGATTTCCGGCTTCGTAACTCGCCAGCACCGCCATTGGTTTAATGAGGCCGGATCGCCCTGCCAGATACCCTTTGTCCAACATCTCGGTGGTCGGAACAGAGACGAAATCAGGGTCGCCCACATATTGATCACGGTCAGCATAGGCGAGCTGGCTGGCTTCGATAAAATAATGCCATCCTTCGACAGACGGGCCGACGCCGGCCATATTAAACGGCTCCAGCAAACCTAAAATCGCTTGGACGCCGACACCGCCAGATGATGGCGGCGGCGCGGAGCAGAGGCGATAGTCCCGATAGGTCGAGCACAGCGCAGGTTTCTTGATCGGCTGATAGTTGGCTATGTCTGCCAACGTCAGTGTTCCGGGCAAAGGCGCTTCGCGAGTTTTATCAATAATCGACTGCGCAATTGGGCCTTCGAGAAGCGCTCGCGGGTTAATCTGGATAGCGCGCAACGTATCCGCATAGGCCGGGTTATCGCGGACAAATCCCGCTGGCAGCGGCTGCGACGGATCACCGTCCACAAAGAAATAGGCCCGCGCATTATCATCGCGGGGCAGCACCAGACGTCCCATTCGCGCAACTAAATCCGCCATGCGGGGGCTAACGGTAAACCCGTCCTCCGCCAGCTTGATCGCAGGGTCCAATGTGTCGGCCCATGGCAATGTGCCGTGATCCGCGTGGGCGAGGCCTAACATCGCGACCGCGCCCGGCGCGCCCGTGGACCGCCCTGACGCAATCCCGTCGAAATAGCGGAGCGGCTGTCCCTCGTCGTTCAAAAACAAAGATGAGGTCGCCGCCGACGGCGCTGTCTCGCGCCCGTCATAGGTCCACGTCTCATTCGTCTTTGGATCATGCAGAACCATGAACGCCCCGCCGCCCAGACCGGAACTTTGCGGCTCCACCAGCCCCAACACGGCCTGCACAGCAACAGCCGCATCCACAGCCGAACCACCCGCGCGCAAGACCTCTGCCCCCGCCTCCGCCGCATAAGGGTTGGCCGCCGCCACCATGCCCATGCTCCGGGCGGGTGTGGCAACGTCCATTTGATCGACAGGCTCTATGTCAGCGCCCGCTTGGCAGGCTGAAAAGAGAAGAGCGGAAGAGAGGAGTAGAATGCGGAATGTCATAGGAGCGTAGTGGCGTGTGGTAGGGGCTAGCGCAAGGGGATGAAAAGTGTGTGCCGCGTTGACAACTCAATAATCCGAAGAGGGCCTCTTCGATCAGCAAAGATGTGACAGACATCATTTTTTGAGCCTCGCTTTCGCTCACTCTTAGATACACCCGACATTCGAAAAGACCGCGATAGCGCCCTTTGTGTCAGCGTCATCCAGAACGGGAATGGAGATTATGCTCATCCAACTCATCATCGGATCTCTCTTGATCATTACGACTTTAATTGTCGAAGTTCTCTTCATTCAAGGTGGCATTTACGCCCTGAGAAAACGAGGTCAGAAATTTCTAACAACGCGACAAACGTCCCATCAAATCATCGCCCTAACATTATCGACATTGTGGCTGTTGGCTGCATTGAGCGTGTCAATTTGGATTTGGGCACTTGCGTTTTGGAAAATTGGCGCGTTTTCGCAGCTGGAACCTGCGCTCTATTTTTCGATGGTTTCATTTACGACATTAGGTTTTGGGGATGTCACCTTACCTCAGGAGTGGAGGCTTCTATCTGGAATCGTCGCTGCGAATGGATTGCTTCTTTTCGGTTTGAACACAGCGTTCCTTATCGAAATTCTGGACAGGTTATTTCTGAGCAGCAGCAAAAAATGAGCTTTTCGAGACGCCCGGATCTACGGGATACCCGCATTGCACTCTTTTCACCTCGCCAAACACCACATCAAAATCGCCTTCTGTGCGTGGAGTCTATTCTCAGCCTCGTCCCAGATGGCGGATTGAGCGCTTTCCATGACGGCGTCGGTTATTTCTTGGCCGCGATAGGCGGGGAGGCAGTGGAGAACGACGGCATTGGGGGCAGCTTTGGCGACGCGGGCTTCATCGAGGTTATAGGGCGAGAGGGTTTCGACCCGCGTGTCGTAATCCTCGTCTCCCATAGAGACGAAACAATCCGTAATAAGGGCGTCAGCACCAGCGGCAGCCGCGTCGGCATCTTCGGTCAGTGTGATCTTCGCGCCAGCGGCACGGGCACGTTCAACGTCTTGGCCCTTGAGGCGATATCCATTTGGGCTGGCGACGACCAGTTCGATGCCTGTTTGGGCGGCGAGGTTCACGAAACTCATAGCGACATTATTGCCGTCGCCGATCCAAGCAATTCTTGACCCCTTGAGCGTCAAGCCGCGTTCTTCCAATGTCATCAAGTCGGCCAGAATTTGGCACGGGTGATTGTAATCCGATAAGCCATTGACGATAGGCACCGTGGCGTGGCGCGAAAACTCAGTCAGTGTTTCATGGCTATTCACGCGCATCATGATCGCATCAACATAGCGCGATAGCACGCGCGCCGTATCCTTCACAGGCTCCCCACGGCCGAGCTGCATCGTATCCGTTGTCGCGACAATCGCGCTGCCGCCGAGTTGACGCATACCTTGTTCAAACGAAAACCGTGTTCGCGTTGATGACTTTTCAAAAATCATCGCCAGCGTATGGCCCGCCAGCGGCGCGTCATCATCCACCGCCCCTTTGGGCTTTCCCGCACGGGCCGCTTTACGTGCATGGGCATTATCTAAAATGGACCGGATATCGGCCGCCGTCAGATCTTGAAGAGAGAGAAAGTGTCGCATAGGCGCGCTTAGCGCAAAGTCACAGCTGAGATCAACGGCAGACGGGTGGCCGTGTTTTCACGGCGGATAAAGTTAGTGCCGTCAGTTGGCCCTTCTATACTAATCGTTCGATTTCATTTTCAGCAACATTCGGGGTGAATTTCAGGATGTAATGATCTAAAGCTTGTGTCAGAACAAATTAAGAACATAATGTTTGTATGGTGTCGACTTTATCGGGCGATGTCTCCGTCATTAGAGCGGACACTCTATCGACGGCACGAATGTGGAGACGCGGCACACTTATGGAATGGTCCAGTCAACAAGAACAAGCCATCGAGACCGTGACCCAGTGGCACAAAGCCGGAAAAGACCAAGTTTTGCGCGTCTTCGGTTATGCTGGCACGGGTAAAACGACTCTCGCTAAACATTTTGCTGACTCTATCGAGGGCCGATCCGAATTTGCCGCTTTCACGGGTAAGGCCGCGATTGTGATGCAAAAGAACGGCTGTATCGGTGCATCAACCATTCATAGTCTGATCTACCGCGCAGAAACGGATGAGGACACGGGAGACGCGATTTTCAAGCTCGATAGTTCTGGCGCCGCGCGGGATGCATCCCTGATCGTGATTGATGAGTGCTCAATGGTCGATAAAACGATTGGTGCGGACTTAATGTCGTTTGGAGTCCCGATACTCGTACTCGGCGATCCCGCTCAACTCCCGCCCGTTAAAGGCGGTGGGTTTTTCACGGACCAGACGCCCGACGTCATGTTGACCGAAATTCACCGGCAGGCCGAAGACAATCCCATCATCCGCTTAGCCACAGATGTACGAATGGGACGGACATTGGAATATGGACAATATGGAGAGAGCCGCGTCGTTTCTACCGCCGAGATAGACGCCACGCAGGTCACGGCTGCGGATCAGGTGTTAGTCGGCACGAATCGCTCTCGCCACCTCTATAATCGTCGTCTTCGGGACCTACTGGATAAAACTGACCCGCTCCCCATGACTGGGGACCGTTTGGTCTGCATCCGCAATGACCGAACGAAGAAGATATTTAATGGCGGACTTTTCGATGTCGTCCGTAGCGCGCCCCACCCCGACAAGAAAGACTGCGTCCGGCTCACTGTCGTATCAGAAGATTTCCCGACCCGTTCAGCGCTTACAGTCACAGTGCGCGAAGAGTTCTTTACAGGCGGGTCAGAAGACATTGATTGGCGCGACCTCCGCGGTCAGCAACAGTTCAACTATGGTTATGCGCTAACCGTCCATAAGGCACAGGGGTCACAATGGAATGACGTGGTGCTGTTCGATGAGAGTCAGGTTTTCAGAGAAGACCGCCAACGCTGGCTCTACACAGGTATCACACGTGCCAGCGAGCGGATTACAATTGTGCGATAGCGAAATCGTCCGAATACGAGTCACAAAAAAGCCCACCATCAGGCGGGCTTTTTTATTTGGTTGCGGGGGTAGGATTTGAACCTACGACCTTCAGGTTATGAGCCTGACGAGCTACCGGGCTGCTCCACCCCGCGCCAAGAAACAGGCATATATGGAAGGCGCTTCGAGCTTTCAACCCCAAAATGGTTGTGTTCTGCACTTCGTTGCCAAAGATTGCGGTCCATCACAGTCCATATTCCGAATCCTGTTCCCATAGGTCGCCACGCCTTGCGTTGGAACAGATAGATAGCTACCAGATTCCTCGCCGCTCTCTATCCGTAACACGCGACGTCCCTGATCCATTGTCTCCAATACGGTATAATTGTTGAAGGTCAGAGCGCCTAAATTCCGCGTATCATAATCAGAAATGACTGTGCCCGGTTCAAACTGCGGCGTTGCAACGGCCATTGTTGGAACAGTTGAATTATTCAAATCCAACAGCATAGTCTCTGCGATAAACGCCTGAGCCTGTGCCAATGCATTATGCAATTTTGCACTATCGTTCTCTAGCCAACGGCGGATCATAAGAATTGAAATTTCATCCGATGTTAATTCGTAATCATCTGCACGCCTAAGAGCCCGTTGATAAGCTCTCCGTATGCTACCGCGCGCCTCAAGATACTCTATCTCAGCGTCCTCAAGACGTCCCGGTGTGACATCGGACGCTTGGATTTCCTCATATTTAGACTTCACAATATTTAGCGCCGTACGACTATCTTCTTCGATCGCAACTTTAAGCGCCTCACGCGTTTCGTCGGTTAATGTGAAGGCGGGCAAACGATCAGAATGAAAGACAAAACTATTCCTATAGAGCGGTCCCTTCTTTTCTGACGCGGGTGTTTCTCTGTCAAAATCATATCGCGTGCGATATCGACGCCTATTTTCAGTATACGTCACGATTGCAGTCGCTCTCAACGCGCTAGCATCTTGTGACAAAGCGTATTGAACCCTCAGTTCTATAACATCACTCAAGCCTCTCGCGTTTCGAACGAAAGGTTTGTACTGAATGCTATCAATGGAGACATCCCCATCAACATTGGCTGCAACTCGTCTGATTTGATGAACAAACTGTTCATCTAGTTCACGCCGATCCAAGCCCTCATTAATTGATTGAACCGCATACTGAGCCCCGTCCAATGACAATGCGTTCGACAGACCTGTCGCCACAGCATAGATGACGGCACCGCCCGCAGCACTTTCTAGCATAGGAATATTGGAAGAATTGATGCCAGACATGCCTGGGGGCTGATATGATGGTAGGTTCGCACTGGGCGCACCGTTATTCCCGTCAGCAGACACCCAAGTAGAGACAATACCATCATTCGTCGTTAGTAAAAGCCGCGCACGACCAATTGACTGCTGCATTTCCGGGCTCAGTGTGCGCGCGGAGGGAACTGTCAGCCGCTCTGTTGTTGCACAGCCCGAAAGAGCCAAGCAGGTGAGTATAATTCCTGTTGGTATCTGAAATTTTAAGCTCACGTTGATCCCCACTAGAAGTTGAAAGCAAGCCCTAGAATATTGGATAACAGCTTACAACTCCGTCTTTATAGACCCTCTAATTTCGCCTTATTTTTTAGTTTTCCCCAATGCAGAAAGCCCCAGCATTTCTGCTGGGGCTTTCTGTTTGTGTGTGTATGGAGGCTATACGATTTGTTGTTTGTGGCTTGGATAAACCGGGCGATGACCTACTCTCCCGTGCCTTAAGACAAAGTACCATCGGCGCTGAGGGGCTTAACGACCGAGTTCGGAATGGGATCGGGTGGGGACCTCTCGCTATAACCACCCGGTTAATGCAGGCCACAAGCGTGATTTCGTATAAGTTGAATAGTAAAGATATCGTCTGGCCGTGTGCTCGTGCGAGTGACTGGTAAGCCACGCGCATGAACGCCAACGAGATCGAGTAATCAAGCCAATCGAGTTATTAGTACTGGTAAGCTTCACATGTTGCCATGCTTCCACACCCAGCCTATCAACGTCCTAGTCTTGAACGACTCTCAAGGGAGCTCTC
>Ga0189291_100084_pt1 | contig 119809 bp, 116 predicted proteins | sample UW1redminimetaG_FD_130331 | JGI IMG/M metagenome (GOLD analysis project Ga0189291, IMG submission 130331) | Marine microbial communities from the Costa Rica Dome - UW179B-red mini metaG | ecosystem: Environmental > Aquatic > Marine > Oceanic > Photic zone | place: Costa Rica: the Eastern...
CCCCTGTGCCGGAGGTTGTCACCGCCGCCACATCGCCCGCCGTCAAAGTCAGGGACCCGGCAGAAACCGTGGTGGCTCCGGCCAGCTCAAGCGTGCCGCCCGTTGTCCCATCCACTTCAACCGCACCGCCCGCGATGGTCGTCGTGCCCAGCACCTGGCCCGTAACCCCCAATGTACCGCCACTCACAAGGGTTCCACCCGAATAGGTATTAATGCCAGACAGCGTTGCGGTTCCCGAGCCAAGCGTGACCGCGGTTGCCCCGCTGATCACGCCGGACAGGGTCATCTCAGCGGTGGTATTCAGGGCCAGTGTGGCCGCCGCCCCGCCGTTTTCAATTGCCCCGCCAAAATCCATATCGGTGATCGAAGAAATGCTCAGGTCCGCCCCGTTGAGATCCAATGTGACGGAACTGGCCAAAGCACCTGGCTGGAGGTCGGAATAGGTGAGGGTTGAGGCGCTGCCGCTGTCGAATTCGAAAGTGCCGGTTTCGATGGAGCCAATATCTGTTATCTCCACCGACCCTATTGTCTGAACCGCGCCACCAAGGTTTACGGTGCTGCTCCCCGAACCAACGCCGCTAAAAACAGCGGTATCAGAGCCTAGTGGAATCCCCGTATTCGGCACCCAATTTAATGGGTCGCCATAATCTGTATCAGCAACGCCATTTGCGAAACCTTCCCATGTCACATTTTGCGCATGACCCGGCAAAGCGATCAAACCGGAAATCAACGCCATGGTTAGAAACAAGCCTTTGAAATTCACCACGCGCTGAAAAACTTTGCTAAAATGCAACATAAAATACCCCAGTCCAATACCGTCACCCGTACAATTAGAGCATAAAAGCCTCTGTAATCAACGAGGTCAACTGAATTTGCCGCTCTCAGAAATCCTAGAAGCTCTGGCAGATGGCACCAAATTGAAGGGCGCAAATTTTAGAGGGTGCGGATATGGTACGATTGGGGATCAGCCGCATGTGAGAGGGCAGCGTAATAACAAACCTCACAATACCTAGACGCGAAAATTGCCGCTTCATCCTTGCCCATCAGCAGTTTCAACCACAGGCTCTTGAAAACTATACCCATTTGTTAACCAAGTTTCATTCAGGCGGGACTTTCCCATATGATGCCCTGCCCAACAGCCCAGCGGGAAATTAGCGTTTTGGCACGAAAAAACATACCGGTTTTCGCAAGTTTCAAATGGACCGAGACAGAGGCAACAGGCCAGTACGCCACATTTTTGCCCCGATCAGGCCAGCCAAATAAAATCAAGGTTTTATGGGTGGGCAGCGGGAGCTTCTGGAAACAATCAACCGAATCCCCCCGTATTGAGTTGAAATTTGGAATTCACCGGCCTTGTAATGTGGCAATAACTTGGCAGCTCAGGGACGTACAGCGTCCAGCCCGGATGCCATGCCGTTTAGCGAAAACTGAAACAAAAACGGCTCTGTCTGGGCAGAGGGGCGGAAGGCCGCGATCATGGCATTCTCTTCGGCGGAAAGTGCCGCAACCTTGTCTGCATCGATCTGCAGCACCGCTTCACAAACCTCGCGGTTACAGGACTGCCAGGCGAATTGCATGACCACCTCCTCGTCATCACTTTCCGCTTCGCGCATGGCAAAACCTGTAGGCAGAAACACACCAACAGGCACCCGCGCAATCAAAAAGCTTTGCCCTTCCGGGTTACGTGTCGCAACGATATCCGCGATAAAGGCTTTGTCTGTTGATCGCAGAACCCGTTGGGTTAATGTGCAATCCGTTTTACCCACTGCAATCGCAATACAGCTGACCGACCATGCTCCAAATTTTTGACCATTGACTACGACCGCGGCTTCAGGTGTCGACGGGGCAACCGCCGCGTCATCCTTGGTGGAGGTCTGCGCCGAGGCAGGCAAAGTCAGCACAAGGGCAAGCACGATAAACATGCGCGAGAAAAAGGACATCAATTGGGCTCCGCGAAATACGTAAAGGTTGGGGCCAAGGGACCGGTATCTGCCCGGCGTGTCAAGCGGCATCAGCCGCGCCGCTGCCAGTCCCGCAGGGCCAGCGACACCCGATCCAACCCTTTTGACAGGTTCACGCCGGCACCGCCACCAACCCCAAGCCGGATGTGGTTGGTCTGTCCATAGGCACTGCCCGGCAACAGGAAAGTCCGGTAGGGATCTGCAAGCAACCGCTTGGCAAAGGCATCGCTGTCAATCCAGTCAGGCAAACGCCCCAACCCGATCAACCCTGCACGCGGTGACACCCAAGACAGACCCTCTTGCGCCGCAACCCATCTGTTCATTTCGGCAAGGTTGGCCGCCCCTTCATCCCGTGCTTTTTGCATCGCAGGGGAATAGCGATCCGGGCGCATGGCCACTTCGGCAATCACCTCGCCCATGATGTTCATGATCTCTGATGAATTTTCGCGCAGGATCACCGCATCCATCACCAATTCGGGATCAGGGCAAATCAACCAGCCGGTGCGCAGCCCCTGCAAGCCAAGCGCCTTGCTGACGGAGCCGGTTGTGATCCCCCGCGCATACATACCCGCAATCGAAGGCGTGCGCGGGCCGTCCCATTCCAAACCGGCGTAGACCTCATCCACCAACACCCATGCGCCCACCGGATCAGCGATGCGCACCAGCGTTTCCAGATCTGCCTTGCCCAGTAAATCACCTGTGGGATTGTTGGGATTGCTGATGAAGATCAACCTGGTGTTATCCGTCACCGCATCGGCCATCTGATCCAGTGGCAATTTCCACCCATCTTTTTCGCAGCGGGTCACCTTGATTACCTTGGCTCCGATGGCGCGGGCCAAGACCTCGGCCTGTGGCCAACCGGGGGTCTCGATGACAATCTCGTCGCCGGGCTGAAGCAATTGCATCAGGCTGAGGTAATTCGCCTCTGCCGCGCCGGCGGTAATCAACACATCCTTGGGCACACAGATCCCGTCCAACCCTGCCTGCGTCAGCACATGTTCGCGCAGCTCCGGCAGCCCGCGAAAATCGCGATTGTTCCAATCCAACGATTGGTTCGGGTCCAGATCCGCCAGATAATCCCCCAAGACAGGGGAACCTGACAGCGAGAACCCGACAATCGCCTCCGGTGCCGCCTCTGTGGTTTCAAGAAGATATTCAAACAACCTGTGTATCTTGACTTTCATGCCACTCCCCCGCCCAATAGTGCCATGAATACCCCGATCCACCTCAAGGGCAATCCCCGCCGTCTGGCCGTGCTGGATTACGGGCTGTTCGAAGTTCACGCTGGCCCGCGCACCATTGGCATTTGCGGCTTTGTTATCGAAACCGATGCAGGCGAAGTGGTGCTGATCGACACGGGCTTCCCCGCCAAATATGCCGCCGATGCCGCTGCCGCAACGCTGGAAGATGAACTGGGTAGTTTTGGACGTGTCCTGTCCGTGACCCCCGACAATCTGCCCGCCGCACAGCTGGCGAAATTGGGTCTGGACAAAGGTGATATCTCCCTGATGATCCAAAGCCATACCCATATTGATCACATCGGCGATATGGCTGGCTTTCCACAGGCGCCGATCCTGATCTCGGCGGATGAACGGGCCCTGCCCCGACCGCTTTATTGGTCGGGCAAACGGGCTATGGATTGGCCCGACCGCGTCTATCAATTGGTACGCGAAGATATGACGTTGGGGCCCGGTTTCGAGGTGCTGCATTGCCCCGGTCATGCGCCGGGCCAACTGGCGTTTATGGTCCAGCTGCCAGAAACCGGCTGGACCTTGCTGACCTCTGATGCGATCAGCCGCGCGTCAGAGATTGACGAAAAGTTCGCAGGGTCATGGGATGTGGATCAGGCCATTTTTCACGGTAACCGGCTGATGGCACTGGCCGCGCAACGGGATGCAATGGTGATCTATGGTCACAGCCCGGAACAATGGCCCAAGCTGAAAAAGGCCCCAGACTGGTTTGAGTAACTCAATACCCCTGAAACAACAGATCCAGCGCGCGGGTAAATTCATCAGCCTGGCTTGAAAAATTGGCAACGGAAGGCAACAGTATCGACTGCGGTACAGCCGCCATCAGATGGGTCGCCACAACATAGGATGCTCCGTCTACCTCAATCAGCGGATGCAACCCTGTGGTCCTTTGCGGCACGTCAGTCACCGGCATGACAGGTGCCATCATTCTGGTCCTTTGCACCGCCAGAAAGTCGGTCTGCAAATCCAGCAGGTAGCCAGTCCCGTTGCGCGTCGGGTGCAGATCATACTTAGACATCAAACATGCGGTAATCTTCTAACGGCAGGCCGTTCTTTTCGACCCATTCATCCCAGGCTTCCATGCTTGTGCGATTCTCTGTCAACCACGCATCACGCAGGGCCTGTCGCACGCCCTGTTCCGCCGCAGCGGAGATATTGACGCCTAAAGCTTTGGCATCTTTCAGCAATTCCTTGTCCAAAGACAGGTTTGTCGCGCGTTTTTGAACACCCATAGGCCCCTCCATAAGCATGCGCATAATTTATGCGCATGAGCTTAACACATTCTTACCGTACATCGCGCCCTTGATTAAGGATAATCACATTCCCGCTTGAAATATCCCCCGCTGGCGACACCAGAAAGCCGACCCATGCGGCAATTTCCGCTGGCTGCATCGCCCGGCCATGCGGCATCTGGGCCACCGCTTTTGCCAAAACATCTTCGCTCAACACCCCGAACAGCGGCGTCTCCGTCATTGCTGGCGCAATCGAATTCACCGCGATCTTGTCACTTGCGAAACGCCGCGCCAGATCTTTGGTCAGATTGTCCAGCGCCGCCTTGGAGGCACGATAGTGCGGCGGGTCAAACACATCAAAATTATAGGCCCCGTTCGAAGAAATATTCACGATCTTGCGCACCCCGTCCCGGCCCGCCATCAGCTTGATCGCCGCCTGACAACAATGAAAGGCCGCTGAAAAATTCAACGTCATCTGCCGTTCAAATTCATCCACCGGAATCTCAGGAAACTCCGACATGAAACAGGTGCCGGCGTTGTTCACCAGTACATCGACACCGCCCAGCATCCCTTCGATCTCTGCAAATGCTGCCTTGATCGCCGCCGCATCCATCAGGTCAACGGCCATCCCGGCAAAACCGTCCTGCGCCATTTCGGCCAGACCCGCCTCATCCACATCAAACCCGACGACCGCATGCCCCTCGGCCAGCAACCGCGCCACAATCGCACGCCCCATGCCGCCCGCCGCCCCTGTCACAACCGCAACCTTACCCATGCCCTGCCCTTTCGCATTTCCTTTGAATAGGTGTAGCCATGCACTTGCAACTTGCCAAGGAACACGCGCCCATTCGCGCCCCAAAGCCGAGCGGATGCGGTCCTGCGCTCTTACAGTTCAAAAGCAAGTTTGATGCGCAGCCTTGCCATGCATCTAGCCTTTGATGCTTAGGCCAGAACGGTCATTGGACTTAAATCGCGGTGACGGACAGCTTGTCGCCAACTTCAAAGAGATAAAGCAATCGCGGATCCAAGCCCGCCAGCTGCCGCTATCGCCGCCATCCCAAGGCCGCCAGTTACCTGAATTCTATGAAACAGCTGTACCGCGAGAACCGCCCCTGAGGCACCGATGGGGTGGCCCCTTGCAAGGCTGCCGCCCCAATTGTTCACAATCACTGGATCGATACCTGCGCCATCTACGCAAGCAATGGCCTGAGCAGCAAAAGCCTCCATGATCTCGACACTTCGAAGGTCACCGCGGCAAATGTTCAGGCTCGATAGCGTTTGGTTGAGCGCTTCGACGGGTGCCAAACCGGGCATCTCGGGGTTGCCACCTATTGTCAGCCCGCCAAGTAGATCGACCCCCTTTGCACAACGTTCTTTGGCCCATTGCGAAGACACAACAACTACGAAGGCGGCACCATCCGCCGCCACAGACATATTGGCAACGGAAATCGAACCAGAAACTTTCGGTGCCCGTGCGCAGTGCCGTTCGTTTAACCCTCGTGTGAACGGGTCATTTGATACCCCTAAGAGTTCGACGATGTGATCAACCGGGGCGGACCGCGCAGCTTGATGACTAGCGATTGCCCAGGCGTCTTGTTCAGCCTTTGAAATGCCTAGTGTCACCGCCAGTTGGTTCGCCGCCTGCGCCATATCAGGATCTCGATCCGGCCAAGGCGTGAACTGCGCTTGCTCAAATTGCTCCGGGGGGCGCGCGTCGGAAAAAGTCTTGAACCGCAATGGCATCCTTGAGTAGCTCTCAACACCGCCGGCAACGACCACATCGCACCGACCGGAACGTACCAGAGCATCTGCCAAAAGGATTGCGTCCAATCCGCCAACGCACTGACGATCAATGGTCAGGCCCGCGACCCGCTCTGGAAGTCCAGCATGAAGAGCGGTTATGCGTGCAGGGTTTCCACCGGCGCCGAGCGAATTCGCAGCGATCAGCTCATCCACCTCGTCAACCGCGAGCCCCGCGTCGTTCAGGGCGGCAAGCACGATTGGTGCTGCGATTTCTTCAATGGAAAGTCCCGCAAATGCCCCGTTTCTGGGGACAATCGGACTACGCCGCGCTGAAAGGAGAACTGAACCAACCATATCTAGCTCGAAGCCATCGCTTCCAAGGAAATGAGGTCGAGTTTGCCCGAGGGAAGCGTTGGCAGGTCAGACATAAATCGGATCTCTTTTGGCACGTGCCTGTCGCCAAGCAAACTGCGGCAATGCCGTCGAATGAGGGAAGGATCAAGATTTGGCACCGCCGGCTTGACGAAGCAGATGATCCGGTTCCCGCGCGCTGCGTCAGCGACATGGATTACTGCACAAGCCTCTACGCAATCCAACGCGGCTACAGCTTCCTCGATCGCTTCGGGAAAGACATTCACGTCTGACACCGTAACCATTCGATCAGCACGACCTTTGATGAATAGATATCCATCAGCGTCAAAGTGGCCGATCTCTCCAGTCGCGACAAAACCATCTGGCCGAACAAGTTTTTTGCTCGTTTCGACATACATATCGGCAAGATAAGGACTACGAACACACAGCTCGCCGCAATCGCCGTGTGTTTTCGCCCCTTCTATTTTTACTTCAACCTCCGGGTAGGGTATTCCTACTGATCCTTGCGGGATCGCCCCCCTAGCTATCGTCACAAAGCTTGTTTCGCTTGTGCCATAGAATTCGATGATCTCTGCTTTCGGGAATAGGGCCGAAAGCCGATCCCGATCCGACGCCAAAAATTTGCCACCGCCAACCAAAATGCGCGTTAACGTTGGAACAACACCAGCTCCTGCAGCCGAAGCTGCCAATTCCAGCTGTTTTAGTTGGGTAGGTGTCGCATAGATCACGGATATCGACCGAGACGATATCGCTCGAAACTGCTCCTTCGGTGACTTCGCCGACAAAACGCTCAACGTCGCACCCAGATGCAAAGCTTCTAGCGCCGCAAATAGGCTTAGAGAGTGGCCAAGTGAGCCCAGAACGGCATAGTGATCGTTGGAGCAAGCGCCAAAGAGATCTTTTGCCTGATCGAAACTGCTCTGCCAGCTTCTCGGAGTGCGACGGATCGTTTTAGGCCGCCCCGTACTCCCGGATGTCTGACAGTCAAGCCATTGAACCTCATGTTGAAATTTCTGGATCGGGCTTTTCGCGTTGTAGGCTCCTTGAACAGAAAACCCATCGCGCAGGCATTCAATGAGTGTCAGGATGCCTGGCGCATTTGGATCAGCAATGATTGCACTGGGATGCAATATGAACGTTTCCCGAGTGATCATTTGAAAGTACCCATGGGCAGCCGTCGTTTCATACACTCCGGCACCGTGACGCGCGTCAACGTGCATAAATCCGGCGAGGTTGGAATACCGGTTCGCTGCATGCGCAATACGCAAGCGGCATACCCGAGGGTACGTTTGAATTCCTTGGAACCAGCGATAAAACTACTTTCAATCGCATTGTCCTTTGGCCTGGTGAACCAGACCTCGCATTTGTTCGCCGGATCAAAGGATGCAAGAAATTGGTTCATGAAATTGGTAAGGTCTTCTTTGCTAAGCAACGTGAGCTGGTTGAGGATTATCGTTGTATCAATGTGAGAACAATCGTCAAAGAAGTAGCCAATCTTGGTCGGAAGGTCCGACCATTTCCGAATGTCTTTCGGCTCCGAACAGTTAATACACCCATTTTTCGGATCTCGAAATTACATGTGAAGCATCACGATATGATAGGTATCCGTGGCCCGCCGCTTTCCCAACTATCGGGGCGGACCACTTCAAAACGGGTGCGTCTCAAGAGCAGCATCGCATTCAAAGGAAATTAAAGGGCTTCACATGTTCATTTCGCCGGCACCAACTCGGTCTCGACGAAGGACATCGCTTGATCACCGGCGTTTACAACATTGTGCGCAATCCCAGCCTGCCGGCTATAGGCTTCGCCGCGCGCCACGTTCACGGTGCTGGACCCAGCTTGATCTTCGATCAACATCTGGCACTCTGTCAGTGCCACCACCACGTAGTCCATTTCGTGGCGGTGCCAGCCGGTTTCAGAGTTTTGTTCGAAATCGTAGCGCGTGACGACAACTCTATCGTCGCGCACAAGTTCGGTTGCAATTGCTTGTTTACGAGTGGTCATTTTGCTTTCCTTGATAGGGCTTCCGGGTAGATCAGATGTCTTCAAAGCCACGGAATGTCGTGAATTCCGCAAGACTGCACCGTTCTGTTCTGAATTGGTTAACCTTAGCGCCTTTGTCCGCGAAACCAACGGCGATGCCACAAACAACCAACTCATCTTCTGGCAGGTTCAGGTGCTCATGGACGATCGGCCCGTAATTCGCCAAAGCGCCAATCCCCGATGTTCCCAAACCCTCATCCTCTGCGCTGAGCAGGAAAGTCATGATCGCCATGCCGAGGTCCATGAAGCACCCCTTGCCCACGGCGCGTTCAATGGTCACGACCACACCGACCGGAGCCCCGAAAAATGCATAGTTCCGGGTGAACTGCGCACGCCGCCTCTGCACATCTCTCCGTTCAATCCCGAGGGCTTCGTAAAGCGCGTAACCTGCCCGGCGCTGTCGATCTTTCAAAGCGCGAGACATCCGCTCTGGAAAATAGGAATACTCCGAACTGATAGGTTCACCCGTGTCCTGCGCCATCAGAAGCCGGTCAATCAGCGCCTGAAGCGCGGTGCCCGTCAGAACATGGAATTTGCCCGGTTGCAGGTTGGCACCGCTTGGCGCGCGCCGGGCGGCAGAGCAGATGCGTTCAAGCGTGGCGCGTTCGATCCGATCATTGGTATATGCCCGGATCGAATGACGTTGCGCCAATATTTCCAACAGATCAGCCCGCATCGGCTGGTTCTGAGCCTGACAGAACGCTTATAGGACCCGCTTTCGCCAAGGCAGCGATAAGTGGCGAAAAGAACGCGATAAATGCTACGTTATTTTCCATGTTAGATATCCTATGGGCTGTGGAATCCACCACGCGCGCGCAGGGCTTCAGCAATGTGATCTGCGTCATCTAAAGCAAGCTTGGCAAAAGGTAAAATGATGCGCCAGTTCCTCCCGCGACGTGAGCGGGCTTTCCAGCCCACTAAGGAGGTTTTAGCGGCCAATCCCTCTTCCATCGAGATGATGGTCAGTGGTTTCTTGGAGTAAGATCTTGCTACCCGACATGTTCTTGTCCTTGGTTGGTTCCGCGGTTTCAGTGGATTTCTCGCCAATCGTATTGATCTCGCTGTGCTTCTCACATCGAACCTCAGCAATCGGGAGCGTGAATCGGAAACACTTCTGAAATCGTCTCGCAGACTTTGGGCCCCGTCCGGTCATCGCTTTCTGGAACGTGGCAGAGCAAGTTTCAACGAGATTGCAGACGAAGACTACATCATGCTGACTGTCGACGAAGCGGCGCTTACGGCTATGAAATATTGGGGGCCTATATACTTAACTAGCCAAAATTGACTTTACGTCATGTCCATCTTTGGTGAGTTTAATCTCAACAAGAGAGATTAGGCTCATGACTGATACACTTAGTACATTTGAATTCTTCCAGAAATTCCCAAATGAAGACGCGGCCCGACTCTTTTTCGAGAACCGTCGCTGGGCTGGCGAAGCGGTATGCGGCCACTGTGGTTCGGTTGCTGTGGCTGAGTGTAAAGATCACAAACCAATGGCCTACCGTTGCAAAGACTGCCGCAAGCATTTCAGCGTTCGTACAGGCATGGTATTGGCAGAGAGCCGCCTTCCCCTGCTTGCTATCTACATGCTCACATGCGCTCGTAAGGGTATCCCCAGCACTCAGATGGCCCGCGAATTGGGCGCCACCCAAAAAACCGCATGGTTCCTTGCGCAGCGTATCCGCGAAACATGGATGGGCGGCGGCTCTGAGAGGATGGACGGTCAAGTTCTGGTGGACGAAACCTATGTGGGTGGCAAAGAAAAGAACAAACACGCGGATAAAAAGCTGAAAGCGGGCCGTGGCGCGGTTGGCAAGATCGCTGTTGTTGGTATGCGTGACGAAAACGGCCAAGTTGTTGCCAAGCCCGTTAAGCGCACCGATGCGGCCACTCTGGTTGGTTTCGTGCAGGACAAAGCACCAAAGGGTGGCGAGGTCGTTACAGACGAATTCCGCGCCTACAATGGCCTTAAGGCTAAGGGCTAAACCCACAAAACAGTTCGTCACTCCGCTGGCGAGTACGTCCGCGATATGGCCCACACTAACGGCATCGAAAGCTTCTGGTCGTTGCTCAAGCGTGGCTACATCGGCGTGTATCACTACATGAGCGAAGATCACTTGCACCGCTACGTCAACGAGTTCTCACTCCGCCACAACACTGCCAAGGTTGGCAGCATGAATTTCATCACAATGACGATTGACCGGATGGTTGATAAGCGTCTGCGCTCGCCGTCCACCAGATAGTTATCGATCGAGGCATAGCGGAAGGCAGCCGTCAGACGTGGGGTTACCTGAAAGCTCAGCGTGCCGCGGGCCTGATCGCCGACCCCCAGGATCGCAAGGGTGGCCGCCAATTCACCGTCCGGCGCGCTCAGTGCGGTGGGCATGTCCAGAAGGCCCGGCATGCCGTAAAGGTCATAAGTGGTACGCTGCTGTGCTGTGCCGTCTGCGGCCGGGCCGCAAGCCATACCCGCAACCAGAACCCCACGCGCGAGAAGACCGCGGTAGGTGCTGAAGTAAACGAACCGGGATACATTGCCAGGCAAATCACGCCCTCCCTCGAAATCAGATAACGCGTTAAGACAGGCGCATTGTTTCGTCCCTGCCTCCGCTTACCCATTCAGCCGGGAAAGCCCAAAAATCACATAAGACGCAGATGCACGATTTTTTTGCACGACATTCTGTTTCTTTCCCCTTTGGGTCGGCACCCGCGCAAGGGGTACGTATGCGCCAGCTGCGCAGAGAATGCAGCGAGGGGCTTTTTTTCTGTGATTTGTCTCTATATGCGTTCCACTTTGAACGGTGCGATGATGGCGCTACCGTTCCTGTGATTGTATACGGTACCATTATGCTGAGTGGTAGTGACAAAGGGTCATGTTTTGCGCAACGAAGACAGCCATTTCCAGACTTTATGCCTGCAGGCGGCCAAGCCGCAATTGACCCGCCGGTCTCGCACAACAAGCGCCCCTGACAAAGCAGTTTCTGCACAAGAAGCTGGAAGAGTTCGAAAATTTGAAAGCCTAAATCAGCGCACTTGAACAAGAAATACAATCCGACCCGTCGCGAACGGCCGGGGGATCTATAAGGAATTTAAAGGCTCATGAGTCTTCAGGATAAAACATCGAAACGCACCGCCGTGGTCGGTATTTTAGGGTTGGGATACGTTGGCATCCCCCTGGCACAGCGTATCTCCGAGGTGGGCCTGAAAGTCATCGGCTTCGACGTGCTTGATTTACGGGTCGCGCAACTGAACGCGGGGCAAAGCCCGATCAAGCATATCGCACATGCGGATATCGCCGCCATGGGCAAGGCGGGTTTCGAAGCCACCACCGATTTTTCGCGTGCCGCGGAATGTGACGCGTTGATCATCTGTGTGCCGACACCGCTGGACAAGACCCGCGAACCGGATCTCAGCTATGTCACCGGCACGATGGACATGATCGCGCCCTACCTGCGCAAGGACCAGATGCTAAGCCTGGAAAGTACAACATGGCCCGGCACCACAGCTGAATTGCTGCTGCCCTACGTCGAGCAAAAGGGACTGACCGTGGGCGAGGATTTCTTTCTGGTCTATTCGCCTGAGCGCGAAGATCCCGGCAACCCAAATTTCGAGACCCGCACCATTCCCAAGGTTGTGGGTGGCCATACACCCGCTTGCCGCGCCGCAGGCGAAGCGCTGTACGGCGCGTTCATCGACATTATCGTGCCGGTGTCTTCGACGCAGACCGCGGAAATGGCCAAACTGTTGGAAAACATCTACCGCTCGATCAACATCGGACTGGTCAATGAGCTGAAAATCGTGACCGACGCGATGGGTCTGGATATTTTCGAGATCGTAGATGCCGCCAAGACCAAACCGTTTGGCTTTACCGCTTATTATCCCGGTCCGGGGGTCGGCGGTCACTGCATCCCGATCGATCCCTTCTATCTGACCTGGAAGGCGCGTGAATTCGGCCTGAACACCAAATTCATCGAACTGGCCGGGGAGATCAACGCCGCCATGCCCCAATATGTGGTCGACAAGACCGTACGCGCGTTGAACAACGCAGGCAAATCGCTCAAAGGGGCCAAGGTTTTGGCACTTGGCATCGCCTATAAACGCGATGTCGACGATATGCGCGAAAGCCCGTCCGTCTTTGTGATGGAATTGCTGCGCGACTGGGGGGCCGATGTGGCATACTCAGACCCCAACGTGCCGATTTTCCCGGAAATGCGCAAACATGATTTCAATTTGACGTCGGTGGACCTGACCCCCGAAAGCCTTGCCAGTTTCGACGCGGTGATCCTGCTGACCGACCACAGCGCCTTTGACTACGACATGATCCACAAACATGCCCCCATTCTGGTCGACACCCGCGGTAAATACCGTGACGACACAGACGTCATTCGCGCCTGAGGAGTACCACGTACCAATGACGCCCTAATCGGTGTCGCTGGATACATCGCGCCGCGACACTTCAAAGCGATCAAGGAAACCGGGGGCGATCTGCGTGTCGCCTATGACGTGAACGAGATTGGCGGCATCATGGACAGCCATTTCCCCGATGCTGCGTTCTTCACCGAGTTCGAGCAGTTCGAAACTCACGTGCACATACAGCGCCGTGCGGGCAATGGTATCGACTATGGTGGCATTTGCAGCCCCAACTACTTGCACAAGGCTCACATGGGGTTCGCTCTGCGCGCAGGTCTGATGCTATCTGCGAAAAGCCGTTGGTATTGCATGTGTCTGGTATTGACGATCTTGAAGCGACGGAGGCCGAGACCGGCAAGCGCATCAATTCGATCCTGCAACTGCGCCTGCACCCCGCGATCATCGCGCTGCGTGACAAGGTGCGTGCGGGCGACCCGGACAAGATCTATGACGTCGATCTGGGGTATTTCACCTCGCGCGGTACATGGTATCACGCCAGCTGGAAAGGCTTTGATCACAAGTCGGGCGGTATAGCCACCAATATCGGTGTGCATTTCTACGACATGCTAAGCTTCATTTTCGGACCCAATACCGCAAACATCGTCCATCACCGGGGACTGGATGCGGCAGCGGGCTACCTTGAATTTGAACGCGCCCGCGTGCGTTGGGTGCTGTCAATCAACCGTAATCACCTGCCTGCACATACCCCTGCGGGCCAGACCACGCACCGCTCGATCACCGTAGACGGTGAGGAAATCGAGTTTTCCGGCGGTTTTACCGATCTGCACACGGCATCCTATCAGAATGTGCTGGACGGCAATGGGTATGGGCTCGACGTTGTGCGCCCGTCGATTGAACTGGTCAGTCACATCCGCCACGCGGCATTGGAACCGGGAAAAGGTGAACAGCATCCCGACATCAAGAAGGTGATCGGCGGATGATCCACGACAGCGCCTTTGTGCATGAAAGCGCCTATGTAGATGCGGATGTTACCATTGGTGCGCATAGCAAAATTTGGCATTTCGTGCATGTGCTGAGCCATACTGACATCGGTGAAAACTGTGTGCTGGGCCAGAACGTTATGGCCGGGCCGCATGTGAGTATCGGGGACGGCTGTAAGATACAGAACAATGTGGCACTGTATAAAGGTGTCACGTTGGACCGTGATGTATTCTGCGGGCCGTCTTGTGTGTTCACCAACGTGCTGACTCCGCGCGCGCATATCGAACGCAAGGACGAATTCGGCCTGACCCATGTAGGGCGCGGGGCGACCATCGGGGCCAATGCCACCATCGTGTGTGGTCATGACCTTGGGGCCTATTGCATGATCGCAGCCGGGGCCGTGGTCACGCGTGACGTTCCCGCTTCAACCGCTTTTGTTCTGACAGCGCCCTTTTGAAACGACACCTCTCATTTATTGCATAGCTGCATTGCAGCATTGTGAGTTGTTCGATCGTACGATGTCCTTATGTAAGCGCAAGCAGACGCCATGAGGGTGTTTGAAAATGGGGCCAGGAAAAGTGTCCCGCTAGAGTGATCGAGAGCTTTTGCTCTCCTGACCAAGGACAACGAAAATGAACTACACAGCCACCAAAACAAACTTTGCACACGCAATCGGACAACAGGTAACTGCAACGGTATCAGGCGTGATGAACAAACTTCGCCGCGCGCATCAGTATCGTGTGACACTGGCCGAGCTTCAGCGCCTCGACGATCGTGAACTGAATGATCTGAACCTGTCCTACGCGGACTTGCCGTCGGTTGCATTGAATGCGGTTTACAACCGTTAATCGAAGAACCGAATGACGCCTCTGCGTCCAACCCCATTGGTTTTGACAATTTAAAACACCACCGTGAAACGATCACGGTGGTGTTTTCATTTCTAAATACTCTTGGAGGACTGTGCTAAACAGTGCCGCCAAGGCTGCCTTCAAGTTGCGCAAGGTCCTGACCACCGGCCATCATATCCTGCAACTCTTCCGGTGTGATTTCACCACGTTTGGCAGTGCCCAGAGTTTGTCCCCGGTTCAGCACCGTAAAGCGATCTCCGACAGCCATCGCATGCCGTACGTTATGCGTAATGAAGACCACACCGATGCCCTGTTTGCGCACCTTATCGATGGTCGCCAGAACATTCGCCGTCTGGCGCACACCAAGAGCTGATGTCGGTTCATCAAGGATCAGGACTTTCGCCCCGAAATATACCGCACGGGCAATGGCTACCGTTTGGCGTTCACCGCCTGACAATGTGCCGACCGCCTGATCGGGGCCGCGCAGGTTGATGCCCATTTCCTTCATTTCCGACATGGTCACGTCATTGGCGTGATCATGGTCAAACAGGGACAGGCCAAACACCTTCTTTGTTGGCTCTTTCCCCATGAAGAAATTTCGGCTTACCGACATCAGTGGGATCATGGCCAGATGCTGATGCACCGTGGCAATACCCGCATCAATCGCATCGCGCGGATCGGCAAAGTTCAAAGGTTGCCCTTCAAAATAGATCTCGCCGGATGTGGGTTTGTGGACGCCTGACATCGTTTTGATGAACGTTGATTTACCCGCACCGTTGTCTCCCAGCAGACAATGGCATTCGCCGGGATAGACGTTGACGGAGACACCGGCCAAGGCAATCACGGAACCGAAGTGCTTTTGAATTTCGCGCATTTCGATGATGGGTTTGTCGTCTGACATATTATCTCTCCCCTGTGATAATGCGGCGGATATATGTGTTCAGGATCACGGCAAAGAGCAGGATCACGCCAAGGAACACTCGGAAAAGTGAGCTTTCGACGCCAGCGAAGAACAGGCCTTGTTGCACCACGCCAAAGATAAGCGCCCCAAGTGCTGCGCCAAGAACAGAGCCGTAACCGCCCGTAAGCAACGCGCCTCCGATCACAACTGCGATGATGGCCTCGAATTCCTTTAACAAGCCACGGTCCGCGCCAGCAGATCCAAACTCCATAACCTGACAGGTTGCAAAGACGGTCGCGCAGAATGCGGTACACATGAACATGGAAATCTTGACCTTGTTCACCGGCACACCAGAATTGCGCGCGGCCTCTGCATCGCCGCCAGAGGCAAAAATCCAGTTACCAAAAGTTGTCTTTGTCAAAAGAACATGCCCAACAACAACCAGCAGGATTGCCCAGACAATCAGCATCGGGATGCCGTCAACCACGGGCTGGCCTTCGCGGCTGCCCCTTTCGAAGGTCGCAATCAGGCCGACATCGCCAAACCACTGAAACAGGCCGGTTAGGATTTTGCCGCCAAACAGAGCCGCGAGCCAGTCGCCCTGCGCTGCATCTGAAACGCCACCAATGATGGTTTTACGTTCAATCGTCTGAGGCAGGTAGATGGTGAAGCCCCGCAAGATAAAAAGTGTGGCCAGAGTTACAATAAAACTTGGCAGGCCAGTTCGTACAACGATGATGCCGTTAATCGCACCAACGATAAGGGCAAGGATGAACGTGACAATGATTGCCAGCCAGACCGGCCATCCCATGGTGACGCTGAAGATGGCGATCATCATGCCGGAAAAGCCGATCATTGAGCCCACTGAAAGATCAAATTCACCTGCAATCATCAATAGGCAGGCACCCACAGCGATGATCATGAACTGGGCGGAAACCTGACTCCAGTTCATGACGCCTTGGCTGTTGAACATCCCGCTGTCGGCGGCGAACAGGGCAAAGAAAACAAATACAGCGACGGTACCAACGATCCCGCCTAGTTCGGGGCGTATAAGCGCCTCGCGAAATCTCGAACGGGTCTTGATGCGTTCGTCACCGGTCGATGTGGGTTGAGCTTGTGACATTACTGCCTCTCTCTAATTCACTGAGAAATAGGGGTGTGGCCAGTCGAAACCGGCCACACACGCTTGTCTGCGGAGTTTATCGGTACTCGCCCGCGTATTTTTCGATCAACTCAAGGCCTTCTGCGGTAACGAAGCCCGGACCGGAATTGATATTGTTGCCCGGCAGAACGCCATAGCGGTGATAGTTGGTCATGATAACGACCGGCAGGTAAGCCTGCAGGAACGGCTGCTGATCGATACCCCATTCGATCGTTCCGGCCTTGATGCCTTTCACAATCTCTTCACCAAGGTCAAAGGTGCCAAAGTAGATGTCGCCAGCCATGCCGATATCATCCAACGCAAGTAGAGTCGGGTCAGCAGAAACCGGGCCAAGGGTCAGGATAGCGTCTGTTTCCGGGTTGGCCGAAAGATAGGCCTGAACCTTGTTCTTGATCTCGGAAGGGTCCGCGCCACTGTCCAGCATGGAATTGCCCAGCTCGATGCCGAGGCCGTCGGCGAAGCCCTGACAGCGGTCAACCAGTGTTGGCTGCTGAATGGCATGGTTCACACAAAGGAAAGACCCCACGCCGTCCCCTTTGGCGCGCTTCCCGGCGGCAACGCCCGCATCATATTCGGGTTGGCCAACATACATCAATGCGCCCAACTCTGCGGCTTGTTCGCTGGACCCGGTATTCATGATGATAACATCAACCCCGGTTGCAATCGCATTGGAGATAGGGCCTTTAAGAACGTCGTAATCAGCCAAGGTGGTGATAATGCCATGTGGACCGGACGCTGCGGCTTGTTCGATGATCCGCGCCATGTCGGCAATGTCACCCGTAGGTGGGTTACGGTATTCAACTTCGACATCCATCTGTTCGCCTGCAAGCGCGATGCCGTTCTTGATTGTGTTCCACCAGCTGTCGCTGTCCGGCGCATGGCTGACCAGCACGTATTTCTCGCCCTCTGCATGTGCGGTTGCAGCCATCGCAAGGGGTGCAATAGCAACCGCAGCCGACAGCATAAATTTATTGATTCGTGACTTCATTTTATCCTCCCAAAGTTGGAAATCGTTCAGCCGCAGCATGCGGAGGTGCTTTCCCGAAGCTGAGTTAAACACACTTTTCGCATTTCTGCAACCGGTTGCAATAAATCGCAGTTCGATTTCGCCTACCGTACAACTGAGGATCGTATATAAGGTCGTTAATAGTGATTGATGGGGAGGTCTTGCATGGCAGTTACGTTGAAAGAGGTTGCAGTCAGGGCTGGAGTATCTCGCTCGGCAGTCTCTCGTACATTCACCGATGGTGCCTCCGTATCCGCCAAGATGCGACTCAAGGTGGAAAAAGCGGCAAGAGACCTTGGCTATAGCCCGAATGCGCTCGCTTCGTCTTTGACGACCGGACGCACGGGGCTGATCGGGCTTGTATCGGACAACTTTCAAAACCCAATCTTTCTGGAAATTTTCGACTGCTTCACGCGCGGACTACAAGAACGCAGCCTGCGCCCGCTACTGGTTAACTTTTCCGATTCAATGGATGCGGAGAAGTCGATCAGGATGCTGCGGCAATACTCGGTTGACGGTGTTATCGTTGCCTCCTCCACGTTGCCACCTGAATATTCCGTCGCCTTTCGTGACGCAGGCATGCCGGTGGTGAATACATTTGGCAGGCTTGCACCATCGCCACAGGTGCATGTGGTCGGGATTGATAACGTCGAAAGCGGACGAATGGCTGCGAAGCGTTTGATGGCTTCGGGCTATCAGCGGTTGGCGTTTCTTGGCGGGCCGGAAACGGCGACCTCTACGCAGGATCGTTTGAAAGGATTTATGGCAGAACTCGAAGCACACTCATCGATCGAGGCAAGTTTTACCTTCGCGGAAAGTTATTCTTTCGGTGCAGGCAGGTCGGAGATGCTGCGCCTTTTGAAGGGGCAGCCGGCAGAGGCATATTTCTGCGGTGATGATGTGCTGTCTATCGGCGCAATATCGGCAATCCGGGAAAGTGGTCTGTCGGTGCCAGAGGACATCGGGATCATTGGGTTAAACGATATGATGATGTCCGGTTGGGAGAATAATGCGCTCACGACAATTGGTCAGCCGACCCAGCACATTATCTCCTCCTCCATTGAGTTGATTGTGGCGATGCTGTCAGATCCCTCACGTTACCCTGAAACCCGCACCTATCCCTGCACCGTGGTAGAGCGAAGCACTCTGCGACCAATAAAATCGCGATAGTGCCTCCTCAACGATCTACCGGAAAAGCGGTGGGCGGGCATCAACCCATTTGCCATCAGATGCACCACTTTGCGCCAGGGCGAATACCGCTGCCATTGATCGCAAACCGTCCGTCGCCCGCGGAAAGAGATTTGCGGCTGGATTGATCGCTCGGTGTTCCTGCTCGGCGCGAATGGCCTCGGCAAGATCGGCATAGATATTCGCAAACGCCAGCGGCATCCCCTCGGCATGTCCAATGGTGACTCGCGTCGTACGATCGGCTTCGGGCGAGAGGTTTGTCTCCCCGCGCTCAATCGTCTGAACACGCCCTCCCAGAGGTGTCCAATAAAGCTGGTTTGGCTGTTCTTGTGCCCATCGCAGGCCGCCCTTTTCGCCATAAACCTCAAGGGTCAGGCCGTGCTGCCGCCCGATGGCAATGGCGCTGGTCCAGAGGCGGCCAACAGCGCCGCCATCGAACCGCATGTTCACCATTGCATCATCTTCAAGCTTGCGGCCCGCAATCAAACTCACTGTATCGGCTGACAGCTGCTTCAGCTCCTGACCAATCACAAAACTCGCCATATGCAGCGCGTGAATGCCGCAGTCAGCGAACACCGCAGAAACACCGGCCTGAGCCGGATCATAGCGCCAGCGGGCACGCGGATTTTCAACATCTGCGGCGTCTGCGTGATGTCCATGGGCAAATTCACATTTGACCAGACGCACCTTCCCGAGATCGCCTCTTGCGACTATCGCCTTCATATGGCGCACCAGCGAATAGCCGGAATAGCCATAGTTCACCGCGCATATCTTGCCTGTCTGTTGAGCGAGCTTAACGATCTCTTCGCCTTCTTCGACAGTCATGGTCATTGGCTTCTCGCACAGCACATGAAAACCGTTTTCAAGATAGGCTTTGGTGATCTCGAAATGTGTTGCATTCGGTGTCGCGACAGTGACCAGATCAATGCGATCATCGCGACCCTTCTCGCCTTCCAGCATTTCACGCCAATCGCCATAGGACCGATCAGCCGGGATGCCCAACCGCTGGGCATAGGCACGCCCTTCCTCGGCCCTGTGGTCCAAGGCACCTGCGGTAAATTCGAAAAGACCGTCCAACCCCGCACCAAGGCGATGTGCAGGGCCAATTTGACTCCCTTCGCCGCCGCCGATCATTCCCCACTTTAGCTTTTGCATGTCAGAATTCCTTAATTGAATCCAATGGATTGCAAGTATGTACGATTTTTGCGTGAATCGCCCAATGGATCGGGGTTAAGCAAAGGATCGCAATCCTGTTCTACCGTGCACCAACCTTTGAATTTACCGTCTAACAGCAACTGGCGTATCGCTGGAAAATCGACATCACCGTCGCCAAGCTTGCAAAAAATACCCTGCCCGCAGGCTTCGTAGAAGTCTGTTTGATGTTTGATAACGTCCGCTTTGACCGTCGGGTCGATGTCCTTGAAATGCATGTAAGAAATACGATCAAGATACTTCTTCATGAAGGCAACGGGATCAAAACCGGCGTAAGAATGATGGCCGGTATCAAAACAGATTTTTAACACGCTCTCGTCGACTTCATCCAACAGGCGCTCAAGCTCGGGCTCGAAATCAAGAAACCCACCGGCATGGGCGTGAATGCCGACGGTCAGGCCATATTCCTCGGTGCCGATGCGTGCGCAGGTCGCCAACCGGTTGCGGAAAGCGGCCCACTCGGCCTGGTCCATTTGCTCAGCTTCGGTCGCTCGGCCCGCTGTGGATGCGCGTCGCGGCGAGATGGAATCGATCAGAACAATGTGTTCTGCACCATGTGCTTGCAACGCCTTGCAAGTCCGGTGGGTGCCATCCAGCACGTCATCCCATTTTTCCACATCATGAAAGGCCCGGAAAACCACCCCTGCAATCAATTCTAGCTCATGCTCGGCCAGAGCATCACCCAGCTGGACAGGGTCTTCTGGCATAAAACCCACTGGGCCAAGTTCGATACCCTTGTAGCCTGCCTCGGCACACTCCTTAAGAACTGTCTGCCAGCTCGGATTGCGCGGGTGGTTTGCGAATTCAACACCCCAAGAGCAGGGTGCATTGCCTATTTTTATGGTCATATTTGCATTCTTTTCGTTTCTGGAAAGATGGTCCATGTCGTTATCTGCCTGATCAATTGGGAAAAGGCAGCGCAATTAGAGGGGGCAACAATGTGCCGCCAATCGGGGGCTTCTGCCAAAAGCAGAAAGAAGATGGTGATTGGTAGATGGCCTTTTCACGAGGTCTCCCTTCAATATTCCCTGCCGAAAGACGCATCTTCAAGCTCAATACCAGTTCTCGGGTTGCAACCGGTTTCAAATCTTGTAACTTAAGTCGTAATTCCTCGCAAGATGGGTTTGATCGTTGGCCCAATTTTCTACCGAAAGGTTCTGTTGATATGATGAAATCGAGTGAATCGATCCAGTTGACCACAGCGCAGGCGATTGTGCGCTGGCTCGCCAATCAGTTTATCGAGATTGACGGCAAAGAAGAGCGGCTGTGCGGTGGTGGGTTCGGCATCTTCGGGCATGGGAATGTGACCTGCCTTGGAGAAGCCCTTTACAATGTGCAGGATGAATTGCCGCTCTATCGTGGGCAAAATGAAACCAGCATGGGATTTGCTGCCGCTGGATATGCCAAGCAGTGGTTGCGCCAGCGCTTTATGTTCTGCACGGCCAGCGCCGGGCCGGGTACTGCGAACCTGTTGACGGCCGCAGGGTTGGCGCATGCCAACCGTTTGCCGATGTTGATGCTATGCGGGGATACCTTTTTGACCCGCCTGCCCGACCCGGTTTTGCAGCAGATGGAAAACTATGGTGACCCTACGTTCGGCGTAAACGATGCGTTCAAACCTGTTTCGCGATATTGGGACAGGATCACCCATCCTGCGCAGATCATTCAGTCCCTGCCAAACGCCGTTGCAACAATGTTGGATCCAGCGGACTGTGGCCCTGCGTTCCTTGGCCTGCCGCAGGACGTTCAGGGTTGGACCTATGATTATCCGTCGGCCTTCTTTGAAAAGAAAGTGCACCGGATTCGCCGGCAAAGTGCGGACGTCGCAGAGATTGCAGATGCCGCTGCCACATTGAAAGCGGCCAAGCGCCCCATGATCATTGCGGGGGGTGGTGTGCAATATTCGCGTGCTGTCGACTCTCTGCGAGAATTTGCGCACACCCATAGCATTCCAGTTGTGGAAACCATCGCCGGGCGTGCCAATCTGCTTGATGATGATCCGCTCAATATAGGGCCAATCGGCGTTACAGGTTCGGACAGCGCGAATACGATCGCTGCTGAGGCCGATGTCATCCTGGCTGTTGGCACTCGACTGCAGGATTTCACCACCGGATCTTGGACGGCCTTTGCCAAAGACGCGCAGTTCATTTCGGTCAACGCTGCACGTCATGACGCTGGCAAGCATATGTCGCTGCCTGTGGTTGCCGACGCACGGCGGGCGCTAGAACAGCTGGATGCAGCGCTTGAGTACACCGCCCCCGAAAGCTGGGTCAGCCATGCGCAGGAGGCACGCAAGTCTTGGATCGCATATGTCGCCGAGAATGTGACAATGGGAAACGGGCCAAACTCCTACGCACAGGCCATTGGACAGGTTAACGCCTTATGTGAATCACGCGACCGGGTGGTTGCGGCTGCAGGTGGGCTGCCTGCCGAAGTCACGGCCAATTGGCGCACGCTTGACACTGGTACTGTCGATGTTGAATTCGGGTTCTCCTGTATGGGCTACGAAATCGCTGGCGCATGGGGGGCGCGGATTGCGCAGATGCAAACCGAACCGGATCAGGACACGATCACATTCTGCGGTGATGGGTCTTATATGATGTTGAATTCCGACATCTATTCATCCGTCCTGAGCCAGAAAAAACTGATTGTCATGCTTTTGGACAACGGTGGGTTTGCGGTGATCAACAAGCTGCAAAATAACACCGGGAACGAGAGCTTTAATAATTTGCTTGAGGATTGCCCGACCATTCCCGAACCCTTTGGTGTGGATTTCGTGGCGCATGCCAGATCAATGGGGGCCGCCGCCGAAAAAGTGGCCAACCCGGTTGAACTGGGTGAGGCCTTCAAGCGGGCCAAGGCCTCTGACAAAACCTATGTCATTGTCATGGATGTCGATCCCTACGAGGGATGGACGACCGAAGGTCATGCTTGGTGGGAAGTTGGCACACCACATATCACTGACAGCCCATCTGTGCGGGAAAAGCATCTTGAAGTCGAAGCCACCCGCAGCAAGCAGCGAAAGGGTGTGTGATGAGTGGATTGATCGAGGGCATCCGCAAGAATAAATTTGTCGTCTTTGGACGGGCCGGTATGGACATGTTCGCCGGACCAGTTGGGACGAAATCCGAGGATGCTGAGATGTTCCACGCCGATTTGGGTGGGTCATCGGCGAACATATGTGCGGGATTGTGCAAGCTGGGCTCCTCCTCCGCTTTGGTGACATCCGTATCCGATGATGCGGTCGGGCGGTTTTGTATAAACCGGTTGCAAAAATATGGTGTCAAAACGGAATACGTGCGATCTGTGGGGGGTGAATTCCGCACGTCTTTGGCGGTGTACGAAAGCGTACTGGAAGACTTTCAGAATGTTATTTACCGCAATGAGGCCGCAGATTTTCAGGTCACTGATGCTGATGTAGATCAGGTCAACTATGGCTCCTTTAGTGCATTGATTACTGCAGGTACGGTGTTTGCCGCCGAACCCTCGCGCGGATCAACATTCCGGTCGTTTGAAAACGCTCGGAAGGCAGGAATACCAATCATTTTCGATATCGACTACCGCCCCTACTCTTGGCCCTCTGCACAGATTGCCGCGGATGTGCTGACCCGCGCCGGAGAGCAAAGCGACATGATTGTCGGTAACGACGAAGAGTTCGGCTTTATGGCTGGGGGGATCGAAAAAGGCATGGATATGGCTCGTGATCTGGCGACCCAACCAGGTCGCATCGTGATCTACAAGATGGGCCACGAGGGGGCCGTGACTTTTGCAGATGGCGAAGAAATCCGCACTGGTATCTATCCCGTAACAGCGGTGAAACCCAATGGTGCCGGCGATAGTTTCATGGCGGGTTTGCTGGCCTCGATTGCGCAAGGGCATGAACTGCGCGAGGCGATCCTACGCGGCTCTGCCTGTGCGTCTATCGTGGTCTCCAAACCTGGTTGCGCACCTTCGATGCCCGATCTTTACACGTTGGAGGCTTTTCTGGCCAGCCAGCCCTCCCCAACGACAACCTGAAAGGAAACTCCAATGCATATCGCGCCGCATGATAACAAAAACAAAGCGATCGTTGATGCCGATAACGATCTGGTGCCGTTGAACTATTTCAACATCGTCAAGCTCGAGAAAGGTGAGGTGTTTGAATACGCTGTGCCAGGTTACGAAACCTGCGTGGTGCCTGCCACGGGGACTGTTGATGTTGACGTAGAGGGGGCGGAATTCGCCGGGCTGGGCCGGCGGACCGTTGATGTCTGGGATGAAGAGCCCGAAGGTGTCTATGTGCCTGTCGGTGCAAAGGTGCGCATTACCTGTAAAAGCGATGCAACAGAAACGTTCATCGCGGGTGCTAAATACGACAGGGTACTGGAACCTTTTGATGTGCGCGCTGATGCGCTTGATGTCGTGCAATACGGTTCGGATGACACCAAGACCCACCGCAAGATCAAACATATTCTGGGGGCAAACCATCACGACAAGGTTGGCCGCCTGTTGGTCAGTGAACTTTATACCGTGGGTGAAGGTGGCTGGTCAGGGTTTCCATCCCACAAGCATGACACCGACCGCTTGCCGGATGAAACGCGCCACGACGAAACATATAACTTCCGGTTCAAACCCAACTACGGCTCTGGGATTCAGATGCTGCAACGTGAAGACAACAAACCCGGTGATGCCTATCACATCATGGATGGTTCAACCGTGATGATCGACAAGGGTTATCACCCCTGTGCTGTGCTGCCAGGATATCAGATGTATTACTTCACCATTCTTGGCGGGCTTAGCCAACGCAGCCTCAAACAATATTTCCAGCCAACACACGAAGAACAACTTCACACGATCCCCGGGATCATGGATATGGTAGCCAAATTCAAATGACACGTTCTACATTAGCTGAAGTGCTGCAACCCGCCTTGCAAGGTGGCTATGCTGTGGCAGGTCTGGTCACCTTGGGGTGGGAGGATATGTGCGCCTATGTGGCCGCTGCGGAAGCCGAAGGCGTGCCTGTCATTCTACAGGCAGGTCCATCCTGTCGGGCGCATACGCCGCTGCCTATTCTAGGGAAGATGTTCAATCATCTCGCAGAAAATGCTTCGGTGCCTGTCGTGGCACACCTCGATCACGGGTATACAGCAGAGGAATGTCGCATGGCCATCGATAGTGGTTTTTCGTCAGTCATGTTTGACGGATCGCGCACATCGCTGGCGCAAAACATTGAAGACACGGCAGCAATCGTGGAACTGGCACATGCGGCAGGGGTTTCCTGTGAGGGCGAGATCGGGTTTGTCGGCTATTCCGGTGGTGAGGGATCTGCCGGAACCGATCCAGGTGAAGCAGCCAAGTTTGCGACCGAAACCGGTGTGGATGCCATGGCAATTTCCGTTGGGAACGTCCACTTGCAGCAAGACAAGGAAGGCGGGTTGGACGAACCTCGCATTCGCGCGATTGAGGCTGTGACCACTGTGCCGCTTGTGATCCACGGCGGATCAGGCGTGCCAGCAGCACAAAGAACCGCCCTCGCGCGCGCTTCCAAGGTGTGCAAGTTCAACATCGGCACCGAACTGCGCATGGCGTTTGGCCAAGCTTTGCGTGTGTCGGTCAATGCCGGCCCGACCCGTTTTGATCGTGTTCAGATCTTGAAAGAAACCCACGATCCGCTTGTTGCCGCCACGCGTGAAGTGCTGCGCGCCTTTAAAGGAGCATGACAATGTTGAGGATTGGATTGTTGGGATGTGGCCGGATTGGCCATGTCCACGCTAAATCTGTTTCGCAGGTCGATGGTGCCGTCGTCATGGCAGTTGCCGACGCCTACCCTGAAACTGCGCAGACGCTCGCAGCAGTTACCGGGGCCAAGGTGATGCAGGCCGAAACGTTGATCACAAGTGAGCTGGTGGATGCGGTGGTAATCGGCACGCCCACAGATACGCACTACGATTTCATTCACGCTTGTGCCGCTGCTGGGAAGCCGATCTTCTGCGAAAAACCGGTGGATATGTCCGCGGGCCGCATCCGGGAGTGCATCAAGGCGGTTGAAGCGGCAGACGTGCCGTTTTTGACTGCTTTTAACCGGCGCTTTGATCCGAACTTCGCACGGGTGCAGGACCTTATTACCAAGGGCGAGATAGGTAACGTCGAACTGGTTACTATCCTGTCACGTGACCCCTCCCCGCCTCCGATCAGCTATGTTGAAAGTTCCGGTGGGCTTTTCCGTGACATGACAATCCACGACTTTGACATGGCGCGTTTTCTGCTGGGGGAAGAACCGGTAAGCGTTCATGCTGTTGGTTCTGCTTTGGTTAATCCAGAGATTGGCAAGGTTGGCGATGTTGATACTGCCGCGGTAACCCTGACCACTGCATCTGGCAAAATTTGTCAGATATCAAACTCCCGCCGTGCATCCTATGGCTATGATCAGCGGATCGAAGTGCACGGATCGCAGGGCATGTTACGGGCCGAGAATGTCTTGGAAAATACTGTTGAAATGGCGACTGCTACAGGTTTCACAAAAGCGCCGGCACAGCATTTTTTCTTGCAACGCTATGAAGCTGCGTATCGTGCCGAGATGCGACATTTTATCAATGCAGTCACAAATGGTATTCCGGTCACGCCCAGTATCACGGATGGCCTAAAGGCCCAAATCCTTGCAGATGCAGCCACATTATCGTGCAAAGAAGGCCGAACAATCACCCTTGATTGAGTGCAGGAAAATAAACGGGCAGGTCTGAAACGACCGGCCCGTTTTGCTGCATTATCCCAACTTTACCTGATGCACGAATAGTCAGCCTTCGTGTTTGACCAAAGAAAGAAACAGCGATTCAAGTTTACTGCAAGGCGCTTTAGTCCGGGGAATAAATCCTGTTTGCTTCAGGATCTTCAAGGTTCGCAGACAGGTCAAGCAATTCATGCCAGAATGAATCATCTGTAGGATGCGATGCCCATGTTCGGGTTTGTCTAATCCGCTCGGGTTTTGAAACGCCAATGACCGTTGAAGTCACGCGTGGATCTTTCATGGAAAATTGCAATGCCGCCGCCCCCATGGGCACGTCATGCCTTTCACAGATATCTTCGATCTGACGTACAAGCGCCAAGCCTGCTTCATCTGCATCCTGATAGGTAATGCGCTGTGTTTTACTCGCACCTTTTGCCAGAATGCCGCCGGCATAGGGTGCGGCATTGAAAATCGCGATCCCGCGAGCATGGGCGTCTGAAAACAGCTGATCGGCGGACCGGTTCAACAGGGAAAAGCGGTTATGGTTGACCAAAGCATCAAAATCCCAATCCGCCAGGATGTCAGACATCATCGGCAAATGCCCCATGGCAAGACCCACGGCATCTACCAATCCTTCCTTCTTCATTTTGAACAATTCCTCCAGCGCACCACCCTTGCCAGTGATGTCTTCCAGATTGGCACAATGCTCGGGATCGTGAAGGTGTAAGATCTGCAACCTGTCAAGGCCAAGCGCTTCAAGACTTTCCTCCACTGAACGTCGCGTTTGCGCTGCATCCAGAACATTGGTGTTCATATCACGGTCGATCTTTGTCGCCAAAACACACCCATCAGGCAAACCACCACGTTCGCGAATGACGGCGCCGAGCCGTTCTTCGCTGCGTCCCATGCCATAATTGCGCGAGGTATCAATAAAGCAGGGTAGCTCGCTTAGCATTTCATTAATGGTCTCTCGTGCCTGCTCTTCACTGACGCTATAACCATAGGTTCCGGGCATGTCCCCAAGAGGGGATGTACCGAAACAGATCTTCGGCAGCGCGAATGGCAACTTGGCGGGCGGCGGGGTCGTCTTATCCATGCTATTACCTTACATTGGCCCTAGTTTTTCAGCGATGCGCTGGTGGTGGCGCATGACCATATCTTCGCACGTAAACCACTTAAATTACAGCTAATCCTGCCCGATGCCCGTAAAATTAATGTGCTATCTTAGAGCTAATTTTCTGCCTGCGATATCGGCAAAGCGTTCGATCTCTGCGAACTGCAGAAGCAGCTTTGTTGGGTCGTCGAGATGATCAGATATCGGCTTACTTAGAATTTCAATCGGCTAACGCAACAGTCCCGTTTTGTAAGCATGGCATCACTTACCCCTGTCGCTTACCCCGCGGATCGCTTGCTCTTTCGCCAAAGAAAGGACTTCCGGTGCGATGCCGGATCGTGCCATGACGCGCAAACCTGAATATACTGTCAGGACCAGCTCGGCTCGGGCGGCTGCGAGCAACGGATCGAGTGTAGGTTCCGCCTCGATTAAGGAATCGTGAATGGCGCGCCGCATCTTGGCGTAGCCGCGCTGCACGAGTTTTCCGGCCTCTTCATCCAGTGATGCACGATCAGCGGCGGCATTACATAGAAAGCACCCGCGCCGATCTTTATGATCGCGCACTGCGATGATCGGCGATGACAAGAACATTTCGATCCGGTCAATGGGGGGCAGGTCTGTAGACCGGAGCGTCGTTACCGCGGCCTCTACCATGAGGCCTTCATAGTGCGACAACGCCTTGAGATACATCGATTGCTTGTTCCCGAATGCCTTGTAAAGGCTGGCTTTTCCAAGATTTGTTGCTTGGATGATGTCACGCAAGCCGGTTGCCTCATATCCGTTTTCCCAAAACAACTGCATGATTTTGAACAGTGTTTCCTCGGGGTCAAATTCTCTCGGTCGGCCTAAGGTCTGCATTCGGGAACCTCCTCACTATCTTGTGAATATTCACTTATTGACCGATTGGTCTTTAATTCATAAATCTCGCCCATCGGCAACACGCCATAAACGCTTACCCAATAATAGACCGATTGGTCAAAAAAGGATATATCTGATGACAAACCCATCCAACGACATTGCACAGCTTGGCGACAAAATTACAAATATCGGCGTATATGGCCTTCGCCTTGCCAGCGCCACGGTTCTGGGTTGGATTGGCGCAATGAAATTTACCGCTTATGAGGCGGGCGCAATCGAAGGGCTGGTCGCATCCAGCCCGCTCACAAGCTGGCTGTATCAGGTGTTCAGCCTTCAAGGCGCTTCCAATCTGATTGGCACAGCCGAAATTGCGATCGCCGCGCTTTTGCTTGCCGGTTTCAAGTTTCCCAAGATTGGCTTGCTTGGCGCATTGGGTGCGCTGGCGACGTTTCTGGTCACTTCAAGTTACCTGCTCACGGCACCGGTTACCGAACCCAGCCTTGGCGGCTTTCCCGCCCTATCCGTTGTCCCCGGCCAGTTTCTGCTGAAAGATATTGTTCTGCTCGCGGGGGCTGTGTTCTTGACGGGTGACGCGTTGCGCCGGATTGCGAAAAGCAGCTGAACCCTTGGCATCCTGATCCAACTGGATCGGGATGCACCCATTACTTCAGAAAAGATCCATCATGAATCCCATCGTCACTATCTATACCAAAGGCTATTGTCCCTATTGCAAAGCGACCAAAGCGCTGCTCAGGAGAAAGGGGGTCGATTATGTGGATCACGACATCACCAACGACCCAAAACGCACTAGAGAAATGCTGGCGCGTGCCAAAGGGAGACACACTGTGCCCCAAATTTTCATCGGCGATTTCCACGTTGGCGGCAACAGTGATCTTAATGTTTTGAATTCGGCAGGTTCACTTGATGCACTGCTGCAAAAGACGCAAAAAGCATAACATCCTAGTGAAGACATGGGCTCTGCGCAGCCTTGGCTCGAAGCTTGTGAATCAAGCGAGGACCCGTGACCTACCTGCTCCACCCCCTCATCGTTATTTTGACGTTTTCTGCGGGTCACTTAATACGGACTGTGTTGCATGAAACGAGATACGGACGTACTGCCACTTCCTCCCCAAGAGCTTTGTCGATGCGGGCCACAGTCAATCCAAGCCGAGCGAGCGCGTAGTGGTCCGCATCTAAAAACCCTCATCTTTCGAAACTTATGCTGCACAAATCATCTATTACCGGTTTGGACCGCAGGGTACGCTTACCCTATGTGGAGTCAAGTTCGTGCAAGCCGCCTAATACCCTATCAACGAAAAGCCTGTTGATCTGGGATGGAAGGTGAGTTTGGGTTACGCGCCTTCATGTTCGAAACAGATAAGGGCCGCGTCATCGGCTGTTAGCGGTTCCGATAGTAGCTTGCAGAAGCCCCCGGTATTGGCGGGTTCAAAGTGAACGCAGGTACCGCAAACACCAAAGGGGCGCCCATCGTTTTGCTTCAAACAGCCTTTGAGTATCCCCGATAATGAAGCTTGGAGCGCTTGTTTTTGCTGACCATCCAGCTTCGAAATGCTCTGCTCAACACGACTACTCGATTGGGCGATGGCCTTACCTTTGGCGGTCAAGTCAAAACTGATTGCCCTTTTATCATAGGTCGAGCGCCGCTCAGAGACGTAGCCCTTGTGTAACAGTGATTTAAAAGACTGCGAGATCGTTCCCCGAGTTGTGCCCAGATATTGCGCAACCTGTGATGGACCTCGCGAAAATCGATTTGCCCGACCGAGATAAATCAAGAGCGCGCGCTGTGTGGGGTTCAGCGCACCATCCCAAGCTGATGCCGCTTCGAGCCGCGCCAGTCGTGTGATGAGTTCAAGGATCTGCAGATGTCTCTCCATATCCACTTAGTAGCGACCCGAAATAATCATTGCAATAGTTTCGACTCGCTATTAATTACAAGGTAGAGACATGAAAGGACATACTATGAAACACCGGCTCTTCTTCACCACCGCTCTGGCACTGCTCAGCACAAATGCCTGGGCAGATGGCGATCACATACATGCTGTTGATCAGGGCGGGGCGATCCTGTCGGACGCTGATCAATCCAAAGTGGCGGCCTTCGACATTTTGGGCGCACATGCACATCGCAATGGAAATGTTGTGACTTTCCATATGACAACAAACGGGATCGCAGGCTCAGAAGTTCCTGCTGCCACAGGTTCCCTTGGAGGGGCGGAGGTCCTGTCATATGTCTGGCCCACCTCGCTTGACCCTGCAGCGGTAGATTTTGAAAGCGGCACAGGTATTCTTGCCTTGGCAGCTACCAGCCACCCAGACTTTGACGACACGCCCCTCTACGATGAGAACAATGACGGCGACCCTACCAATGATGGGGTGATCTGGCACAGTCACTGGGTTGTTCTTACCCCGACAGAGGCTTGTGGGCCGGGCGCGCTTGCCGTGCGTGACATACCGGAAGGTGAGACGCCGAAACTACCGGCAACATGGCCGGGCTTACCTATTTTCCTGGACAGTCCGGGATTCACGCCACTTTTTAACGGCCCTGAGATTACCGTCAACGTAGCGTTCCGCAGCGATGTGGAACTGGAAGGAGTGGCCTATGATGGTGTTACTTCGGCATTGCGTGTGAATGCCAACATCCATTCACCGCTGCTCTGTGTGGAAAACGTCTTTGACGTGGCATCAGGCAATCTAAGCCTGCCAGGCGAATTGAACTGATCGGCGTGCGGGGCCGCGTCCTACGTAGCCTCGCAGCCATTTGCCGAATGTTCGATCGCCGTCCTGGACGCCTTACTTTCCGGTTGCCCTTTACTGCGCGTGACAGAAATTCGCGAATGCTGGGTCACTCGTCATTCAGATCCAGACATAGGTGATCGCGTCCCCAAATCAGCCGCCCCGGGAAAATATTGCAAATTTCCTGAATGATCCGTTCGCGCACGCCTTCCTTGTTGAGATGGGGACTTTGATGGGTCGTTACCATTGTTTTGACGTTAGCGTCGCGCGCGCATCTCGAAATCATGCTTAGCAAGCCATTCTCGTTCTTTGCCTGGGCCACCCCGCTTAACCCTCCACCGAATACATTGACGTATTGGACCAACAGATCCGCGTCTTTTGCAACCTTGGCAAGGCCGGGTGGTGGCGTGGGATCTTCTGGTGACCAGGTGATATCGCTGGAATAGGCAAAAACCTTGTCACCGATTTCCCAGCGCATCCCGTAACTGATCAAATACGGCTGGTGGTGCGGGACTTCCGCGAAACTAACCCGCCAATTCTTCCCTTGAACGACCGTCGTCTCTTCAATTTCGTTGACCTCAAACGTGGGCCAAGGCCGAGCTCCGGTGCCACCGCGCCCATGATAAATAGCAACGGACTGTTCGTGCGTCGTTCGCGCCGTCAGATCAAGCTTCAGCAATCCATCAGCCCCGAACGCCTTGTCCACAATCTCTTGAATGCCGGGCGGCCCCCAAACTTTCAGTGGCTTCGCATCGGGTCCGCTTGTATCCCAACGGCACAAGGCAAGATGAAGCAGATCAAGCCAATGGTCGAAATGGAGATGCGAAAGGAAGACCTTGTCGATTTCCGTGGGGACGTGGCCCGCCTCTACCAGGCGCCGAACCGTACCTGGGCCACATTCCATCAGGATCTTTTCCGATCCGATTTCCAGAAGATAACCAGATGAACAACGCTCCGAGGAAGCTTTAGGGGAACCCGATCCAAGTACAGTGACTTTCATTCTAATTCTCGATCTCAGTTTTAACTAATTTTCTTGTGACCCGCGCATCGCATTACATGAGGAATCCAGGCAGATTTATGATCTTCGCGATCAGCGGCTCAGGCCAGACAACGCCTAGTACCCTGCTGAAATGGTAAAAAAGTAGATAGATTGTCAGTACGATTAAGACGACGATCAACCAGAGCTTGGCCTTGGCTTCCACCCTTAGGTAGGCGGCCATATAAAGTGGCACGGCAATTTTGAACCCCAACAGCCAAATACCTAGAAACAAAGCGGAAACCCAAAAGATAAACCGGATCAAGCGCGCCCGAAACAAATCAGGCGGGGTCTCCAGATCGGCCGCGATTTCAATCTGGCCTGAGCCTTCATCATCGGCCATTGGCTGTCCGAATAGCGAAAAAAGCAGCTGTAGAACCGAAAGAAACAATCCAACAAGGCTGACGGCCAGCGGAAACAACTTCCCCGCCTGACTAAAGTCCAGCGCGGCGATTGCTGCGGTGCCAAACAGACAGATCAGCCCGATATTCAGGACCCTGTCCTGGATTCTGAGGCGACGTTGCTCTGGGCGGCCCAGGGTATCCATTTTTGAAGCATCAGTCATCTTCTACTGCCTTTGGATTAAATTTACTGCGCAGGTAGCCACCTGCTCCGAGACCCGCCAGAATCGACATGATTGTTATTATTCCGATCACGATCACCAGCGGTCTTGTCAGCCATTCAGCGCCGTACCTCATGCTCGAAAGCCAGAGATAACGTTCCATAATCCCGCCAAGGACAAAACCAATCAGAAGGGGCGGGCGTGGCCAGCCCAACCGTTTCATAAACCAGCCCAGAACACTGATTCCGATCAGCAGCAGCAGGTCGCCCCAGCTTCTTGTTGATTGATAGGAGGCCAGCAGAATGATTACGAGCGCGAAGGGGATCCAGTAATGGATGCTGATTGTCGTAATTCGCGCAATAGGAGCACTGATCGCCATACAAACCAGCGAAGCGATGATGTTTCCCAATGCCAACCCCCAGACCATCATGTAGGCCATATCCAATTGCTGGGTCAGCATTGTCGGGCCGGGATTGATGCCCAGTACAACCAACGCATAAAGGAAAACTGCCATCGCGGCACTGCCGGGAATGCCAAATAGGATCGTCGGGATGAGCGAGCCACCCGCAGAGGAATCATTGGCTGACTCGGGCGCAATCACCCCGCGAATATCGCCCCTGCCAAACTGCGATTTGTCTTTGGCCGTCTGTACGGCATGACCATAGGCCATCCAGTTTGCGGCGGAAGCGCCCATGCCCGGCAAAAACCCGACGAACGTGCCAATGACGCTGCAGCGCAGAACCAACCAGATATTCCGAAACACATCCTTGATACCGTTCAAGACACCCTTTCCCAGCCCCGGCGTGTCAGAAATCGTGGTACCTCGCACCACCAAATCTACAATTTCGGGAATTGCAAACAATCCCATTGCGAGCACCACCAGAGGCATTCCTTCCATCATGTAGGGAAGGCCGAATGTGTACCGGAGATCGACCGCCGACGGTGCGCCGCCGATCGTGCTAAGCCAGACACCCAGAAAGCCGGCAATGATGCCTCTCAACGGTCTCTTGCCGCTCAACACACCGACCATCGTGATGCCAAGGATTGCCAGCATCAGAAATTCCGGCGACCCCAGTGAGGAGATGATCGGTTTTGCCAATGGCAGGGACAAGGACAAGGCAATAGCGCCGATTACGCCGCCGATCATCGACGCGGTAAAAGCAGCAGCAAGCGCGCGCCCGGCCTGGCCCTTCCGCGCCAGCGGATAGCCATCCATGATCGTAGCCTGCGAGCCGGCCGTACCGGGTAAGGCAAAAAGGATCGCAGGGATGCTGTCCACTGTTCTAAGCATTGCGGTCATACCCATGAACAACGCCAATGCCGCATAGGGATCCATGCCATAGACAAAGGGCAACAGGATGATCATTCCCACTGTGCCACCCAGCCCGGGGAGAATGCCGACGAATACTCCTGCCAATACGCCGGTGAGGAGCATGGCGAGATTATAAGGCTGAAGTAGCGTCAGAAACGCCGAGAGAGCAGCTTCCGTCATCGCCATCTCCTTTCGGGCTTGGGGCTCAAACGTCTGAGCTGACTACTCAAAGTTTACGTCAGTGCTTGCCAGTATGTTGTACCCGCCATCGGTAACCGAAACGGCATAGGTATTCTCGTCCAGCAGTTTTCGCCGCACGAAAGCGCCATAAGAAAGCGTTGTCGAAACGGTGCCGTCGCTACCGACCGTAAGGGGCGGTTCCAGATATTCGGCCACGTCCGACTCCAGCCCGTCGTTGGTTGCCAGCAGCATGAAAATCTCGGAACCGGGTTCGAACCCGGTCCCATTGATCGTAACCGTGCCTTCTCTGGTTAAGGGCACCGTTTCCGGATCTGCACTTAGTGTCATCTCCGCTGCCGCCACACTGCCTACTAACGCGATAGCCAATGCGGTTGGGATTACGCGTGACAGCGGTGTTACACAATTTTTGAGAATATTGTTCATATCAGCACCTGTGTTCATTCGTTGATTTTTACGCCGTATTCCGAGCTGAGCCAGTTTCTGAGCCATGGAATGGCTTCTTCACTGTTGGCCAGAATATCGGCACGGACTTTCTTGGCGGATTCACCAGTATAGATCTGCGCTCCGAGCAAGATCTTCTCGGAGGCTGCCTGAAAATCAGGATCACTCATCATGCTGGCGACACCTCCATCGAGATGAGCAAGTATGTCTTCCGCACCAGGCGGCAGATAGATGGGCTTGTTGAAGGTACGGATATACGCGCTGTACCATTCAAAGATATTCAGCACCTTTTCTGTCTCGCCTTCCGGTTCTTTGCCAAACTGCTGAACATAGAATTCACGCACGGTCGGCACGTCAGAGATCATCGAGAGCCTCTCCAATTTCCCGCTTTCACCGGTGATGCCACTTTGCCAAAGAGGTGTGACTTCACCCTTTTCAGCCAACGGCATGATAGATCCTGCATAATGTGCGACGCCTTCAACGGTCATGTCGATCTCACCCGATAGGAACGCAGTCCGACCCGTTCCGGTGTCATAGCCATGGATGCTGTTTGCGACTTCAAATCCAAGCACTTCTTTGGCCAGTTCGAAATGGATGGTGTTGGTCCAGGGCATGGGATTGCCGCCATAGATCAGGTCCTTGGAGCGATCAAAGAACTCTGTTGCCGATGGTACCTTTCCGCCATTAGCGTAGGTTATAACCCCAACCGGGAAGGCCATTATGACAGGAAAATCTCTGGTGTCATATTCAACACCTTGCGTCTTGACGAGTGAATTGACCGCCACCACGCCAGAGCCGGTCATGATGACTGTCCCGTCTTTTGGGGCCGAGTTATAGAACCAATTCGAAGCAACCAAACTTTGCCCGCCAAGCATGTAACGCAGTACGACCCTTGGCGAACCTGGCAAGTGTTTTGGTAGGTATTCAGCCAAAAGGCGTGATACCCGATCGGCACCGCCACCGGGTCCATGGGGCACTACAATAGTAATGGTTTTGCCCTTGTAATACTCCTCAGCAGCGGCTTGGGAAACAGCGCCAAAGAGAGCGATCGTCACCAAGACTGCGACGGCAATTGATCTAAGCTTGTCCATCTTTTTCTCCATCGGTTTTCATATTTGCATTCCTCTAATACTGGTATTTTTTGAGTGCTCACCTGAGAAACGGTATCGGGCTGCTTTGCCGAAAACCCACGTTTGGCCGTATCTAGACCCGCGTGTGTCTTCAAATATCTCGACTATCGATACGATAGCGGATTCCCAGCTCGTGGTAGAAACGATATTTATTTCTTGCCCCTATCGCAAAAACTAATATCCTCGAAATGCTTCGACGGGAGCTGCCCTACGAAAGCGATTTATGCGATGGATTTCAGACAGATGACGTACTTTCTTGCCGTTGCCGACGCCGGGAGTTTCTCCCGCGCTTCGCGGGCAATCAATGTAACGCAATCGGCCCTCAGCCAGCAGATCAAGGGCCTCGAAGACGACATTGGGACCAAACTCTTCGAACGCTCGCCATCGGGCGTTTTCCTGACGCAGTCGGGAAAAATTTTCCGACAATACGCCCAGGAGATCTCTTCGCTATCAGAGCGGGCAAGGTATGAAGCCCTGGTAAACGAGGATAAAATCGAGGGGGCGGTTAGTCTTGCGCTGTCGAACACAATGGCCGATTTGATCCTGCCAACTCTCCTCCGGCGCATGGATATCGAATGCCCGAGAGTCCAGTTGAAAATAGTCGAGGGTCCGAGCACTCAGACAATCGAACTACTGGAAAATTGCCGAATTGATCTGGGCATTGTGCCAGATCACAATATGCCAGGCAGCATTGAGTTTGTTCAATGCATGCACAAGCGACTTCAGTTTTTCGGGTCGCGAGAGAAATTTGACGTGCCAGTGAGCAGCGACCGTTGCATTGACCTGAAAGATGCTGCGAAATTTCCGCTGGCTGTTTTCTCCAAGCGGCCATCGATACGGCAAACAATCGAAGACGCGGCGGCAGAAAGGGGGATAAAGATGGAGTTCAAGGTCGAAAGCAGTTCGGCAAGCATCGTCCGCTCATATGTGATAGGAGGATTGGCTTGCGCGATAATTCCGGAAATTCTTTTCCAGAACGCTGTCTTGGAAAGCAGATATTTTGCGCTGGATGTAGTTAACCCCAGTATTGAGCGTTCCTATGGGGTGGGTTCACCCAAGGCTCGACCACCACACCGGCCGGCCCGAATTGTACAGGAAATGCTCATCGAAATTCTGGGGTCAAATTCCGATTAGTTATGCCAGAGCCAAGTCTCGATCAGTACTGCAGAGAGTGATTGTGGCCATTGCAACTGGATGCCTGCGCCGATGACTACGATATGTGCGCTACTTTTCGTTTCGTATCTTCGCATATTAATTGCAACAAATTTTTGTATACAGAGCTGTGCCCATGTATGTCCACAAATTTATTGACTTTCATCTATGACGTTGTGAAAAAGAAATAAAATGAAGGAAATCCAACTGTGAACTCAAGCGTCGATCTCGTCTATGAGCAGGTTCGCAAGATGGCGGCCAGCTTCGAATTCAAGCCTGCGGAACGGATCAATGAGAGTGAACTTTCAAAGGCGCTTGGTGCCAGCAGGACTCCCCTCCGCGAAGCAATGAACCGGTTGGCAGCCGAAGGCCTCTTGGTTTTCGAAAGCGGCCGCGGTTTTTTTTGCCAACCCCTCAGCCCGACGCTTGTTGTGCATCTATATGAGTTGCGGGAAGCGCTGGAAGCTAGTGCGGTGCGTCTGGCTGTAGAACGCGCAACGGACATGCAACTTGATGAAGTAAAATCATATTTAGACGAGATCGCCCCACGTTACACCGATGGGACGGCTGCCCGGGAAATTGTGGCGTTGGATGAAGAGTTCCATCTCAGGATCGCCACCCTATCCGGAAATCCAGAAATACTGAACATGATCGAGATGACCTATGCGCGCATACGTTATGTCCGTTGGATCGCAATGCGCGAAAAGATCGATATTACGCATGCAGCGCACCTCCATATTGTTGACGCCCTCATTGCGCGAAACGCTGACGAGGCCGTCAAACGCATGCGCGACCACATCAAGACGAGCAATGAAGAAGCAACAGATACCGTCGAGAAAGCCTTTTCACAAATTTACGTGCCACGGCACTGAGGCAAATCCAAAGAAAGCAAGAATATGACGCCTTACGCATATGACGTACGCAAGGCGACTGGCCTTCCGGTCTTTTCTATCTTTTCCTTTGTGAACTGGTTTCATCAGGGGCTTGTGCCCGGCAGGTTTCGGCTTGAACTGGATGACCCCCGCTCAGGCCTGTTTTAGGGTAGCGCCTGGGTCAAAATCACATTGATAACTGGGATGTCTTCACTATTCGAAGTAGGGCAAGTTCTTTGCTTTCGCGGCTTGGACCCAGTTAGGTACGAAGGGCACGATCTTATCCTGAGAAGGCACCATCATCTCGATGAAGCTCGCGCCACTATGGCTGAGCGCGGCACCAAGCACGTCCTTGATCTGTTCGTCCGCAGTGATCCGCGCCGTTTGAAACCCAAAGGCTTCCGCGAGCTTGATGTAATCGACCGCCCCGAAATCTGTTGACCAGGGTTCATCAACATCATCCAGCAGGATCGCTTCGCCGCGAATCCAGCCAAAAGTGTCGTTGCGGGTCAGAATGACAGTCACGTTCTTACCGCTGCGTTTGATCGTTTCCATGTCACCCATGACAAAACCAAAGGAACCGTCACCGGTGAACGAAATCACCGGACCATCATTGGCGTATGCGGCCCCCAGAGCTGCAGGAACGGAATAGCCAAGCGCGCCCATCGAGTAATTGGTGATGTAGCGTCGCCCTGCCTCCTTGATCGTCAGCAAGGCCGAGGGGTAGATCGCGCTGACCCCCGGTTCGGAGGTAACAATCGCGTTGGCGGGCAGCATCTCGTCAAGTGCTTGACTCAACTTAACGGGGGAAACCGTGCCATCAGGCATCTCAATGTTTGAGTTGAACACCTTGTTCAGAGCGGTTGTCTTGATCGGGTTCAGGTTGACCTTGGGTCGGTCAAGGTTGGGGTGCTCGGCTTTAACGAGGGCAACCATGTATTCCAAGCTTGCGCGGGCGTCGCCCACCATCCCGATTTTTACGGGGTAGTTATTGCCGATGTGAGCCTCGGCGATATCAAGGTGCAAGAAGGTCTTGGATTTAGGATCGCCATAAAGCTTCCAGTGATCGGTTGCGGCACTATCGGTGTTTGTGCCAACGAAGAAGATAGTATCGGCGTCACGCACGTAGTTGTTTGAATACGCCATGCCGCCCCTTCCACCAACTACGCGCAGCGCCAGTGGGTGGTTCTCGGGAATTGTGCCTTTACCCGGCGTGGTCGTACCTACTGGAATTTGAACCAGCTCTGCCAGCTCCAGCAGCACCTCGGAGGCCTTTGAGATCAGCCCCCCCTGCCCGGAAACAATCGCTGGCTTTTTCGCGGCGAGTAGTATGTCAATCGCGGCGCGGATCTTGGAATGGTCCGCCACAGGGCGATGCGCAGGGTATTGACTGTACTCAGGCTCGGCATAAAGGTCGTCAATCTCCGCCTCTTCATGAAAGATATTGATGGGCACGCGGATATGCACTGGTGCCGGGCGGCCTGAAGTCGCAACCCGAAAGGCCCGCCGTATCAGAAAAGGGATTTCCTTAGCATTTGTCAGGACGAAGGATTCTTTGGAAATACTGTGATACAAAGCGGTCTGATCAATGCCTGTAAGCCCGTGCTTCTTGTCCTGATTGATCGGAATATCCGAACTGAAATAAATGATCGGCACAGAACTCAGATATGCTTCAGTCATTCCTGGCGTGCAGTGGGTCACACCCGGGCTTGGTGCTTCAAGCACGCAGGGTCTGCCGGTGATTTTGGCGTAAGCCTCTGCGGCATATGATGCGGTGCGCTCATCTCTGGTCAGGACATACTCGATGTCGGAATGTTCCCGCCACTCCTTGTACCAACCGAGCGTTGTTTCTCCGGGAAGACCGAAGACGTGCTTAACTCCGTGGCGTTCCAACATTTTCAAGATGATCTGTGCGCCATTCAAGTGGACGGTTTCCGAAGAGTTCATGGCAGCTGCCCTTTCAATATGTCATAATGCATGTAGTGCTGTATACAGATCTATATACACCCTTAACAGTGATAAATTTGATCTTTTTGGAGTCGACAGCTCTGCTAAGTCTGCGCTGAAGTCGCAGTAGCGCCAGCCCCTATGACGCGGCCTCATAAAGCAAACCGTGCCTATATGATCCCGATGCAGAATTGTCGTTCAGTCAGGACTGGGTGGCTCGTGTACAGGTACAAGGGGCGAAATTGGTAAAAAGGCAGCATCGGTAGTTTCGGGCAAGTTTTGGAAAACTCATCCTTGGTCGTTGGGTGAACTTCTTGGTCAATTCTTCCACCGGATAGGAGGATATGCGATGTTAGCGCCAAGGCAGAAAGCACTGTCCGACGTCAGCGGATACCCCGGTTCTGCGGTTTCTACGTGAACTTGAAGCGCATCTTGGTATTGAGTGGACGCAGACACCTGAAGGCCCTCGCGCTCTGACCTTCACACCTGCTGGAGCCGCGCTTGGCAAAGCGGCGATCACCGAAGTACATCACCGCAATTCAGCGACCATTGAAACACCCCCCTCTGTGGCAAGCAGATTGTTGCTGCACCGGCTTTCGAAAGTGGAGAAGGTTATTGCCTCTGTTCGTGTTGCCATCAGTTTGATTTTGGCTATCAGCGCGCTTGCCCGAAAGTGCGCTGCAGGATCGGGGCTTCGCCAAACGCTCTCTTTCAGAGACACCGAATCGAACCAGTTCCAAAGGCACGGACAAATTCAGTTTGGCTAGATTTCCGAGAGTTTGAGGTGGTTCTCGGTCTCGCAACCAACTCAGGCCGCCAAAAACTTCCAGACAGAAATCCGGCACTTACAATACATTACATATACTTACGAGGCGTATGGGGTGAAGAACTTGCCGCAGATCAAGTTTTCTCAATATATTTATGGATTTTGGATACAATATCCCATAGAGAATCAAACATCGATAAACTTTGGGAGGAACAAATGCTTAAGAAATTCGTAATGGCTGCGGCCTTAACTACGCTCACGGCGCTTCCCGCCGTGGCGGATACTCTGGATGATGTCGTGGACCGGGGAACGCTGCGCTGCGGTGTTGTTCTCGATTTTCCGCCAATCGGTTACCGGGATGCCAATAACGAAGCAGCTGGCTTTGACGTTGATTATTGCAACGACTTGGCTGCGTCACTTGAAGTCGACGCCGAGATCCTACCGGTAACTTGGGCCGAACGTCTGCCTGTGATCGTAACAGGTCGCGCTGATGTCGTGTTCGGGGCAACATCAGATAGCCTTGCACGTGCGCGTACGGTAGGTTTCACCATTCCCTACGCCATTTACTACGCACAAGGCGTTGTGAACGCTGACAGCGGAATCGAAAGTTTTGAAGACATTCGCGGAAAGCGTGTTGCAGCGGCGATCGGCACCGTACCCGAGCAGGAATGGCTGAAGATCGCTGCCGAGTGGGGCGAAGAAGGTAACTATCAGGGCTACCAGTCAGAAAACGAAGTATTCTTGGCCGTTGCACAGGGCAAGGCGGACATTGGCATCACCACCAACACTGCCGTTCTTCCGATCACTCAGCAGTATGACAGCATCCTTGCGGGTCCACGTATGCCTTGGACCACCGATTACACATCGGTTGTTGCCAAACGTGATGACGTAACCTGGCTGAATTATCTGAACCTGTTTGTAACCCATCAGGTTCGTTCCGGTCGGTATAGCGAGCTTTGGGGTACTTATGTCGGCGGCGAAGCGCCTGAGCTGCGTATCCCCGGCGTCATGTACTGATCGCTTCCTAAAAACCTTCTCTGCCCGGACAGTCCGGGCGGAGACTGGAAGGAATTCAAATGTTCGACTATAATTTCCATTGGCGACCAGTGCTGAAGAACTTGCCGGACTTACTTGAGGCGGCATTCCTTACGCTGCAAGTTGCGGTCCTTGCGATGATCATTGGCATCATAGTTGGCCTATGTCTGGCGCTGATCCGGTTGCATATGAAGGGGCCGTTATATTGGTTCGCCTCGTCTTGGGTGGAAGTGGCCCGCAATACTCCGGCGTTGTTCCAACTGTTCTTCTTCGGCTTCGGATTGGGTGCGGTTGGATGGCACCTGTCGCCCTATCTCATTGTGCTGACCGGTTTGACATTCAACTGTGCCGGATATCTGGCCGAAAATTTCCGAGGTGGTTTTCAGGCTATTCCTGACACCCAGCTCCGCGCCTCTCGATCGCTCGGGATGACTGCATGGCAGGCCTACACACGCATCGTAATCCCGCAGGTTTTTCGCATTGTCTACCACCCGGTGACCAACCAGATGGTCTGGGCCGTCCTGATGTCATCCTTGGGTATGTTGGTCGGGTTTCGTGAGCTTTCGGGTGAGACCCAGTTCTTTGCCAGCCGCACCTTTCGGATCTTCGAATACTTCGCTGTCACCGCGGTCATTTACTACGTGATCGTGAAAATCATTCTCGGAGCTGCGCGCCTCTTGGCGACCCGGCTCTTCCGATACTGAGGGGGCGATCATGGAACCTACACTCACCTTCTTTAGCGGCTTCAACGTTAATGATCTTTGGTTTCTAGGCGAGGCCGCATTGCGGACGCTGTGGATTTCGATCCTGTCGATTTCACTTGGTACCTTCTTGGGCGTCATGTTCGGATGGATCCTTTATGAGGGCAAAACAACTGCGGCCTTGACGGTCGCACCGATCCTTGACGTCTTTCGTTCTGTCCCGCTGATCATTCAGTTGGTGCTGTTCTATAACTTTGCGCCGATTGTTGGGTTGAACCTGAATGCGTTCGCTTCCGGCGTTGTGATCCTCACAATCTATGCTGCGGCGTTAGTCGCAAACGTGGCGCGCGGAGGTATCGAAGCTGTCGATCAGCCAATGCGCCGCGCTTCACGCAGCCTTGGCATGTCCTATTGGCAGGATCTTCGCTACGTAGTGCTGCCCATCGGTGGGCGGGCTGTCTTTCCTGCTTGGGTCGGTGTGGCGCTTGGCGTCATGAAAGACAGCGCCCTGGTATCCGTACTTGGATATGTCGAGCTGCTGAAAGCCAGCCAAATCCTGATCACTCGAACGCAGGAACCTTTCCTGATCCTTTCTATCGCCGGCGCATTTTATTTTGCGCTTTCTTATCCGATCTCGCGCTATGCCGCGTCCCTTGAAAAAAGGTGGGCCCAATGATTGAAATTCGTGACCTGCACAAATATTTCGGCAGCTTGCATGTGCTCAAAGGCATCAATCTAGATGTGCCAAAGGGCGAAGTTCTATCCGTCATCGGCGCGTCTGGCTCTGGCAAATCAACGCTGCTTTACTGCATCAACGGTCTTGAGCCGATCCAGAAAGGCACCGTCGAAGTAGACAAGACTGATGTCCACGCCAAAGGCACTGACATCAACAAGCTACGCCAGAAACTGGGTATGGTTTTCCAGCAGTGGAACAGCTTTCCACATCTGACAGCCCTGGAAAATGTTGCCCTCGCGCCGCGGATCGTTAAGGGCGAGACCCGTGCCGAGGCCCGTGATATGGCCGCCAGGCAACTGAAACACGTGGGCTTGGGTGACAAGCTGGACGTTTACCCAAATGCGCTTTCTGGCGGCCAACAGCAGCGCCTTGCCATTGCCCGCGCGCTGGCGATGGAGCCCGAATATATGCTGTTCGACGAGGCCACCTCGGCGCTTGATCCTGAATTGGTTGGCGAGGTTCTCGACTCCATGCGGCTTCTGGCTGATGAGGGCATGACGATGATCTGCGTGACACATGAAATGGGCTTTGCCCGAGATGTGTCAGACAGGGTCGCGTTTTTCCACCAAGGTGTAATGGAAGAAATCGGGCCTCCCGAACAGATCTTTGGCGAAGCCAAATCAGAACACACCCGCAAATTTCTGGCCAATGTGCGCTGATCGCGCCGCATCAGCCCAACGTTTTCTAAAGGATATCCCATGACCAAGAACATTTTTACCGGCACAATGCCCGCCCTCATGACACCCTGCAAAGCTGACCTAAGCCCTGATTATGAAGCCCTTGTCAAAAAGGGCAAAGAGATGATCGCCGCGGGCATGTCGGCGGTGGTTTACTGCGGTTCTATGGGGGATTGGCCGTTGCTGACGGACGAGGAACGCATGGAAGGCGTCGCGCAGCTTGTCAAAGCGGGACTTCCTGTTGTTGTCGGGACCGGCGCAATCAACTCGAGGTCTGCCACTGCTCACGCGGCGCATGCCCAAAAGGTTGGGGCGGCTGGTCTGATGGTCATCCCGCGCGTTCTGTCCCGCGGTTCTTCGCCCATTGCGCAAAAGAACCACTTCAAGTCAATTCTCGCGGCTGCACCAGATGTCCCGGCAGTCATATACAACAGCCCCGTTTACGGCTTCGCAACGAAGGCAGACTTGTTCTTTTCCTTGCGTGCAGAGCATCCAAACTTGATTGGTTTCAAAGAGTTCGGCGGCAAGGATGACCTGCGATACGCAGCAGAACACATCACTTCGCAGGACGATCAGGTCACTTTGATGGTCGGCGTCGATACCGAAGTCTATCATGGTTTCGTTAACTGCGGGGCTACAGGCTCAATCACAGGCATCGGCACGGCTTTGCCGAAAGAAGCGCTGCTGCTGGCCGCCCTGTCGCAGAAAGCCGCCGCAGGCAACGCGGAGGCGCGCAGCCGTGCGCTGGAACTTGAAGAGGCTTTTGGCGTCTTGGCCAGCTTCGATGAGGGCACAGACTTGGTGCTTTACTATAAGTATCTGCTCGTTCTGAATGGTGAAGAAGAGTACCGCCTGCATTTCAACGAGACTGATGTTTTGACGGACGCACAGCGCAACTACTGTGAACAGCAATATGCATTGTTTCGCACATGGTTCGCGGATTGGTCCAAGCAGGGCGGAGTCATTGCGGAATGCGCGTAATCGACAGCCATACGGGTGGAATGCCCACACGAGTGATCCTCGACGGTGCCCCCGACCTTGGGTCGGGAGCGCTGGACGAGCGTGCACAGCGGCTGGCTGACGCGCATGAGGGCTTTTATAAATCTGTCATGCTTGAGCCACGCGGGCAGCCCGGTATGGTTGGTGCGCTGCTGGTCGAGCCGGTCGATCCAGACTGCGTTGCAGGTGTAATCTATTTCAATGCCAGTGCGGTTTTGGGCATGTGTGGCCATGGCACGATCGGGCTGGCAGTGACGCTGGCTCATCTGGGTCAGATCAATGCGGGCCGTCACAAGATCGAAACGCCGGTAGGTGTGGTTGAAGTCGATCTCTTGGATGACAGCACCGTAACGGTAACCAACGTGGAAAGCCGTCGTATTAGCAAGGACGTGCCCCTTGAGGTCGAAGGGCTGGGAATGGTCACTGGTGATGTGAGCTTTGGCGGTAACTGGTTCTTTATCGTAGATCCAAGCCCGGTCCCTGTTGTGCCTAGCAACATACGGAATCTGACCGACGCTGCGATTGCTGTGCGCAAAGCTGCTATCGACGCGGGTCTTGGCAGCGAAAACGGTAAACCAATTGATCACGTGGTTTTCCAAGGCCCCTCCGATGACCTCGCAATACATGGTCGCAATTTTGTTCTCTGTCCCGATGACACCTATGATCGCTCGCCATGCGGCACAGGCAGCTCCGCGCGTTTGGCCTGTCTGGCGGCGAACGGGTGTTTGGGTGCTGGCGAAGAGATTATCCAAGAAAGTGTTATCGGCAGTCCTTACCGGCTCTCTTTTCAACATGGACCGAACGGCGGTGTGATACCGACCATAACAGGGCAGGCCTTTGTGATGGCTGAAAGCAATCTGCTGTTCAGCGCGAGTGATCCGTTTCGGGGCGGTATCGTACTTTAGGTTTTCTGGGCAGCGTTTCCCCTGTTTGCGCGCCAAGATCGAATGCACCACGCGCGTGCATCGCAATGCGAGATAAAACTATGCGAGACGAAACCATCATTGTCGTCGGTGCCGGTATCATTGGCATCAGCGTTGCATTGGAGTTGCAGACCCGTGGCTTGAAGGTGCGCGTTTTGGATCGCAAGGGGATCGCTGCCGAAGCTTCGGAAGGCAATGCCGGTGCATTTGCCTTTACCGACATTATTCCCTTGGCCACCCCGGGCGTGATGCGCAGAGCCCCGAAATGGCTACTAGACCCGACGGGACCGTTATCCATTCCACCCGCTTACGCGCTAAGGATTGCGCCTTGGATGCTTCGGTTTTGGCGCGCCAGTTGGCAGGACAGATATCAAGCATCGGTAGAGTCTCAGACACGACTGATGGATATATCGCGCGCTGCACTCAACCGCCAGATTGCGGCAGTCGACGGCGAATTTATGATGATGCGCGAAGGCCAGCTGCAACTTTTCGAAGGCGAAAAGGAATTCCGCAACAGTCTGCCCAACTGGGAGATGCGCCGCAGAAGCGGTATCAAATTCTCCCTGTTGGAAAGCCCGGACCTCATTGCCGAAATCCAACCTGGTCTCCACCCAAGGTTTACGCATGCTGCATTCACCCCGGACTGGATAAACACTACCGACCCAAAGGCCTGGACCAGATATTTGGCAAAGTGTTTTTTTGATAGGGGCGGCGTGTTAGAGAAGGCCAATGTCACGTCGATTGCTCAAAATCATGCAAAGTCTGCAGTGTTCACCACCTTAGGTGAACTTGAGGCAGATAAAATCGTCATTGCTGCCGGCGCATGGTCACACCAATTGGCGCGTACACTAGGCGACAAAATCCCTCTTGAGACCGAGCGTGGATATAACACCACTCTTCCAGAAGGGGCCTTTGATTTGCGCACGCATCTGACGTTTGGAGGGCACGGTTTTGTTGTGTCCAAGATAGCAGGAGGTGTGCGTGTCGGCGGCGCTGTCGAGCTGGGCGGACTGGCGTTGGCCCCCAATTACAAGCGCGCCGAGATACTGTTGCAAAAGGCAGCACAGTTCTTGCCTGATCTGAACACCGAAGGTGGCAAGCACTGGATGGGGTTTCGCCCCTCAATGCCCGACAGTTTGCCGGTAATTGGCCGATCACCCCGTGCGAACACGGTGATCTACGCATTTGGCCATGGCCACCTCGGGCTGACCCAATCGGCGGGTACCGCCGAAACGGTCGCAGATATCATTACCAACACTACCACTGCCCTGCCGATTGAGGCCTATTCACCAAGACGTTTCTGAAAGGGACACAATGAAAATCTCAGCACTCAACATTTTTCAAGTAGATCTTCCGCTAAAAGAAGGTCGCTATAGCTGGTCGAATGGCAATTTTATCGAAGTCTTCGACAGCACGGTTTTGGAACTCATCACCGATGAAGGGCTTAAGGGCTACGCCGAGTGCTGCCCGCTGGGGTCGGCCTATCTGCCCTCCTTTGCGCTTGGTGTGCGGGCGGGGTTGGCTGAACTTGCTCCGCATCTGATCGGACAAGACCCGCTGAACATCGGCGAGATCAATCGGATCATGGATGCGGCTTTACGTGGGCATCCTTACGCCAAAGCGCCCGTTGATATTGCCTGCTGGGATCTGCTTGGAAAGGCGACAGGGCAGCCACTTTATACGCTTCTGGGTGGGGCTGCACAGGACGATGTTGTACTTTATCGCGCCATCAGCCAAGAGGCACCAGAGGTCATGGCCGCCAAGATTGAAGGCTATGCAAACGAGGGGTACACGAAGTTCCAGCTCAAAGTCGGAGGCGACGCCAATGAGGATATCAATCGTATCCACGCCACCCGCGCTGTCCTGAAAAAATCTGACCTGCTTGTTGCTGACGCCAACACCGGATGGACCCGGCACGAAGCTGCGCGCGTGGTCAGTGCAATCGCGAACCTTGATGTCTATGTCGAACAGCCTTGTCAGACATATGAAGAATGCGTCTCGATCCGACGTCGCACGACATTGCCCTTTGTCATGGATGAAGTAATCGACACACCGAATACACTGGTGCGCGGAATTGCCGAGGATGCAATGGACGTGATCAACCTGAAAATATCCAAGGTGGGCGGGTTGAGCAAAGCAAGGCTGATGCGTGATCTTTGCGTGGCCCACGGTATTCCGATGACCATTGAAGACACGTGGGGCGGGGACATCACCACCGCAACCATCGCCCATTTGGCGCGTTCTACCTCGTCAGAGTTCACATTTTCGGCGACGGATTTTAACTCCTACGGCACAGTCACCATCGCCGAAGGTGCGCCTAAGCGCGTCAACGGGCGAATGACGGCATCTGATCGCCCCGGCCTTGGCATCACCCCCGTTTTTGATGCGCTGGGTGACCCGGTGGCCAGCTATTCGTAAAGAGACATTAATCCAGCAAAGCTAGCAGATCGCGGTATAGCTCGCTTGGAATCTCAACATAGCCGCGCGCGAGATTGCGTGCGCGGGCCTCAAACCGTCGTTGTGATGGCAATCTTGCGCCCTGATCAAGAATGTCGGCAAACAGTCTTTCCGCGCGGGTGTCATTTTGCTCTGCGCGCCCACCGCTGAACTGACTTGGGTCAAACGCCAGAATGATCTGGCCGTGATAAGGCGCGCCACTTCTGCCTTCGGCGAATTCCATGCTTTCCAAGCTGGTCATGTCGTCGATCAATGGCCCTGCAAGAAGTTCAATCATGATCGACAACGCTGACCCCTTGTAGCCGCCAAAGGTGAGCATTGCCCCATCAAGTGCCGCCTTTGGATCGTTGGTCGGGTTGCCGTCCGAATCCACTGCGACCCCGTTGGGTAAGGGCTTGGACGCGCGTTTATAAAGCTCGATTTCACCCTGTGCGAAGGCGCTGGTGGCAAAGTCGAAGGTGAACGGGTTCCCGCTTTGCCGTGGCCAAGAAAAGGCAAGAGGATTTGTGCCCAGCGTGCCGCGCTTACCGCCTGCGGGGGCAACCCAAGAGTGGCTGGGCACCATCGCCATCCCGACAAGGCCAGCCGCTGATAATCGTTCAACTTCAGGCCACAAAGCCGAAAACTGGAAGCAACGGTTGACGGCCATCGCTGCGATCCCATGCCTGCGCGCCTTTTCGATCAGCACCGGCAAGGCAGCATCCACCGCCAGCAGAGACATACCGCCCCGCGCGTCGACCCGTACTATCGCATTGTCCGACGGCTCAACTATCGGGCGTACCTGTCCATCAATCTTGCCAGCTTTCATTGTCTGCACGCACATAAGCAGGCGGAACAATCCATGTGACTGGCAGTCGTCCAGCTGGCAGGTGTACAGCATCTCGGCGATTGCATCGGCATGGGCCGGGCCATAGCCTGCGCCGGTCAGGACCTGCGTGCTCAGGCTTCTGATTTCATCAAGATTGATCTGAACAAAAGTGCTCATAGTCTTTTCCAGTCATGTAAAGCTTTAGCTTTGGATATCGGATAATGTATCTATAAAGGTCCGTACACCTATTTTCGAAGCCAGAGTTCGATTCAACTTGGTGTTTCAAGGGGCAGCGACTATTTGTATCCAAAATTCAATGATTTGAGGTCTGATTGGTATGGCAGGAAAACGCGCGGTTATTAAACAGAGCCTTCCGGAAGTGATCGCAAATGATCTACGGGAGCGCATACTGAGTGGGGAAATGGCCGAAGGCGAAATCATCCGGCAGGAAGCTCTCGCAGAGGAATATGATGTCTCTCGTATGCCTGTCCGCGAGGCGCTTAAACGGCTCAATGCTGAGGGACTTGTCCAATGGACAAACAACCGCGGTGGGTCGGTGACTAAACATTCGCTTGGCCAGATTGGCGAGATTTTTGACCTGCGTACGCTGATTGAGGTAGATCTGTTCCGCCGCGCTATTCCCAAAATGACGAAGGCAGATTTCGAGTGCAGCCAGAAGCTCCTCGAAGAGATGGAAACCTCATATGCCGAGGATGACGTCGGTAAATGGGGGTCGCTGAACTATGCATATCATTCAGCCCTGTATCGAGCGGCTGGACGTGAACTGACCACCGAGCTTCTGGATCGGATCAACTTGCAATCAGACCGTTATGTGCGCTTGCACCTGAGCGTTATGAAGCAACGAGAGCCGGCAAAGGAAGAGCACCGCGAGTTACTCCGGCTTGCCAAACAGGGCTTGGTTGATGAAGCCTGCGAGATTCTAGCCCAGCATATTGGACGAACGAAAGACCAGCTTCTTGAAATGGTCATGGCAAAACGGGCGCTCGAAGTCACCTAGAGGCACTCCAATTGGATACAGCCTTGCGTTTCGCTTCTTAAATTGGATACAATATCCATAAATACGATTCCCAAAATATAATGAGACTGACATGACTTATGTTCCTCACGGAAAACACCTGATCGCGGGCGAATGGGTTGCCGGTGATTCCACATTTCCTTCTGAGCCCGCTCAGGGGCCGACGCATGATTTTGCGGTTGGTCACGTATCAGACGTAGATGCCGCCGCCCAAGCGGCTGAAGAGGCATTCTGGAGCTACGGCTATTCAACGCGAGAAGAGCGCGCCACCTTCCTCAACACCATTGCCGATGAGATCGAAGCACGCGCTGATGCGATAACTGAAATTGGCAGTCAGGAATCCGGTCTGCCCAAAGCGCGGCTGCAGGGTGAACGTGGGCGTACCGTTAGCCAGCTACGCCTGTTCGGCGAGCATATCCTGAAGGGCGACTATCTGGATCGACGCCATGATGGGGCACTGCCAGATCGACAGCCTCTGGCGCGACCTGATCTGAAAATGGTCCAGCGCCCAATCGGCCCGGTCGCCGTGTTTGGGGCTTCAAACTTCCCACTCGCATTCTCGACCGCTGGTGGTGACACAGCGGCGGCGTTGGCAGCAGGCTGCCCCGTCATTGTCAAAGGCCACAGCGCCCACCCGGGCACTGGCGAAATCGTGGCCGAAGCCGTTAACGCAGCTGTCAGGAAATGCGGTTTGCATCCGGGTGTCTTTAGCCTGGTTCAAGGTGGAGACCGGAAAGTGGGCGCGGCTCTGGTGCAGCACCCCTTGGTCAAGGCGGTTGGCTTTACCGGATCGCTGGGCGGTGGTCGCGCACTATTCGACCTTTGCGCTGCGCGCCCCGAACCGATCCCGTTCTTCGGCGAGCTTGGGTCAGTCAATCCGATGTTCCTGTTTGCTAACGCCATGGCCAACCGCGGAGAAGAGATTGCCGAAGGCTGGGCCGCGTCTTTGACGATGGGCGCAGGTCAGTTCTGTACCAATCCGGGCGTCGCTGTCATGCTATCCGGTGATCAGGCCAACCGCTTTGCCAGTACCATGCAACAGGCGCTGGCTGATGTACCTCCCCAAACCATGTTGACCGATGGCATTGCTGTCGCTTACCGCAACGGCCAAAAACGGATAGCGGACACAGGTGGCGTGCAAGAGGTGCTGACTTCCATGTGCGATCAGCGCAATGCCACGCCGTACCTGTACCAGACCACAGCTAAGAACTGGATTGAAAACCAAACACTTGCCGAGGAAGTATTCGGCCCGCTTGGTGTGATTGTTTGTGCCGAAAACGCGGATGAAATGCGCCAAGTTGCACTTAGCTTGCAAGGACAGCTGACCTGCACCTTGCACATGGACGAGGAAGACACGGAAGCCGCAAGGTCGCTTATGCCAATCCTCGAACGCAAGGCTGGACGTGTACTTGCAAACGGCTTCCCCACCGGCGTCGAAGTCAGTGACACCATGGTCCACGGCGGCCCCTACCCGGCCTCGACCAATTTTGGCGCAACATCGGTCGGCACGTTGTCGATCCGACGTTTCCTGCGTCCGGTTTGCTATCAGAACCTTCCGGACACCTTGGTGCCCGAGTACTTTTCTTGACACTACAAAAAATCTACCGGCTCGATTTTTCGGGCCGGTTTCCGGCTTGGGTGCCGATATTCCACAACCCGCCCAACATTGTTTGGCGGTAAGATCTCATTGGCATCCTGCTCGATACTCACAGATCAGCCAATATGTCTTTAGTGTCTTCGCCACTACGGCAAGACTACTGAAAACCGGCCTAAAGAATTGTGGTGCGGGTTCGATCGGTCGAAGCAGCCATCGAAAACCAAGATTAGAACTTCTGCAGCGATTTCGCTCGATGTCCCTATTGTGTGAATTGTAGAATCAAAACTCTGCGTTGCTAACGAATGGCTTCTTTGCGCCGCACCTGAACATCTCGCCCTACAGTGGTACCAGAGTGACATTGTGCTCGAACGGCATTGGCTCAGCTATGGTCCCATCGCGGCATATCTTCCTGAGGCTGGGTGGACGAAAAGGCTGGCAAAAGAAATTGGTGCGCAAGCTTCGGCGTTACTGACGCATGATCTTGAAACGGCCCTCAATACGCCGGTCTGCGCGGTTTGGCGCACCATCGACAGGAGCGATGAAACAGTCGGCAAGCTTGGGTTGGCCGTGGACCATCGAGCGCACGAACGGCTGAACAATTGCATCGAAGGATCACACTGGCCAACATGGGAACGAGAGAGGAAACTCGGCAAATTCAAATCTCACCGGCAGGCTCAGAGATTTCTGTTGCGCGTGATCACACCAACCTCATCTTCCGCCTTCGCTGCTATCAACTCACCCCAATCTCATACCGCCATGCCGCGCGGACACCTTCAGCTTTGGGCCAATTAAGCCGTTGAAAAAGCTGTATGATCCAGCCTTTCAAAGCGTCACAAGTTAACGCAATTAGCCTGGAAATACCTCTCAATCTAATCGGCTGAGCAAGATGTTAATGTGCGATAGTCGAACGCGATTACGAAATATTTGACAGAAATTTCTTATTCTCGATATTCACTCAAGGGAATTTCTGGAGGAGACACCCATGACTTTTCGCACCATTGCAGCCAGCGCCATCGCACTTGTACTAGCGGTTCCGGCCATGGCCGAAACTACACTTCGCATTCAAACAGCACAGAACGCGGGCGATTTCGTCATGTCCCGCCTGCAAAACATCTGGGTACCGAAGCTCGAGTCCATGAGCGGCGGTGAATTGATGGTTGAACTATTGCCCACCGGTGCGGTCGTGCCGCATCGCGAAACGCCAAAGGCGGTTTCTGCGGGTATTCTCGACGGACAAATGACTACCGCAAACTACTTCGCCGGTCAGGACGCGGCCTTTGCGCTGTTCGGCGATCTGATTGCCGCCTACGATTCTCCTGATCAGGGTCAGACTTTCTGTCGCAATGATAAAGGCCGCGACATGCTTCAGGCGCTTTATGACAACCACTTCGGTGAAAAGCTTCAGGTCATTGGCTGTGGCCCCTACGCCCGTGAGGCACTGGTCGCCGCGAAGCCCATCCGTACCTTGGCCGATATGGAAGGCATCAAAATCCGATCGCCCGAAGGGCTCGCCGCTGAGGTCTTCCGCGAAGTCGGTGCCACACCGGTCAGCCTGCCATTCAGCGAAGTTTATACCTCACTGGAAACCGGGTTGGTCGATGCCGCGGACGCCAGCGCGCTGGTCAATAACGAGGCGTTGGGCCTGCACAAGATCGCAAAGGCACCCATCTACCCAGGCATCCATTCGCAAGCGGTTCACAGCTTTTCCATCAACAAGGCGAAGTGGGAGGGGCTAAGCGAACAACACCGCACGATCCTCGACGTCTGGTACCACGCAGCCTATGACGATATCCGCCGGGCCGCTGACCTAGAAGATCGTCGTACTGCTGCCGAACTTGTAACACGCGACGGGTTCGAGATCATCGACTGGTCCAACGAGGATCGCCAAGCGTTCCGCGACGCGGCACGACTGGCATGGGAAAAGGCTGCCCTGCAATCCGATGATGCCGCAATGGTCTATGAGGCGCAGAAAGACTATCTCCGCCTGATTGGCCTCCTGAACGACTGATCCACACAACCGGGCCGGAGTAGATTCTCCGGCCTCCTTTTTGCTCGGAGGTGATTGGATGCAAGCGGCCAGTCTTATGATTTCACGGCTCAGCATTGCCATCGGCTATGCCTGTGCTCCGCTTTACCTGATTTCGCTGGCGGTCGCGGTACGTGAAGTCATCATGCGCTATTTTTTTCATGCCCCGTCAGATTGGGCGTTCGAGGTCACAATGACACTCTGCGCTGTGGCATGGGCGCTTTCTGTCGGCTACGTCGGGCAACAAAACCGCCATATTGCCATTACCTTTCTGCACGACATAGTACGCCCTTCGCGCAAACGCATTCTGGATGTGGTGACACTGGTGCTGACGGCGGCGGCTTTTGGCGCGCTGGCCGTCGCCGCATTTGAACCAGCCTACGAAGCCTTTACCCAAATCGAACGTACGGGTAGCGCCTTTAACCCGCCCATGCCTGCGCTTCTCAAGCCAATTCTGTTCATCTCTGCCATTCTAGGCATCGTGCAATCCCTAGCAAACCTCGTGCTGTTGCTATCCGGACATGAATTTCCTGAGCCTGAGGAGGCCACGCTATGAGCATTGCATTCGTCACAGTCCTGATCGTCTTGGCATTGCTGGCGTTGATGGTGCTGGGTACGCCTTTGGGTGTTGCCACCCTTTTGGTCTCTGTTGTCACCTCGCTGATATACTTCGGCCCTCCGGGATTGTTTCTTGTTTCAAGCAATGTCTATCATGTGCTGGAAAACTATTCATTGGTGGCGGTGCCGCTCTTTGTTTTCATGGCAGGTATTCTGGAACGCTCGGGCATTGCCGAAAGCTTGTTTGACGCAATGGCCGAACTGGGCGGCAATTTCCCAGGTTCGCTGGGCATTCAGACTTGTGTCGTAGCTGTATTCCTCGCGGCAATGAGCGGGATCATGGGCGGCGAAATTGTCATGCTTGGCATGATCGCGCTGCCCCAGATGTTCCGGCTTGGCTATGATCGGCGCCTCTCGATCGGAATTATCTGTGCCGCTGGCGCGCTGGCAACACTGATCCCCCCCAGCATCGTGATGATTATCTATGGTGTCACTGCGAACGTCTCGATATCCGACCTGTTTCTAGGCGGCACCGGGCCGGGCCTCATGCTGGCAGGCATCTATATGATCTACATCTATACCCGCGCACGCCTGGACCCCACTCTCGCCCCTGTTGCCGTGCACAATACCGATGTGCCACACCGCAAGTTCACAGCAATGAAAAACCTCATCGCGCCGTTGTTCGTTATCACCAGCGTCATGGGTACAATCTATTCCGGCATCGCCTCTGTCACCGAGGCCGCCGCTATTGGTGCCTGCGCAGCGATCCTTGTGGCGCTGCTGCGAAAACGGCTGAGCTATGGGATGATCCGCGACACATTTCGCCAGACCGTCCTGACCGTTGGCTCGGTGGTTTGGTTGGTATTGGGTGCGGTCAGCCTCGTTGGGATCTATAACATCATCGGAGGCAGTCGCTTTCTGCAAGGTGTACTGGAAGGCCTCGATTGGCATCCCATTCTGGTGATCCTGTTGATGATGGCTATCGTGTTTGTGCTGGGCACATTCATGGAGTGGATCGCCATCGTCTTTATTACAGTACCAATCTTCGCCCCAGTCGTGGTCGCGTTTGGATACGATCCGATCTGGTTCGGTGTGCTTTTTGCGATGAATATCCAGATTTACTACCTCTCGCCGCCATTTGGCCCGGCTTGCTTCTTTCTCAAGAGCGTCGCACCGCCTGACGTAACCCTACAAGAGATCTTTGCATCGGTTTGGCCTTTTGTTTTAATGCAGATTGTTGGGTTACTTCTGGTACTGTTCTTCCCGCAGATCGCACTGTTTATTCCGGAGATGCTATCGAGATGAACCACGAAAACTCCCACCGTGAGGAAAACGAGCTGAGCCACCGCGCCAGCATCGCGTCAGATATTGCCGGTTATTTGTTGGCGGCTACCATCATAGGCGTAATGTTCGCTCTGTCCGGATCATTTTCTTGAACAATAGGATGTCCCATGAAAAAGAGTGCTGAAGCTCTTAGATCTCATCGTTGGTTTGGTGATCCGGGCCTGCGCACTTTCGGCCACCGGTCACGGATGCGGCAGATGGGTTATGACCCCGAGGATTGGGAAGGCCGTCCGATCATCGCGATCATCAACACCTGGTCGGATATAAACCCCTGTCATGCGCATTTCCGCCAACGGGCGGAATCGGTGAAAACCGGCATCCTCCAAGCTGGTGGCTTTCCGCTGGAACTACCGGCCATTTCTCTGGCTGAGCAGTTCGTCAAGCCCTCGGCGATGCTCTATAGAAACATGCTGGCAATGGAGACCGAAGAGCTTATCCGCTCGCATCCCATTGACGGTGTGGTGCTGATGGGTGGCTGCGACAAAACTACGCCCGGACTTCTAATGGGTGCGATCAGCATGGATGTGCCGACCATATACCTGCCTGCCGGGCCAATGCTGCGTGGCAACTGGCAAGGTAAGACGCTGGGTTCTGGATCTGACAGTTGGAAATATTGGGACGACCTGCGCGCTGGTCAAATCACCCAAGAAGATTGGGAAGGCGTTGAACGCGGTATCGCGCGCAGCTATGGCCATTGCATGACCATGGGTACCGCTTCGACCATGACAGCGATTGCCGATGCGCTTGGGATGACCTTACCGGGGGCCTCTTCCATTCCCGCCGCCGACAGCAACCATATCGCCATGAGCAAGATGGTCGGACGGCGTGTCGTCGACATGGTCTGGGAGGATCTGAAACCTTCCGACATCCTGTGCGCCGGTTCGGTCGAAAACGCTATCGTCGTTGCAATGGCGATGGGTTGTTCCACCAATGCGATCATCCACTTGATTGCCATCGGACGGCGTGCCGGCGTCGACGTGAAACTCGACGATTTCGATAGATTCAGTCGCGTCGTGCCGGTGATCGCCAATGTGCGTCCCAGTGGTAAAGAATATCTGATGGAGGATTTCTTTTACGCTGGCGGCCTTCCGGCGTTAATGACGCGCCTCACCGACCACCTCGATCTGTCGATGATCTCGGTGACTGGCAAACCTTTAGGCGAGGATATCGCCAATGCGCAAGTCTTCAACGACGATGTGATCCGCCCAATTGACAACCCAATCTATGCCGAAGGCGCGCTCGCGGTGCTCAAAGGCAATCTCGCGCCAGAGGGCTGTGTCATCAAGCCTTCGGCCTGTAGCGAAAAATATCAGAACCACACTGGCCCGGCGTTGGTTTTCGACGATTATACTACCCTCAAGGAGCAGATTGACTCCGACGACTTGGATGTAACTGAAGACAGCGTACTTGTGTTACGCAATGCGGGCCCCGTCGGTGGGCCGGGCATGCCCGAATGGGGCATGCTGCCGATCCCTGGCAAACTGGTCAAGGCCGGCGTGCGCGATATGCTGCGCCTTTCGGATGCACGGATGAGCGGAACCAGCTATGGTGCATGCGTCTTGCATATCTCGCCCGAGGCTCAAGTCGGCGGGCCGCTGGCCTTGCTGAAAACTGGCGATATGGTCACGGTTGATATTCCGGGGCGGCGCATTCATATGGAGGTCTCCGACGAAGAAATAGCCCTGCGTCGCGCCGCATGGACCCCGCCCGAAGATCCCTATCAGCGTGGTTTTGGCAAAATGTACACGGCCCACGTCAGTCAGGCGCACGACGGCTGTGATTTTGACTTTCTGGAAACTGCTGCCGGGGCACCGGTACCGGAACCCAAGATCTTCTGATCCGCAATGACAAACACTAAGCGCCCCTCCCACTTGCCCGAAGATATCTTGCTGGACAACCCCAAGGACTATTCTCTGACCCTAGCCAAGGGCATGGCGATCCTTGAAATGTTCGGGCCCGAGGTACAGAGCATCACCTTTCAAAGCGCTGCGACCCACCTTGGCACCAGTCGCGCCAGCGCGCGACGCTTGATCCTAACACTTATGGCAATGGGCTATCTCGACCGGACCAGCAGCGGAGCATATATTTTGACCTCGAAAAGCTTGGGAATATCGCGGGCATTTCTGGCAGGCAGCTCGATCTTGTCAGTGTTGGCGGAAAGGGTCCGTAAGTTCGCGTCAGAGTTCAATTGCCCATGCTCAATTGTCTCGCTAAGTGGGCCCGAAGTGATGTTCCTCTGCCGCGACCCTTCGCGTCGGGTCTATGCCTCGCAGTTGGCACTTGGGGACAGACTTCCTGCCCACGCTTCCGCTGGCGGCAAGCTGCTATTGGCAGTGAAAACTGACGCTGAATTGCAGGATTGGTTTATCCGCTACGCACCCCAAAAGATTACCTCGAAAACCATCGTGGATCCAACGGTGATGCTGACCGAGGCTTCGCGGATTCGTGCACAGGATTACGCCAGAAGTGATGGAGAGCTAGAAGATGGCCTTGTCTCTATCGGGCTGCCCATTCGCGATCACCTTGGCACAATCCGGTTGTCGCTGGTCGTGTCACAATTTGCCAATCGTATGACCAGCGCCACGTTTTCTAGGAAATTTCTAACCCCTACGCGCGCCGCCGCCGAAGAGATTTCGGCCATCTATGCGGATTATCTGCGCCATAACGCCTGACCCTGAAACCCCGATCCGGAAAAACCCCAAAATGACTTTTCATCATCGCCTAAAGCAAGGCAAGCCGCAGCTTGCCACCTTTGTCAAAACGCCACATCCGATGGTGATAGAGGTGCTGGGCGGCACCGACCTAGATGCGTTGATCTTAGATTGCGAACATTCGCCTTTCGGCATGGCCGATATTGACCGCGCAATACTCGCCGCCCGCGCGGTAGGCAAACCGATCCTCGCCCGCCTGCCGAATGATCAGTTTTCCAGTTTTCTCAAAGTTGTGGATATGGGTGCCGAAGGCATCGTGGTTCCACATGTATCCACTGCGCAGAAGGCCCGGGATATCGTTCAAGCCCTCCATTACGGCAACGGCGGACGCGGCTTTGCGACGACGACCCGGGCGGGCGATTATGGCCGCGTCGGTATGAAAGACCATCTCTTGGCCAACGCTGACCCCACAATCCTTGTCCAGATCGAAGACCCAGCCGCTGTCGACAATATAGATGACATCGTCGCCGTGCCTGGGATCAGCGGCGTTTTCCTCGGGCCGGCTGATCTGGCCGTCTCTTATGGGGTCAACGATCCAACTGGGCCACGGGTCGTCGACGCCATGACCAAGGTGATCACCGCCGCCCGGAAAGCTGCCCTTCCTGTCGCCTGCTTCGCAAGCAGTCCAGACATGGCAAAATCACTTTATGCGCGTGGGGTGACCTTGGTCGTGTTAGCCAGCGAACACACCGCGATCCAAAACTTTTTCTCAGCCGAGGCCGTAGCCCACTTACGCTGCTAAGGGGTGTGGGCAAAACTTGGAGATCACGCTGCAAGGTGCGAGCCAGTTCGCCTACCGTCGAAAACGGCTGATCTGGTGATGGCGAAGCGATGCGCACCTTTTGGGGTGCATCTCATGCGACGTCTTCCCCCATACGGGTATTGCCAATGTCGTCGACCTACCCCTCAGGTAAACGCTTATTGAGCTCGAACAAGGGACAGGCGGCGTCAAAAGATATGTTCGTCGCCAACCCCGCGACAAAGAACGTGATTGCAACTGATCTTGATCCGTAATCCGAAGTAGAGACGTCTAGCGGGGTGCAATCTGCAACACTTGCCGCGACAAGCCAGACAGAACTTCTGGCCCATCAGGTCCAAGATGTACGATGTCCTCAAGCCTGATCCCGAAGGCGTCGGTCAGATAAATTCCCGGTTCAATCGAAAAGACGTTTCCAGTTGCCAGGGCCTGATCATTGCTCGCCATCATATAAGGCGGTTCGTGCACATCAACGCCTAGCCCGTGCCCAGTCCGGTGTGGAAATGCGGTGCCATAGCCCGCTGTCTTAATCACGCTACGTGCGGCCCCATCGATCGCACTACACGCAGCACCGGGTTCGGCCGCCGACATGGCTGCTTGCACCGCGTCCTCAACAACACCCGCGATCTGTGTGAACTTAGGGTCAGGCGCATTCCCATACCACGCGCAGCGGGTCATATCGGACGGGTAGCCGTTCAACCGGCATCCGGCGTCGATCAGCACGGCCATCTCGGATTGCAAAACATCTTGGCCTGTATGGTGATGCGGAAAGGCGCTGTTTGATCCAAAACCCACGATGCAAAACGCAGGCTCTGCCCCATGGGCGCGGTAGTGGTCGACAATAATGTTTTTGACGTCACTTTCGGACATGCCCGTGCGCAGCGATGCAAACGCCAATTCAAATGCGGCGTCATTCAGGCGGGCACAGTCGCTCAGCAGCTTGAGTTCATCGGCGTCCTTTTCAGCCCGCAGCTGGCCCACTGTATCTTGGGTAAACCGGCGGGTTGGGGCTTCAAGCTGGTCAATCAGAAGAAACGCAAAATCCGCCCGCATCTGTTCGTCAAGAACGACGCTGATACCGGGGCGTTTGATGTCAAGTTTCGTCAGCAACGCAGTCAGTGCATCAAGCGGCCCCTCGGTATCGCTCCACTCATAAAACGGGACACTGTTGCATTGGGCGCGGGCGGCGTCAGCGTTCAACTTGGGCATCAGGACACTCACCTGGTCGGCAGTCACCAAAGCCATCACCGGGCGTTCGTCGCCATGCGGGTTCAGCCCCAATAACCACTGCATATGACTGCTTGGACCAACGGCGACCAAATCGGTGCCTGTGTCAGCCATACGCTGGCGCAACCGCGCCAATCTGTTGTCTGTGATGTCAGTCATACGACCCTCCAGATTCAATAAATACCCTAGCCATCTTGGCCGGGCAGCCAATTTTTCGCGGGGCCTTGCAGCGCCACCAACGTGCCCGTCCACATCATGCGGGCTGGCGTGTCGCCTAGCGTTTTCCACGCGTGTGGGGTCATGCCGTTGTAATGCAAACTATCGCCTTCACGCAGGATAAAGGCTTCTCCATCCAGTGTTTTCTCGATTGAACCGCTGAGGATATAAATGAACTCCTCACCCTCGTGCTGATAAGTCTCAGACACAAAATCGGGTGGGCAGTTCATGATATAGGCAGACAGTTCACGGCCGGGAAACTCTGAACTGAGCGCCTCATAGGTCACGCCGGATTCCGAAATTGAAAACTTCGGCCTTTTATGCGCATAGGACACCGCATCACCTGGTTTCGGGCGGGCCACAAAATAATCAAGCCCCAAATCCAACGCATGTGAAACCTGCGCGAGCGCACCCAGTGACGGCGTTGCATTGCCCCGTTCAACTTGTGACAGATACCCCACGGACATGCCTGCCTTATCGCATAACTCCTTAAGCGTCAGCTTGCGCTGCTGCCGGCATTTGCGGATCAACTGGCCCAGCTTGGCCGGTTCGATGGTCGCCCCTCCGTTCATGGCCTAACCTGACAATTGTGCCAGCCGCGGCATCAGCTCTAGCAACTTTTTTGTGTAGTCTTGCTGTGGGTTGGCAAAAAGCGTTTCGGTGTCTTGCACCTCAACCAATTGGCCCTTTTTCATCACCCCAACGCGGTCACACATTTGACGCACAACCGGCAGATCGTGGCTGATAAACAGCATGGTCAAGCCCAGATGTTCTTGCAAATCCTTAAGAATGTTTAAGATTTGCGCTTGAATAGAAACATCCAATGCGCTGGTCGGTTCGTCACATATCAAGAACCGCGGTTGCGTGGCCAAGGCCCGTGCGATGGATATCCGTTGGCGTTGCCCGCCCGAAAACTCATGCGGATATTTCGCCGCCGCCGCGCGTGTCAGACCTACGCGATCGAGCAATTCTTGCACCCTTCCGCTGATCTGATCAGGGGGCAGGATTTTGTGATGCAACAGCGGTTCGGCGACAATGCTTTCGACTTTCATCCGAGGGTTGAGGCTGGAAAATGGGTCTTGAAAGATCATCTGAATTTGAGCCCGATACCCCGCAATCTCTGCGGGTGTCATCGCAGTCACCTCGTCGCCATCAAACCGGATACGGCCACCGTCTACATCAAGCAGCGTACCGATCATCCGCGCCACGGTGGATTTGCCAGAGCCACTTTCGCCGACAAGACCAAACACCTCACCGTCTTTGATATCGAACGATACCTCGTCGACAGCCGTGAAATAGGTCCGCCAGGACGGTAGAATCGCCGATTTTTCGAGGAATTTCTTCGTGATCCCCTCAACCTCAAGCAGTTTGCCGGACTTCGACGGTTCCGATTTGGTCCAATTCCGCGCGAGGTCCTCGATCTTGAACGCCGTCTCACGGCCACCATAGCTAACCTGCGGGAAGCGATGCAGTTTGACTTGCGGACGCGGCACGGCAGAAATCAGCGATTTGGTATATTCGTGCTTTGGGGCGCTGAGCACCTGATCGGTGGTCCCATTTTCCACGACTTGCCCATTGTACATCACTGTCACTTGTTCGGTTGTGTCCGCGATCACGCCCATATCATGTGTCACAAGGATCACACCAACTTGGGTCTCGCGGGCGAGCTCTTTGATCAGATCAAGTACTTGAGCTTGGATCGACACATCCAGCGCGGTTGTTGGTTCATCAGCGACGATGACCGACGGTTCTGAACAGAGCGCCAGCGCGATCACCACACGTTGACGCATCCCGCCCGAAAATTGGTGTGGATATTGGTCAAAGCGGGTCTTGGGATCTGGGATCGATACGCGGTCAAGCAGGGCCAGAGCACGCTCTCGGGCCTCGTTGGCAGAGACCTTCAAGTGCAACTGGATCGTCTCGACAAGTTGTTCGCCAATGGTGAACAGCGGGTTGAGCGAGGTCAACGGATCCTGAAAGATCATCCCGATCTCACGGCCCCTTAGGGCGCGTTGCTCTTCGACGCTCAGGTTGTCGATACGACGCCCTTTAAGCCAAATCTCACCAGAGGCAATACGCGCAGGGTCATCCAGCAGGCCAATCACTGCATTACCCGTCATCGACTTGCCGGCCCCGCTTTCACCCACCACACCGCGGATTTCACCAGGGCGAATGTCGTAGGTGACGTTCTGCACAGGCTTGAACAGGCCATGCCGGGTCGGAATTTCGACGGTCAGGTCGCGGATAGAAAGGACGGGTTCGGTCATTTTAACCTCGGGTTCAATGCATCACGCAGCCAGTCGCCCAGCATGTTCACGCTTAGTGCCAGAGCAAGCAATGTGCAGGCCGGGAAGAACAGGATCCACCATTCGCCAGAGAACAAGAAGCCTTGTCCGACCCTGATCAATGTGCCCAATGATGGCTGTGTGGCGGGGGCACCGACGCCAAGAAAGCTCAGCGTGGCCTCAGCGATAATTGCAAGCGCCAGTGAAATCGTGGCGATCACCAACACAGGCGACAGGATGTTTGGCAGGATGTGCCGCAACATAATCGCATAAGGCTTTCGACCGATCAGCCGCGCCGCCGATACGTAATCTTTGCCCTTTTCCACCAGCGTGGCCCCACGCACCACGCGGGCAAATTGCACCCAATCGGATAGGCCAATAGCAAGGATCAAAACCCAGATTGCCATCTGGTCGCGGTGCTCGACCGGCGTGATCCCTTTGGCGACCCCAAAGATCAGCATCGCCACCAAGATCGATGGGAACGTCAACTGCACGTCAGCGGCACGCATGATAAAACTATCAGCCCAGCCGCCGAAATAGCCCGCAATCAGGCCTAAAATGATGCCTAGTACAACGGCAAACAACACAGCCGCAAATCCCACGAACAGCGAAATCCGCATCCCGTACAGGATGGTGGAAAACACATCGCGGCCTTGGTCGTCAGTGCCCAACAAAAACGTTTCACCGGTGAACGCATTCGGGGCCATCGGCCCGGTGAAGCCGTTCATCAGGTTCAATGAGGCCGGATCAAACGGGTTTGTCGGCGCGATCAACGGCGCAAAGATCGCGGATAGGATCAACACAGCGGCAACGACCGCAGACACCATCGCAACCGGGGACCGTTTGAAAGCGTAGAACAAGTCACTGTCAAGCGCACGGCGCATACGTGTCGGGGCGACCTCGGATGTGGAAATAGGGTGATCAGTCATTTCGCGGCCACCCTGAGACGAGGATCAATGAAGGCATATAAGATATCCACCAGCAGGTTGATGACGACAAACATCACGGAAATCATCATCAGATACGCGGCCATCACCGGAATATCGACAAACTGAATTGCGTTGATGAACAACAGGCCCAAACCGGGCCACTGAAACACGGTTTCGGTAATGATTGCAAAGGCGATAATCGCGCCAAGCTGAAGCCCGATCACCGTAATCACGGGCACCATCGTGTTTTTTAGCGCATGGCGAAAGTTGATGACCCGTTCACTTAGGCCACGGGCGCGGGCAAACCTAATGTAGTCTTGGCGCAGCACTTCAAGCATCTCAGACCGGACAAGCCGCATGATCAGCGTCATCTGGTACAAGCCCAGCGTGATCGACGGCAGGATCAATGCCTTTAGTCCGGATTCAGTCAGGAAACCCGTGCTCCAGGCACCGATTTGCACAACCTCACCGCGGCCAAAACTGGGCAGCCAACCAAGTTCGACCGAAAACAGGTAGATCAGCAAAATCCCAATTAGAAACGTTGGCAACGACACCCCGATAAGCGAAGCGGACATGATAAAATTCGCGACAAACCCATCGCGGCGGATCGCAGTAAACACACCCAGCGCGATCCCTACGACAATGGCAAAAATTGCGGAGAGCGTGGCCAGCTCTAGCGTGGCAGGGGCGCGTTCCATGATAATTTCAGACACTTCGCGACCTTGCCTGTAGCTGACCCCGAAATTGCCCTGTACGGCCTCGCCCAAAAATTTCACATATTGCACGGGGATCGGTTGATCGAGTCCAAGCTGCGTGCGCAGGCGTTCAACATCTTCCATCGTGCGCTCTTGACCCAGCATGTTGTCAACGGGATCACCCACAAAGGTGAACATCGAAAACGCGATGGCCCCGGTGATGATCAACACCAAAAGGGACTGAAAAATGCGTTTGAGAATGAACGGCAACATCGCGAAAGCCTTGCTTTGCCAGCACAACCCAATGGGGCCGCTGGACAAGTTGGAAAAGGATTAGAAACCGGACCCAAGGCGGCGTGCCCCGCATATCCAGCAAAAAAGGCGCGCCCAGATCAGGCGGGCGCGCCGTCATGCGGTGTTTTACTGCATGGTGAAGTATTTGACACGTGGCTGATCCTCTGGATCGACCTCGATGCCAACATTTTCAGCCATACCCCAGTTCAGCACCTGGTGGTGGATTGGGATATAGAGTTGCTCGTCCTGGATCACACGCCAGATGCTGGCGATATCTGCATTGCGGGCCTCCAGATCTGTGTTGGATGCAAGCGACTTGATTTTGTCGTCCATCTCATCGTTGTCGTATCCAGTGCCGTTCCATGTACCGATGTCACTTTCACGACCATGTACGAGGAAGTTGAATATATACTCGGAGTCGTAGGTCGGAACCCCCCAACCCAGCATATAGAAGTCCGTCGCACCATCGGTGATTTTCGGGAAGTGCTGCGCCTTCGGGATCGCATCAAGGTTCACAGTTACGCCGATCTGACCCAACATCCCAACAGCCGCCTGACAGATGGCTTCATCGTTGATGTAGCGGTCATTCGGGCAATCGAGACGGATTGAGAACCCGTCTTCATAACCGGCTTCAGCCATCAGAGCCTTGGCACCCTCAACGTCCGTGACGCTTTCGCCATCCATCTCAGCGGTCCAGCCGTTGACGAACGGAGGGGCGATCATGCCTGCGGGTTGTGACTGACCACGCATAACGACCTGTTTGATCGCATCGCGGTTGATCGCCATGGACATCGCCTTACGAACGCGGACGTCAGCCAATGGGTTAGCGCCATCAACGTTATCAGCTTCGATATCATCCGCACCTTGGTTCATACCAAAAAAGATCACGCGGTTCTGTGGAGCTTGCTTCACAACAAGACCATCAGTATCACCCACTCGGGCCAAATCCTGAACCGGCATATCCTGCAAGAAGTTCACTTCGCCAGACAACAACGCTGCCACACGGGTCGCGGCGTTCTGGATCGGCGTGTAGACGATTTCGCTGACTTCCAGCGGGAATTCGTCGCGACCCCAATAGTCTTCGTTGCGGGCCATAACGGTTTTCACGTCTGGCTCGCGGCTCACAAGCGTATACGCACCGGTGCCGTTGACGTTTGTTGTGGCAAACGTGATCTCGCCGCCTTCAAAGTCCTGGACGTTGACGGTGTTGTTCGCCTCTGTCCAACCTTTGTCCATCATAAACAGGTTTGTCAGGTTGGATGGCAGGATCGGGTTCGGCCCGTCTGTCTCGATCTCAACCACATAGTCGCTGACAGCGCGAACATCGGTGATAGAGCCGATCAGCTCTTTCATGTCAGAGTTTGGCTGCTTGGCACGCTCAAAGCTGAAGACCACGTCTTCGGCAGTGAAATCAGCACCGTCGTGAAATTTCACACCTTCGCGCAGGTTGAACACCCACACATTCGGATTTTCAGTACTTGGGGCCCAGTCGGTGGCCAGCGTCGGAACAAAGTTCCCGGCTGTGTCACGGATGATCAGCGGCTCATACAGCTGATGACGCATGGTGTGGCTGGGGCCTTCGTTTTGGGAATGCGGATCAAGGGTCAGCGCATCACCAGCACGGGCCCAGCGAAGCGTTTCAGCATTGACCACAGCTGCCGACGACATCAGCGCCGCAACCGTTAAAAGGGCTGTTGTTTTTTTCATAGTAACCTCTCCGTTCGTGTTAGTTTTATGCAGGCAGTGTTGTTGTTTTTGGAACCGGCTGCAAATCCGGCAAATGACACGTCTTTTCGTTTCGCGCATCTTTAGGGATAAATCTTTGATTTATATTCTTATTTCAGGCCTTGTGCGTTTGGACCCAAACGGGCATGCGCAGACGGTAGAAAGAAAATTTAAAACATACAATAATTATTTTTATGGCGTGAGAAACGACCGCGCGACAGGTCAACGATTACCTAAGCACGCGGGCGTTGCTCGGCAGTCTGCCGACGGTCGATTAGTTACTCGGCGATTGTGGCTATGACGCCGAACTCTTCCGAGAAGCGCTTCGCAACTTGCTTCATCCACCAAAGTTCAAAATTATCCGCAAACAAACCTTCTCATGGTTAGATTCACAATCTTGCGAATATCTTTGCCGTCCTCAAAATGACCTTACCAACCGATCGCTCAAAGCAAAGAGGAAATCTGAGCGCGTGTCTCACAAATTCAATGACCATGACAGCTCATGAGAAAGTGGCATTCTGCCCTTCCGGCATCAAACCCCAAGTGCTGCTGCTATCGTTGCCTGTCCAAGGGAAATGCCTCCGTCATTGATTGGAAACTGGCGCGGTACGAGAACGTCGCGACCCTGCGCGGTCAATAACTTCTCTACCCCGCTCAGCAGAACAGCATTTTGAAAAACACCTCCCGACAATACAATTGTTGAGGTCGAATGGGTTTCAGACAATTTCGATCCTAGATCTGCAACGAGTGCAATCAGCGAGTTGTGGAACTTGGCGGCGATGGCGGCGGGCTCAATACCACCTTTAAGATCGGTGAGAATTCCGGTCCAAAGGCTATGCCAATGAATGACCGGAGACGGTTCAATCAGATAAAGTCCGGCTTCGTCCGGTCGCTCTTCGGCAAGGCGCTGGAGATACATGGCGGCCTGTCCCTCAAATTCAATCTGGTCAAAACAGAGACCCAGCATACCTGCCACAGCATCAAAAAGCCGTCCTGCAGAGGATGCCAACGGCGCGTTAAACCCACGGTCAATCATCTGCTCCACCGTAGCAAGCGGCTTGCTTTTCAGGTCAGACAGCATCGGCAAAGCGCCGAATTTCTGTTCGATTTTCACAAGCGGGTCCGGGCCGAAAACCGCCATCAGATGCGCGAAAGTGTTGCGCCAGGGCTGGATGTTGGCCTTCTCGCCGCCCGGCAACGCGATAGGGGCAAAATGCGCCAGACGGTGGAACCTTTGGAAGTCGGCCAGCAGGAATTCCCCGCCCCAAATGGTCCCATCGTTACCATACCCAAGCCCATCCAGAACGATCCCCAGCACTTGTGGCGTTTCCGGCCCGTACCCATGTTCGGCCAGCTCAGCCGCGATATGTGCGTGATGATGCTGGACCTCGATCAGCGGAGCCTTCCGTTCGGTTGCAAATTCCCTCCCGATCCGCGACGCGAAATAACCAGGATGAGCATCAACAGCGATGGCGGCGGGTGTGAAATCATGGGTCTTGGAAAACAGCGCCAGATTGGCGCTAAAATCCCGATGTGTCCGGTCGTTTTCCATATCGCCCATATGTTGCGAGACAATGGCCTGCCCGTCCTTCAGCAGGCAGAACGTATTCTTGAGATCAGCACCACAGGCCAGCACCGGAGCGGCTTTCGCAAACCCCGGATGCAGTTGTAACGGCGCCGGCGCAGCCCCCCGTGCGCGACGCAGGACAAGCGGTGCCTCCCCGACAATCTGAACGACGGAATCGTCCAGCCGGTTCACAATCTTCCGGTTATGCAGTAGCCATGCATCGGCGATGCCATCAAGACGCGCAAGCGCCTTGGCGTTGCCCGTAACCTGCGGTTCACTTGACAGGTTCCCTGATGTCATCACCAAAGGCCCGTTGACCCGGTTCAGCAATAGGTGGTGCAACGGTGTATTGGGCAACATGAACCCCAGCCGATTTTGCCCCGGCGCGATGCCTGTCGCCAATGGCGTCCCATCTTGCCTTGCGCGGGCCAAAACAATCGGGGCCTGTGCGCTGGTCAAGGCGGCTTTGGTCGCTTCCGTAAGCTCCGCAAATGCACCAATCTGCTCCAGATCCTTGCCCATCAGGGCAAATGGTTTAGCTGCGCGACGTTTGCGAGCCCGCAAGAGCGCCACGGCTTTTGGATTGGTTGCATCACAGGCCAGTTGAAACCCACCAAGCCCTTTGACTGCCAATATTTTTCCTTCGCTCAGCGCCAAGGCTGCTGCCTCAATCGGGTCGCCGGGCAAGGGTTTTCCCTCGCCATCGACCAGCAAAAGCGCCGGGCCGCAATCCGGACAAGCATTGGGTTGCGCGTGAAACCGGCGATCCGCGGGGTCGTCATATTCCTGCTGACAGGCAGCGCACATGGCAAACGCCGCCATTGCAGTATTTGGCCGATCATAGGGGATGGCCCGAATGATCGACAGGCGCGGCCCGCAATTGGTGCAATTGGTGAAAGCATAGCCAAAGCGCCGGTTTTTGGGGTCGTTGATGTCCGCAAGGCAATCGGCACAGGTTGCCGCATCCGGCACGATGCCGGTGCGCGCAGTGCCGGACTTGCTGGGTACGATGACAAAACCCTCGATTGCTGCCTGATTGCTGCCAACGGAGATTTCGATACCGTCGATGCGCGACAGCGGCGGGGCCTGCTGGCGCAAATCACGGGTAAAGCGGTCCAGTTGATCTTGAGTACAGGCGAGCCGGATCAATACGCCGTCCGCATCGTTCAGCACCTCGCCCGCAAGCCCGGCATCAGTGGCGATGCGCCAGACGGTTGGGCGAAAGCCCACGCCCTGCACCAAACCCCACACCCGAATTTGCCAGATTTGCATGCCGGACGGGTGCATCAATGCACCGTGCAGACCATGCAGGGATCAAAAGAGCGCACGATATGCTGCACGGCAATCGGTTCGGTTTCGCCGTCGCGCACCTTCGCCCCCTTCAGCGCCGTTTCCAAAGGGCCGGGTTGGCCATTGGCATCACGCGGCGAGAAATTCCAGGTCGTGGGGGCAATGATCTGATAGTTGGCAATCCGCCCGTCTTCGACTTTTAACCAATGGCCCAAAGCGCCGCGCGCCGCCTCGACCAGCCCGGCGCCTTCGGCCCGGTCCGGGATTTTGCCATGCTGAATGAACGTGTCATCCGAACGAATTTCGCGCAGCCAACGTTCCATCGCCGGGACCAGCAAGGCAACCTCCAGAAAGCGCGCGACAATCCGGGCCTCGACATTTCCGCCCCTACCCGCGAGATCAAGCGCCAGCGGATGCCCGGCCACGACCTGCCGCGCCAACGCGCCGACCTCAGCCGGTGCGCCCTCCAATCGCGGCGCCTTGCACCAGGTATAGCCCCTGGCCATTTCGGGATCGGGCGTGGTCACGCCGTCATAGGGGTGAAGCCCCCGCTCTGGCCCCAGCATCCATGCGTGGGAAATATCTTCGGCAATCAATCCGGTGTTGAGTTGTTGCAACCCAGACCCGTTGCGCAAGCCACGCGGAAACAAATGCCCGTCGCCTTCCTGATATGCTCCGAAACTCAGATAGCGGCCATCGGCGCGGCCAATCTGATCCAGCCCGAGTGCCCGCGACAGATGCATAAATCGGGCGAAATCACTGTGTTGGGCACCGAGACGGTCAACCATCGCCATCAAGTCCTTGGCCGAATGTAGCGCGCCAAACGCCTCCAATTCGACCCCAAACACGATGCGCTGCAAAAATCGGCGAAAACCGCCCAGAATACCGGCAAGGCGCTGGACCTCATGCGCGGCAACCCATTTGGTTACACCGCCCGGTTGCAGCGTCAGGGTATGGGGCCATTTCCCTGCCAGCAAGCCGACGATATGCATGAACTGGGCACGTTGCGGCAGCACATCCTGCACGGCAGTGCCTTTGACGGCGGTAAAGCGTTCCACGATATCGGCATACCAGGGGTCCGCCTGATACACTGATCGGGTAAAATCCGGCATGAAGAACATATAAAAATGTGTCAGGTGGTCGCTGATATTCTCAACGGCATGGACGAGATTGGTAACAAGCTGGCCATTTTTGGCCGGTGTCAGACCCTGAACCTCGGCGAGGGCCGTGGCGGCGGCGACCGATTGGCTGACCGAACAAATCCCGCAAATGCGTGGCGCGATCACCAGCGCGTCACGCGGGTCCTTGCCTTGCAGCATCTGCTCAAACCCGCGATAGAGTGGAGAGTTAACCTCGGCGCACTGGACCTTGCCGTCGGAAATATCCAGCCGAACCTCCAGATCACCTTCGACCCGGTTGAATGGCCCCACGACAAGCCGGCTCATGATGTACGGCCCTTTTTGCTTTTGCGGTCCGGGTAGGTGCGCAATCTATCAGAGGTGGCACTTTCTTTCAGCCGTGGTGGCGTGGCGGCTTTGGAGAGCGAAGCAAGGGCGACAAACCATGCCTTTGGCATATCGGTTGGCAGACCAATCGGAATGCCCGCGACCTTGGGTGTTTCTACGAATGGATGGCCGGGCTCCTCAAAACCCGGTTCGGTACAGGCGATGCAGGGATAGCCCCCTGATATGCAGGACCCGGATCCGTTCCAGGCGCGAATGTTGCAATCACCCGCTGCCTGCGTACCTTTGCAACCAAGGTTCTCCATCATGCAGCCCGCTTGGCACAGCTTTTCAGCGCTGGCTTTGTATTCATAGAATTCGTTGCGCGAACAGCCATGATGCACCAATCGTCCGGAAATGGCATGCGGTCGACCAACACCGTCCATATGATCGGCGGTCAGCGTGCCGGACGTCATGTGCGACAGGGTTTCGGTGACCCAATCAGGATGCACTGGACAGCCGGGAATATTGACAACCGGAAGGTCACTGTCTGATCGAAACGCAGCCCCCAGTAGGCCACCCGGCTGGTCGTCTTCGAAGGCCAGCCCACAGGCCTCACCGGGGTTCCCTCCGCTTGTGGTAATGCCTCCAAAGGCCGCACAACTGCCGACGCCAACAACATATCCCGCCTTCGCGGCAAGGGCGGCTATGACATCTTTCATTGGCTCATTTCGACCTGACATCATGTGAAACCGGCCGGTGCCCCCCGGCCCCATCATCACCGACCCTTCAAGACAAAGAATATCAAGCCGGGTCTCGCCGGAAAGCACGGCGTCGATAATAGCGCTGACTTCCTGACCAGTTTCCAGGCTCAGCGCCGGGTGCCACAGGATGTTGATGCCAGCGGCTTCAAACGCCGTGGCCAAATCCGGCCCTTCTGCACAAAGCAGCGACAAGGTACAGCCGCCACAGCCCCCCGATTGCAACCACAACAGATTATAGGCGTTTCTCATCATGTCGGCCCGCCCTGTTTGGCAATCGGCAGCGTCAGACGGAAACAGGCACCGTCGCCAGCCCCGCTGATCACGTTCAGCTTTGCACCGATTTCATCCGCCATCCGAAAACTGACATAGAGCCCGAGGCCGGTTCCCTGCCCTGCTGGCTTGGTTGTAAAAAAGGGCTCAAAAATCTGATCGACCGTGTCTGCGTCTATACCCGGGCCATTGTCGGTGATCCACAGATCAACATGGTCGTCACTGACTTCTGCTTTTATTGAAATTTGCGGGCGCGGCGTATCAGCCAGCGCGTCAACGGCATTTTGCATCAGGTTCACAAGTATCTGATGAATATTGCCTTTCTTGGACATCACAGCAAGGCCTACCGGGCATTCAACGCGCATATCAGGCTTGTCGTGCGCGCCGCGCAGTACCCAGTTTACAGCCGTCTCAACAACCGGGCGCAGGGCGACATCTTCTAATGGCTCTGTCTGGTTGCTGGAAAAACGGCGCAAATCCTGCACAATGTCGCTAACCCGTTCAGCCCCCTCCAATGTGCCTTCGACCAACGGAAGAATATCCTTGGCGATCCGGTCAATTTGCAGTTCCTGACGCAGAGCCATCAGGGTATCCGGTGCAATATCGGCATCCATCGCCCGCAGATAGCGGGTGATTTTCTCGCCGTAGGATTTCAGCGCAAACATATTGCCGAAAACAAAGCTGATCGGGTTGTTTAACTCATGCGCAACCCCAGCCACCAGCCGCCCTAGGGCCGCCATCTTTTCCGAACTGACAAGATGCTGCTGGGCTTTTTCAAAATTTTGCAGCGCCTCGTCCAATTCGCGATAGGCCTGCTGTAACTCTCCAACGGGTCGCCCAATCAACACCAGTCCCGCGGGGCGGTTTCGTTTGTCATTCCGGATCGAACAATTCAACGACAGTGGAATAGGCGTTTTTTGCTTGCGGAGCAAAACTTCACAATCATGAAACGGTTCTTTGGCCTGCAAATGGTTGAGAAATCGAGTATGCGTCTCGTCGTCGCGTCCCTTCAGTATTTCGGTCAGTTGTTGTCCGACAAAGGCTTCGGTGGTGTTCCCGATAAGTCGCAACAAGGCCTCGTTGACCTGTACAATCCGGCCTTGCGTGTCGCAGACAATCAACAAATCCGTCATCGCGCTGACCACGCTTCCGATGAATTCCTGCGCTATTTCCAGTTCGGCGTTCTTTTCTTCCAACGCGACCTGCGAGGCGATCAACTCTTTATAGACGCGGTCCATTTGCTGAATGACCTCAATCCATGCGTCCTCGCTAGAGCCAGAAAGAGCAATATCGTGATCACCGCTAGACAGCATCGTCAGCGTCTGTGTCATGTGCTCATTCTTGTCTCTTAAAGAGTCCATATCATTCCAGCGTCACTTGCCAATCTCATCAACCTTGTCCTGTTCTTCTTCTTTTTCAAGATGATAGCGGTCCAACTTACCACGCAAACCAACCCGTGAAAGACCCAATTCCCGCGACGCCTTGCTCTTGTTCCAGCGGTGGCGAATTAGGGATTCCCGCAATATCTTGATCTCCACCGCCTCAACACGCTCTTTGAGAGTGCGTGTCGTTGTTGTCACAAGAGACAGATCATCCTCTCTTTCTGGAGAGGCTTCCATCAAGACCTTGGGCGACAAAAGATCAGCGCCAAGGAAGTCGTGTTCTTTTCCCATGACCAACATACGCTCAATCTCGTTTTGAATCTCGCGCACGTTGCCCGGCCAAGCATAGCGTTTCATACAGGAAATGGCTTCGGCGCTAAAACCAGCGACCTCTTTGCCAATGTCAGTCATTGCCTGTTTCAACAAAAAATTTGCCAACAAAGGTATGTCTTCGCGACGGTCCCGCAGAGGGGGTATGCTCACCGTGACACCTGCCAGACGGAAATACAGATCTTTGCGAAACCGCCCCTCGCGTACTTCATTCTCAAGATTTTTGTAGGAGCTTACCAGCAGGCGAATGTCGGTTTTTTTGGTCTGGTTCGAGCCAATTGGCCGAAACTCTCCATCCTGAACAACCCGCAGCAATTTAACCTGAAACGCCGGAGACAAATCACAAACTTCATCAAGCAGGATCGTCCCGCCATAAGCGCGTTCAAACAGACCAGTTTGGTCCTGAACCGCGCCCGCGATCGCGCCCCTGCGGTGCCCGAACAATTCGCTCTCCAACACGGCTTGCGGCACAGCACTGCATTTTTGAACCGCAAAAGATTTGTTCCAGCGCAATGAGTTATAGTGAATCGCGCGGGCCGCCAATTCTTTGCCCGTCCCCGATTCTCCGGTGATCAGCACCGAAAGATCATAAGGTGCCACTTGGCTTAATGTATCGCAAATGGCATTCATCGGGCTGGATTTGCTGCGCACGATCCCGTCGTCAAAACTATATTGCTTGCGCAGTTTCTGCCGCCCATCGCTCATCTTCTTTTTGGCCGTGCGTTCGGAGAGGCGCAGTTCTATTGCCAAAAGTTCGTTTTGACGTTGCAATTCGAACATCGACACCGCATTGCGCAGGGTCAAAATCAGCTTTTCCGGGTGCCAGGGTTTGGTGACGTAATAATAAATCCCGGCCTCGTTCAGGCCGGAGATGATATCGCCCGCATCGGTATAACCAGAGATAATGATGCGAATGACATCAGGCCATTTTTCCCGCACCTCGGTCAGAAATTCCACGCCGGATTTATCGGGCATCCGCTGATCGCAAAGTATGATCTGGACCCAGTGATCGGCCAAGATCTGCTCTGCCTCCTTGGTGGTTTCAGCGATTTGAACATCGAACTCATCGGTCAGATTGCGTTCCAGCGCTTCCAGGGAGCGGACTTCATCATCTACAATCAAAATCGTGGGTTTGCTCTGGGTCATGATACTTTCCGCAATGCATGCTGGCAGGATTTGTCACGATGCCGCGCCAACGTAACCGGCGTGCGCGATTTACAGACCTTGTGGACAAAATTGAAGCGCGCAATATGATACGATGTGTCAAAACCAAAAAAGTTACGTCGCATCTTTGCCAGTTCTTCCTCTCGGTATTCGGACAACGGCTTTCGTTGTTCATCACTGTGCCGACAGGCGCGCTTTTGCGCAAGTTGATCCTCCAAATCTTCAGCGTCGGCCAATGCCAAAGCCCGCCCGGCTACTTCGTCCTCAAAGGCTTTTGGGGACCCTCCAAAACAAGCATCCGCAAGCCCCAGCTGCACCGCCTCCATCGTCCCCATCGGCAGGCGTTGCTGGGTGATTCGCCGGGCCTTTTCGGCACCGGCGTGGCGCGGTAACAGATAGGTCCAGAACTCTGAGCCATAAAGGTTGCCCATATCCTTGTAGTGCGGGTTCAGAACGACGGACTGGCGCAGCCAGACTTGATCGCATGCCCGCGCCAGGAAAACGCCGCCTGCCCCCGAATTGCCGCGCATAGCAGCGACGGTCAGGTGGCTTTCGGTGCAGATGATCGCTTCGGCCAGATCATCCATAGCATTGATATTGCGCCAACTTTCTTCTGCGGCGTTTTCAGAGGCTTCGATTTGGTTCAGGTGAATGCCATTGGACCAGAAATCACGACCTCCTTCCAGAACCAGCACTTTGGTTGGTCGTGTCAGCGCCATGCGGTAGGCCGCAAGTAACCTTTCGCATTGTTGCGTGGACATCGCACCATTGTAGAAATCAAAGCCTAGATACCCGACCAAACCCGTTTCACGGTAGCTGATTTCGCGATAGCCAAACACGCTGTCCAGTGGCATGTCAGAAACATTGGGCAATTGTCCCGCCAATACCTGAGTTGCAGGCAGTTTGAAATTCACGTCCCCGCCCGCGCGGCGTAAATGACCGATCCAGACAGCCCCGTTCCGCGTGGCCCGACAGATTGCCGGACCGGATATCGCAAGAAAACTCCCCGGCACACCCGCAATACCTACAGCCTCGCGGACATCGTGCAAAAACACCGTTTCACCAGCTATTTCATCCCGCACGCCAGGCACCCCATCCGCGCTGCGAATTTTTCGTAACACAGTGTCAGTGTCATCAGCGGACCAGTCAACTTGACGGTCACGCTGCATCATGGCGGGCCGCAACTGCCCGCGGATGTTCGGATCCGCAATGTTCAACTGTCGCGGTTCATAATCCGGGTCCTTCAGATGGCTCAGCGCGCGGCGCACTGCGCAAAGGGCAGCATCGGTCACCTCAGTGCGATAGAGGCTGGACTTGCTCGCCGGGCGCATTTTGAATGCAGCCGTTGCCCAGATCGGCCCGGCGTCCATTTCGGCTTCGGCCTGCAAAACCGTGACACCCCACTCCCGTTCGCCGTTCAGGATCGCCCAATCCAGTGCCGATGGGCCTCGGTCGCCCATGATACCGGGATGCACAATCAGGCACAGGTGGTTCTGCCAGATCTGCGCCGGGATGGCGCGTTTTAGAAATGGCGCCAGCACAACATCGGGTTCGAACAGCGCCACAGCCTCGGTTAACGTGTCATCGTTAATGTCGAACTCTACCGAAACGGCATGGCCGTCGGCCTGTAACTCGACGAACAACCGCTGGGATAGTGAATTGAAACCATGGACCAACAGCAGGATGCGCATCAGGTCACTCCGGCGAAAACAACCGGAAGGGTTTCCATCAAGATTGTTACCCCAACCATAACAGCCGCAGCGGCCAAACCGCCCTGCACCAAACGATAGAGCCAGCCCGCCGAGCCTTCGGCCCGCCTGAGCGGCCAGCTTGCAGCAAGTGTCAACAGGGCCATGCCAGCGGTGGACCCAAGCCCAAATACGAGAACATAGAGCAGCGTGATGGATAGGCTTTGCGTCGTCGCCGTGGCCAAAGCAACCAACCCGGCTGACCCCGCCGCGCCATGGGCAAGCCCGACAAGATATGATCGGCCCGAAAACAGCCGGGCGTGTTTATGGTGGTGGGGGTCATCGTCATGCATGGCCTGCGCATCCTTATGGCTGTGCGCATGAAAATGCCGTGTGCCATCTGCATGTTCATGAAGATGAAAATGCACCTTCTGACGGTAGAGCTTCACAAAAACGCCGACGCCAAGTGCGATGAGCATAACCCCAACAGCGCTTTCCAGACCCGCCTCAACCCGGGTGCCCAACACTAGCCCAAGTAGAACCACGGGCAGGCAAAGGGCCAAAAGCGTGGTCGTGTGACCCAGCCCCCAGGAGGCCCCCAGCCACGCCAGACGGCGGCTGTTACTGCCGCCTTTTGCCGCCAATGTCCCAACGGCCGCCAGATGGTCGGCCTCCAGCGCATGGGCCATTCCGACCAACAGTCCAAGAAACAAAAAACTCAGCATCCAAACCTCCTAACAGATCCGTGGCAATTGTTCGCCCGCCAGCCAATCGACGATCCGGGTGCCGCCAAAGCCGGTTTCCATGGTGACAAAACCCATGTCATCCTCGACCACTGCACCGATGATCGCGGCGTCCCGGCCTTGTTCATGGGCCTGCATCACGCGCAAAAGGCTTTGCGCCTGATCGGGAGGGCAAATGGCTACCAGCTTGCCTTCGTTTGCGACATAAAGCGGGTCCAATCCCAGTAATTCACAGGCTGCATCGACCTCGCCACGCAGCGGAATTTCCTCTTCGTTTAACTTCATGCCAACACGGGATTGATGAGCGATCTCATTCAGCGTCGCCGCCAGACCGCCGCGTGTTGGATCACGCAGGCAGCGAATTTCGGGAACCGCTGCAACCATTTCGGCGACCAGCCCATGCAGGGCTGCGCTGTCGGAAACGATCTGCGTTTCAAAGGCCAGATTCTCGCGGCTCGACATGATCGCAACACCATGATCGCCGATATATCCACTGACCAGAATCATGTCACCGGGCCGGGCATTTGTGCCGGATATATCCAAGCCGTCAGGCACCACACCGACGCCGGTGGTGGTGATGAACACGCCGTCACCCTTGCCGCGTTCGACCACTTTGGTATCGCCGGTGACAACTGGTACGCCTGCATCGCGCGCGGCATTGGCCATCGAGATGACGATCCGTTCCAGATCAGCTAGTGGGAAACCCTCTTCGAGGATGAATCCCGCAGACAGATAGAGCGGCTTTGCCCCGGACATCGCCACGTCGTTGATGGTGCCATGCACCGACAGGCTGCCGATATCGCCGCCGGGGAAGAACAGCGGTGACACCACATGACCATCGGTGCTGATCACCAGCCGTCCGGCAGGCGGGGTGAATAGTGCCTGATCATTGCCCTGACGCAAAAGATCATTGTCAAAATGTTTGACGAAGAGTTCCTCGATCAACTGCGCCATCGCCCGCCCGCCAGAGCCATGGGTCATATCGACCTGCCCGCGCCGGAAATTGATCCGCGAAGGGAAGCGTTTTTCCATCACATTCATTCTGCCGCCTCCTTGATCCGGTCCATACGGAACCGGCCAAAGCTCCAATAAGCCGCACAGGAGCCTTCCGAGGACACCATGCAGGAACCTTGTGGATTGTCTGGCGTACAAACCGTGCCAAAGAGCTTGCAATCGGTTGGCTTCTTGACCCCGCGCAGGATCGCCGGACATTCGCAGCCCTTCACATCCGTTCCGGTGCTTTTGGTCACTGCATAGCGTTTTTCAGCATCCCAATCGGCGTATTTTTCGGATATCCTGAGCGCGCTATAGGGCACTTCACCCAGACCACGCCATTCAAAGGATCGGCGCAGTTCAAAAACATCCGCCATCAGGTCCTTGGCCACCTCATTACCTTCGGGTGTAACCACGCGGGTATATTCATTTTCGACTTCGAACCGGCCCTCATTAACCTGACGGATCAGCATCAGCGTCGATTGCATGACGTCCAGAGGTTCAAACCCGGCAATCACCACCGGTTTCTGGAACTCTTCGGCAAAGAAATCATAAGGCGCACTGCCGATGATCGAGCTGACATGGCTCGGTCCCAGAAACCCATCAATTGAAACCTGCCCTAGCTCGCGGACCTCGGGCGATTGTAGGATGTGCTGGATCGCCGATGGGGTCAGGACGTGATTGCAGAAGACGCTGAAGTTCATCAGACCCTCGGCGGCTGCCTGTTTGATGGCGACAGCGGTGGGCGGGGTCGTTGTCTCAAACCCGATGGCAAAGAACACCACCTCACGGTCGGGGTTTTCGCGGGCGATCTTCATCGCATCCTGGGTCGAATAGACCATGCGAATGTCAGAGCCTGCGGCCTTGGCCTTGATCAGGCTGTTCTTCTTGCTGGCCGGCACCCGCATCATATCGCCATAGGTGCAGACAATCGCGCCATGACGATCCGCCAATTCAATCGCCATATCAATGCGCGGGATCGGCAAGACGCAGACCGGGCAGCCGGGGCCATGCACGAAAGTCACATTGTCCGGCATCAGATCCTGCACGCCATAGCGGAAAATTGCATGGGTATGACCGCCGCAAAACTCCATAAAATGATAGGTCCGAGCAGGATCGGCCTCACGGGTTATATCACCAGCGAGCTTGCGTGCGATATCTCTTTGGCGGAATTCATCTACATATTTCATGAGGACACCTCGGCCAGTTCCGCCATCAGCGCCAGCGTGCGCTGTGCCTCTTCAGGGCTGATCTTGTTGAGTGCATAGCCGACATGGACCAGCACGAAATCGCCCAGTTCCACATCGGTGAGCAGCGCCAGCGAGATGTCCTTGCGAACACCTTCCAGCGATACGGTTGCGGTTCGCTGATCATCGGTGATCGCGACGACTTCAGCTGGAATTGCGAGACACATGACTACCTCCCTGCCGATATTTTCGGTGCGCGCCCGATCTGAAAGATCTGGCGGCTGGAGCGCACCCAGTTCAGCCAATCCTCCATGCCCTCACCGGATTTTGCCGACACCAACAGCGTCTTGATCCGCGGGTTCACACGACGGGCATAGTCGAGGCATTTATCCACGTCGAAATCGAGATGCGGCAACAGATCGGTCTTGGTGAGCAGCATCACATCCGAGGCGTGGAACATGTCCGGGTATTTGATCGGCTTATCCTCCCCCTCGGTCACCGACAGGATCACAACCTTATGCGCCTCACCCAGATCGAACGCTGCGGGACAAACCAGATTGCCGACATTCTCGATGAAAAGAACGCCCTCTGCCCCGATGTCGAGATGTTCCAGCGCGTGGCCGACCATGTGACCATCCAGATGACAGCCCTTGCCGGTGTTGACCTGAATAGCCGGAACGCCGGTTTCGCGAATACGTTCGGCGTCATTGGCAGTTTGCTGGTCGCCTTCGATGACAGCTATACCCAACTCGCCCTGCAAGCGCTTTATCGTCTGGGTCAAGAGCGTCGTCTTGCCTGATCCAGGGCTCGACACAAGATTGAGCGCCAGCGTGCCATTATCCTGAAACACCCGACGGTTGGCAGCGGCGTATTCGTTGTTCTTGACGAGAATATCGGTTTCGATCTGCACCATCCGCGACTGGCTGAGACCCGGCGCATGGGCATGGGCAGGCCCGTGACCATAATGGTGCGTACCGGGTTCATCTTCAGTGTGATGGTGGTGGTGGTCACCGCCATCTGCATGGGAATGGTTTTCCCCCCCTTCGATTTTCACCTCACCTTCGGAACATCCGCAAACAGTACACATTAATCCACCTCCATATCTTTTATCCTCAGCTCTTCGCCGCCGGTTATCTGTATCTGATAGCTCCCACAGTCCGGGCAGGCATCGAAACGCTCTCTGACTTCAACCGATCCGGCACATGGCATGCACCAGCCGGTCACCGGCAGTTCGATCACATCAAGCTCGGATCCCGCTGCGATGCCGCCACGCGTCACGACATCAAAGCTGAATCGCAGTGCCTCCAACTCGACCCCGGCAAGCGGTCCGATTTCAAGCCGTACCCGGCGCACTCTGGTAAACGATTGTGCGACAGCCTGTTGTTCGATGACCGAAACGATGCTTTCACAGATTGACATCTCATGCATCAGGCAGCCCTCACTTCGAAATCGACACAAGGATCGATAGCCTGAACCAGCACGCCTGCCTTTTCAGTCCAATCTGGCCCTTGCGGCAGTGCTCCAAGCGCCTGAACCGCTGCACCTTCTGGGTGAAAGTTCCACTCGGTCGGTGCGAGAATACGATAGTCGACAATTGCGCCGCCCTGTAATTTGGCGGCATGGATCAGCCGACCGCGCGCGGTTTCGACGATGCCGAACCCCGGCCCGCCTGCGGATATTGCTGTTGTCTGCCGCATTTGAGCCGGGATCTTGGCCAGATCGATCAGCCGGGCAACCAGTCGCGCCAGCAATCCGGTGCCGTACTTTGAAATCAGTGCAGCCACCAAAGGGTGCGCATGCTGGCGCGCAAGCGGTCCGGTTTCACGAGGTTGGCCCAACCAATCCGGGGCCTGAGTGTAGGACGGCTCTAACAACCGGGCAGTCAGCAGATGCGGCGACAAGTCTGGCAGGTAATGCGTTGGGGCAGACCCCAAGTCGTGCCAGCCATTGCGGCATACCGTGGCTATGAACTTCGCTGCAGAAGATTGGCTTTGTGCAATCCAGCCTTGGAACGACGTTGCGGTGCTGAGTTCCAGAAACTCCTCAGGGGCGGAGCCAAACACGCAGGTTGCCAGAATCTCTGATAATTGGCCTGCCGCAATTCGTTCAGCTCTTTCATCGCCCGCCGCAGCTTTCATACCGGCCACAAGCGCTGCCAAGTCGTGCAGCGGCATATCGTTGACCACCTCATCAACCCGCCAGCCAAGCGCTATACGCAACAAATGTTCACGCGCGTTTTCGGCCAGCACGGCCAGAGCGAGAGTGCGCGCTTCGGCCTTGCTGCCCGGATGTGCAAGCGCCTGACGCGCCGCTGCAACATGGGCCTGACCGCAGAGCGAAAATATCATTGGCAACAAGGTCAAAGCTTCATCCGGGTGCCGCCCCGTCAACAGCTTTCCGACATCCACCCTGCGGTTGGACCGCAACTGGACCGTCCCATCCTGCCCCAGATCAATGGTTATCTTGCCTTCCGAAATCATGGCTGAGCATCCGTGGTTTCCTGTTCCGGCCCCCGCCCGCCCCGCAGGAAATCGCGGCGATTGACCTCTTTGGGAACGTTCGAGGCTGGGGCATCTGGTTCTACCGGATCAGGCTTGGGCAGGCGCCCAGCCCAAATCCCGCGCATATCGGCATCTTCAGTCTCGTCATCATTGGCAGGCTTCAACACCTCGGCCAAAGCTGCCTCTGCCGTTTCCACCGCCGCTGCCTGATCCTCAAACTCAAAGACCGGAGAGAACAGCGAGCATGACAAGGAATGGCCAAACCCTTCCTCATAGCCGACAATAAATTCAACATGGCCCGCAGGCAGCGCGATCTGAATCTTTTCACCAACGCTTGGCGCTGTGGGCAGAAAGGCATCCTGCTCCTGCGGCACCAATATCAGGTTCATAAACCATGGTGTCAGCAGCACACCAAGGTGGTAATCCTGCCATGGTTCAAACCCGAAAGCAGCGACCGAAAGGGCCGCGTTCAGGATTGGCACGCCTTCCATGCGGGTCTCTTCGATCTCGGTATAAAGATCGTGCAATCGGTCCCGGATATATGCGCCGCTATCCTGCATCAGGTGTCGACCACCATGAAATCTTCACGCCTGCCATCGCAATTTGGGCAGGACCAATGGTCCGGCAATTGCGCAAAAGGGGTGCCTGGCGCAATCTGCCAATATTCATCACCTTCTGCCGGCTCGTATTGCCACCAGCAAATCTTGCATTCTAGCACAGAGGTGTCCTCAAGCTTGGAAATGTCCCCCCCAAAGGACCCGCCTGAAAATCCTGCTGTTGGTGCGATGGTCATTTGTAGATCTCCATGATTTCCGCCAACCGTTCAGCACTGTCGTCAATGTCTTCCTGCGCCGCGCAAACAACTTCAGGGACATTGATGATCTCGATTGAATTCAAGATGACAGTGTCCTGCGCGTTGTAATATTGAACCCACCATACGTTTTTGGTCTGGGTGGACGACACCCGACAATTCCCATACCCGCGTGACAATACAATTGTGCTGCCTACGCCCAGCTTGTCAGCCAAGTATTTCAGGTCTTCCTCGGTATGGGGCAGCAGGCTGAGATTAATCGAATGCGCGCCATCACCGGGTTTGTAATCTGCAACACGCTCGGCAATCTCAGACAACAGCGACGGCGCATTGAAAACTGAAGGCGGCAGCGGATCCTCGGCCAAGGCACATGTCGTTGCGGCATTTGCAAAAACTTGATCACGCACCGCATCGGGCCATTCGGCAACCTCGATCGTGTCACGCTTGATTACGCCCTTGGCGTCAAAGTGCAAAACCCGCCAGACACCGGCAAACACTGCTTCCTGAACCTGAATGTTTACACCGCTGACCATTGAAACCTCACCTTCACCAAGGATCTGGTTCACCAGCCCCAGATCCGCCGGTTCCAGATCCCCAAGTTCCAATACGAAAGCTGGCTTACCAACCTTGTAAGCGGCCAATCCGGCAGCCAGTTCGTTCAGCTTGGCTTTGCCTGCTTCCATACCTTCGGTATCTTCAGGCTCTGGGGCAATCGGTAAATCGAACGTCGCCATCTCTCGTGGCATTTCCATATAGTCGAGCGCCTGCCCATCCGGTTCTGTAGGCTGCGTCCCCGGCCCTGTGGCACCCGGTATGGTGAATTCAGTAGACATCAGTGGACCTCACATCAAATGGTTTCGGATTATTGCGTTGTTCCAAGGGCTGGCGCGCACCCTTCGGGGAATTCAAACCGGGGCGGGGGAGAAGGTTCTCTTGCCAGAATTTCGTTAATTTCGATGACATAATCGGACCAATCCAGGACCTTCTGGATCACCCCGAGATAGCCCCCATCCCGCAGAAAGATCAGTGCTGGAAACCGGTTGAATCTATACCGGGTCTGGATTTCTCTTTCGCCGCCGCGGTCCAGAACCGCCCCGGTCAGATGCCCGTTTGACGCCTTCAGGATTTCCGGCAGGATTACGGCAACGTCATTGACTTCAACATGGCGATGCCAGTCGCCACCAACAAACAAAACCAAATCACCCTGGGTTGCCGCAAATTCATCCAGTGTTTCGGCCGTAACAACCTGCAGGCTTTCGCGCGCGATGATACTGTCCATCAAGGGGGAAAACATCAGAGTGTATCCTTTCGATTTGTCGCAGAATTTTCGATTATGTCGGCAAACAGATGATCAATGTCCGCAGTTCCACCAGACATGACCGTTTCCAAGGCAAAGAGCGCGTCGGAAATCCTTTTTGCGTCTTCTTCCGCGATCACCTCACGGGCAGCATCAATAAAGACCAACACCCATGTTCCCGGTGCCAGATCGCCAACCAGCATCGTGTCAATCCGGCGCAGCGCCCCGTTATAGTCGCAGATGGCATAGCCTGCACCGCATTCCGTGACTTGCATCGGGATGCCCAGACACATCAGCCCACCTCCGACCCATTGCCTGATAACAAACTTTCCATATCACCGTCGAAATCCCTGGGTGCGCACCAGTTCTGATCCCGCAGCAGCCGCTCATCACCGCTACGACAGGCGAGGTCTTCGGATGGGCGGCCTGCTTCGTAATGCACGCTGTTCACAATCGGGCAGGCAATCGTGCTTTCCGGGGGCAGAGGTGTTTCGCGCATGGTTGCCGTGATCCCCAAATCAGCCAGATAGTGCAACGCAACCTCAATCGCCGGATCTATCTGCGCCTTCATTTCTGGGCGCAGGCCGCCGCCGAAATCTTCCAACTCCACCGGTTGCACACCGATCAATAACAGGCGTTCCGGCGGCTCACCCATCATCTCAGCCATGGCCAGAACTTCCTGAAACCCAGTCTGGTGCAGGCTGATCTTCTTGGCGCCCAGGAATTTTGGCACCTCATCGCCCTCCACCCGCTTCATGGTTCCCGGCGGCAGGTCATAATCCACTGCATCAAAGACAATCAGCACATCGGCATCGCGCACATGCTGCACAAGGTAGATGCCTTGGGTGCCCCCATCCATCAGAGTAACATTTTCCGGCGTCGCAAATTTGCGGTGAAATTCTTCCACTGCCCGCACGCCAAAACCCTCATCTGCCCAAAGCAGGTTCCCAATACCCAAGATCAATACATTTGGTTCTTGCTGCACGACGCCCTCCCTTGCGTGGTACGCCTCTACATCCTCAGAACATCCAGCGATTTTGCCTTGCACCACGGGAGAGTGAGTTCGCCCCAACAGGAAAATTGGAAAGTTACATTCCATTTCTGAGGAGAGTAGATTTGCTATATTCCATATATAACCTGCTTGGATTCGATTCACATTGCAAGAACTTTAATCGTAATCCTGATAACTGAAAAGTTTCCTTCCAATTCGAAAGGCACCGCAAATCTGCGGTGCCTTGGTACTAAGTTGAAAACAGGCTTGAATTTAGTCGTCTGCGGGACGGTCATCCTTGAAGGTGCGCCACCCGGAAATCATCGAACTTATGATCGACTGACGCGACATGATGTCTTCACGGACTGCGACATAGATGTGAATGATGACAAAGCAGATAATCAACCACATCCCCAAATGGTGCCAAGTATGCACGTCCTGGCTTTGCCCAAAGAGCGGAATGATCCAGGTTGAGAACCACGTATGCTGCCATGTCCCGGGTCCGGTCCCTTCGCCATAAAGCGCCAGTCCGGTGAAGATCATGAAAATCGTGCCCCAGACATAGAGAACATGCATTGTTAAAATAGCCAGCGGGTTGTGACCGACATATTTCTTGGGCTCCTTGGTCAACATCGCGTACCACTTGATCTCGTGCCAGACTTCGGCCCAGAACGAGGGACGCCACACGGGGGGCGCAAATATCTCTCGTGCGTGACTGTTGCCGACAAAGGCCCAGTATATCCTGAACACAAAGCCGATGATCACCAGATAGGCGGCGACAAAATGTATCCAGCGGATATATCCCATGACATAATGGTCATAGGCTTCGCCGCCCACCGATGGCAGTGGCGCGCCGATCAGATAGCCGGTCCCAGCCAGTGCCAGAATGGAAAATGCCTGTATCCAATGCCAGATGCGGATCGGGGCCTGATAAACATAGACCGCCTCTTCCTTATGTTTTTCAACAACGCTCATGATGGCCTCCCTCAGCGGACTTTGATGTCGGCCAGTTCTTTGCCATCTTCCGACATCACATGTGTCGAACAGGCCAAGCACGGGTCAAAGCTGTGTAGCGTGCGCAGGATCTCCACCGGCTCTTCCGGCACTTCCATATAGGTGTTCATCAATGAGGCCTCGAAGGCACCGATATTGCCTTCATTGTCGCGGGGCGACCCGTTCCAGGTTGTCGGAACAACACATTGATAGTTGTCGATCTTGGTATCCTTGATGCGAAGCCAGTGCCCCAAGGCACCGCGCGGAGCTTCGGTGAACCCAACACCCTTGACCTCGGAGGGCCAGGTTGATGGGTCAAACCGTTCGGTATTCGCGGTCGCACTGTCGCCGTTCTTGATGGTGGCGATCAGCTTGTCGAGGAAATAGAGCTGTTGTTCGGCGGCCCAGACCGCCTCCATCCCGCGCGCTGCAGTCCGACCCAGCGTCGAGAACAGGGCGTCAACCGGCACATCAAGCGTACGCAGCACAGAATTGATCTGGTCAGTGAAATATTCATGCCCCTGCGCATAGCCAACCACATAGCGGGCCAGCGGGCCGACCTCCATCGCGTGACCGCGCCAGCGCGGTGCCTTGATCCATGAATATTTGCCGCTTTCGTCAAGCTGCTTGATGTTGGTCTTGGTGCCTATCAGCCCAGGACCATGGACATAATTTGCCTCGGTTACACCGTCCCAAGGGTGCAGACCTGCCTTATCGTCATCGTATTTATACCAACTATGCGGCACATATTCCTGAATTTGTTCCGGATCACGCACATCGACCGGATGCACTTCTTCCAGGTTGCCATTGATGATTGCGCCCTGCGGCATCATCAGATTGCCAGCGGAATAATCATTGGCCCTATCGGGAATATCACCGTAAGCCAGAACGCTGGTGCCTGAAAGACCGCCACCGTATAACCAGCCCTTGTAGAACCCTCCGATCGCCAGAATATCAGGCAGATAGACGTTCTTGCAAAAGGCGATGGTACGTTCGGTCACGCCGCGTACATAGTTCAGCCGCTCCATGTTGATTGGAGCACCAGCAGCCATATCGCCATCCATGTTGATCGCACAGGGAACACCGCCAACAAGCCAGTTTGGATGGGTATCCTTGCCTCCGAAAATGGTGCGGACCGTCATGATCTCTTTTTGGAAATCCAGCGCCTCAAGGTAGTGAGTCACGGCCATCAAATCAGCCTCAGGTGGCAGCAGATAGGCTGGGTTGGTCCAATAGCCGTTCTTGAACGGACCAAGCTGGCCGCTTTCCACAAATTTTCGGATCCTTGTCTGCACGTCACGGAAATACCCTGGCGAGGATTTCGGGTGACTTGGCGAAACCCTTTGTTGCAGTTCCGATGTTGCCTTGGGGTCCGCCTTGAGCGCGTTCACAGGGTTGACCCAATCGAGCGCATGCAGATGGTAAAAATGCACAAGGTGATCATGGACCTGAAGGCTAAGCTGCATGATATTGCGGATCGAATTGGCATTTTCAGGGATGTCGATGTTCAGCGCATCCTCGACCGCGCGCACCGATGTCAACGCATGCGTCCCTGTGCAGACCCCGCAAATGCGCTGAACAAAGGCCCAGGCATCACGTGGATCACGCCCTTTCAGAATGACCTCGAGCCCACGCCACATTGTTCCGGTCGATACAGCATTACGGATGATATTGTTTTCATCCACATTCACTTCGCAACGCATATGTCCTTCGATCCGTGTGACCGGATCAACCACGACACGCTTGCCGCTGGTGTCCAGAGAATACCCATTAGGTGTTTGTACCGTCGCCATTATGATTCATCTCCCTTTTGAGCGATCCGCTTCACGACGCTCACACCTGCATGAATGGCGGCTGCACCACCAACGATCATGGCGGCTGTCCCGCCGATTTCATCGGCATTGGCTTCGATGCCAAAGCCCTTGATGTCTGTCAGGCGTTCATAGAAACCGCCCTTGTCCCAGAACCCGTCTTCGGAACACCCAATGCAAGGGTGACCCGCCTGGATTGGGAAGGACAGACCGCCATTCCAGCGCACTGTCGAGCAGGCGTTATAGGTGGTAGGGCCTTTGCACCCGACCTTGTAGAGGCAGTAGCCCTTGCGCGCGCCCTCATCATCGAATTTCTCGACAAATTGACCGGCGTCAAAATGCGGGCGTCTGTAACATTTGTCGTGAATCCGCTGCGAATAGAACATCTTGGGGCGCCCCTGATTGTCCAGCGTCGGCATTTTTTCAAAGGTCAACATGTAGGTGATCACAGCGGTCATCACCTCCGAAATCGGAGGGCAGCCCGGCACCTTGATGATCGGCTTGTCCGGCATGTTCGGGACTTTATGCGTCGGCGTCGCCCGGGTTGGGTTCGGTCGGGCCGCCTGCACGCATCCCCAGGAGGCACAAGAGCCCCAACTGATGATCGCCTTGGCGTGATTGGCGACATGGCGCAACTGCTCAACAAAGGGTTTGCCTGCGATAATGCAATACATCCCGTCTTCATCCAGCGGCGCATTGCCCTCAACCGCCAGAATGAAATTGCCGTCGTATTTCTTGATGGTTTCCTCGATGATCGCCTCGGCCTGATCGCCAGCTGCCGCCATGATGGTGTCGTCATAGTCGAGCGAGATCATCGACAGGATCACATCCTTGGCCAGCGGGTGCGCCGAGCGAATAAAGCTTTCAGAGCAACAAGTGCATTCCAACCCGTGCAACCACAGAACCGGGATCCGCGGCTTGGTTTCCATCGCCTCAGCGATCTGCGGCGCAAAGGCCGGGCTCAACCCCAAAGCACCAGCCGCGAGGCTGCAATATTTCAGAAAACTGCGGCGGGTGATCCCCTGCCTGCGCATCACTTCATAAAATGTTTCGTGCATTTATGGCTCCCTGATCTTTCCTTATCCCAGCATTCCGGCAGGCCGGCTGCTATGTTCCCACCATGCAATCACGAGTCACACAAATCGCGCGACTGAAATGCTCTCATCGCTTCGGAAGGGAGGTAAATATGTTTTTTATCAAAAAGTTACGGAAAGATTATCTTTGAATAACCTGCAAAAACTGCTCATTTTGCGCTGCAAATCGGATAGTAATCTTCCAGTGTTTGCACATTTTCCAAGCAAGCTTACCACTTGCCGGAATTTCAGTGCTCTTCCAGCAATACCGCGAGAAACGCTTCGGCCCCGACTGAAATCCGTTTCCCCTTGGGCCAGGCAACATGCCAATGCCGCAGGATCGGGAAACCCGCAACATTCAATTCAACCAGCTTACCTGATTGCAACTCCAACCGCGCAGACCCACGCGATATGACTGATATGCCAAGCCCCGACATCACAGCTTCGGAAATGGCCTCATTGGCACCAAGTTCCATTCTGATCGTAGGGGCGATCCCCTCACCCAGAAAATACCGTTCGGTTGCAATGCGGGTCCCCGACCCTTTTTCACGCATGATAAAGGCCTCGCCTTGCAGATCAGAGGCTATGACCCTCTGCTTTCCCGCAAGAGGATGATCAGGCGCCGCGACCACGACAATCGGGTTCTCGGCATATTGCCGTGAGTCAGCTTCAAGTTCCTCCGGTATGGTCCCTAGCACATAAAGGTCATCTTCATTCGCAGCAAAACGCTCCAGCAGTTCTTCTCGGTTGCCGACGGTAAGGGACACGTCGATCCCTGGATACTTGCGGCAATAATCACCAAGCCGACGCGGGATGTCATACTTTGCCGTGGACACTACGGATATCCGTAACCGGCCCCTCGCCATGCCGCGCAGTTCGGTCAGGCGCATATTCATGCTGTCCAATTCGTCTAATACATCCTGCGCTGTCGCAAGAACGACCTCACCTGCCTCGGTCAGAAACAAGCGTTTTCCAATCCGTTCAATCAGCGCGCTGCCAAGGTGCTCTTGCAACTGGCGTACCTGCGTAAAGACTGCTGGCTGGGTCAAGTTCAAATGCTCGGCAGCACGGGTGTAGGAAAGATGGCGCGCGACCGCGCGGAAAATCTGCAACTGGCGAAGGCTTGTCATGAGAATTTACTTTAATGAATTCTATGAATAACTACTATTAATTTTTTAAAAGTCTTGCAAGCTGCTAGAGATCCCGGAACGCAGGCCCGCCGCCCTGCACTGACGAAACACCGGGAGGAACTGGCACGATGAACGTTCAACGGAAAAAATATGATGCCGGAGTGAAAGACTATCGCTCCACCTATTGGGAACCTGAATATTCGGTAAAGGAAACTGACCTGCTGGCCGTCTTCAAGGTTATCCCGCAGGACGGCGTTCCGCGTGAAGAGGCCGCGGCGGCCGTGGCGGCCGAAAGCTCTACCGGGACATGGACAACAGTCTGGACCGATCTTTTAACCGATCTCGACCACTATAAGGGCCGCGCCTATAGGATCGAGGATGTGCCGGGACAAGACGATGCATTTTACGCCTTCATCGCCTACCCTGCCGACCTGTTCGAAGAAGGTTCGGTCGTCAATGTGATGACGTCAATCGTGGGCAATGTTTTTGGCTTCAAAGCGGTGCGTTCATTGCGGCTGGAGGATGTTCGTTTCCCCATCTGGTTCGTGAAAACCTGCTTTGGCCCACCGCATGGTATTCAGGTCGAACGCGACAAGATGGATAAATACGGCCGCCCGCTGCTGGGCTGCACCATCAAACCAAAACTCGGGCTGTCGGCCAAGAACTATGGCCGCGCCGTTTATGAAGTACTGCGTGGTGGTCTTGATTTTTCAAAGGACGATGAAAACGTCAATTCCCAGCCTTTCATGCGCTGGCGTGACCGCTTCTTGTTCTGTCAGGAAGCCATCTACAAATCCGAGCTTGAGACCGGGGAACGTAAAGGCCACTACTTGAACGTGACGGCTGGCACGGTCGAGGAAATGTACCAACGCGCCGAATTTGCCAAGGAAATCGGCTCTCCGATCATCATGTCGGACTATCTGACCATGGGCTGGGCCGCACATAATTCTCTGTCGAAATGGTGCCGCGACAATGGGATGCTGTTGCACGTCCACCGTGCCATGCATGCCGTGATGGACCGCAACCCCAACCATGGCATCAATTTCCGTGTGCTGACCAAGATTTTGCGGCTGCTGGGTGGTGACCACCTGCATTCCGGCACAGTCGTTGGCAAGCTGGAAGGCGACCGCAATGCCACGCTGGGCTGGATCAACCTTATGCGCGACAAATTCGTCAAGGAAGATCGCGAGATGGGTGTTTTCTTTGATCAGGACTGGGGCTCAATGCCCGGTGTTTTCCCAGTCGCTTCTGGGGGAATTCATGTCTGGCACATGCCTGCACTGGTATCGATTTTCGGCAATGACTCCGTGTTGCAATTCGGCGGCGGTACTTTGGGCCACCCCTGGGGCAATGCGGCGGGGGCGGCGGCAAACCGAGTGGCGCTTGAGGCCTGTGTGCAGGCCCGCAATGAAGGTCGTGAGTTGGAGAAAGAAGGAAAAGACATCCTGACCAACGCGGCAAAACACAGCCCTGAACTGAAGGTCGCCATGGAGACATGGAAAGAGATCAAGTTCGAGTTTGACACGGTCGACAAGCTCGACGTTCAGCACCGTTGACCTCCAAGCCTCTCGAAAGGATACGAAAATGAGTACAATTCAGGACTACCCATCCCGTCTTTCCGATCCCTCCAACCGCAAAATGGAAACCTTTTCCTATTTGCCAGAGATGACGAAAGAACAAATGCGAAAGCAAATCGAATGGATCGTCAAGAACGGCTGGAACCCGGGAATCGAGCATACCGAGCCTCAACATGCCCGTGATTATTATTGGTACATGTGGAAGCTGCCGATGTTCGGCGAAACCGACGTTGACACGATCCTTGCCGAGCTTGAAGCCTGTCACAAAGAAAATCCGGGCAACCATGTCCGTCTGCTGGGTTACGACAACTTCTCACAAAGTCAGGGCGCCAATATGGTCGTCTATCGCGGCGAGATGATCTGACCATCTGCGACACGAACCACCCAACGTCCTTGTCCAGAACTGCCAAAGCTTGGAATTAACCATGGATACTATCATTTCTGACCACGCCATCTCTGACGAACCTTGGTACAGGCCCGTCAGCGACGAAGTGACATTATTTCAGGCGGCTTACGGCGCTAGGATGCCTGTGATGCTGAAAGGTCCGACCGGGTGCGGCAAGACGCGGTTTGTCGAACATATGGCATGGAAACTTGGCCGCCCTCTGGTCACGGTGGCCTGCAATGAAGACATGACTGCTTCTGATCTGGTCGGGCGCTTTCTGCTCGATGCCGATGGCACCAAATGGCAGGATGGCCCGTTGACGTTGGCCGCCCGCTTTGGCGCGATTTGCTATCTGGATGAGGTCGTAGAGGCACGGCAAGACACCACGGTGGTGATCCACCCGCTGACCGACAATCGCCGGGTCTTGCCTCTGGAAAAGAAGGGGGAACTGCTTGAAGCGCATCCCGACTTTTTCCTCGTGATCAGCTACAATCCCGGCTACCAATCCTTAATGAAAGATCTCAAGCAATCCACCAAGCAACGGTTTGGGGCGCTGGATTTCAACTGGCCCGAAGCCGAAGTGGAGATAGAAATTGTCGCCCATGAATCCGGTGCCGATCAGGATATTTCCAAGAAGCTTGTCGAAATCGGCGGGCGGGCGCGGAACCTTAAAGGTCACGGGCTGGACGAGGGCATCTCGACGCGAATGCTGATCCACGCAGGCAAGCTGATTGGTCAGGGCGTGGAGCCAGGCCCGGCCTGTCGGATGGCGCTGGTGCGCCCGATCACCGATGACCCTGACATGCGGGATGCGCTCGATGCTGCCGTCGCCACCTATTTCTGAGGCTTTCGCGGACCTGCCGTCCGATCACGCAGATCTGCCCGAGCGCTTGCCAGAGCCCGCGCGCGCCGCCCTCGCCCGCATATTGCCGGATGTGCGCCGCAAGCTCAGCCCGCGCGGGCTGGACACCTGGCTGCGCGGGGCGGATGTGCTGTTGCAGATGGGTCGGGGTGATGGTGCACTCCGCGCCTGGATCGAGGCCATGCCCGAAGTTTCACGCGATCTGGGCGAAGATGTGCTTGCCGATATGGCCACAGCCTGCCTTGGCTTCGCCTCGCGCACATCGGGCGGGGTGATTGAGCGTATTCTCGACACAGCACCTCTTGCCGCTCGCCGGCTGGGCGACGGGGACCTTTTTAAAAGCTACTTACGGTTTCTAGAACACATCCTCGCACGCGCCCCGCGCGCAATGCGCCCGATGCTTGATCATCTGGGGGAATTGCTCGACGTGCTTACCCTTGGCGGCCTGCGCCGCTGGGCTGATTGGGGCATTGATGCGCATCGCAGCGATTATGCTGAGTTGCATCTCTATTTCTCGTTGCAATCCGAAGCCGCACAATCGGTCCTGCAAACCGAGCGCAAAGGCGTGGTTCTGGTCGATGTGCAACGGCGGCTGACAATCTATCTGCGCGCACTTTGGGGGCGGGATTTTATGCTTGTTCCCACCGCAGGCGACTTTGAGCAACGCATAGGGCTGCGGCCTTTCGCAGCCGACCACAAGCTGTATCTGCCTGATGCCCTTGACGATTGGCGCGACATTCCGGGGCTGGATCTTTACCGGGCTCAGGCCGCGCATCTTGCCGCCCATTTCGCCGCAATGAAAAGCCCGATCACAGCCGAGGGCCTGGTATCTTTGCAGATGGCTTGCATCGGGTTGATCGAAGACGCACGCGCCGAAGAACTCGCCATCGCCAGGTTCCCAAAACTGCGTCGTTTCTGGGCGCGGTTTCACACAAAGACCGCAGGCGGAATGGCAGGCCAGTTTGATCGCATCGCCCGCGCCCTGATCAACCCCGATCTGCCCGGCGAAGACGATCTTTCACTCTGGGTCCAGTCCCGCTTCGCCTGCATGGATCTGTCCGACACACTGGCCTCCCGCGAGCTTGGCCTGAGGCTGGCCGACCGCCTCCAAGCCGCGCCTTATTCACGGCATGGCGACATCCCGTCCTGCCCCTATCGCTGCGACAATCGCATCTTGTGGGAATACGAAGAAATCGATTGGCAGCAATCCTCCGCTATGGTGCCTGAACAGGTGCGAAAACACGTGTCAGTCACGGAAATGGTCAACGAGGTCGAGGTTGAAACCGCAGGTGAGGATGCGCAAGAAATCTGGGTGCAATCGGCAGAATTTTTTGACGACGATGGCACCAGCTTTAATGAACGTGAAGGCAAGGAACCCGTTGCCCTGCCGGTCCTCTATGAAGAATTCGATCATACCATCCAGATGGCGCGGCCCTGCTGGGCGACGGTGCGTGAAATACGCCCCAAATTGGGTGATCCCGTAGACGTCCAGACAATCCTTGAGCAAAATAGCCGGATCACCGAGCGGCTGAGACACCTGTTGGATGCCATGCGCCCGCAAGGCACACAGCGCATCCGCAAGCTGGAAGATGGCGATGAGCTGGACCTGAACGCTGCAGTGATGGCAGCCATCGACACGCGGATGCGTCGCCAGCCCGATCCACGAGTGATGATGCGACTTGTGCGCCACACGCGGGATACGGCGGTCATGGTGTTGCTCGATCTGTCGGAATCCACCAACGACACGGCGCCGGGGGACCAGACGATCTTGCAACTGACGCAAACCGCCTGTGTTCTGCTGTCCGAGGCCATTCACCAGGTCGGTGACAGCTTTGCCATTCATGGATTTTGCTCCGACGGGCGGCAGAATGTCTTTTACAACCGGTTCAAGGATTTTGAACAGCCTTGGGCAGAGCTTGCCAAGGCGCGCCTGATGGGGGCCGAAGGCAGGCTTTCTACCCGTATGGGCGCCGCGATCCGTCATGCCACGACGCATCTTGGGCAAGTCAAGGCATCGCGGAAACTGATGTTGGTGCTGACCGATGGTGAGCCGGCCGACATCGACATTCGCGACCCGTTTTACCTGCGTCACGACGCCCGCCAAGCAGTTGATGCGGCGCGGCAGCAAGGCGTTGTGCCGTTCTGCCTGACGCTTGACCCACGTGCCGATGCCTATGCGCAACGCATTTTCGGAGACCGCAATGTGCAAGTGCTGGATCGGGTTGAACGATTGCCCGAACGCCTGCCACAGCTTTACGCCAGCCTCACCCGCTGACCGCGCCGGGCAGGAAAGTACCGCTCAGCGCATCAATGCTTTCCGCAATCCGTTTTGCAGCAATGCTTCTTTCTACTTGAGCGGGCCAGACCAGATACCAATGCCGCACAATCGGCAGACCGGGGCCGCGCAACAGCGCCAGACGGCCTTGCTCCAATTCCTCATGAACCGTGTGTAACGACAAAAGCGCGATGCCCAACCCTGCCCGCACCGCCTGTTTGATGGTCTCATTCGATTCCATCTCGACGATATGCGCCACAGGCCCTTCCTCAAATCTGTCAAAGAACCGTTGCATCAAGACACGGGTACCTGACCCCTCTTCGCGTGAAATAAAGGTTTCCTGCACCAGTAATGCCGGATCAAACCCATCCTCCTGTGCAAAGGGATGATCGGGCGGCAGGATCACGCCATGCGGATGGGCCCCAAGCGGAATCGATTGCACCATCGGCACCCTTGGCGGGCGCCCCATGATCGCCAAATCACAACGGCCTTCATCCAGATCCGAGATGACGGATTCGCGATTACCGACTCGCAAAGCAATGCGCACTTCGGCGTCACCCAGAGAGAGGATCCGCACAAGATTGGGGGCGAAATACTTGCTGGTCGAGACGACAGAAATTGTGACATGTCCGATTTTTCCCGAGGCACGCGCACGAATCTGGTCGCCTGCCATTGAAAGAATGCCTTCAATCCGCTTGGCAGCCAGCAGCATCTCGGTTCCCTCCGCAGTTAACTCCATTCGACCGGACACAGGAGGGCGCAGCAAAACCGGCATGCCAATAGCACGCTCCAAGTTTTTGATTTGGCTGTGTATTGCTGGGATCGTCTGCCCAATCTTGGCCGCTGCCGCAGTGAGGCTGCCCTGTGATGCGACCGCATTCAAGGTTCGGAGTTGTTTGAGAGTTATCGCATCAAGACGCGGCATGTTAAATTTTATTTAAACCGTTATACATCTTTTTAAATTTCAAATAACATGCCGATACGCAAGTGTCACCCTACGGCTTGAGCCGAAAGGGAGGAAACAGCGTGACAAGTACTATGGGTGAAGTGCCGGCGGATGTCGCACCTGAATTAGCGCGCGCCGTCGAGAACCTGGCAGATGTCATGATCGGTATAGCCAAGCGCATCGCACGTGGTGGCATCGACGAAAACCTAGCTGACGTATGCGGCACCAATCTGGGTGGCGACGGGCAAAAAGCGCTGGACTTAATCGCAGACGATGCATTCATGACAGCATTGAAACACTCTGACGTACGCTATTATGCGTCCGAGGAGCAGGATGATGCCGTTCTTCTGAACCCCGAAGGCAGACTTGCCCTTGCCATCGACCCGCTGGATGGCTCGTCGAATATCGATACGAATGTTTCAATTGGAACAATCTTTGCAATCTACGACGCCAAAGAAACCGCAGAAGACAGTTTCTTGCAGGCCGGGCACGGTATTCGCGCCGCAGGTTATTCCATTTTCGGACCTCAGTGCTGTCTTGTCGTCAGCTTTGGCGCGGGCGTTCTGAAATACGTTCTTGATCCCGAGACCGATAAATTCGTTCTGGTTGGTACGATAAAACAGATACCGCAAGAATCCACAGAATACGCGATCAATGCGTCAAACTACCGGCATTGGCCCTCCCCGATCCGGGCCTATATCGACGACCGGGTTGCTGGTTCCGAAGGGCCAGCAGAGCGCGATTTTAACATGCGGTGGATCGCATCTTTGGTCGCTGAAACTCACCGAATTCTGACCCGTGGCGGCGTTTTTCTATATCCGGGGGATACCAGAAAAGGCTACGCGCAGGGCCGCCTGCGTCTGATCTACGAATGCGCGCCAATCGGGTTCCTGATCGAACAGGCCGGCGGATCGGCCACCGATGGCACCGATCCAATTCTCAACCGCGTGCCAGAGCAATTGCATGCCAGAACCCCCTTCGTCTTTGGCAGCGCCAACAAAGTCGCCCGTGTCGCCAGCTATTTTGACCTTCCTGAACAGGAATCTTCGGCCTTGTTCAACGAACGTGGGCTTTTCAGAGGATAAATCATGAGCAAGAAGCATCCCATCATCAGCGTGACTGGTTCCTCCGGTGCCGGAACATCAACTGTCAAAGACACCTTTGACCAGATTTTCCGCCGCGAAGAGATCAAAGCTGTCTCTATTGAAGGCGACGCATTTCACCGTTTCAACCGTGCCGACATGCGCGCCGAATTGGTTAGGCGGCGCGATTCCGGCGATGAAACTTTCTCGCACTTCTCCTATGAGGCCAACGAATTGGGAGAGCTCGAACGGGTATTTCGCGAATACGGCGATACGGGAAATGGCCGCTCTCGACATTATGTGCATGATGCCGAAGAAGCCGAACGTCATGGCGTCCCGCCAGGCGAATTCACGGCATGGGCGCCCTTTGCGCAAGATACGGACCTTCTGTTCTACGAAGGTCTTCACGGCTCTGTCGTCAATGAAGACGTAAACCTGCCGAAATATGCTGATCTGAAGATCGGCGTTGTGCCGGTCATCAATCTGGAATGGATCCAAAAGATCCACCGGGACCGGGCCTCCAGAGGATACTCAACCGAAGCCGTGACAGACACGATCCTACGTCGGATGCACGCATATGCCCATTGTATCTGCCCGCAGTTTACCGAGACCGACATCAATTTCCAGCGCGTGCCGATGGTAGATACATCTAATCCGTTCATTGCACGTTGGATCCCTACGCCGGACGAAAGTCTTGTTGTGATCCGGTTCAGAAACCCGCGTGGCATTGATTTCCCATACCTGACTTCAATGATTTCGGGCTCATGGATGAGCCGGGCCAATTCAATCGTCATTCCGGGCAACAAACAGGATTTGGCGATGCAGTTGATCCTGACGCCATTGATCGAACGCTTGGTCACCAATGCGCGCAAGCTACGCGATTAAGGAGGATAACATGAATATCCAACATCCCCCCACCGATGAACGGCTGATGGCAAATGCAATTCGCGCCCTTGCCATGGATGCCGTTCAAGCCGCCAACTCCGGCCATCCCGGTATGCCGATGGGAATGGCCGATGTTGCTACCGTGCTGTTCAACCGTTTCATCACCCTAGACCCGGCAGACCATAAGTGGCCAAACCGCGACCGCTTTGTTTTGTCGGCAGGCCATGGGTCGATGCTGCTTTATGCAATCAACCATTTGCTTGGCTATGACGACATGGGGCTCGATCAGATCCGTGCTTTCCGGCAACTTGACAGCCGCACCGCCGGTCATCCGGAATATGGCCACGCCAAGGGGATCGAGATGACGACTGGCCCGCTTGGCCAAGGCATCGCAACCGCTGTTGGCATGGCGCTTTCAGAACGCATGGGCAATGCGCGCTTTTCTGACCTCATCGACCACTACACCTATGTGATTGCAGGCGATGGTTGCCTGATGGAAGGGATCAGCCACGAGGCCATTGACCTGGCCGGGCATCTTGGGCTGGGTCGTCTGATTGTTTTGTGGGACGATAACCGTATTACTATCGACGGCGATACCGATCTTGCCACTTCGACGGACCAGTTGGCCCGATTTGCGGCTGCCGGCTGGCATGTTCTGTCCTGCAATGGTCACAATGCAACTGAAATTAGCGATGCCATCGAAGAGGCGCGCCTCGATCCTCGGCCGACGATGATCGCCTGCCAGACAACCATCGGTTTCGGCGCACCGAACAAACAGGGTGGCCATGACGTGCATGGCGCACCGCTGGGCGAAGACGAAATTGCGGCGACCCGCGTACATCTGGGCTGGGACCATGCCCGGTTCGAAGTTCCGCAAGATGTCTATGACGGCTGGGCGGCCATTGCCCAACGAGGTGCCAAGAAACGTGCCGAATGGCAGGCCAAGCTTAACACTGCAGCGGGCCGTGACGCATTCGATGCGCATCTTGCGCAGGACATATCTGCGTTGACGACAGCCATGACCACCCACAAGGATCAACTGATCGCAGACAAACCCAAGGTTGCGACCCGCAAAGCCAGCGAAATGGCACTGGAAGTGGTCAATGAGGCGCTGCCCTTCTCTGTGGGTGGCTCAGCGGATCTGACCGGATCGAACCTGACCCGCAGCAAGGGTCAGAAATCGGTAACCAAGAGTGATTTTGGCGGCAGCTACATCCATTATGGCGTGCGCGAATTCGGCATGTCGGCAGTAATGAACGGCATCGCCTTGTCGGGATTGTTTCGACCCTACGGCGGGACCTTTCTGGTGTTCGCAGACTACGCGCGTCCGGCGATCCGGCTTGCCGCTTTGATGGGCGTGCCGACCACTTTTGTAATGACCCACGACTCGATCGGTCTGGGCGAAGATGGGCCAACGCACCAGCCGGTGGAAACGATCGCAAGCTTGCGCGCCATTCCAAATCTTACGGTTCTGCGCCCCTGCGACGCTGTTGAGACTGCAGAAGCCTGGGAAATTGCTGCGTCTTCGCAGACGACACCAGTTTTGCTGGCCCTCTCGCGTCAGGCATTGCCCTTGGTCCGCGAAACCAGTTCACGGGAAAATCTGACGGCGCGTGGCGCATATATCTTGCGTGACGTGACAGACCGGCAAGTGACATTAATTGCCACCGGGTCTGAAGTAGAAATTGCATTGAACGCTGCCGAGGCGCTTGCCGCTGAAGGGATCTGTGCAGCCGTCGTTTCAGCACCGTCATTTGACCTCTTCAAAGCACAGGATGCCGTCTATCAAACCAACGTTCTAGGTGAAGCACCCCGCGTGGGTGTGGAGGCCGCAATCCAGCAGGGCTGGGATGCGCTATTGCGACCCTCTGACGGCTTTGTCGGGATGACGGGTTTTGGTGCCTCTGCACCTGCCGATCAACTTTACGAAAAATTCGGCATTACGGCACAAGCCGTTGCCGAGACTGCAAAATCCGTAATCTAACGAGGATACAATGACAGTAAAAATCGCCATAAACGGCTTTGGCCGTATCGGAAGAAATGTGCTGCGTGCCATTATTGAATCTGGTCGCACAGACATCGAAGTGGTTGCGATCAACGACCTTGGGCCAGTGGAAACCAATGCACATCTTCTGCGCTTTGACAGTGTTCACAGCAGGTTTCCCGCCGAGGTTAAACTCGGCGATAACTGGATTGATGTCGGTCGGGGGCAGATCAAGGTCACGGCGATCCGAAACCCCGCTGACCTGCCCTGGGCGGGCGTTGATATTGCGTTGGAATGCACGGGTCTTTTCACCAAACGTGAAACCGCCAAGGCCCATCTGGAAAACGGATCAAAACGGGTTTTGGTATCGGCACCCTGTACTGACGCAGACAAAACTACTGTCTTTGGGGTCAACGACAATGTCCTGACTGCAGATGATACCGTTGTATCGAACGCATCCTGCACGACCAATTGCCTGTCACCTGTTGCCAAAACCCTAAACGACGCAATTGGCATCAAACGTGGTTTCATGACCACGATCCACAGCTACACCGGAGACCAGCCCACGCTGGATGTGATGCGCTTTGACCTTTACCGCGCCCGTGCTGCCGCATTGTCAATGATCCCGACATCTACCGGGGCTGCAAAAGCGGTCGGGTTGGTCTTGCCAGAGCTTTCAGGCAAGCTTGACGGGGTCGCGATCCGGGTGCCAACGCCAAATGTCTCGGTCGTTGATCTTACCTTCGAGGCCACGCGAGGCACATCCATCGAAGAGATCAATAGCGCAATCCGCACGGCTGCTGACGGGCCGATGAAAGGTATTCTAGGCTATACAGACGCTGCGAATGTATCAGTCGATTTCAATCATGATCCGCATTCTTCGATTTTCCATATGGATCAGACCAAGGTGATGGACGGCACGCTGTGTCGTATCCTCAGCTGGTACGATAACGAATGGGGTTTCTCCAACCGTATGGCTGATACGGCCGTGTCGATGGGGAAACTGATCTGATGGCCATCCGTTCAATATGTAACGCAGATGTTGCGGGTAAACGGGTGCTTGTGCGCGCTGACTTGAACGTCCCAATTCAGGAAGGCAAGGTGACGGATACTACACGGATCGACCGTTTTGCCGAGGGTATGAAACCGCTGCTGGCAAAAGGCGCACGACTGGTGATCCTCACCCATATGGGCCGCCCGAACGGTGTGATGAACCCTGCTCTTTCAGTAGACAAATTGCGGCCCGTTTTGTCAGATGCTCTGGGTGCCCCGGTCCGGTTCTCGGATGTCAGCAGCGGCGTTTCAGCGGAGATACATGCCAATGCGTTGCAAAACGGTGAAGTTCTGCTGTGTGAAAACCTGCGCTTTAACCGTGGTGAAGAATCCAATGACCCGGCACTGGCGCAGCAATTTTCCCAGCTTGGTGACATCTATGTCAACGATGCGTTTTCCTGTGCCCACCGCGCCCATGCCTCAACCGAGGCGATCACGCATCTGATGCCCGCTTTTGCCGGGCCGCTGATGATGGAAGAACTTGGTGCTTTAAAATCCGCCCTTGAAGGTCCGCAACGGCCTTCCGTCGCTATTGTCGGCGGGGCCAAGGTATCATCCAAGATTGCAGTGTTGAAGAACTTGGTGGGCCAGGTCGATCATCTCATCGTTGGCGGCGGCATGGCCAATACATTCCTGTTCGCCGATGGCGCGCAGGTGGGAAAGTCGCTTCACGAGGCAGATCAGATCGACACTGTCAGGGATATTGCGCGGCTGGCCAAGGCAGTGGGATGCACCATTCACCTGCCTTCCGACGTTGTGGTCGCCCGTGAGTTCAAGGCCGGCGCGGATGCCGAGCTTGTCCCTGCCAATACCTGTCCGGTAGACGCAATGATCCTAGATGCAGGTCCGGGGGCCGTAGACGCGTTCTCGCAGGTGCTGGTCTCATCACGCACAATCCTGTGGAATGGACCATTGGGTGCATTCGAGATGCCCCCCTTTGACGTGGCAACTGTCGCTTTGGCACGCAAGGCCGCGGAGCTGACCCGCGCTGGCAAATGCGTCTCCGTTGCCGGTGGTGGCGACACCGTTGCAGCCCTCAATGCAGCCGGGGTGACTGGCGACTTCACCTATGTCTCCTCAGCTGGAGGCGCGTTTCTGGAATGGCTGGAGGGGCGTGCGCTCCCCGGCGTTGCAGCCCTCATGCAAGACGAAAAGGTTTGAACACTATGTCCCTTGTCACTCTACGACAGCTTCTTGATCACGCGGCCGAACGCGGCTACGGCGTGCCCGCCTTCAACATCAACAACATGGAACAGGGTCTCGCGATCATGAAAGCCGCCGAGGCCAGCGATGCCCCCGTTATTATGCAGGCCAGCCGCGGCGCGCGGTCCTATGCCGGTGACATCATGCTGCGCCATATGGTGCAGGCGCTGGCGGAAATGTATCCCGCAATCCCCATTTGTATGCATCAGGATCATGGCAATAATGAACAGACCTGTCTCAGCGCAATCCGGCACGGCTTTACCAGCGTCATGATGGACGGCTCGCTTGAAGCTGATATGAAAACGCCCGCCTCCTATGAATACAACGTCGAAATCACCGAACGCGTGTCGCGCATGGCCCATTGGGTCGGTGCTTCGGTTGAGGGTGAGCTTGGCGTGCTGGGCAGTCTTGAGACTGGCGAAGCCGCCAAGGAAGATGGCTCGGGTGCAGAGGGCAAATTGAGCATGGAAGATCTGCTGACAGATCCCCTCCAGGCCCAGGATTTTGTCGCCAAAACCAAGGTGGACGCCTTGGCAATCGCCTGCGGCACCAGCCACGGTGCCTATAAGTTCAGCCGCAAACCCGATGGCGAGATATTGGCGATGAAGCGCATCGAAGAAATTCATGCCAAAATTCCGAACGTACATCTGGTCATGCACGGGTCCAGCTCGGTGCCTCAGGACCTGCAGGACCTGATCAACAAAAACGGCGGGGATATGCCCCAGACCTACGGCGTCCCCGTGGAAGAGATCGAACGCGGCATCAAATCCGGTGTACGCAAGGTCAATATCGACACCGATTGTCGGATGGCGATCACCGGGCAGTTCCGCAAAGTGGCCAAGGACCACCCCGGCCAGTTTGATCCGCGCAAATTCCTGATCCCGGCGATGGACGAAATGGAAAAGCTCTGCCTCGACCGTTTTGAACGTTTTGGCACAGCGGGCAATGCAAGCAAGATCAAGGTAATCGACATAGATGACATGGCAAAACGCTATAGCGATGGTGCGCTCTGATGTGCAGGCGGATTGCGGCAGGAAACTGGAAAATGAACGGCGTTGCCGCCGATCTGGGTGAGGTTTCTGCGATTGCGGAGGCGGCGCAGGACACGACCTGTGAAGTTGTGCTTTGCCTGCCCGCAACACTCTTGCCGCAAGCCCGTGCCAGGAACCTTCCAAAAGCCCTAAAACTGGGCGGTCAGGATTGTCATGTCGAAACCAACGGGGCTTACACCGGCGACATCTCGGCAGAAATGCTTGCCGAGGTCGGGGCGAAATATGTGATTGTGGGCCACTCCGAACGTCGGCAGTTTCACGGCGAGAGTGATGCCCAGATCGCAGCTAAGGCACACGCCGCATGGGATGCGGGTCTGACCGCCATTATCTGCATCGGCGAAACAGAAGAACAGTATCGCGCGGGCCGCACTCTGGAAGTGCTGGACAGGCAAATTGCAGGGTCCCTGCCCCAAAATGCCACATCAGAGAACACCGTTCTGGCCTATGAGCCAATCTGGGCGATTGGCACTGGTCTGACACCGTCCCTTGCCGAAGTTTCCGCAATTCACACGCATCTGCGTACCCGCCTTCCGGATGAAACCATCGCCCTTCTCTACGGCGGTTCAGTTAACGCCAAGAATGCTGACAAAATCATGAACCTTGAGAATGTCGATGGCAGCCTTGTTGGCGGGGCATCCCTGACGGTCGCAAAATTCACGCCCATCATAAAAGCACTGGAGGCTACCAAATGACTTTCGACCGTTCTGTAAAAATTGCGCCATCCATCCTATCGGCTGACTTTGCCAACTTTGGGCTCGAAATTCAGGCGATTGAGGGTCAGGGTGCCGATTGGGTGCATGTCGATGTGATGGACAATCATTTTGTGCCCAACCTGACCTTTGGTCCCCCCGCGGTCGCCGCCTTTCGCAAACATGTCAAGACAGTAATGGATGTGCATCTGATGATCACGCCGGTCGATCCCTCGATTGAGGCCTACGCTCAGGCCGGCACCGACATCCTGACCGCCCATGTCGAAGCGGGCCCGCATATCCACCGCACGTTACAGGCCATTCGGGCTGCAGGCATGAAGGCCGGCGTCGCGCTGAACCCCGGCACCCCGGCCGAAAGCGTCGCTCACGTGCTGGACCTGGCCGATCTGGTTTGCGTCATGACGGTAAACCCCGGCTTTGGTGGTCAAAAATTCATCGACATGACGGCCAAGGTGCGCAGACTGCGAGAGATGATTGGTGACCGCCCCATGCATATCGAGATCGACGGCGGCGTTGATCCTGAGACTGCACCCGGACTGGTGGCCGCCGGGGCCGATGTTCTGGTGGCAGGCTCCGCCGTCTTCCGGGGCGGCTCCGTGGAAAATCCAGGCCCCTACGGCAGGAATATGCGCGCGATCCGCAACGCTATCACATAACTCTAAGGAACCGGCAGACATGGCACGCATCGTATTTGATCTCGACGGAACGCTGATCGACAGCGCCCCGGATATCCAAGGCATCGCCAACGCCTTGATGACGGAAGATGGGCTGGCCCCCTTCACACTGGAACAGGTGCGTGACTTTATCGGCAATGGCGTAGTCGTATTTGTTCAAAAAATGCGCGCGGCACGGGCCATCCCCGACGCAGCCCATGACAAGCTGCTGGAAAGATTTGTGTCACGTTATCACAGCGCAACAACATTAACCGAAATTTACCCCGGCGTTCGCGAAGCTTTGCAGGCACTTGATACTGCCGGGCACGCCCTTGGCATCTGTACAAATAAACCGATAGGGCCAACAAAGGCTGTGCTAAAGCACCTGTCCCTCAATATCTATTTCGAAACGATCATCGGCGGCGACAGCCTGCCCGTCAGCAAACCTGATCCCGCGCCGTTATTGGCTGCCTTCGGCGCACTTGGCGAGGGGCCCGCGATCTATGTCGGGGACAGTGAAGTTGATGCTCAAACCGCAACGCGTGCCAAGGTGCCTTTCCTTCTGTTCACAGAAGGCTATCGCAAGGTTCCAGTCGATGAATTGCCCCATACACAAGCCTTTGATCATTTTAGCAAATTGCCCGACCTCGTCGCCACCCTTCTGGTCGAAACCACATGACCCTCAAGGCGCTGATCTTTGACGTTGACGGAACACTTGCGGAAACCGAAGAGGCGCATCGCGCTGCCTTTAATCGAACGTTCAAAGAGGCCGGGCTGGGCTGGCATTGGTCCATCGAAGACTACACCTCTCTATTGGAAACAACCGGCGGAAAAGAGCGTATGCGCCAGCACCGCAACAATCTGGGGTTAGCGCATCCCGACGATGCACAGATCGCCGAACTGCACCGGGTCAAGACCACCTTCTATGCCAAAATTCTGGACGGTGGCGGCCTTGAACTGCGACCGGGCGTCGCCGACCTGATTGAATGCGCCGGCAGCGCCGGACTACGGATTGCCGTGGCGACAACCACAAACCGTCCAAACGTCGACGCACTTTGCCAATGTTGCTGGGGATGCGCTGCGGATAAGGTTTTCGACGTAATTGCAGCCGGGGACGAAGTGGCGGCAAAAAAGCCCGCGCCTGACATCTTTCTTCTGGCGCTCAAACGGCTTGGCCTTCCTGCGACCGAGGCCATAGCCTTCGAAGACAGCGTCAACGGATTGCGATCCGCGCATGCTGCAGGCCTGAGAACGCTTATAACCCCCTCGGTTTACACGGCCCATCAGGATTTTACCCTCGCAAACTGGATGTTGGTAGATTTGACACGAGAACAATTACCTGAGGCACTGAAGTTTTAGAAAAGGAATGCTATGCGGAAAATCGGCATCGATCTGGGCAAGTCTGGCCTCAGTGCCGTCTTGCGTTCAAGGGAGGAAAAGGCGCTAGCAAGATGCACTATCGAATAGTCAGATTGCTGCCCAGCCAACTGACTGATTGCAACAGGTGCCGATGATCAGCCAAACTTCCCAATCTGGCCTAAAAGGCCACCGCTCTCCATGGTTCATGATTTCCTACGCTGGTTGGGCATTCCATCGCCGCGAGAATAGTCAGGTATAATGCGCTGCAAAATCAGGCGACGCCCCGTGGTAGAGCGATAGCGTATCGACTGCAATGCCTACCGTATCTGTTTAAGCGGTGCGCCGCCCCCAACACTTACAGCATAGCGCTTGATCTGCGATTCAGAGGCTTCTCATCCAGTCCAACAACGGGCTAATCTGCAGAGCGCACCTTGCATTGGCACTGGGGCATAGACATATTGCGCTTGTCTGCCCTCGCGGTGCGTTGGAACAACCAAACGTTTAGCCACTTTGTTGGCGGCTTGAGCTCCGAAATCTGTTCGAACCACATGCAAGCAGATATCCATTGCCGCAGCGCTTCCTGCTGCAGTCAGAATGTCACCTCCATCAACGAATAAGACGTCTTGATTGAGATTGATATTTGGAAATCTGCTAGAAATCTGATCGAAGTATTTCCAATGAGTTGTGGCGCAACTGCTTTCAAGAAACCCAGCCTCTGCTAAAACGACGATGCCAGAACACAAAGATATTATTTTTGCCCCACGCCTCCGCACGGATTTAAGCGCCGCTATAAGATGGGACGGCACTTCGGCGGTACTCCACGCCAGCCAAGAACAATGATGATGTCAGCATCCTGCAGAGCATCGAGACCGTGTTCTGCTTCGACCGTGAGCCCCGCAGCACGAAGCGGCCCGGGTTCAATCGCACAAGCCACGAAACGATACCAGCCGCGACCCATTTCCGGTCGGGTCAGCCCAAATATTTCAAATACGATCCCGAATTCGAATGTGCAAAGCCGATCGTAAACGAGCACGCACACCAAAGGACCAAGCTGTGGATCAGTTTCTAAGCATGCTTTCGTGTTTGGCACAATCTTAGCGCAAATCTTCATTTCAGCCAATATTCCTTTTGCCCTGCCCTCCCCGAAACTTCTCTCGGTTTAATGTAGAGTTTGCTCAAGACTTCAAAGGAGCAAATCCCTCTTCGATAGAGATGATGGTCTGCGGCTTCCTAGAATATCAAGTTGACGTCCTAGAGTAAGATCTTGCTACCCGACATGTTCTTGTCCTTGGTTAGCTCAGCAATCTCAGTGGATTTCGCCGAAGCACATGTATTTGAGTTCCAGGTAATCATCGGCACCGTATTTGGAGCCTTCCCGCCCTTGACCTGATTGCTTGATGCCCCCGAAGGGCGCGACTTCCGTTGAAATCAGACCGGTGTTGATGCCGACCATGCCTGTTTCCAGCCGCTCGGCAACCCGCCAGACGCGGGAGATGTCCTTGGCGTAAAAGTAGCCGGCAAGGCCGAATTCTGTATCGTTTGCAAGTTCGACGGCTTCCTCTTCGGTTTCGAACTCAAAGAGCGGCGCAATTGGTCCGAAGGTCTCTTCATGTTGCACTTGCATGCCGCGGGTCACACCAGTGATGACGGTCGGTTCAAAGAAGGTTCCGCCACGCGCATGCCTGCTACCGCCTGTCACAATTTCGGCACCTTTGGCGATCGCATCTGACAGATGCGCCTCGACCTTCGACAGGGCGGCCTCGTTGATTAACGGACCGATGGCCACCCCATCCTCAAAGCCATCCCCGACAGAAAGTGCCGACACGCGTTCTGCGAGTTTCTTTGAAAACTCCTTGTAGACACCCGATTGAACGTAGATCCGATTGGCGCAGACACATGTCTGACCGGCGTTCCGGTATTTGGCGATCAGTGCGCCCTCAACCGCGGCATCGACGTCGGCGTCGTCGAAAACGATGAACGGTGCATTGCCACCAAGCTCCATCGATACTTTCTTGACCGTTGCCGCCCCCTGCTCCATCAGGATTTTCCCGACACGTGTGGAGCCGGTAAAGGTGATCTTGGCCACTTTGGTGTTGGCACAAAGCTCCTTGCCGATTGCGGATGCGTTACTGCTCGGGATCACGCTGAATACGCCTTTGGGAATACCGGCGCGTTCGCCAAGCACGGCCATGGCGAGGGCGGACAGCGGGGTCAGTTCAGCCGGACGCGCAATAAAGGTGCACCCAACGGCGAGCGCAGGCGCCACCTTACGGGCGATCATAGCATTGGGGAAATTCCAGGGCGTGATTGAGCCAACCACACCCACCGGCTGTTTCATGACGACAATGCGCTTGTCAGGCTGATGGCCGGGGATCACGTCCCCATAGATGCGTTTTGCTTCTTCCGCGAACCACTCGACATAGGATGCACCATACATGATTTCGCCTTTGGCCTCGGTCAGAGGTTTACCCATTTCAGCGGTCAGAATTGTGGCCAGATCGTCGATGTTCTCCAACATCAGATCATGCCACTTGCGCAGGATCGCACCGCGTTCCTTGCCCGTCTTCGCAGCCCAGAACGCCTTGGCGTCATAGGCACCATCGATGGCGCGCGCCACGTCTTCAACGCCTAGATCAGTCACATCCGCAATCTTTTCGCCGGTCGCCGGATTGAGGACAGGAAAGCTGCTGCCATTCTCGATCCAGTGCCCATTCACATAGGCGCGGGTTTCAAGAAGCGCTGGGTCGTTCAACTTCAGCATGATCAGTTCTCCCGCGCGGCAGCGATGGAGGCTTCGAGAATGTCGAGTGCTTCTGCAAAGACCTCTTCCTGAATGGTGATCGGGGCGAGGAAGCGAATGACGTTGCCATAGACGCCGCAGGTCAGAAGGATGAGATTACGTTTGAGAGCCTCCGCACGAACCTTTTGGGTGAATTCAGGGCTGGGAGCGGAGCCATCTGGGGTGTTGAATTCTGCAGCCACCATAAAACCGGGGCCGCGGATGTCGATGATTTCCGGCGTTGTGGCACGGATCGATTCAAGCCGCTGGCGCAGACGCGAACCCAGTTCATTTGCGCGGGCGCAGAGGTCTTCTTCCTCGATGACATCAAGAACGGCATGGGCCGCCGCGATCCCGAGCGGGTTACCACCGTAAGTTCCGCCAAGACCACCGGGGCCTGCGGCATCCATGATCTCTGCTTTGCCAGTGACTGCCGCCAGCGGCAAACCACCTGCGAGCCCCTTGGCCATTGTTGTCAGGTCGGGTGAAACGCCATAGCCATCCATGGCAAAGAGATTGCCTGTGCGCGCAAAGCCGGTCTGAATTTCATCTGCGACCATCACGATCCCATGCTCATCACAAAGTGCGCGGATTTCGCGCATGAGCTCGGCAGGTGCGGGATAGAAACCGCCTTCCCCTTGCACCGGCTCGAAAATGATCGCTGCGACGCGCGCGGGATCAAGGTCCGCTTTGAAGAGCTTGTTCAGCGCGTTCATCGAGTCTTCAGTGGAAACCCCATGTACGTCGATCGGAAACGGCACGTGATAGACGTCCGGCATCATCGCCCCGAAGCCCTGCTTGTATGGGGCGACCTTGCCCGTGAGGCTCATGCCCATGAAGGTGCGGCCATGAAAACCGCCTCCGAAGGCGATAACCGCCGGGCGGCCGGTATAGGCGCGCGCCACTTTGATCGCGTTCTCGACAGCTTCGGCACCGGTGGTCACAAAGACGGTCTTCTTCTCGAAATCGCCGGAAACGCGCGCGTTCAGACGTTCGGCAAGGCGGATATAATTCTCATAGGGCAGCACTTGGTGACAGGTATGGGTGAATGAACTCATTTGCCGCTCCACTGCGGCCATGACTTTCGGGTGGCAATGGCCGGTGTTGACGACGGCAATGCCTGCGGCGAAATCGATGTAGCGATTTCCCTCCACATCCCAGACCTCAGAGTTTTTTGCCCGGTCTGCGTAGATCTGGGTTTGCATCCCGACGCCGCGAGAGATGGCTTTGTCTTTGCGAGTGCTGATTTCTGCGTTCAACATGGTTTTCTTTCTATTTGAAACAGGGCGACGAGGCATATTTGTTGTGTCAGGCCTCATATTTGCAGGTGTTCGTCAGTTGCCGCTCAGGATCATGCGGTAACGCATCTGGTCGAAGATCACGGCGAGGATCAGCAAGGCACCGAGAAGCACCATCTGCATGTAGGAACTGACCTGTGCGAGGTTCATGCCGTTCTGGACAAGCACGATGAAGAAGGCCCCAAGGACAACGTTCTCGACCCGACCAATGCCGCCTCTCAAAGACACGCCTGCAATCACGCATGCAGCGATCGACTCAAGTGCAATTGTACTGCCAAGGTTAGCCTCACCCGATTCAACGCGCGCTGTAAGCAGCAAACCGGTCAATGACGCGATCAAGGCACAGATCACATAGGCCATCATCAGGGTGCGCTTCGTGTTGATTGCCGAAAGATGTGCCGCTTTGATGTTGCCGCCGACGGCGTAGACTTGGGTGCCAAGGCGCGTCCGGGACATGAAAAGCCACATGAAGATGATGCAGATGGCGGCAATGATCACCGGAATGGGAATACCAAAGAGCCTGCCGAAGCCGAAGGTGTCGCCAAAGGCGAAGGGCAGGCCCGAAACCGGAACCCCACCTGTCAGGAACAGCGCGAGGCCTGCGCCCACCGAAGAAACACCCAGTGTCATGATGAACGGTGAGACCTCAAAATAGGCGACACCGACACCGTTGATCAGACCAACAGAGATTGCAGCCGCAAAACCCATGCAGGCACCAAAGGCGATGGCGAGCCAAATCGCGTCAGGGAAAATCCCGGCGAACCAGACCATGCCAAGCGCCGAGACCACCGAAGTCAAGGCAATCGAGGTTCCGACGGAAAGGTCGAAGCCGCCCGAGATAAGCACAAGCATCTGCCCCATCGAAACCAGCACAAGGTAGACCGACTGTCGGGCGACGTTGACGAGGTTCTGAAGACTCAGGAATTTGTCGGATAATGCTGTGAAGATGATCAGCGCACCCACCAGGAAAAATGGCAAGACGCCAACCTTGATGAATATTTTTCGGATGGGATCGAAGGCCCCGGTTTTTGTAGCTTCTGTCGTCATAGTTTTGCTCCGGTTTCGTCGAAGAAGAATTTGAGAACTTGTTCCTCGGTCATGTCATCTCCGCTCAGCTCTGCTGAGATGTGGCCATGCGCCAGAACAAGCATTCGATGAGAGAGGTTCATGACCTCGGGAAGGTCCGATGAGATGACGACCACTGCCTTGCCGGACTCGGCCAATTCCTTGATCAGCAGGTAGAGTGCCGCACGTGTGCCCATGTCGACACCGACCGTGGGCTCATCAAAGATGATGATGTCGGCATTCTGGCCAAAGCACTTGCCAAACAGAACCTTCTGTTGATTGCCACCAGAAAGCTGGGACACGGGTTTGTTACGATACCCCTCGTGCAACTCCACATAATCCGAAATCGTCGCGGCCTCCGCGTTGACCTCCGACCATTTGACCAATTGGCCATTGCCCCCAACCTTGTCTCCCATGACAAGATTGATTGCGAGGTTGTCCTTGGACGGTTTGGCAAGGTCGAGCCCTTCGGCTTTCCGATCCGGTGAAAGGTAATAGATTCCTTCCTTGATAATATCGCGCGTAGGGGCATGGCTGATATCTTTACCACGCATTTTAACCGTGCCGTGCACCAGGGTGGTTAAGCCCATAACAGTACGGAAGAGGCGCGATTTTCCAGACCCTACAAGGCCGGCAACGCCCAGAATTTCACCTGCGCGGACTTCGAAAAATGCGTCGTGAATTCCTGCAGTTCTAAGCCCCTCAACTGTCAGCAGGATTTCCCCAGTCCCTTGTTCAATCTTGGGGTAAATCTCGTCAATTGCGCGCCCGGTCATCATTTCGACAAGAGCGTCTTCGTTGGTCTCGGCGATATTGACGGTGCCAATCTTGGCCCCATCACGAAGAACTGTGACACGACTTGCAATCCGAGAGAATTCCTGGATGCGATGCGAAATATAGATGATGCCGACGCCCTTGGCCTTGAGCTCGTTTACGAACTCAAAGAGGTGGTCGACTTCCTTGTCCGTGAGTGATGCCGTGGGCTCATCCAGAATGAGCACTTTCAGATCGCCATGAAAGGCTTTGGTGATCTCCACCATCTGCTGTTGTGCCCGCGACAGGTGTGAGGTGACCGCATTCGGGTCGATGTCGAAGCCGAGTTCCAAGAGCATTTCATAGGCGCGTTTGCGCATTGTGCGATGATCAATGAACGGCCCCTTCATGGGCTCCCAGCCGAGGAAGATATTTTGCGCGACGGTCAGAGTCGGGATCAGCGAGAATTCCTGAAAAACCGTATAGATGCCCTTTTTCTGGGCATCGGCTACGCTGTCGAACTTCGCTTTTTGACCATCAAGGACGACGCTGCCTTGCGACGGAGTATTCGCGCCCGCGAGCATTGAGATCAGCGTCGACTTTCCGGCACCATTCTCACCGAAGAGAACATGTACTTCCCCTGAATGAAGGTCAAAATCGACGGCATTGAGGGCAAGCACACCCGGGTATTGTTTGGTGAGCGCTTTGGTCTCGATGAGAGGTTGTGCTGACATGTCAGTCTCCAAAAAAGCGGGCCGGTGGGACAGGCCCGGTCCGGCCCGCAGTCCAACAGGGAGGAAGTTAGTTGGACACGGAGAAGACGGGCGAAAAGCCATCCGGTGGAAGGATGTTTGTACGCTCGACCTCGCCAATATTTTCGGGGTCAACTACGAAGATTTTCGGGCCTACGTGTTTGATGTAGTCCTTGCCTTCAAGGATGCGGACGGCCTGATCAATCGCGATGCGACCCTGAATCACCATGCTGTCAGCGGGGGCCGCCAGAATGAAACCACGCTGGATGCCGGTGTAGACGCCAGGCGTCATGTAGAAGGCCAGAAGGTCAACCTTGCCTTGCAAGCCACGCTCGCGAATGAGACCTTGAGCTGCTTCGGCGGTCACAGCTGTACCTGCGAGGTAGCGAACATCCGGGTTGGCTTGCAGAACGTCTTCGACGAGTTTCAGCTGCGTTTCCTTACCTGTGTCACCGAAGCGGGGCTCAAGAACTTCAACTGCGGAGCCTTTGACGGCTTCCATGAAACCGGTATGCGCGGCCTCAACCCATCCCGCACCCGCAGGACCAGGGAACCAGCCTACTTGCACCGGGTCTGTTCCAGCGGGGTGTTTCGCTGCGAGATAGGCACCGGTCTCATAACCCATCACCTTGAACGACACCAAGGATTTGGCCGAAATGTCTTCTGAAGAGACACCGTTAATGACATCGATGACGGGAATGTCTTTCGCAACAACTTCGCCGATGACGTTATTAAGGCCGTCGTATGAGATCGCGCCAACAACCACGGCATCCGCTCCACCCGAAACACAATCTTCGATCTGGCTGATTTGCTTGGCCAACTCGGTGTAGCCGCCAGCTTCCACGAGATTGAGGTTTACACCAAGGCGCTTGGCTTCATCGACAACGCCATAGTCAACGCCAAGCCAATAGGCGTCCTTCATGTGCGGGAAAGACACGCAGATGTTCCATGCTTTCTCGGCAGAGGCGAGCGCGTCATAGGTGACGGCGTTTACGTCCCCTTCCGCTGAAAAGGCTGGTGTGACCTCTTCGGCAGCATAAGGGAACCATGCTTCTTCCGCGAAAGCACCCGCTGGTATTGCAGCACTCAAAGCCAGTGCCGTGGCTGTCTTCAGGACGAGTTTCATTGTTCTGATCTCCTTGTCAGTTACAGTAGTCTGAGGCGATTTCTCGCGATTTCAGATTGGAATTCTGGCTCTTAACCGAGCTCTTTTCTTATTTTTGCAAGCATTCCTTTGCGCTCCCTGCGGGCCGCAAGCGCGCCTTCCATATCTACTTTTTTGAATTTGACTGGCGTATGCGGTTGAAGCTGTCCAATTAGGTCCATATCGGCCGAAATGACCGCGCCGAGGGTGAAATATCCACCGCCGGACACCGCATCACGGTGCAGAACGATCGGCTCGGTGCCACCGGGAACCTGGATGGAGCCATAGGAGTAGCAGCCGTCCACGATGTTCGAAGGATCAGCGCCCGCGCCAAATGGTTGTTCGCGGTCCACGAACTCAAGCGGGCGCCCGCCTTTGAAGCGATAGCCCATCCGGTCCGCTTCAGGTGCGACCTTCCACTCATCCTCAAAGAATCCGGCACCGGCCTCATCGGTCAGGCGATGCCAGTACAACCCGGGGAGTACGCGCAGACTGGCAGGTGTTCCGGGTTTACGGCGAAGAGATTCCGACACGGTGCGACCGGCACCGGGCCCTTCCAAACCACCTGTCGGCAGTTCATCCCCAGCTTGAATGGCGCGCCCTTCCACGCCGCCGAGCGCCCCGATGGGATATGTTGACCGACTGCCCAAAGCTTCAGGCGTTGTGATCCCGCCGCTGATAGCAATGTAGATGCGCGCACCGGCTTGCAGGAAGTCGAAACTCAGGGTCTGCCCGGCTTTGACGACAAAGGATGTCCAGGCATCCTGATATTCGCCATCTACTTTGACCGGAATCTGTGCCCCAGTCACAGCGACGGTGGCGGATTGAGTGAACTCAATTTCCGGTCCCATGAAGACCGCTTCGAGACAGGCAGCGCCTTCATCGTTGCCAACGAGCATATTTGCGGCCCGAAGGGCATAGCGATCCATGGCACCTCCAAGCGGAATGCCCAGATGGAAATAGCCAATACGGCCGAGGTCCTGAATAGAGGTCGCAAGACCCGGATTTTTGATCTTAAGCGTCATTGAGGGCCTCCAACATCTTTGCATTGGTGCCGCGCATGTCGGCATTGAACTCGTCCAGATCGAACTCGATTTCTGCAATCCGCGGCTGGTAGCTACCGTCTTCAACGGCAGCGAGAACAGCATCGTATTCAGCGCGGTCGATCGGCTTCCATTTCACAATGTCGCCGGGCTTGAAGAACACCATGAAGTCCTTCAGATGCGCGACTTTCTGTTCCGGGTCATAGATGGGCATCGGGGTGATGCCGAACATCTGGTATCCACCTGCACCGCGAACGGAATAAATGCAGGAAAAACATCCACCGTAGCCTACGGTTTGCTTTGGCGTGTCCGTGCGAGGGCTCAGATACTTCGGAACCTCAAGTTGCTTGTCACGATCCACCAGCTGGTAGAGGAAAGGCAAGCCTGCCACGAAACCCACCATCGATACGAACCAAGGCTGCGAGTGATGCGCCTCGATGAATGCGTCTGCAGAGGCGAACCCATTGATTTTGGCCGCATAGTCGAGGTCGGTTCCGTTCGGGTCCTGATGGCGCTCGCGGAACCGCATCAAGGTCTCATGCGTCCACGGATCCTTGTAGAAAACGGGGATTTCGATGATGCGCGTGGTCATACGCTTTTCCGCAGATTCCGCCTTGTGCTCCAGTTCCTTGACCTTCGTCATGATGTCATCGGGAGAAATGACATCCGGGTCGAAGCGGACCTGAAACGAAGCGTTTGCAGGGCAGATTTCGGTCACGCCCTCAATCTTGGCATCGCGCACCGCGTTGCTCATGGAAAGAGATTTAAAGAACGCGTCGAGAGACATTTCGTCATCCATCTCGACATAGACGTGCTCGTCACCTCCAAATGTGTATCTGGTTTTCATTCTGGCTTCCTCACGTGTTCTCGGGGTTCAGGTTTCCGGCTTCCAGCCAGGGCTCAAGCCACTGCGTATGAAAATCGCCAGAGGCGACGCCGGGGTCTTTGGCCAGAGCCTTGTGGAGCGGGATGGTGGTTTTCAGGCCATTGATCTCAAGCCCTTCCAGCGCTGTCGCCATCTTGGAAATGGCGTCGGCGCGATCCTTGCCGTGCACAATCAACTTGCCGATCAGCGAGTCATAGAACGGCGGAATCTGGTACCCTTCATACATGAAGTGATCGAAGCGGATCCCCTCACCTTCCGGGATTTTCAGGCTTTCGACCTTTCCCGGCCACGGCAAGAATTGCATGAAGGGGTCTTCTGCATTGAGGCGAACCTCGATGGCATGCCCAGATTTTTTGACCTGATCTTGGCTGACACTCAGCGGCTCACCGCCGCAAACGCGGATCATTTCCTGAACAAGGTCAAAGCCGGTGATCATCTCGGTCACAGGGTGTTCGACCTGAATGCGCGTATTCATCTCTATGAAGAAGAACGCGCCGGTCGCTTCCTCGTAGAGGTATTCAAGCGTGCCGGCACCGCGATAGTTCACGGATTCGGCGAGTGCGACGGCTGCCATGCAGAGGTTTTCGCGTGTTTCGTCATCAAGGCAGTCCGCGCCCGCCTCTTCCCAGACTTTCTGGCGGCGGCGCTGAAGTGAACATTCACGTTCAAAGAAATGGACGGCCTTCTTTCCGTCGCCCACGATCTGCACCTCAATGTGGCGCGGTGACTTTACCGAGCGCTCGACATAGAGCCCGCCATCGCCAAATGCGGCGGCGGCTTCCTGTTGCGCTTGAGGGGCGAGGGTCCGAAGTTCCTCTTCAGTTTCAGCGATCCGGATGCCTTTACCACCGCCACCTGCAGCGGCTTTCACCATCACCGGATACCCAACCTTCGCGGCAACCTCGACAGCTTCATCGACGGATCCGATCCGTCCTTTTGAGCCGGGAACCACTGGCACACCTGCAGCTTCAGCCGCCTGACGCGCCGCCACTTTATCACCCATGCGTTCTATTGTGTCTGCAGAGGGGCCCACGAATTTGATGCCGGCCTGCTCGATGGCACGTGCAAATTCTGGGCTTTCTGAAAGGAAACCATAGCCCGGGTGCACAGCATCAGCAGCATTCTCGATGGCCGCCGCAACCACGCCGCTGATGTTGAGATAGGACTCGGTGGCTTTTGCAGGTCCAATGCAGACGGACTCGTCAGCCAGTTTGACCGCCAGCATTTCCGCGTCGCCTTCGGAGTAAGCCTGAATAGTTGTGATCCCGAGCTCCTTGGCAGCGCGAATGATGCGAACAGCGATCTCGCCGCGGTTTGCGATAAAGAGGCGCTTGATGCTCATTTCAGACCACCACTTCAGCAAGGGCCTGGCCTGCGGTTACTGGTAGGCCATCTTCAGTAAGATACGTGGAGAAGGTTCCGGCAAACTCGGCTTTGACCTCAATAAAGGTCTTCATCACCTCGATAAGACCGACCGTGTCACCCACGGTAACGGGATCTCCGGGGTTCTTGTAGAGCGCAGCTTCCGGTGACGGCTTCATGTAGAATGTGCCTGGTAGTGGTGAAAGTACTTGTGCCATTGTGTTATTCCTCCCTCGATATTTCTCAGAGACCCAGCACGGTCGCGGCTGGTGCGATTGTGATCCCGGCTTCCGTTAGTCCCGCGCGGATCGCTTTGCCCATGTCCAAGGCACCGGGGGTGTCAGAGTGAAAGCAGATCGACTCGAATTCGATGGGGATGTCTTCACCGTCAACGGTTCTCACGACACCTTCCTTGCAAGCCCGCACGCATTTTGCAGCAACCTCCTCTGGCTTGGGGCGCACCACCTGACGGGCAAAAACAATCGATCCGGATGTGTCGTAGTCACGATCTGCGTAGAATTCCCGCACGACAGGATGTCCGACCCGCTTCGCCACTTCATAGGTTTTGGAAACGCTCATGCAGAAGATGATTGCCGTGCCGCAAGTCTTGCTCAGCATATCAATGATCATCTCAGACAGTTCTTCGTTCACGGCGGCTTCCATATAGAGCGCACCATGCGGCTTCACATGCTGGAGGCTGATGCCGTGACGGCGGCCAAATTCGCGGATCGCGCCGACCTGATAGACAATGTCGTTCACGAGCTCTTCCGAACTCGTTTTCATGTAGCGACGTCCGAACCCCTGAAGATCATTGTAGCCCGGGTGCGCCCCTAAACCTACTCCATAGGTCTGAGCGAGCTTGACCACACGGTCCATGGAGTTTGGGTCGCCTGCGTGAAAACCGGCCGCGATATTGGCTGAGCTGATGAGGGCCATGATCTCTTCATCAGGCGCTTCGCCCAGTGTCCATTGACCAAACCCCTCGCCCATATCGCAGTTGAGGTCGACAATCTCTTTCATGCTCTGCTTCCCTGTCTAGAGTTTAGAATAGGTTCACAAAAAGCGATGGGGATTGGAAATTCTTTATTATGAAGAGGCTATATCAGTATTTTCGATACTGTGATTGCGAGTGATTTCGTGTAGCTATCTGATTTTTATAGATAACATTCTATTTTGTTTACGCAGCCATAACAGTGTATCTATTTTTCCGATGGCATAAACTTTAATATTGTCGTATCCGAATGATATGAACCTGCGCCATCTCAAATATTTCGTTGCCACAGCAGAATCGGGTCAGGTAAGCCGGGCTGCGAATGCTTTGTCGATCTCGCAATCCTCGGTCACAGGTGCGATCAAAGAGCTTGAGGCGATTTTGGATGCAGAGCTTTTCGTTCGCTCCTCGCAAGGAATGGAGCTGACAGATGCCGGACGGGAGTTTCTCGCAGCCTCACGCGAAATTCTGGACAAGGTCGATGACGCCAAGCGCCTGACCAAACGCCGCTCTGAAGTGAGCGGTACGATTACCTTGGCCGCGACCTATACCGTGCTGGGATACTTTCTCCCCTTTCACATAGATCGGCTTGCACGCCTTCATCCAGGTTTGAACATTCAAATCAGCGAACTTAACCGGGAGAGTATTGAGGATGGGCTTCTCGCCAATCGTTTTGATCTCGCGGTGCTTCTCACATCGAACCTCAGCAATCCGGAACTTGAATCGGAAACACTTCTGAAATCGTCTCGCAGACTTTGGGTTCCGGCCGGTCATCGCTTTCTGGAACGTGGCAGAGCAAGTTTCAAAGAGATTGCAGACGAAGACTACATCATGCTGACTGTCGACGAAGCGGCGCATACAGCTATGAAATATTGGAGCAAAACCAACTATCGCCCCAATACGAAACTCAGGACATCGTCTGTTGAGGCGTGCCGGTCAATGGTCGCGAATGGGCAAGGCGTCGCTATCTTGTCCGACATGGTTTATCGCCCGTGGTCCTTGGAGGGAAAGCGCCTTGAAACGGTTTCCACGGATGTGGAGATCCCAACGATGGACGTTGGGATCGCATGGCGGAGTGGTGTGGAGTTTACACCCGCTATGAACCTCCTGGTGGACTACTTTAAAGCAAGTTTTGTCTCACCGCAGATGGCGCAATTCAGCGGCAGAAAGTAAACTGACGCGCCGATACTCATATCCGTCTCTCCTTGGTTCCAAAATTACCAAGCAAAGCGTCTACAAATCTAGGGGCACCTCAATCGTCAACTATTCGACCAGATACCGATATGGAAAACGTATTTCAACATCTGTCTGTCAATCGGCATCCAAACATGACCCCTTATCGGCGTCCAAATTTGACCCCCTTGGTTATGAGCTGGCCCGGCGCTGCGTAGCGCTCACATAGCGCAGCGGCGGCGGGCCAGCGAGGGTGCAG
>Ga0189291_100086_pt1 | contig 118878 bp, 106 predicted proteins | sample UW1redminimetaG_FD_130331 | JGI IMG/M metagenome (GOLD analysis project Ga0189291, IMG submission 130331) | Marine microbial communities from the Costa Rica Dome - UW179B-red mini metaG | ecosystem: Environmental > Aquatic > Marine > Oceanic > Photic zone | place: Costa Rica: the Eastern...
ATTATCCATTGTGAAGGAGACAGCTATCGACGCAAAACCGCCCTGAAAAAGGAGAAGAACTAAACGGCGTCAACCGGCCAAGATAATTGACGCTGAACCGGACAAGATAGTTGACGCTGGATACCTCGGTCTGATCTTAGAATAAATCAAGTTGCGAATCATCTTTGTTCATACAAACATGAAGTCATGGTCATGAAGTCAAGAATTGCATTCACCAAATATGAAGTTGTTAGAAATAAAGCAATACCTGTCTATGTACACGGTGCGTAACATGTCCTTCACAGTGCTCAAAACCAACAATCAAAAGGGTCGCTACTCATGCGAACATTAATTGCTAGTTTATTTTTTGCTTTTATCTCTACGGGAGCGGTAGGTCAGGAGATTCCTTTGATCGATCCTGAATATGAGAACCTTTCAGGTGATTACGCTCAATGTGCTGCGTACTTCAGGCTCGTTTACTTTGCGATGGAGTCTTCAGATGAAAATGACGCTGCGATGGCTTACAGGGAGTTAGAGGATACTGCTATGTTCTATTCTTTACTGCTAGCTTCCAAAGGTCGGGAACAAGACGTTGCGGTCAATGTTACCAATTCTCGGATTGAGATGAATATGAAGCTCATGAAGGAAGAAGCAGACAATCGGAACGAAAATATCTCAGTCCTGATTAACAAGTATCATTTCAATTGCAAGGAGCTTTCTGAGAACACTCCAGACCTAGTGATGCAAGCTATAAGGGATGCAACGCAATAATGTCAAAAATTTCGCTGCTTAATTGAGCTTATATGGCAAAGCGATTCAGAGCGAGCGTTTGAGTATCAGTATGGACAGCTCCAAAGCAAGACGAAAGTATCTAAGATTGATGTGGGAAGTTGAAAAGAGACTTGAGGTTCTCAACGGATTTATTAGCGGAGAAATAGACTCGCTTTATCTGCTGGCCACCATAGAATCTGAAGCCCTTCAACTTAGAAAAATTCTCGAATTGATAGCATTCGCCTCGCTTGTTACACACAAGGAAGCATATGAGTCTGTTCGCAAAGATATCCTAAAGGACTGGCATGCCAAAAGAATCATGCGCAAAGTTGAGAACCTAAACCCTGATTTTTATCCTATACCTACGGTCGGTGTTAGGAACGGAAAGTGGCAAAACCTAAGAGGTGGATTCCTCACGAGAAAGCAATTCGAATCTCTATATGATAGATGTGGGAATATACTGCATGCCAAAAACCCCTTCTCAAAGGTGTCTCAGCATACGTTGTCTTTCCATAATAGTGTTCCCGATTATGTTGCTCGGATCGAGATGCTTCTGCGAGACCACAGAGTGCGCCTGATTGGAGCTAGAGACGAGATTCGAGTATCTGTCCCTTTCTTCTCACAAGAACGTATCAAGATTTGGTTTCTAACAAAGGTTTAAGATGCTTAGATACCATCAACGAGAAATAGGTAGCTGAGAGAACCGTTGAGTTTATTGACAAGCATGGACGCCTTTAGGGCGTTTTAAAGGGAAGGTAAGTTGAAACCACTATTTACAATCCATGCAGGAGAGTTCCTCTTCGGAGAATATATTGAGCAGAATTTCAGGGGAGCTCGACTCTGGATTCCCGCCAAGGATACTGGTGTGGATTTTCTCATAACGGATTCATCTGGTAACAATTCGGTGTCCGTTCAAGTGAAAATGTCGAAAGACTATCGCCCTACTATCTCCTCTTCTGAGCTTGATATAGGTCTCGTTGGCGGGGGATGGTTCGTATTTAGCCACTTAGCTCTAGAGAGCTCGACTGCAGACATCTGGAGCATAGTGTTGGTCTCACATGAGCGAGGAATAAAGCCTGCTTTTATTAACATTCCACCAAAGACTCTTCTGGCAAAGCTGGTTGAAATTCATGGGAAACGTAAGAGTTACCATTTTTATCCATGGCTGCTAAATGATGGCACTTGTGTTGAAGGTAGAGGAATGAAGAAGCCTGATAAGCAAGCTCTGGCTAAGGGACAGTTTGAGTTAAATAGCCGTGATCTCACTCCATTTCGCGACGAATGGGGTTTTATGAGTAATTTCCTAGTGAAAAATAAGTAATTGTGCGAAACGTAGGAAGTTACCTGTTCAAGCTAGTAATGGCTACGTATCTGAAATCCAGCTTTTGCGAATTTGTATCTTATGCTCCCAGGTTTAGGCGTGTAGAGGAGCAGAGGAGCAATATTGCCTACTCCATCACGGGACGAGCATTTTCTTTGGTTGAGGCTTTGCTATGCAGTCATTCCGCTAAAACTCATTGCGCTTCATTTCCTTTACTCCATAATTGTCAGATTACATGCGGTTTGAAGAGGGCGTCTAAGAATGAGGTTTAGTCAAAGAATAGGTAAGGCACCCATAAAGTCAGTGATCCAACTAGAAGGTATGGACGACGCACTAAGGACTAGTCTTTGGAACGTCATATATGCTGGAATGCTAGCGAATGTTAATATTGTGCTCGAAACTGATAAAGCGCCTGCTTTGGTCAGTTATGAGAGACGGATTTGGGCTGAATTTCTAAAAAAACCTCTCGACCATATGCCTTCCAACGATCGCTTCGTTGCTGAGATAAGGCATTTGTATTTCAAAGCTCACTGGCATCAGGTATATGACTTGATCGAGTATTTAGTCAATCTGACTATCGAAGACCATAGACTTGCATTCTTGCAATCAACCTTTAATGACATTCTTGCATTGGAACTGTCGGGCTATCGTTTTGTTGATGGCCAGCTAACTCCAATTACAGATGAAATCTCTCTCGAGGCTGTCGAGAAGGCAATAGACAACACTGATGTGAGTGGAGTAGAGGTCCACTTGACGACAGCATTGTCTCTGCTTTCGGACAGGAAGAAGCCCGACTATAGAAACTCAATAAAGGAATCTATCTCTGCCGTAGAAGCTATGGTGAACCATAAAGCTACTGGTAGAAAAGGCACGTTGTCGGCGCTCTTAAAAGAAATGGAGGTTGCGAAGAAGCTGCATCCGGCACTGGCTAAGGGGTTTGTGTCAATCTATGGATATGCTGGAGATGGAGACGGTATACGCCATGCGATAATGGATGAGTCAAATCTTACTGCCGACGATGCTATTTACTTTTTAGTCTCATGTTCAGCATTCATAAACTACCTAAAAGCAAAAATATAGGGCTATTCAAAGGTAACCAGTCATTTATTTCCTAGGCACATTATTTCTCAAGATCATGATATTTCAATATTATCTCAGCCAGACCATCGTCTTTGGCATAAAAGTAAGCCTCAGGGACATTTAACACTTTAGCTATTCGCTCAACCACTGCGTAGTCTGGCTGATGCTTACCCTTCTCATACTGGTTCATACGAGCACTGGCTGATGCTTCCTCTATACCAGCTCTTACACCTAATCCCTCCTGAGTTAGCCCAGCAGCTATCCTAGCTTCCTTGAGACGTTTGCCAAAGACACTCATGTATTAACCCTCAGATAGTGAAGGCTAAGATATTCTTAGGTTATACTGTTCTTTGTACTAAGGAATACTTAGTATTCGTCTACCTACTATAAAAAGGACAGAACTTATGAGAATAACTAGAGTTTTACTCTTTACAGGACTTTTGAGCATGACTGGCTGTGGCCTGAATGACGTGATGGCATATCAGTCAGTGGACTGGCTAACACGATGTGATAGAGACGAATTTACGGCTACTAACTCCTGTTTTGTCACATCACAATCAACACTCATGAGATATCCACAACCCAGTGCATTTACGGTTGCGTTGAATAAAACAAGTGACGGTGAAAACGTGATGCTTACTATTACGAACAATAGTAACGGTTACTTTAACAATGACATGCTACAAGCAAGAGTTGGCCCTAATGAGATCATTGACCTCCATGAGGGGAACCAGTTGTTTTCAAACAGGGAAAGGGGATTACTGATCGTTGTACCATCAAAAGAGACTGGTGACTTGCTGCTAGAACAGATGCGAGACGGCTCTGAGGTGATGTTTAGAGCGACTCACATGCTTCAGGGTGTCCTTACCATGCCATTGGGATTAAAGGGCTTCAACGAAGCGTGGATGGCTCTACAGTAGCTATCAGAGAGCAGTTGTGCCCAATCCATCACGGATGGGCATATGCTCTTTGTTAGTTATGCTGCCTTACTACTAAATGTCTCCCAGAACTCACTTTCCAGCATCACTTCTAATCCAAACACCTCTTTGTAATATTGTTTGAATGGTATTTTTTTGCGTCTCCATTCCATGTGACTAGGGTGTTTGGCAAAGACTATGATCATTCTTCTTCCTTGTGACGCTAAGTGCTTTGCTACGATACTGTTCTTATATGCACTATGGTTGTAACCCCATTTCAAGCAATCATGATAGAACCCCATATCCCATAGTTTGCTACCAAGAAGGTTGGGACAATCTGGTATGTCTTCAGGATGATCTCTGAAGTAAGGAATCCTATATGCTAACTGAGCTGACAGTTTGTTTGCGGAAGCTGCTATCGTTCTCACGTTGTTCAATTCATGCTCTTTTAGCTCAATCACGATGCCATCATATAGAGCATCGGTTCTTGCTGTGAATGTTTGTCCATTTCTATCCAACAATCCTTTAATTTCTTCCTCCTTGAGGTAGTCTTTGAATCGTTGCTCAATACTTGATAATGCCATGCTGATTTCTCCTTGTTATTTACAGTTTTTGTCATTTGAATTGTTGCTGTATGCCTTGTGGCACTTGGCTCTGAGCTGTGTCGTGTTACCTGATTACATACTACATGGGGGACACACAACCCTGTCGTTACAAGATCGGCTCTGAGCTGTCTCACAGCCTCTTGAACCTCGAGTTTTAGCGTGGGGGCAAGACTGGTATCAGGTATGTCTTCTAGAACCACCAAATCTCGATCAAATAGGCTCCTCACATCCGATTCAGTTACCTTTTTACCTTGGAGCACATCAAAAGCAGTTAGTGAACTCCAGTCTCGGAATTTACTGAGGTCTGAGGCGACGATTATCTGTGGCAGGTATCGCAAGGCTTGGTAAGGTATAAGACTTTCAAACCCTGTGTGTCCCTGTTGGACCATCACCACGCAAGCTACTCGCAAGTAGGGTAGTAACATTGCACAAATTGGGTTGTTCTCTTTATGTCGCTCGCACTCAAGATAGTACACAAGCAAGGACCTAGCTGGCGGTTTGTATGGGATTTCGTATGCTTCTTTCCCCTTTATAGCTGCTTCCATATCGCGTAAGTCAGCGCTATCCATCGCCTCTAGCTCTGGCTTAGTAAATGGGTATTTGCCAGACTTATGAACTCTACGCGCCAGCAGAAGATGCTTGTCAGTGTCAATTTTGTGGTTTTTTGCAAATTCATCAAGCTTGTCACCAAGGAAGTCTTCTATTTTTTTTAACACTTTCTTCTTTGGGGTTTTCTTGTTTACTTTCCACTCCTTACGAAGACCGTCTGTTGGGATCGACTTGCCAATGGCAGCGTTTTCGTTTTCGCCATTGCTATTTCGTTGGTTATGAAGACTACGTCCAATAAAAAGGTTGTCGTGATGGAGTAGACCTATAGTGCCGTTACCTTTAACCGGCGAGATATGGCAGATGTGGTATATGTGTCTACGCTTCTCACTATCCCAAGATCGCAGTTTATTTTTTCTTTCAAATATCTTCTGCCCTTTTGCCAGATCGTAATCAGTCAATATCTCCACAGTACCGGCTCGCTTGCACTCCCTCACAATGTAGTCAAAAAAGGCATTGTCGATCATGCGTTCTTTTCGTTTTTCGTGTGTCGGCTTGGCTTTAGGCCGCTTCGCTCGATTGGCAGCTACACTGCATGTCTTACTACAATATTTTTGAGGGTGGCGTGGCGTTACGTAATCTTTGTTGCAGTGTAAGCACTTTTTTGGTCTTTTTATCATTCCCGTAAAACTCCTTATATATACATTTTTGATCCTCTAAGAGACAGGGACTGTATGGAGTTGTTCAATGGGTTCTGTACTATTTGTTATTTTTTGTTCATGGGGATAACCCAAAACGCTCCTAAATAGTTTATTTAGGGTTGTATGTATACAGGCGCGGGGGCTTTAAATATGGGGGGGACTGCTGAGAATATAGATAAACATCAACAACATAGATGTCAATGAAAGGTTGCGATATGCACCCTATGCGCTGTGTTTTGATCAATTCTGGGCGACTTAAGGAGAAAGACCAATTTTTCCCGATATTGAGAATTTGGCATTTTGTGTGAGCTGGTAGGAATAGATTTGAAAAGCGGCGTGGGGGGATGGTGGGGGATACTCAGCGATAATTCAATGAATGGCAGTCAGCTCAATATGAGCGGTCGGTGATTCATCATTAGTGTACATTCTTTTGAAACCGGGCCGGGAAGGCCACCCGATAGTCAGCCCGGGCAATGGTGACTGTCCCCGACTCCAGGGGCTCACGCAGGCATTCCAGGACATGACGCTTGAATTCAGTCAGTTCATCCAGAAACAGCACGCCGGCGTGGGCCAGTGTCACCTCTCCCGGGGTCAGGTGCCGGCCACCGCCCACCATGGCCACGCTGCTGGCGCTGTGGTGCGGCGCCCGGAACGGCGGTAACGCCCATTGTGAAGGTGTCAGTGGCTGTCCGGCGACGGATCGAACCGAGGCCGCCTCAAGCGCCTCTGCTTCATTCAGCGGCGGTAACAGGCCCGGCAGGGTATTGGCCAGCAGGGTTTTACCGGTGCCCGGTGGCCCGACCATCAGCATATTATGGGCACCCGCAGCCGCTATCAGTAACGCCCGCTTTGCCAGATGCTGACCACGGATACCGGCTATATCAGCGCTGTTCCGGCATTTACCGGCATCGGCTGCGCACCGCCTGTAGGGCACTGCAACCAGGGACTGGTCCATGAAATGCTGACAGGCCTCCTGCAAGGTTGCGGCAGTGAAAATGCTGCCGTCGACCAGGCTTGCTTCTTCGGTATTGGCCGCTGGCACCAGCAGACTGCGACCGGCATCCCGAGCAGCAATCACTGCCGGCAATACACCCGGCACGCCGCGCACATCACCTGACAGCGCCAGCTCCCCCAGAATTTCGGTGCTGGCCAGCTCGCGGGACGGCAGCTGGCCGGATGCTGACAGGATACTCAAGGCGATTGCCAGATCATATCGCCCGCCGCTCTTGGGCAGGCCTGCCGGCGCCAGATTGATGGTAATACGACCCGCCGGGAACTCCAGGCCGGCATGCAGAATGGCACTGCGTACCCGCTCACGACTCTCCCTGACCGCCGTTTCCGGCAACCCGACCATTGACAGCGCGGGCAGGCCGTTGGACAAATGCGTTTCCACGGTCACCAGCGGCGACTCTACACCCTGGTTCGCCCTTGTATAAACCACTGCCAGCGACACTGCATCCTCCGTGAAAGCCATCGTCGTTGCCATCGCGCGCGAGTACCGGCGGCACCGGTGCATGCACTTGGCTGTTCAGATGTTGTAGCTCAAACGGGAGGGGGTTGCCCGGGACAATTGCAGGAATGACTGAGCAGTTGCAACTATCAGGTAGCCGCCGCTGACAGTACCGACTCAAAGCCACGCTCACGCTCCAGCGTCAGTAGCACGATAAAGTCGTCGTAGCTGATCGGGCGACTGAAGAAGTAGCCCTGCACCTGATCACATTCATGCTCACGCAGAAAATCCACCTGCTCGATGGTTTCCGCACCCTCGGCGATGACTTCCATGTTCAGGCTGTGCGCCAGGTTGATCATGGCTTTGACGATGGTGGCATCATCGGCGTTACTTTGCACATTGCTGACAAAGGAGCGGTCAATTTTTAAGGCCGAAATCGGCAGGCGCTGAATATGCGCAAACGATGAATATCCGGTACCAAAATCATCCAGTGAAATCGCGATACCCAGCTCACTGAGTTGGCGCAGGCTCTGGTCGACAGCACTGCCCTCAATCATCATGGTGGTTTCGGTGAGTTCAAACTCCAGCCGACCGGGGGCGATATCGTGCTTGCGAATGATATTGGCAACCGTGCGCACAAAATTGCTGTCCTGGAACTGTTTAAAGGCCACGTTCACCGCGATCTGGATGTGATCATAACCTTTCGCGGACAACTCATTGAGATACTTGCAGGCGGCATGGATGACCCAATACCCCAGCGGTACGATCAGGCCGCTTTCTTCAGCAACGCGAATGAAGTCACCCGGTTGCAGTAGGCCTCTTACCGGGTGCTGCCAGCGCACCAGCGCCTCTACCCCGACGATACGATTGCCGCTGATATCAATACGCGGTTGAAAGTGCAGCACGAAGTCTTCCTTGCGCAGACTGCGCCGGATCTCCGACTCCAGCTTCAGTTCTTTCTGCGCTGCATCGGTCATGTCGCGGGTGTACAGTTTGCAGGTATTGCCCTTGTCCTGCTTCGCCGCGCGCATGGCCATGTCGGCATGGGCAAACAGGGAATCCACGGTCATGATGCCGGCTTCCTTGATCGCCAGCCCCAGGCTGACATGCATTTTCACCGCGTGGCGGGCCAGCGGAAAGGGCTTGTTCATGGCCTGCAGAATGGCATCACTTCTCAGCGTTGCCTCGGTCTCCACAGATCCGACGGCATTCTGGAAAACCACGGCGAATTCATTGCCGCCTATCCGTGCCAACCGCTGTGTAGGCGCCAGTGCGGACTGAATACGCTCGGCAATCAACTGAATCAGTACATCACCGGCACCCTGGCCATAGGACACATTCACCTTCTTAAACTGATCCACATCAATCAGCAACAATGCCACGCACGCTGGCTCGGATTTTTCTGCCAATACGGTCGCCAACTGTTCACGCAGATGCTGTCGATTACTCAGGCCGGTCAGCGGGTCGGGCACCCGCGCCGGCAACGAGTTGACTCCCTGCCGGCGAGCGCCGAAATGCAGCAGGGCACTGCGCATCAGCGGCGCACTCAAGGTTTCGCGGGACAATACTTCAAAGTCTTTGGCTGAGGCCTGGTGGCGATTGCTGCCATTGGCTGATTTGTCAGTCAGCACCACCAGCGGCAGAGTGATGTGTTGTCGGCTAAGCTCAATCAACAGACGAGCAGCTATCTGCACGTCGGAAACCGCACCCCAAAGCATCAGATGGAAACGGCTCAGATCCCGATCTGCCAGGGCATGCGGGTCAGCCGGACAACTCACCAGCTCGCTGGGAATATCCGTAATGCTGTGCAGCAGCCGCTCCACCAGACTATGGTCACTGTCCTGTTCAGAAATCAATAATATGCGCACTGCGCAGCTCCCGGCTTGGGCATTAAATCAGGTCCATGCTGCCCCAAAAGGGACTTCTCCAGTTTCTGCTATCGGCCAGTTACGCATAAACTTTTATCAATAAGGGTGATGCAGCTCACAATTATGATACAAAACAATAAAATCATCACCATTCAGGCTTTTTTTCTTTATAAGTAGCCACATTTTCGCGCCCGGGCTGAGCGATGTATACTACGCGGCCTTCGCTCACCTCTACCGCAGGAATCACCCCCGTTTGTGAACAAACTCAACCCCCGACAAAAAGAAGCCGTGCGTTATATCGGTTCACCCCTGCTGGTGCTGGCGGGTGCGGGCAGCGGTAAGACCAGTGTTATTACCCAGAAGATTTCTTACCTGATTAACCAGTGTGGTATTCCAGCCCACAAGATTGTCGCCGTCACCTTCACCAACAAGGCCGCCCGGGAAATGAAGGAACGCGTTGGCCGGCTGCTGCGTGCCAACACTGAAGGCGCCAACGCCCGCGGATTGACCATCGCCACCTTTCACCACCTGGGGCTGACCATTATCCGGCACGAGCTCAAACACCTGGGTTTAAAAAGCGGCTTCTCCATATTTGACGGTCAGGATGCGCTGGCGTTGCTGAAAAGCCTGATGCTCAAAGAGCAGGACGTCGATGAAGCCAGCCTGCGCACCATTCAGAACCAGATCTCGGACTGGAAAAACGACCTGCTGCTGCCTCCGCAGGCGCTGGCCTCGGCGCAGGATGCCGACTCCGTGTTCGCCGCACGCGTGTATGAAGAGTATCAGCGTCACCTGCGCGCGTTTAATGCGGTCGACTTTGACGATCTGATCCTGATGCCAGCAACGCTGTTCCAGGACAAACCTGCGGTGCTGGAGCGCTGGCAGAACCGCGTACACTATTTACTCGTCGACGAATACCAGGACACCAATACCAGTCAGTACCTGCTGGTGAAGCTGCTGGTGGGCCCGCGCAACGGGTTGACTGTGGTCGGCGACGATGACCAGTCAATCTATGCCTGGCGCGGCGCCCGGCCAGAGAACATGCTGGAACTGCAAACCGATTACCCAAACCTGAAAGTCATCAAGCTCGAGCAGAACTATCGCTCCAGCAATATCATTCTGCAGGCCGCCAACACGCTGATTGCCAACAACCCGCACATCTACGACAAGAGCCTGTGGAGTGAACTGGGGCTGGGTGAACCCATGCGTGTGCTGGCGGTATCCGATCAGGATGCCGAGGCCGAGCGGATCTGCACCGAGATCCTGCACCTGTGCGTGCACAAACAGCTCAAGTTCGGCGATTTTGCCGTGCTGTACCGTGGCAATCACCAGGCCCGGCTGCTGGAGATCAAACTGCAGGCGCACCAGATCCCCTATCAGCTCAGCGGTGGTACCTCGTTTTTCTCACGCGCCGAGATCAAGGACATCATGGCCTACCTGCGGTTGCTGATTAATCCGGATGATGACAACGCATTTCTGCGCGTCATCAACACGCCGCGGCGCAAAATTGGCCCCTCCATCCTGGAAAACCTGGGCACCTACGCCAACGACCGCGGTGTCAGCCTGATGGCCGCTTGTGACGAAATGGGCCTGGAGCAGATCATGCCCGCACCACAGGTCGACAAGCTGCGCCGCTTCAGTCACTGGCTGCGCGGCGTTGCCCGCCACTGTCAGCAGGATGACCCGATCAAGGCCATCCGCGAGATGATCAACGATATTGACTATGATGGCTGGCTGCATCAGAACAGCGCCACGCCCAACGCCGCTGAACGGGCCATTGGCAATGTGCAATTGCTGGTCGAATCCCTGGCCAAAAGCCTGCGCAAGGCCGCTGAAGATGCGGACAATGACGAGCTGAGCGAGGCCGACAATATCGAAGCGGCCATTAACAAACTCATCCTGCGCGACCTGCTGGAGCGTCAGGAAGATGATGCCGTGGAGAATCAGGTGCAGCTGATGACCCTGCACGCCGCCAAGGGCCTGGAGTTTCCCTGGGTGTTCATCATGGGCATGGAGGAGGAGCTGCTGCCACATCGCAACAGCATCGAGAACGACGACATTGAAGAGGAACGCCGGCTGGCCTATGTCGGCATCACACGCGCCAAGCGCGGCCTGGTGTTCACCCTGACCAAAAAACGCAAACAGTTTGGCGAAGTGATCAGTTGCACCCCCAGCCGGTTTCTGGAAGAACTGCCGCAGGACAATCTGCAATGGGAGGGCCGCGGCGACAGTACGCCGGAGCAGAAGAAGCAAAAAGGGCTGGATGCGTTGGCGGGGTTGCGGGAATTGCTGGGAGGATAAGGGGCGTTTAGAGGGGACGGAGGCATTTAGCTCGCTAAACGCCTCCGTCCCCTTTAAACGATCCGGCACGCCCCCGGATTTTCAACTAAAAAATCTCCGGGCACTTGTATTTGTCATGTATGCCCACGTAGAATCGTACGGTATTCCCGTACATAATATGGTGGCCAGCATGGACACAGTCAGTGTTAACAAATTCAGAGATAATCTTAAAAAGCTCGTAGAGCAAAGCCTGAGAGACCACGAACCGCTCCGGGTCACTAGACGATCCGGCGATGACTTTGTCGTAATCAGCGCCGAAGATTGGGAGCGCGAACAGGAAACCTTGCATGTTTTACAGAACAGCAAGCTGATGCAGCAGATAGCAGAGTCGGCCAAAACTCATGCCGAGCGTAACGGATACACGCCAACCAAAGAGCAAATGGATGAGATCACTGGTGTTTGAGGGCAAGACCTGGGAAGCGTATGAGATTATGCGCCTGAAGGACAGGAAACTGCACGATGCTACGCGCAAGATTATCAAGGAGCTTATTCGCTGTGCTGACCCAAGCCTGGGAACAGGTAAACCAGAACCATTGAAGCACAATTTATCCGGGTTTTGGTCGCGCCGGCTATCCCGTAAAGATCGTATTATCTATAAATTCGATGAGACATCGATTTATGTATTTGCCCTCGGTGGACACTATGATGAGCGCTAACGCTTGAAACAAAAAGGGGACGGAGGAGTTTAAACTCCTCCGTCCCCTTTTTGCCTGATAGCGCCTACTTACTCGACGCTTGCAGCCAGGATGTAGTCTACAACTGCTTTCAGCTCGTCGTCAGAGCAGGTGAAGCACATGCCTTTGGGCGGCATGATGTTGTTGTAGCCATTGATGGTGTTCTCATACAGCGTCTCTTTGCCCTTTTCGGCGCGCGCTGACCAATCGTCAGAGTTGCCAAATTTTGGCGCACCGGCTGCACCGCTGTTGTGACAAGCCGCACAGCTTTGCTGGTAAGTGCGCTCAGCGCTAAAGCCTTCAGAAACCTGCGCCAGGGTCAGGGCCTGCTGATCCGCAGAAACACTACCGATTGTCATAACTGACGCCAGGACCAGACCTGACAGCGCAACACCGGTTTTTACAAGGTTCTTCAATTTCACGTTTATACCCCTCACTTCACGCATTAAATTAGTACTGCGGTTTTACAGCCATTATCTGCCAGTCAAGCTGAACTGCAGATTAACGGATATTGCCAATTATTCGTTGCCACTCAGGTAATCCACCAGCTCGGCGATCTGTTCATCAGAGCAGGTAGCGCACATACCGCGTGGCGGCATGGCATTAATGCCGCTGATAGCGTTGCTGACGATGGTATCGATACCGGCGTCGGCTATACGTGCTTCCCAGTGTGCGGCATTGCTGCGCTCGGGCGCGCCAGCCATACCGGTGTTGTGACACATTGCACAATACTGGTCATAGGTTGCTTCCGCGCTGAATACCGCGCTTGCCGCGCTCGCCATCACGGTTGCGCCACCGGAGGCACAGTCTTCACCGGCCAGGCAGACACTGCCGACTGGCTGCAGGCGCTCGGCGATCTGCTGATCACGGGTGGACTGGGCCCATACCGAACCGGCTATGCCGATGCTCAGAACCAACAGGCCGAGTTTTACTACACGGGATTTAAAACCGTTGCTCAACATTCTTTAACTCCTGGCTTGGAAAAGACTAGACATCTTGTACTGCAGAATACGTCCGGGCAAGATGCTGCGGATCAATAACATCGGCATTATACACCTTACCTCAGCCTTGGGCTAATGATGCAGCAGCGAATATTTCTTGCTTCCCCCAGCTGGTTTGTCTCCGCCGGGAGTCTCGAGCCACGGCAGTTCTAACGGCAAGTGCCATTTAGCCTGCTCACATTTGTCAATAAATAACTCAATCAGCTGATGTACATTCTCCACTTGGAGCGGCATGGCAAATACCGGCTCCGGTTGACTGGCTCTGGTCATGGCGTCGGGCATGATAAGGCCCTTAAAAGCGAGAGTAAGCTGCTCACCAGATATCTGCGTGGTCAGCTCGGTGGCCAGGAACAGGGCCCTTGGTACCGACTCGCTGGACCTGTTTTCGTCCGTTGGCACCAGACCTGGGGGCTGCTCAGCTGCTTTTGGGTCTTCGGTGAGCGCCTTGTCAGCGCTGACCTTGGCCTCCATTGCGCCCTGATGTGCCATCTGCAAGACTTCCTGCCAATACACCGCAGGTGTCTTCTCCAGCCCGGTAAGCTCTGGCAACTTGCCCAACAATTGCTGCAGAACCAGCATGACCATACGCCGAGTCAGCAACATGTTAATTTCCGTACCGTCTCGACGCATGGCTCTGACAATCAGTCGATCCTCGTAAGGGCTGAAATGCATGGTGAATTGATTGCTGACGGGATATGTAGTGTCAGTGGAGTTTTTTGTCATGGCTTGTCCGAATCCAAGGTATCGAAGTCGAATGCGTCGAAATTTAGAGACCCTGAATCTTCATTTTCGAGAATATTGGCCAAATTTGCTGATGGCGCACCTTTGTTGCCTGCCTTTGCAAGATAGTCCGCTCTGAGCGTCAATTGTTCCATTTGCGCCATTGAGAGTATCTGCGCGTAAGCCAGAGTGAGAGCGCCCTGGTCGCGGAGCGACGCCAGAGTTTCGGCATCTATTGAGTTCAGTTTCTCTTCATTGATGCAATGCATGCCATCAATTTTTTGCGGTGGCAAATTCTTACCCCGTTCAACCGATATTGGCCAGGATTGAATAAGACCGGCGTCCTTGAGCGACGCACATGCTTTTATGGTCAATTGTCTGTTTTTCTCGCACTGACTGATGAAATCGAGCGTTTTGGCAACAGAAGGGTCAAGCTCTCCGTCGTCTTGAAACAAACGATTGTGTTCGCTGTCATCACTAAAATACGACTCCTCTAGACAAAATACTCCGTTCCCCTCCTGGTCTTTCATCACTGCAAATGGAAATGCTCGCAAGCTGGCAGGTATGTAGCTGCAAAACCAATGTGAATCCGGGGTCACATAAAGATTTCGCTCACCACCAACTCCCACTAGTGCGACCCATTGGAAAGAGCCGTCATCGTCCTGCACGAATCCTGTTACATAGTGGGGCAGGACTTTGGCGGCCTCTGCCAGGATTACGGAAACGATCTGCTGATCGGCAGTAAATTCATATCCTTTTTTCGCCAACCATGTTTTTTTAACATGCTCAGTCCGGGATATTGGTACCCAGGTAGTCATTGGAACTCCTACTTGTTGCCGTTAAAGTTGACACTAATCAGCCAAGCGCTGATTACGCGTATGTATATTAAGCTAGCATGAGTCTTATCACGTCACACAATATGCAGTGCCTTCAGGATAGGCAACGTCTTCTGTTCAAAAATGCGTGCCTGTTCACTCAGTTCTTCAAGATTTTCTTCTGCTGACTCAAGAGTCTTGCCATCTTTGAGAAGTCGTTGGCCCTGTCCATCTACAATCTGCCAGGTCATTTGAGCCCACTCAGAAGGCGTGGTTAAACCATTGGCTAACGCCAAAATGAACAATTGTTGAAAGCGAGAAACCTGCACGCCACCACCTGTCACCGGGCTGGCGAGGTAAACAATTTCATTGGCGCCTCGGGCAAGGTTACAGATATATGTGTTGAGGTTGCCTGTATGCGTTCTTGCTTTTTCTACAGTATTGTCAGCCTGTACCGGAGCCAGATGACCAGCAGCAGAGAGAACCAGCGTTGCTTCAGTTATCTGGGCCAAATTGATATCGTGCTCAGCGAGGGCCTGCTCAATGTCTTTTAATGTTCTGGGTGTGTGATCTGCAAGAAAATCCAGATATGGAGTATATATTTTCTCGCTCAGTTTGGCTTTTCCCAACGCTCCGTTTACAGTGAGTGGAACATCAGGACGGTGAGTAATGAGTATGACTTTCTGCGCGCGAATGGCCTCAACCCTGTCCAGAGCATTCAGCCTTCTAGCTCCTTTTATCCAATAATCCCTGCGAAACTGCTGATTGACCATAAAGTCACGGACGGATTCACGAAACACGTCATCCGGTATTTCTTTGAGGAAGTCTTTTTGTTCGTCCGTAAGGTTCAAGGCCTCAATACTGTCCAGATAACTTGCAGAACACGCATAGCTGACTTTTGCTACCTCCAGCCACTCTGCCATCGTTGCAAAGTGCATGGGATGCCAGTCCCGATTAAAATATTCATGAGCCAGATAATGTCGATTCTGGTCCCTAAGCGATTTGATGCGGTCGGACACTGTGGGATTTGCACGTGCAAACAAAGGGTTTGTCTTCATGAGTTTCTCGGCGAACTCAATTGCGTCATCAATGCGGGATACCATTCCCTTGCCTTCTGATCCAATGACACAAGTATGCTCCGACATCAAATGGCGCATGGGAGCAAACGCCGCCCAACCGGGCAGAGTGTTGTAGCTTACGTACAGGACTCCTCCTACTTTGAGTTTTCGCCGGACGAAGTCGACAATAACATGCCTGTTTTCGTCAGAAATCCAGCTCCAGATACCGTGAAGCCCTATGTAATCAAAATCAGGCAGGTCGATACGAGCCGCAAAATCGGAGAAAGCATCATCATAGAGTCGGGCACCACCGCCTCCAACATTTGACAAGTCTTGTGCGAAACTGGCCTGGGCCGGATTGAAATCATTTCCATACCAGCGAGTAACTGAGGCCGCCGCATGCATATTGGCGCTTAGGCCTTGTCCAAAGCCAAGCTCACATGCTGTGCCAACCTCGGGGAAGACGATACCCTTATTGAGAAATGCCAGTTTAAGCCTGAGTGGATTGAGCTCAGCGTAGTACCCAAACGTATATCCGATATCCGCAACGTACCCTGCTGTCCAGTCACTCATCGCGAATCCTCTTGAGTTTGTGTGTCTCGTTGCTGTCTGCCAGTGAACAGACCGTCAAGCAGTTTCCATTAGCTAAACCTCCAGCTCATGCTGCACTGTTGTATCACAGGTGCACTTTACAACATAGAGATGGCCATCGCTTAATTCATGTCCCCCCCAAAAAAAAACGCCCTACAGTTTCCCGTAGGGCGTTTCCATTAACCCCGACTTACGAAGGGGCTAGGCATCGCTGATTATTATGCGATATCTGCGAACAGGATTGCGCCTGCAGAAGCAGTAGTCGCAGCACCGACTTCAACCAGTGAAGTACCTGTAACACCTACCAGTTGAACCAGCAGATCTGCTGCACCGTTCTGTGCAAACACGTAAGTGTCTGAACCGAACTGGAAGGCCAGTGCTTCACCGTTGGTCGAAGCAACCGCAGCTGCTTCTGTCAGCCACTCACCCAGTGTATCCACTGTGCTTGCACCAGTGCCGGACAGCTTCAGGACACCGTTCGCCACGGTGTATGTTACGCCAGCGGCCTGACCAGCACCTGTACCGTTAGCTTCAACTGTGATTGCCTGGTTGGCACCACCGTTGGCCGTCAGATCCAGATTCAACATGCTCAGGTTTGCACCACCTACAGTTGAACCCTGGAAGTTTGCATTGCTGCTGAAGTCTGTTGCAGCAGTAATTGCAGTGCCGACCAGTGTGAAGCCGTTGATGATGTCAGCAGCGGCTGTACCGGAACCGATTGTGGAAGTGTTATCGTTGTTCTCGATCTGAACGATGTCACGGCCTGCGCCCACAGTGATGGTATCCTGGTTGGTACCACCATTGAGCAGGTCAGCGCCTGCGCCACCCACGATGGTGTCTTTGGAAGCATTACCCGTCAGAACGTCGTTACCAGCACCACCAGTGATGGTCACTGTGGCTGATGAAGACGTGTTGGCAGAAGCAAACGTCACAGCCAGGTTAGCAGCTGTGTCAGTTGAACTGTTGGCAGCCACACCTGATGCATCAAAGCTGGTGATGGCAGTGTTGCCGGTGTTGGTCAGCGTCAGACCGTTGTTACCGGAAACTGTCACAGTCTTGGCAGCAGTTGCAACCAGCGTTGCTGTATCAACAGTAGCAGCAGCGTTACCGCCGGTACCCAGATCAACAGTAGAGATGTTGATGGTCTCAACGTTTGCAGCAGTGATGCTGCCAGCAGCCTGTGCAGCAGCAGTAGCATTTGACAGTTTCAGATTCAATACGTCGGCAGCACCAGCAACCGCAGCATCAATCTGCACTACAACACCGGTGCTCGCCGCACGAATGTCAACAGTACCACCACTTGCCAGGTTGTCGATGATGCTGGTAGTTGCGTTAGCACCACCGGCAGCCAGTTCAACTGTAGTTACCGCATTCAGGCCATCCAGATCCAGAGTTGTACCGGCACCCAGTGCGTCAGACAGACGCAGGATTTCAAAACCAGTGAACTTGGAGTTGAAGACAGAAGAGCCGTCTGCAGCTGCAGCCTGCGCATCAGTCATGATGATGCGGTCAGTGCCGTCACCAGCAGCAACAGAACCGCCTGTGCCAGCAGCGCCACCGTAAGTTACTGTGTCGTTACCAGCACCCATGGTGATGGCTTTGGTGAACCCGTTTGACAGAGTGATGGTGTCATCACCAGCACCACCAGTGAAGGTTACGCCAGTTGCCAAAGCAGTACCCAAAGACGCACCAGCTGTGTTGGTTACAACAACAGTCTGCAGTGCACCCAGCGTCTGAGCAGTCAGTGTGGCTTTTGCATCACCAGAGATGTTCAGCGCAGTCACACCGTTAGCAACCAAAGAAGCCATAGTTGATGCAGCTGTGCTGCTGGCCAGGTTCAGAGTTGTGATATCAGAATCGATTGTCACCGCACCTGTAGTGGTCAGGCCATTGGCGTTTACAGCCAGTGTGGTGTTAGCCGGAGTAGTCAGATTACCCAACGTGCCAGCGTTAACAGTTGTGCCTGTACCAGACACGTTCAATGTCTTCAGCGCGCCAGAGTTAACAGTTGCGTTGGCGAAGTTTGTCAGGCTAACCGTTTCGATGAAACCAGCAGTAGACGTAGAGGTTCGCGCCGCATCGTTAACTGTTACATCAGCGTTAACGTGACCAACTGTGGTCGCAGAAGCAGTTGCTGCCTTGTCAGCAGTTACAGTAACGCTTTTGGTTGCAGATGAACCAGTTACAGTAACAGCACCGTCTGTGACAGTTGTGTTAACAGCGTTGGAGCCTTTCTGTGTCACGGTTACATCTGAGCCACCAGTAACAGTGATACCGTTACCAGTTGAGCCACCTGTGGCCAGAATGGTTGAATCAACAGTCACGGAGCCTGTAGGCGCAGTAGTACCGCCGATGGCAACCGTGCCGCCGTTCGCGCCAGTTTCGGTTACAGTTACGTTCTTACCACCGTTAACAGTGGTCGCGCCGGTTGCTGTGGAACCAGTTACGGCTACATCAGTCGTTGTGGCCGCAGTAACAGTCTGCTGGGTAACACCGGTCACGTTCAGTGATGTCAGGCCAGTCCATGTAGAGGTGTTGATGTTGTTGGCAGTTGTACCGCTCAACAGATTCGCAGTCTCTACGTTGGTGACAGTTGCGCCAACCGGTGTAGTGATTGCAGCAGTTTGCGTGACATTGAACGTATCGTCACCGGCACCGCCGTCGATCTTGTCACCAACTGTCCAGGTTACCGCTGTGGTCTGTGAACCATTGATGGTGTCGTTGCCAGAAGTGCCATTGATAGTATCGGCACCAACAGTCAGCGACAGAGTAGAACCTACTGTCGAGTCTGCCAGAATCTCAGCTTTAGCAGTTGTCACGCTGGTTGCCGTGTTATCAACACCGCCCAGGATTTCCTGCAGGTCAGACAGTGATGTAGTTGGCTGTTGCTGATCTACTGTGTGGTAAGTTGCTACTTCTACCTTGTTGGCGAAGGCAGCAGATGCGTTGCCCCAAACGGCGTCAGTTGTAGGAATGGCTTTCAGCGCGGCGACAGCAGTCAGGACTACGTCAACACGTGAAGCGCCAGCATTCATTTCTGCTGTCAGGATGGCTTTGATAGCTGTCTTTTCAGAAGCTACGACCAGGTTACCAACCATCTGGTCTACAAATTTACTTACGAACTCAGAGTTCGCCAGGAATGTTGGGAAAATGCTCTTGAATTCAGCGCTGTTTGCCAGGCTGGCAGCGATTAATGCGTTGCTGTTGCCGGCATCGGAAGCGGCTGTCAGGTCAGAGAGAACTGCAACACCGGGAGCAGCATCAAACATTGCTACTACTATGGTGATGAGCTCTGCACGAGTTTCGATTGTCGCCATCTGTTGTAACTCCTTAGATTAATTCCAAATTGTTTTATCCGATTGTGACATGCCTAAACAGCAAATGACCGCATATCGGCTGTGCCAAGAATATACGAGGTGGACATTCTTCCCTGTGACCTCAGTCACATCGATGAACATTACCCGTAAACCCTGACAGACTTTCACTTGGGCCACTCAGGAAACGCACTCAAAAGTGTGCCACAAGCGGACAAGCCTCGCGATAATACGCCGAACTGCCCCCAATAACAAGCAATGCGACAACAAAATTATTAGCTTTGGCGTGTAAGCGGCTCTATTTATTAGACTAATGGCTAATGGCTAATGGCCAATTGTCTGTTCATACCTGAAAAGTGTGTTGAGCGAGGCAAGGTCAAAACCGGTGGCTGATACCGATTTCCACCGTACTGTCGATGCTACGGAACAGCTCCAGGTTGCTGCGCTGCTTCTGGTGATAGACATTAAACAGCAGTGTGGTGTCCGGGTTGGCAAACAGCAGCGGCTGGCGGTATTGCAACAGAACATAGCTGCGCCTGATCTCGCGCTGTGCGCCGTCAGAGAGAATAGGGCTGTATCCGCGCTTGTCATCGGTTTCGGTATGGTTGAATTGCGTCATTAACACACCCCGTGGCAACTGCCATTGCCAGTCTACGCTCAGCTGCCAACCCTGACGACCGCCGCCTGGGCGCCCGCTGCGTATCGGACTGTTGTACAGAGCGCTGACTTCGGCGAGCACCTGCTGGTCGCCAAATTGCGTAACCAAAGGGCAAGTAAGGCCAGCGCCGACCTTGCTTTCCACCGCATTCAGCCGGCTCTGATTGTGGAACAGCTGATGTTGAGTCGTGGCACTGACCTGGGGGCGACATACGCCGAAACCGGCATCTGGCAAAAACCGGCCACCGAATTCGGTGGCTGTATAAAGGGGGCTGCCACCAAACAACAGGTGGCTCATGCCGGCGTTCACCTGCCAGCTGCGCTCATTGCCGGGCTTGATAAATGCGTAGCGCGTATCCAGCTGCAACAGATCCGACTCCTGATCTTCACTGACCCGACCACGCAATTCGACCAGCACGTTGTGCTGATGCTCTGGCGCCAGTTGACGATAACGGCCGCCCAGTCGCAGATTAAGATAGGGGCCGCGCTGCGGTCGGAATTCCGGATTCAGTGGCAACACCACAGGCTCACCGGACAGCGTCAGTGTGATCTGTCCGGGCTCAGGCGCACCATTCAGGTTGTTGTCATAACCAATCAGCATGTCCGCCTGCACACTGGATTGCCGGGTCATGCCGCGCCAGGTCCGCTCACGTTCCGCCAGCACGGGTTGCAATCCTGCAGGCAGATCGTTTCGCGCCATTAATTGCCGGTTCATATCCAGCGCCGAGAACAACTGACCCTGAAGATACAGCGCCTGCGCGTAATCAACCTGGGCACCGCCATTGTCAGGATTCAACAACAGAGCTCGCTCCAGTGATTCCAATGCCCGATCCAGGCGCCCTATATTCATTTGCGCAGCGCCGCGCAACGCAAAGTACTCGGTGCTTTGCAGGCAGCGGGACAGCAGGGGCTCCAACTGCTGTTGTATTTGCGCCCATTCGGCGGGCAATTGCGGGTTTTGTTGCAACAGGGGTGTCAGATCAGGGCAGCCCGTTGCCTGTGCAGCACCTGATGCGGACTGCGCCAGGGCTGAGCCATGAACCCAGAAAATCAACAGGACGGACAGGCCACAGGACTTTGCAAACTGCCATAGGCTAACGTTTTGCCGGGGGCTGGGTGTTGTTGCTGGCATGTAGTCAGGTGTGTCGCGAGGTGGCATGCGGGCAATTATCTTGAATCGCCTGCACCTTAGCAACAACCTTGGCAGAGGCAAAGTCAGGAATGGTGATCTCCGTATCATTATTATTGGCAGGGTACCGTATAACCCGGTTGCAAAAGGCAGCAGAAGTGTAGCGGCAAGGGTGCATGGGGTCTATAACCCGGATGGGCCATTGGCAAAGCATGGCAAACCGGGCCCGATCCTGAAGCGATCGGGGTCAGGGATTCTCAGGCGCCTTTACCGCCCGAAACGATCTTAAGCTTCAACTGATCGGCACGGGTATTACGACGCGGCGGCTCAACCTGTCTGGCGTCATAAGCCGGTGCAAACAGGGTATGCGGAATGCGCAGACCATTAAGCAGGTAACTGCCCTGGGATTCGGGTTTCATGTCGCTCAACTGGCGAGCGACACACTCGCCCAACAATATCGGCTGTGCCAGCTCAGCCGTCATTTCCTGGATACGCAACGTGATGGTGACCGTGTCGCCCAGCAGTGTATGGGTACGACGATGCGCAGGACCAATGGAACCAACAAGGGCGGGGCCCTGCTCAATACCAATACCCAGAGCCAACGGTTCCAGCCCGGCGGGCGGGTTTTGTGGCATGTCACGGTCAATCACGGCTTGCATCTGCTGACCGGCGATCAGCGCGTTATGAGCAGCCTCGGCGCTTTGCCCGTCCCAGACAGCCAGCAGGCTGTCGCCTTTGAATTCCTGAATACGGCCGCCGTGTTGTTCGACAATCTCAGCTGATTTAACAAAGAAGAAGTGCAGCAGGGCTGCGGATTCTTCCGGCGGACGCGCCTCACCAAAGGCGGAGAAGTTGCGCAGATCGGCACTCAGCAGTGTCACATTGCAGCGCCTGGCGTTGATAGCTGAGCTGGGCAGGCTGAAGGCGATTTCCCGGGCAATGTCACTGGGCAGGTAGCTGTTCAGGTTGCCAAATACCCGGCTGCGTTCGGCGCGCACACGGCTCTGCTCCAGCAGCAATAACAGGCTGGCCGCGAGCAGGCCAAACACCGCCGGGAACAACCAGCCCAGCCAGATCTCGTACACTGCGAGCAACTGCCAGTGCAGACCCAGAGCGATCACCGGCATCAGCACGCCGGCAGTGGGCAGGCCGTAGGCGGCAATACGCTCACGGGCACTGGCCAGCAACAGGGTGATACCAGCAAATACCAGCGCCAGCAATCCTAATATCCATTCCGCACTGCGTGGCGTGTAGGGCATGGTGGTATCAAGCAGACTGCCCAGCAATCGGGCCTGCAATTCTACGCCTGGCGTAGCCCCATTGTACGGCGTAGGCACGATATCACCCATGCCAAACGCCGTACCACCTACCAGCACCCAGGCGTTTTCGAGCATACCCGGGTCGATACGGCCATTGATCACATCGACGGCTGAAACTGCACGAAAATTCTGCGGCAAATCTTTATAGGAGATGCGCAGGTTGCCCTGGTCATCCAATGGTATGGTCAGGCCAGGATACGCATCCAGACGCAACACCTGCTCGGGTGCAAACAGGCCAGTGCCTTCGCTCAGACTGACCGACCAGTTGGGTGCATTGGTTGCCTGCAGCAGAGCGCTGAGTGCCAGTGCCGGGTAAGCCTGGCCATCGACACAAACATAGGCAGGCACTTTGCGTATGCCACCGTCGCTGGCGACAATAGGGGCGATGTGGCCCTTGGGGATAGCACTGAAACCGGCGTGTGGGGCGATAAAACTGGCGGTGCTGCTGGCGGCTGTATTGGCCGCGCAGTCCAGTCCGGTCAACGGGAAGGTCATGACCCCGGTGCGAACATTCTGTTCCTGCTGGCCGTTGCTGGACAACACCGGCACCTGCGCCAGCACGGCGCCACGCGAGGCAGTCAGTGCAGCAATCAGTTCGTCGTCGCCAGCACGCGGCTCGGGATAGGTAATATCATGCAGCTGCAACTGTACGCCAGCATCATTCAGGGCATTGACCAGACGCGCCATGTCATTGCGCGACCAGGGCCAGGCGCCAACTTCGGCCAGACTGGCCTCATCAATGGCGACGATGGTGATGCGTTCTTCCGGCGTATCATCGGCGGACAGCAACCAGCCCTGGGCGCCGAGGCGCTCTTCCAGGGTATCCAGGCTGCCGGCGAACACGCTGATCAGCACCACACTGATCACCGCTGCCAGCGCCAGCATCAACAGGCGTCCACGCGCAGGCACCAGCCGCAGCGCAAGTGCTACCGGGTTGACTAACTGATTCAGTCGGGACAGACGCTGCATGTTATCGGGCGTCCCACAATGTCAGGCCTTGAATACCACCGTTTTCAAGCTGTTTTTCAAAGAAATAACCCGCTTCCTTGCCATCCAGACTGACGGCGCCAGCAAGACGCTCAGTGTCCGAACGGGTATGAAAATAACCACCGTCATACAGACGGCCGCTGGCCGCAAAATTCACGTCACCAGTCAGGCTGTGGTGCATCTGCAACGAGGTAGCGAAGCGACTACTGTCAAAATTGATGTCAAGTGAGCCGCCGTTGACAGCCATGGCCGCGACGCCGCTGTCGGAGTGGTAAAAGGCCTGGGCACTGACCAGATCAAAACTGACCGGACCCAGGCCAGAATCAATACGCTCCCCGCCATTGCCGTCGCGAAACAAAAGGTAGTCACTACCCCCGGGAATGGTCACATCGCGACCGGCCTGCGCATCAGCCATGGCCACAGTAATACGTTCCTGCTCGGCCTGGCCCTGTCCCCAGCGGCCCCAGATCAGGTTGCGCTCAGCAAGTTCAGTACCGGATATTGCTGCTGTTGGCGTAAAATCAACCAGCTCTGGTCTAGGTTGAGTGGGCGGCTCCGGCTTCGGATCGGGCTTGGAAGGTTTGGGCGGCGTGACATTGGCGGCCTCGTCCTTGACGCGCTGCGAGGTGACACTTTCCAGATAAATGCCAGTGCCGGCATTCTTGTCCTCGGCATTGACCTGCACTTCGTGCATGGCAACCTGTACTTCCTCTTCCATCATGCCTGCGCCGCGTTCGACCACTGCAGGCAATAGCTGAGGCGCGCTGCTGCTGCCCTCCAGCTCTATCACCTGCAGAGAACTGCCAGTCAGCTCCACGGCATTGACCAGACAGGGGCCGAAGGTGTCAGCACTGCAATCACTGGAAAATGGCGCCATCACGATGACGCCTTCATTGACCAGAGCACGAACGGCACGGGGCGTGGCATTCACCACAAAATCGGTGCCGCGCACGCCGATGGCGGCGATGGGGGTGTTCAGGCGAAAACGGTCACGTGCCGCGCTGGCTCCGTGACCGGAAATGGAGCGGGTAATGCCTTCTTCCAGATTCAGTTTAATCGTGGACCGGGCGGGCTGATCGGCATTGTAGTCGTACTGAACGATTTCCAGTCGACTGTCCGGACGTACGCTGACCAGTGCCTGGTCAACAAAACGGATGTGTACGTGGCCGTTGGCTTCGGTAAGGATACGATCTGTAGCATGGATTTCAGTGCCTGGCGCCACGGCATGTCGGCCAGTGGCCGAGACCACCCAGGCCTTGCCCAATACCAGACTGACTTCTCCAACAACCGGCACTGCGGGCTCAATGGTCAATGGCGCAGACGTCTGGGCCGCGGCCACAGATGGCCCGACCAGTGGCATGGCTACCAGCAGCATTGTCATCAAAGCGTTATAAAGGCCTGATTTAATCGGTTTCTGTATCATCGGGTCAGTCCTGTCCAAGCGTGAATGTAAGCCTACCCCAACAGACCGGCAATACGAGTGATTGCGGTCACACCGGCGTCAGTTTCTCCGCGTTTTTCCTGCGTTTGCTATTCAGCATTAACTTACTATAATGAGGCCGATCGTATAGAACGCCCGTCTCATCACGGTTTGCGCCCATTGCCGGGCCTCACGACAGAGAATGCCACATGCAGGTCACGCCGGAGCTTCTGGGTACCTTCCCTGGCCTGAAGCCGCTACCACAAGCCACGCTGATTTATCTCGCACAACAGTCCAGTGTGCGCAAGTTTGCCCGCCGAGCGGTGGTGTTGAACGCTGGCGTGCGCGAAGAATGTGTGTGCTTTTTATTTGAAGGCCGCCTGCAGGGTGTTGATTTTACAATAGATGGTCGTGAAGTGGGACTGTATTTTGTTGAACCCGGTGACTTTTGCGGTGAGCTGGGCATGTTTGACCATGGAACCCAACCTGAATTTGTCATTGCCCTGACGGCCGCGGTGGCGGTTTTTGTGCCCATGGACAGCCTGCGCGAAATATCACTGCAGGCACCCATCCTGCTGAGTATGCTCGGTGAAAGACTGGCGGCACGGGTGCGGCAGATGACGAAGCAGCGCTCATTGCTGGGCTTGCCCAATATCAGTCAACGGGTTTGTTGCCAGCTGTGGATGCTGGTGCCGGAGCGGGCGCAAGAGACGCTGCAGGACACGGTGATCATGAACCCACCCACGCACATGGAAATCGCCATTATGCTGAGCCTGAGCCGCGAATCGGTAAGCCGGGTCTTCCAGATCCTGCAAACCCGGCAAATCGTCAAGCGCGATGGTCCGGGCATGTTGCTGATTACCGACACCGGGGCGCTGAAGAAACTGGCCGAAGGCGCTGAAGAACTCTGATTGTCTGGCTGGCTGAATGAGCCGGTAGCCCGGATATGCTGGTTAGTAAATAGTCCGTATCGCGGTTATAATCCGCCGGATCATAGACCGGGCGTGGCCTCCGGGGTTGAAACCCTGCCGGTGACCCCCAACATACTGCTCATCGCTTGACGACCGGTCACTGCATTTCAATAGATAGACTGGCTGTTACCCACACGCAAGCACGGATGAATGACTAAAACATAATGAATAAACCCAAAAGCTCTGTTACCTACCCCGAACTTTACGACGCCATGAAATCCGTGCGCCGGTATTTTCTGTATGCCGGCCTGTTCAGCGCCGCCGTGAACATTCTGATGCTGACACCGATCATCTACATGCTGCAGGTGTATGACCGGGTGATCTCCAGCGGCAGCTATTCAACACTGGGTATGCTCACCTTGCTGATGGTGTTTCTGACCATGGCCATGGGCGGCTTCGAGTGGGTTCGTTCAATGATCCTGACCAGCGCCAGCAACCGGATAGAACTGCTGTTGCGCGAACGGGTTTTTAATGCAACCTTCAAAAATGCGCTGCTGTCCGGTAACAACAACTCTGCCCAACCATTGAACGATCTGTCCGGATTACGCCAGTTCATGACCGGCAACGGTCTGTTTGCATTTTTTGATGCGCCCTGGTTTCCGATTTATGTGGCCATCATGTTCATCTTCCATTTCTGGTTCGGTGTGGTTGCCATTATTGCCGGCATCATCATGGTTCTGCTGGCCTGGGCCAATGACAAGGTCACCACCAAGCGTCTTAAAGAAGCCAACGCCAAGGCCAACCGCGTCAATTCGCAAGTTGCAGGCAGTATCCGTAACGCCGAGGTTATCGCGGCCATGGGCATGACTGCCGACATTCGCCGCGAGCAGGAAAAAAGCTCCGACGAGGTGCTGGGTCTGCAGACCGACGCCAGTCGCGCCGCCGGCATATTGACCAGTATTTCCAAAACTTTCCGCATCACCGTCCAGTCCCTGATATTGGGCCTGGGTGCGCTGCTGGCGCTACAGCAGGAGATCTCACCAGGCATGATGATTGCCGGCTCCTTGTTGCTTGGCCGGGCGCTGGCACCCATCGACCTGCTGGTCGGCACCTGGAAAGGTTTTTCGGTGGCGCGGGCGCAATACGAACGTCTGGGGCAATTGCTGGAAGGTATTCCTGCCGACAGGGAGCATATGAGCCTGCCAGCACCGCAAGGCCATCTGCAACTGGAACAGGTCATGGTGGCACCGCCCGGCACACGCAATGCTGTGGTCAAGGGCGTTTCCCTGGAACTGCCGGCGGGTGAGGCACTGGGCATTGTCGGGCCCAGTGCTTCGGGCAAATCAACCCTGGCACGCGCCATTCTCGGTATCTGGCCAACACTGGCCGGCAAGGTTCGTCTTGACGGCGCCGACATAGCGGCCTGGGATCGCGGCGATCTTGGGCCTTATGTGGGATACCTGCCCCAGGATATCGAGCTTTTTGACGGCAGCATCTCCGACAATATCTGCCGTTTTGGTGAACCTGATGCTGAACAGATAGTGGCGGCCGCCCGTATGGCCGGCGTACACGAGATGATTCTGCGCTTGCCGGACGGTTATGACACGGTAATCGGCGGCGCCGGCGGCACGCTGTCGGGTGGCCAGCGCCAACGCATCGGCCTGGCACGGGCCGTGTATGGCAGCCCGAAATTGCTGGTGCTCGATGAGCCCAACTCTAATCTGGACGACGCCGGCGAACGTGAACTGGTTTCGGCCTTGCAACGGGTCAAGGAACAGGGCAGTACCATTATCGTCATCACTCACCGCACCATGGTATTGCACGGCATGGATAAACTGCTGGTGATGAAAGACGGCCAGGCATTGAGCTATGGCCCGAAAGATGAAGTACTGGCCAGCCTGACCGGTCAGGGCACGCCCGCGCGCACCTGAACACAGACGCACTATTAATTTTGACAGACTGAACGGACATTGATTGTGGCAGATATCGGTAAACAGAGTACGGCAGCTCCAAACGTGGAAACCAGCATGGAATCGCCAAAACGTATTGGCCTGCTGATTTTTTTCCTGGTCTTTGGTGTCTTTGGAGTATGGGCCGCAGTTGCACCCATCGATGGCGCCGCCAATGCACCGGGCACGGTGATCGTGCGCTCCAACCGGCAGGTGGTTCAGCATCTGGAAGGCGGTATTGTCCAGGAAATCCTGGTTCGCAGCGGTGATCTGGTCGCAGCCGGTGAACCACTACTGGTGCTGGACAACACTCAATCGCTGGCGCAACTGGAAATGGCCAATGCCCAGTTTGTTGCCCTGCGGGCTCTGGAAGCGCGGCTGATCGCTGAGCGTGACAGCCTCGATGAAGTGACATTCCCGCTGGAGCTGTCTGCGCTGGAGGCCAACGCGATGGCGGAAATGGCCTCGCAGGAACAGATTTTCCGAACCCGGAAGAGCCAGCTTGAAGGCAGCGTCAATGTACTGGAGCAACGTATCGAACAGTTGCAGTCCAGCCTGCAGGGCATGCGCGCCATGCGCGAGAGTAAAGAGGAACTGGCGGCATCCTATGGGCAGGAGCTGGAGGACGTCCGCGCGCTGCTGGAAGAAGGCTTCTCCGATAAAAATCGCCTGCGCGAGCTGGAACGCAACGCCTCCGTACTGCGTGGTGAAGCCGCCGAGCTGACCGCCAGAATTTCATCCACCGAGATGCAGATAGGCGAAACCCGCTTACAGATCATTCAGCAGGAACGTGAGTTTCAGAATGAAGTCGCCAATCGATTAAGCGAGGTACAAACCGATATTCGCGATATTTCCGAGCGACGCAATGCCTTGCGGGATGTGGTCAGCCGTACGGTTGTTAAAGCACCCGTTGCCGGGGTGGTCAATGGCCTGCAGGTGCATACCGAAGGAGGCGTCATCGGTCCGGGCAGCCGCATCGCGGACATCGTACCGCAATCAGATGAACTGATTATTGAGGCACGTGTCGCACCCATTGATATCGACCGTGTCGCTGTGGGTCAGGATGCCACCATTCGCTTCTCCGCCTTCAGCAGTTCGGTGCCCAACATTTTTGGTACCGTGATCAATGTGTCAGCCGACGCATTCACCGACGAGAACACCGGCGCCTCCTATTACACGGCGCGGGTTGAAGTCACTCCGGAAGGCAGATCAAATTTGGGCGATCTGGCACTTGTTCCAGGCATGCCGGCAGAAGTCTTTATTGCAACTGGCTCGCGCACCTTCCTGCAGTACCTGATGAAACCCATCACCAACGCGCTGGCGCGAAGTTTCCGGGAAGATTGATGCGTATAACTGAGCTTTTTACATTCCGCCCTGCCAAGCCGTCATCAGCCCGCCTGCTGACCGGCGTTTTTTTGCTGGGGCTAATGACCCTGGTCACGACGCCGACGTCCCTGCTCGCGGCAGGGATTGACGACCAGTCTGCGTCCTTGACTGAGGAAGCCCTGGCCGCCGAAGCTGCGGCGGAAGCAGCAATGGCGGAAAGCGGATCGGGCCGCACGCTGGAAGATTTTTTTATCTCTGCCATGGAATACAGTCCCCGAATTCAGGTCGCCGAGGCGCGCCGTGACATTGGTACAGCACGGAAACGGCAGGCAACCGGCCAGCTGCTGCCGCAGGTCAGTGCCAGTGCGAACGTGTCCGAGAACCGCCAGGAATCACTGGATCGGGTCAACCGCTACCGTGGTGAACGTTATGCATTGCAGCTGCGTCAGGTACTTTTCGACTGGCAGGCCTTTGCTCGCCGGCGCTCCACCTCCATGGAAGAAGAACAGTACGAAGCCGAGTACTTCGCCGAGCTGTCAGCGCTGCTGACCGAAGTGGCGGAGCTGTATTTTGAAGTCCTGCAGGCAGAAGACGCCCTGCGCTCGATTGACAGCGAACTGGAAGCCACGCAGACCCAGATGCAACAGATTGAACGCATGCATGGACTGCAGATGGTTCAGGTTACCGACCTGTATGATGCGCAGGCGCGACTGGCAGCGGTGGAGGCCGAGCGTCTGAACCTGTCAACCGAAGTGACATTGGCCCGCGAAGCCCTTCACTCGATTTCCGGCCTGGCCGTCGGCGACCTGTACACACTGGGTGATGATACCGAGTTACCACAGGTGGAAGGCAGTCTCGGTGAATGGGTAGCCCGGGCACGGCAAGACAATCACATGATTCTGGCCCGCGAGTATGCGGTCAAAGCAGCTGAACGCCGGGTATCAGAGCGACGCGGCGCCTATATGCCCAGAGTCAGCCTGATCGCGCAGCAGCAACAATCCAACCTTGGTTTTGATAATCAGTTGCTCAGCAGCCGCACCGATACTGGGTATGTGGCCCTGGACGTGACCATTCCGCTATTTGCCGGTGGCAGCAGCCGCGCCGCCGTCAGCGAAGCCCGCAGCCAGGAAAGCATTGCCCGAAACGAGTTGCGGCAGTTGAATCTGGACGTCAGTGAGCGTACCCGCCTGGCTTACCTGCGCCTGCAATCCACCGAGCAGCAGATTGCCGCGGCAGAAAAACTGCTGGAAGCGCGACGTGTCGCAAGCCGGGCCAGACAGCGCGGTTTTGAGCTGGGCACGGTCACCAGCGTTGATGTACTGGATGCGGTACGCGACGAATTCCTTGCCGAACGCGACCTGCAGGCCATCCGTTATGAACACATCAAGATGGGTCTGTATCTGCGCCGCGATGCCGGCACGCTGACCGCCGATGATCTGGTCGACATCAGTGTCAGCCTGGAAGCATCAGAAGCAGAGTAAGCACAACGACAGCAGGTTACTCAATCAGGACGTTAATGGGCTGTCCATTGAAGTACAACTCGCCCGGATTGCTGTCGACTCCGTAACCGATGAAAAAGTCCACATCGATTTCACTGATGCCATTTTCTGCGCCCTGAAACTGTGTCAGCACATCAATGTCTTCCACGGCTGCCAGCACCTTACGCTCGCTGACGGGTACCAGCTGAACCTCGGGTTGGTAGCTCACCAGTTCGCCGCTGGTATTCTTGACCAGGATTTCTCCCTGCGGGGTAATCAGTGCCACCGCCAGAAACCCGGGCTGTCCCTGATGCTGTGGGTCGATCTCGATCCTGCCACGCACATCAAAAGGCTGGGTGGAGGACACCCGGTTGGTATAGCTTTGCCCGCCATTGACGGTGACGCCACCATAAAACTGGCTATTCGCGAGGCCACCCTGAAAACTCTGCTGGCCACTCAGGGTCAATAGTTCGTCACTTTGCAGCACCACGGACATGCGATAGTTGCCGGTGTTGGTCCTACCGCAGGGCGGCGCAATATTGTTGCTATAGGTGTTGACCAGAATCGTGTGCCGACCAGCCGGGAGATTGGTGGTCAGGCGCGGATTGCAACTGCCCGCGCTATCCTCGTCGACCCGTAGAGCGCCAAGACTGGCATTGCCCACCACCAGCACACTGTCCAGTTGTCCGTCGGTAATCATGTCCACAGTGACGCGAAGATCCTGGGTCAGGTCCAGCGTATAAACGTCAACAAAACTGTCATCGGTACCACCACTGAGCAATTGCTGGATGCGGCAGTCGCCGGTCTGCAGGCTGCCATAAACCCATCCGAAACGGGCTGCCCGGTAGTCGCAGTTTTCGATGCCGGCATACAACGTGTCGGCTCCGGCAATATCGTCTGCCTGCAGGCGCGACAGGTTGCCAATGGTCGAATTCATGATCGCGGGCTGACTGTTGTCGTGACCCAGGCCCAGTACATGCCCCAGTTCATGCAGGGCAATGCGCTGGAAATCGTATTCCCGCGAAGTATTGCTGCCCGGCCGCTGTGGCCCATCGTACACATCAAAATTCAGATTGTTGTTGAATATGATATCCGATTCGACAATATCGGCGGTGCCCAGAATATTGAATTCGGTAAAAAACACCGTCACCGCCAGTGTCGACGCGTTGAACTCATTGCCGCAGACATTATTGCGGAAATCGATGCCGTTGAGGAGTTCGGGAGCACTGCCAGGCCCGGTACCCGCGCAAGGGTCGCGATACAGCGGGCTGATGTCAAAATTGAAGCGGGTGTTATCAGTCCATTCCCCGGCAGCGCGCTGCAGGGCTACCGACCAGGGGATGCCACTGCGGGAGGTGCCCGGCACGCCGGTGAAGATCAGCGTCTGCGCACCCGGCCATTTGTTGGCGTTGGCCGTGATGTCGAAAGCCAGCGCTGACGTACTGAACCATACGGAGACTGCCAGCAGTGCGCTGAGGGTGAGAATTTTCTGCGCTGGCTTCATGGCGTCAACTCCCTGACCCGTTCGCGCACCAGTGCCTTGAATCCTGCCGCACTCATGGCGGATTGTGCATCGCCAATGGCCTGGATCTGCACGCCACTGGCAACACCGTCATCGTTCAGGGTTTGCGCTGCCGCAAACGGTGCAATGCTGACCGCGCGAATGGGCTGATGGCTGGCGCTTTGAACATGGGCACGACCATTACTGTCCTGTTCGATCAGGTAATGGCCCTGCGACCAGCCCACCAACGGATGCAAGTGACGACCTTGCAGGGACTCGACAAAATAGATGCCGGTTTCACCCGGCGCAGGCAGTTGCAGTTCGCTGACTTCCAACTGTCGATTGCCGACCCGGCCTCCCAGATAACTGAGCTCAATGGTGGCGCCGGTGTATTCACCCTTGAGCACGTCCAGCACTGCAAATTCAACAAAGGTGTGGATACTGCGGGGGCCGGTTTCGCGTGCCTCGACGTTGATCACGCGGCCCTCGAATACCAGCCCGGCCGTGCCCACGACCTCATCGAATGATAACTGGGCAACCGTGGTGGCGAAAGCAGCGGGTGGCAAGGTCAGCAAACACAGCACCAGGGCAAAACGACCCATCAATGTCATACGGTCTCTCCAAGAACAATCAGCATTTATGACTGGACCCGCGCCGCTACCGAAATATTGTTGGTCGCGGAGATTATTCGGCTATTTTTTGCATGACGTGAACCAGTTCACGTCGCCAGTGCTGCGGATGGCAGTCAAGTGTCGCAATCGTGTCGGCTTTGTCCAGCACACTGAATGCAGGCCGTTTGGCAGGTGTCGGATACGCGGTGGTCGGAATCGGATTCAATGGTATAGCCCGCTTCAACAGGCCCAGGCTGACCGCTTCATCCTGAATCGCCACGGCAAAATCATACCAGCTGGCTACCCCGGCATCGCTCCAGTGCAATATGCCAACCGGCCGTCTGTCAACAGCTGCAGCAATGCAACGCGCCAGACCCAACGTCGAAGAGGGTGTGCCTATCTGGTCATCCACGATGTTGAGGCTGTCCTTCTCCGCCATCAGGCGCAACATGGTCTTCAGAAAATTGTGCCCGTACTGCGAATACACCCATGAGGTTCTCAGCACCAGGCTGTTGTCAGGTGCCAGATAACGTACATGCAGTTCGCCTTCCAGTTTGGTGCGCCCGTAAATGCTCAGCGGATCAGTCTGGTCATCCGGCGCATAGGGACGGTGACTGCGGCCGCTGAACACAAAATCCGTAGAGAGATGCAATAGCCAGCTATTCTGTTCCTTGACCCATCGTGCCAAATGCTTGGGGCCGGCGGCATTGGCGGCACGGGCATCCAGGTCGTCGGTTTCTGCCTGATCAACGGCTGTGTAGGCGGCCGTATTGATAATGACATCCGGCGCCAGTTCGCCCAGGATTTTGCGAAGCGCGGTTTCGTCACTGATGTCCAGGTCAGCACGTCCCAGTGCCAGCACATCCCGATTTATGGAAATGAAGTGATCCTGCAGGGTTCGGCCCAGTTGCCCGTTGGCACCCAGTATGACTATTTTTTCACTCATGGGATTGGCTCTTGATAAAGACAGGTGCATCACGCAATAACAGACCCTGACGGTCCTTGTCAGACAATACCGGTTCGGGCACGCCGGGCACCAGCGGCCAGTCAATATTCAGGGCGGGATCATTCCATAACAGACTGAATTCGTCGCCCGGCGCATAATAATCTGAACATTTGTACACCATCTCGGCGCTGTCACTGGTCACATAAAAACCGTGCGCGAAACCAGGTGGTACCCAGAGCTGATGGTGATTGTCTGCCGACAGGAAGGCGCCAACACTCTGCCCGAAGGTTGGTGAGCCCTGTCGCATGTCCACCGCCACATCATAGATTTCGCCAGCGACCACACGCACCAGCTTGCCCTGCGGTTGCTGCAGCTGATAGTGCAGGCCACGCAGAATGCCTTGTGCTGATTTGCTGTGGTTGTCCTGCACAAAACGGATGCCCGGCACATGTTTATCAAACAGCGACTGACGAAAGGTTTCCATGAAAAAGCCGCGATGGTCGCCGTGCACGGTAGGCTCCAGCAACAACACATCAGGGATCACGGTGGGGGTAATTTTCATATCAGGCAATAACTCCAGCAAACACTCGGCAATTTAGTCAGCAAAATCAGGCTTTGATCAGATTGAGCAGGTATTGCCCGTAACCATTCTTCGACAGCGGCGCGGCCAGCGCACGCAGCTGGTCGGCATTGATGTAACCATTGGCGTAGGCAATTTCTTCCGGGCAGGCGATTTTCAGGCCCTGCCGCTCTTCCAGTACCCGAATGAAATTGGCAGCGTCCAGCAATGACTGTACGGTGCCCGTATCCAGCCAGGCGGTGCCACGGCTGAACAGCTCAACCTGCAGCGTACCGCGTGCCAGATAGGTTTTGTTGATGTCGGTGATTTCCAGTTCGCCCCGCGGTGAAGGCTTGATGGATTTGGCTATGTCGATGACATCGTTGTCGTACAGATACAATCCGGTCACCGCATAATTGGACTTGGGCTGCGCCGGCTTTTCCTCCAGGTCGATGGCCGTGTTGTTTTTGTCCAGCGCCACCACCCCGTAGCGCTCCGGGTCGTTGACGTAGTAGGCAAACACCGTGGCGCCGCTTTCCTGCTGCATGGCACTTTGCAGTTTTTCTTCCAGCGAGTTGCCGTAAAAAATATTGTCACCCAGAATCAGGCAGACGCTGTCGTTGCCGATAAAATCCTCACCGATCAAAAACGCCTGCGCCAGACCATCGGGACTGGGCTGCTCCGCATATTGCAGATTGATACCCCATTTGCTGCCGTCGCCCAGCAGGTGGCGATACAGCGGCAGATCAGCCGGCGTGGTAATGATCAGAATATCCCGGATACCGGCCTGCATCAGGGTGCTCAGCGGGTAATAGATCATGGGTTTGTCATACACCGGCATCAATTGCTTGCTGACCGAAATGGTCATCGGATGCAGACGGGTGCCGGTGCCGCCGGCGAGGATGATGCCCTTGGTGGTGTTATTGGCCGGTTGCTGTGCCTGAGATTGTTGCGCTGCTGTGTGCTCCATGGGCCCCGTCATTCCTTTACTGTGGATTTTTTCTGGCATTGAGCGCTGCCACGATGGCCGGCAGCGCCTGGTAAAAAGTCAGTTGCGGATTATAGCCCAGATCACGCTGGCTTGCCCTGCTGTCCACGGTATAGTTGCGGGCCAGAGCGCGATAGCTGCGCAGACCTGGTGAGTTGTTGAGAGGCAGTAAACGTCCCAGTATTTCCAGCGCCAGGGCGCCCAGGTAAAACACGGCCCTGGGTGTGGCCCAGGCAGGCTGTACCTTGCCCAGTTCAGAACGCATGGCCTGCTCGATTGCCTTGATGTCATACACCTGACCGTCGCTCAGGGCATAGACCGGGGCACTGGAGCCAACAGGGCAGTCTGTCGCCCGCACCACGGCCTGACACAGGTCCTGCACGCCGATCAGTGAGAAGGGGCGGGCGAATCGCGGCAGGGGCGGCATCAACCCCCGATCCAGCAGGCGCAGCAGGGTCATCAGGTTTCCTTTCATGCCGGGACCATAGACATTGACCGGGCGCAGAATCACTACCTCAATGTCACCGGCAGCGTGGGCGTCGTGGAGCAGCATTTCGGCTCGGTGCTTGGCATCGCCATAAGCCGTGCGCGGCTGGTCGTAGTGCGGATCGGCAAGAATACTGCTGACATACACAAAACGCCGGACACCGGCCGCGATGGCCGCCTGCAGCAGATTGGCGGTACCGTCGACATTGGTGGCATACAGGGCCTTGGTCTGGGCCTGATTGACGTGCGCGTAGGCGGCCAGATGGTAGACCGCATCAATGTCCTGTTGGCGGTCCTGAAACAGCCGGACAAGTGTGTCTGGCTGCAGCAGATCATGTTGTGGCCGGGTCAATGTCACAACGTCGGCGGCCACAGCCGGTAACTGCTGTTGCAGGTGTTGCCCCACAAACCCGCTGGCACCGGTGAGCAGCACAGCTCGACGGCCACTGGTGTCGGATTCGGCAAGGTTGCCGGCAGCATGACTCATAACCAGCGCCAACCATGGCTGGAAAAGAAGCGGTACGCCGAGCGGCCAAACATGATTATATGACGCAGGCCTTTTTTGGCACTGTTGCCACCCAGATGGGTAATGCGCATCTGTGGCAGATAGCTCAATTGGCCCAGCACGCGGGCGCGGATGGACAGGTCAAAATCTTCAAAGTACAGGAAATAACGCGGGTCAAAACCGCCCAGCTGCCGCAAAGCGTCATGCCGGAACAGCATAAAACAGCCGCTGATAATGGGCACATCGGCCTGTATCCGGTCGACCGGCAGGTCTCGCATCTCATAGTGCCGCAAACGTTGCCGGAACCGCTGCCGGAGCCAGGCCGGTGCGAATCCGCGCAACACAAAGTCGAGGACACTGGGATAGCGCTTACAACCGGACTCGGGTTCGCCCCGACCATCGACGATGGCCGGCGACACGGCTGCTGCGGCAGGGTTGCCGTGCAGATAGCGGATACCCGTGCTGAGGGCCTGGTCATCAACAATGACATCGGGGTTCAGAATCAGATAGTACTCACTGTCACAACGATGAATGACCAGATTATGGGCCTGGCCGAACCCGACATTGCCATGACCGGAGATTACATCAACCTGAACGGCATCGCCGGCACCCTGCATGCAGCGGCGCAGCAGGGGTTCCAGCGTGTCAGCGTGATCAGCATTGTCGACCAGGCTGAGATTGACCCGATCCAGCACACCGTCGTGTTGTGCGACTTTAATTGCCCGGCGCAGCGACGTCAGGGTATCGCTGAGCACGGCCTCATCAAACCCGTAAACCACCAGCGATACCGTGAGTTGCACAGACATTTAACGAGGGACCACCCGATCTCCGAACGGAGTGCGGATCAGACGATAACCTTCGGGCACATCGGCCGGATCAATACGCCGTGGTCGGAAGCGTTGCTCTTCGGCACGGCTGGCCGCGGCATCAGGTTCGCCACGGTCGCGGGCGGCACGCAGGGCCGCGGCAAAGGGGTTCTCCGGTCGCTGTTCGGCATTCTGGTCACTGGCATCTGCGGCACGGGCATCACCATCCTCTGCATCCCGGTCGCGACGTCGCTCCGGCTCCGGTGGCGGTGCTACCGGTTCAGCCGTGGTCAACGCCAGCCGCGCAGTATTGTCGCCCTCACAGGTCACGCCCTGATCACGGAAATTGAAGCAGGGCAAGTTACCGGGATGTTGCAGCAGCACGTGGCGTGCCGCCACCTGGGTGACGGCAAACCCCGGGTGACCCGGGATGGCCGCGCTGCCGCCAGCGCCAGCATCGACGGTGATGACCTCGCCGCTGCTGTCGCGCACACTGACCCGGTAACGATCACCGAAACGTGACGTGCCTATCAAAGAAAATTGCGGGCCGCTGCCAACCGCCACGCCCGGATTGCGCGGGCCGGAAGCCTGGCTCTGGTCGCTGACAGCATCCTGGGCAAGGGGCTCAAACAGCATCAGGCTGTCGTCGCTCTGGGCCTGCACTGCCACTGACACGCAAAACGCCAGCGCCGCGCAGCTCGAGGTCACGATGCTGGTGGTGCGACTGCTGATAGTGGTTTTCATGGCTCCATCCTGGGCGGGTTAAATGACCCTGTTACACATTAGACGCATCATCTTAGCGTTTAGTTTCCGGTACAGCAAAGTACTGCTGCAATGCCGCTGCCACAGCCGCTTGCAGCGTGTCAGCCAATTCAGCATCACTGAACCGGTAGAACGCTTCGGCATGGCTGACCGAATCAGGCAGGGAAAAAGTGCGCGCCTTGTTTAACGCCAGGATCAGTTCCGGGTAATTGTTTTGTGCATTCTGACTGGCGTACACCGCCATCGCCTGTTCTTTGACAGACAGTACCGGGGTGATGTCCAACAGGCAGTTGACCGGACTCTGCACACTGATTTCATAGGACCAGAACTGCGGCAACGGACCACGCCAGGCACGGCGCTGAAGTTGCTGTGCGGCCTGCCACACCAGTTGTGCGGTCATCCGGTGATCCGGGTGCAGCTCCAGCGCACCGGGGAAAAACACTGTGGCGGCACCTGTGTCGGCAATGACAGTGGCTATGCGTTCAATCAGTGCCGGCCCCAGCGCCAGGCCACGATCGGGCTGATCCCAGCTGTCTGCATGGGTCACGCCCAGCAGGTCGCATGCCGCTGTCAGCTCCTGCTGCCGGGTCTTCACCAGCGCAGCGATGGCGGCCGGATCTTCCGCGTCACCGCCCAGTGCGCCATCGGTCAGCACAATGACATGGGTGTTGATGCCCTGGTCTGCGGCCAGCCGCAAGGCACCGCCCATACCAAAGGTTTCGTCATCTGCGTGTGGTGCAAAAACCAGCCAGGGGCCGGACGGCAGATCGGCACATTGGTAGGGTACTAGGACATGTTCTGGATTCATGGCGCGAATTGTAGGCGGTTTTGGCGGTTTTTTTTAGCGTTTTCTGGCGATTGGGCCGCTATTTATGCTTAAATTCGCGATCTTACCGGACGGGTTGTCTCCCGCACCCGGATTTGCCAGGGATACTATGTTTTTCAGCTTAATGCGTCAGTGGGTGCTCTCGCCGGTTCGTCATTTCCGGCTGTTCCACCAGTTTGTCCGTCAGGAGTTCAGCGGCCAGTTCGCCGGGTCGCTGGGCGGCTTCCTGTGGCTGTTTGTCACGCCCATCGTCAACATCATCATTTATTCCTTTGTCTTCAGTGTGGTGTTCCGCGCACCAATGCCGGAGAATTTCGGCGACGTGCCGTTTGTGATATTTCTGATGATTGGTTATCTGCCCTGGTTTGCCTTCGCCGACGCCATGGGGCGGGCCAGTGGCCTGTTGCTGGAAAAGGCACCACTGATCACCAAGGTCATGTTCCCCGTACAGCTTATCCCCATGGTAGGCACACTGGTGCCCTACCTGGTGCACGGTATTGCGATATTCGTATTCCTGCTGTACCTGGCCACGCAGGGCTACTTTGACCTGATGTGGCTGTGGTTGCCAGTGGCTCTGGGGCTGCAGTTCCTGTTTACCATGGGCCTGGTTGCCATCCTGTCGGCCTTCTGTGTATTCCTGCGCGACATACAGCAGATGGTGACCCTGATGCTCACCGCCTGGTTCTTCCTGACCCCCATCATTTATCCGCTGTCGCTGTTGCCGGAAGATCTGCGGCCATTGATGATGCTTAACCCCATGCACAGTTTTGTGCAGTTCTATCGGGAAATCATCCTGCTGGGTGATTTCTCCATGCCGCATTTCCAGGTCATGGTGTTGACCTCGGTGGTCAGCTTTCTGCTCGGCGGCTGGTTGTTCATGCGCATCAAGCACGCGTTCGGGGATGTGTTGTAATGCATAGTATTCTGGTCGACAACGTATTCAAGGATTTCCGCATTTACGACAAGCCCCAGGACCGCCTGGTGGAGCTGTTGCTGCGGACGCCGCGGCACCGCATGTTCCATGTGCTGCAGGATATCTCCTTTAATGTCATGGAAGGAAAAAGCCTGGGCATTGTCGGCGACAACGGTGCCGGTAAATCGACCCTGATGAAGCTGCTGGTAGGCACACTGGAACCCAGCGGCGGCACCATCGAAATCCGTGGCCAGGTCGCCGCATTGCTGGAGCTGGGCGCGGGTTTTCACCCCGAGTTCAGCGGCCGGCGCAATATCCACCTGAATGCCAGTCTGCTGGGCGTACCGGACGATGACATTGATGCGCTGGAAAACGACATAATCGAATTCTCCGAACTGCGTGACTTTATCGATCGACCGGTGAAAACCTATTCCTCGGGCATGTATGTCCGCCTGGCTTTCTCTATCGCCACCATGGTGCGACCGGATGTGCTGGTCATTGACGAAGCGCTATCCGTTGGTGACATTGCATTCCAGAAAAAATGTGTGCAACGCATGAACGAGTTTCGAGAGCAAAACAAGACCATGGTGTTCTGTAGCCACTCCATGTATCACGTGCAGGAACTGTGTGACACCGCGATCTGGCTGGAGAATGGCAGAATCCGCGAAATGGGCAAAAGTGCAGAAGTGGTCGCGCACTATGAAGATTACAGCAACAGCCGTCGTGTCTACACCAAGGGCGAAGAACAGGCCAACAGCCACCAGCAGGAGAAGCCCGAAGCAGTCAAGGACTGCCGCATCCTGCAAACGCTGGTGCGTAATGTCGACGGCGAACTGATTGACACCATTGATCCACTGCAGGACTTCGTCATGGAGCTGCAGGCGGAAATACTGAACGACAACGTCATCTGCTACTTTGGTTTTGCGCTGATGAAAGACCTGGAAGAAGTGATGTCTTCCTACCTGGCCATTGATCGCCCGGATGTGGAACATGGCCCCTTTAAGAAAGGCGAGCGAATTACCGTACAGGTAAAGGTGCAGGCCATGGCCCTGCGTGTGGGCAAGTTCCATGTGCTTAGCGGTGTCGCTGACGAAAGCGGTTTGTTGTGGTATGACACGCGCCTGAGCAAGGAAATAAACATCAATCCGGGCAAGGGTTGGGGCACACTGGTGATGCGCTCATCATGGAGCATGCAGCGCGACTGACAGTGGACACTAAGCGCGGGAGTGATTACCTGTCCACGCGGGCGGGCGCAGTATCCGGCAGCCGCGCGTAAGGGTTAACCTGATAGATGCGTGCGCGGTTATTGAATGAGCGTACCTCCATGATCTGCATGTAGGCCTGCTGTACCGGATCAATTGGCTGATCACTTCCCGCTTCACCAACACCGGCGTCTGCGTCTGCGTCGGTATTAATCTCGCGCGCCGGATAGGCGTATACCGAATAGAAACTGGAAGTATTAAAACCCAGCCAGGGTGACAGTTCCACCATGCCCTCAAGCGGAACGATTTCACCTACTTCGCGAATTGCCCGGAAATCAGTTTGCTCACGATGAGCAATAATTTCCTCAACCAGCTCTGCATCCAGCCCGGGCAATAACAACAATGCTTCGCGACTGGCCAGATTGGGGTTGATGGCCGAGCCGGTTCCGTAGATGGTAAAGGCCGCCTCCAGATTGATATCGGCAAACAACTCATCAAAACCGCGTATCAGGTGCAGCTCTTCCACAGTATCCATCTCCGGCACGTTGCGTGCTGTGTAGGGAGTCTCCAGACCCTGGTAATACTGATCCTCCGCGCCGCCTGGCGTCATCAGTGTATTGAGATCAGTCCAGTCCTCCCATGCCGCCAGCAACTCCTGGACCCGACGAGGATCAAAACCCTCACCGAGTCGTTTCTCGATGATCAGCTGCATGTTGTTCCGCTCCAGCCGGTTGAGGTTGATCTTGCCGGCATGGTCGTAAATTCGCACTACCATGTCATCATCGGCGGCATAGTTCAGGGTCAGTGGCTGGCCATTGAAGCGATAGGCCGGAATGCGGAATTCACCGTCTTCATTGAGTGTCATCTCCTGTCCGGCGGGGACCGGCATGCGCTCCATCATCAGCTCCATTTCCGCTTTGTGGATGGTCGCCATGACCGCAGCGTAATCCTCATTACCGGCCTTGTTGTGGAATGCCGTGGTCGCAGACAGGCGGATATTGGCTGCCAACACCGTGACCAGGATGGTCATCACCACCGCCGACCATAACACCATGATCATCACTGCACCGCGCTGTCGGCCCATCACTGCAATAACCCCGTGTTCGGTGTCAGATTACGATGCTCAACAGTCCTGATCGGCGCAACGACATCCAGCTCGTCAGTCAGGCCACTGTCACGGGTGGGTCGCAGCAGGATGTGCACGGCCATGGGCAGCGCCATCAACTCAGCACCGTCCCAGCTGTCACGCCAGCGACGTTCAAACTCCAGGTCTTCATACAGGTAGCTGAACTCCAGGGTGTAATTGGCCAGTAACAGGCGCGGCTCAGCCTCGGCCAGGCGTTGTTCGGGGCTATCACTTAATGCTGGCGCCAATTGCAGGACAACCCCTTCGCCCGGTTCGTCATACAGCCGCCAGGCTGTCAGACCGGCATTGCGTTGCGGTGACACCGTTGACACCCAGCTCAAGGTTGTCGTTTCACCGGCAAAAAACACATGGCGGGCAAGCGTATCGGGATCCCGGTAGCTGTGCGGGAAGGCACCCTGCAGCGCCCTTTCCAGCTGCAGAATGGCGACGGTCTCATCCAGGGTTTGTTCCAGACCCTGGGCGTTGTTGTCCCAGTCCCGAATCACGCCGTACATACCCGCTGTAAGCATGGTCAGCAACATGGCAGTCAGTGACAGCGCGATCATGATCTCGAGCAGGGTGAAACCGCGCGAACGGCAGGGCAGGGACTGGTCAATTACCGGCTTCATTGCGGCAATTCCAGGCGTATCCAGCGCACACCCTCAATAATTTCGTCGGTCTCACTGTCGATGACCTGGTAGGACTGCAGCAGATCATTCATCGGCGCTGTACGGCGAAGAACATCGGGCAATACCTCAACAGCCTCACTGACGAAGCGGTCATTATCGGTAATGGGTTCCAGGTCGCGATACTCGTTGTTGAGCAGGGCGAAATTGATCTGCGCACGGGCGGCCATGGTTTCCTGTAATGTCGATTGTGTGCGAACCGCCAGCTGCTTGCTGCCGGCCGCCAGGCTGAACAGGCCGCCCAGTACCAGGCTGGTGATAGTCAGGGCCACCATCACTTCCAGCAGGGTGAAACCACGATGCTGCCGGAACCTCGGGCTAGCGCCAGGTCTATTCTTCATCCAGCACCTGCACCCGACCCGAGAACGGATCCACACTGATGGTCAGTCGCCGGTTATCCTGTTGCATGGTCAATTCTCCTCCGGTACTGCCTCCCTCAGGATAGAATGTCACCTGAATGCCGCGGTCGGTAGAAATGGCCTGTCCAGCGCTATCGCGATAATCGAGTGTTATATTCTCCCCAAACCAGCGGCCGACCACATCGACCGGTGCTTGGCCTGACTCCGCGGCCCAGTTATCAGCGGGGTTGTTGCTGGCATCGCCGGCGATACTCCGAAATTCAATGGTGGCCGGCGTGCCGTTCACCACAGCCATGCGCCTGGCGTAGTTCAGCAGACCGGTGGCCTCCCGGGTCTGCGCATTAAAGCCGGGCGAGTCCAGGGTCGCGAGGCCGGGCCCCAGCAGCATTGCCGCCATGCCCAGTATGCCCAGCACCAGCAACAGCTCTAGTAAGGTAAAGCCTCGTTGCAACGGGGCCTGGACTGGACACAAAGAGAACGGTCGGCTGCGGATTGACCTGTCAAATACTGATATCGGCGTCATTGCCCTCGCCACCGTCGCGGCCGTCGGCGCCATAGGACATCAGACTGTAGTCACGGCCGTTGGACTCATACTGATAGTCGTTGCCCCAGGGATCCACGGGCAGTTCGCCACGAATGTACGGTCCGTTCCAGGTGGAACGGCCGCTGGTGTCTCTAACCAGGCCTTCCAGAGAATCGGGGTACTGGCCAATATCCAGTCGATAGGCATCCAGTGCACTGCCCAATGAGGAAATCTGTGACAGCACGGCATCGCGCCGCGCGCTGTCGGCCTGATTGAACAGGTTGGGTGCTACCATGACTGCCAGCATACCCAGAATGGCCATGACAATAAGCAGTTCAATGATGGTAAAACCTCGTGACCCGGTTGCTGCAAGTTGCCTGGATCTGTGTGACTTCATATTTGTTTCCTCACTGTTAATTATCTTCCGAGAGCATTTCCGCAGCCAGTTCAAACCGGTTCAGGATATCCCGATAGCTGGCTTCGTTCTGCTCATTGACATTGATGATTTCCGGTCGAATGACGATAAACAGTTCACGACGTTCGTTGTTATCACGCTGATAACTGAACAACCGCCCCAGGCCCGGTACCTGATTGAGGATCGGGACGCCAGTATTGAGAACGTCATTGTTGTTCTGGATAAGACCGCCCAACACCACGTTTTCTCCGTTGCGCACAACCACCGTCGTCTCGATTTCCTGGTTTTCAAAAATCGGGTTGCCACTGACCCCCGATGCCTCCGACACTGAAGACAGTGACTGCCGGATAACCAGATTGACCACACCCTCGCCATTGATCCGCGGCGTGATATTGAGCTCGATACCGGTATCGCGATATTGAATGTTCTCCGTGGAGCCAAACGAGTTCTGGGTCTCGCCCAGCTTGACAGGCACTTCGGCACCGATGCGAATCTGGCCTTCCATGTTGTTGACCACAGTCAACGACGGGCGTGCCAACAGACGTACATCATTATTAACGGCGATTGCTTCCAGGGTAGCGTCCACCTGCGCGGCACCATCCAGGAACGCGCGATTGAAAAGCAGCCCGCCAAGGCCCGACGCGCCATTGGCACCGGCGGGCAGGAAGCCGGTGCTGATCCGTGTAGAACCACTGGCAGTTTCCAGAACGCGCGACCAGTCCACGCCAAAGGCGGTATCGTCGGTCAATACCACCTGCGCAATGGCGGCGTTAAGCATGACCTGCAGGGGGGCAGTATCCAGCTGATTGATGATAGCCAGTAGTTGTCGGTAGTCGCGTGGATTACCGCGAACCAACAGGGTATTGGTCGCCTCGTCGGCGACGATGGTGACGCGCAGATCAGCCGATACTGCGATCGTGGACACCACGCTACTGGCGGGATTGCGCATGACCGGTTGATCCTGGGCGTCAAGCTCCATAGCCGGCTCCGGCTGGCCGTCTCCCGGTTCCCGATTGCCGTTGGTTTGAACAACCTCGCTGTCTTCCTCACGGCGGAACACTTCGGTCAGTGTGGTGGCCAGCTCAATGGCATTGAGATTTTTCACCCGGTATTGAAACAGCTGCTCAGCCTGCTCCTGACGGTCAGCATCGAGAATTCGAATCCAGCGGTTGATCTCATCAAAGCCCCGACTGGCCGGCGCCGTCACCAACAACGAGTTGATACGTTCCAGCGCCTGTACCCGGAATGCCGGCGACCCGCCTTCTATCAATAGCAGGATATTCTCCATTTCCTCGGCCACATCGCCGGCGCTGGCATTGGTCAGTGGATACAGCTGAATACCCTGATTCAGGAATGGGTCATCGTCAATAAGATCCAATAATTCGTTAACGCGTGACAATTGCCCGCGACTGGCGGACACGGCCAGCGTATTGCTATTGGAAATGCGCACCACAGTACCATCGGGCTCTACCAGAGGTGCCAGAATCTCCAGCGCCGATTCCACGGAGATATAGGTTAGCGGAGTAATCTGCATGACCTGACTGGCAGTGCCATTCTGCAGGCTGTCCGGCGTGGCAATCTCCACCGGCAAGTTGGATTCGCCTTTCCTGGCATAATAAATGTCACCCTCACGCTCCAGCAGCACGCCGTTCTGGCGGGTCAGCAACCGGACCAGGGGCCATATGTCATCGTATGATAATGGGCGGTTGGCGGCGGTGCGAATACTGACAACGTCGGCAATCGTCGGATCGATAATCATGGTGATGTCGAGCGCGTCAGCCAGCTCCGCCAGCACGTCACGCAGATCGGCCTGTTCATAGTTCAACGCTACGATGTCCTGTTCGGGCGCCTGCGTTGGCTGAGGCACAGTTTCACTGTAACGCCCTGCACCGGGGCGCCGTCCGTCACGATTGATCTCATCGATCAGTTGCTGTCGTTCAGCCGCTTCGGCCATCTGTCGAGCCGACATGTCGGCTGTTGACTGTGTCGCTTCCCGGTCGCCTGCTGCGGATACGGCTGGTGCAACCGGCGCAGGAGAGCTGCCCGTCTGGCTGCCAGTGCCGGTCTGCATGGAGGCGCATGACGACAGCGCAACGGCGAACCCGAGTAAGGCGATAGGCCTGATGTTTCCTTTCACGTTCGGTACTCCCGGTATTTAACGAAACTTGCCTGACATTAAAACTGTACTGCATTCATACTGAATACCGCTGACAGCATGGTGATGGTAATACCACCCACTGCAATACCCAGCAACAGGATCAATCCGGGCTGCAAAGCAGACACCAGACTGGCCATTTGATTTTTTACGTTCTGATCGAAGGTTTCCGCCGTTTTCAGCAGAATACTGCCAGTGCGCCCTGATTCTTCACCCACCGCGACCAGCTGATGCAACAGCGTCGGAAAGGCACCGGCTTTTTCCAGCGATATGCCCAACCCGGCGCCACCTCGCACATCTTCCTCCACACGTGCAAGCAGCCGCACCAGTTCGGTATTGCTGACCACCTCTCGGGCCACCCGCAGCGCACGGATCAGCGGTATGCCGGCGCCCAGTAGTGCGCCCAGGGTGCGCGCAAACACAGCACAGTCCCGATACAGCAGCAGATGGCCCAGCAACGGTGTTCGCAGCAGGAAGGCGTCCTTTCGCAACTTCCTGGCGGTATCCCGATCCTGCCAGCGCCACCAGAACACCAGCGCGATAATCATCAACACAATCAGGTAGCCGTACTGTTTGACGCCGTCACTCAGCGCCAGCAGAAAAGCCGCCGATGCGGGCACATCGGTACCGGCGTCCTGGAACATAATGGCAAACTGGGGAATGACAAACACCAGCAACAGGAACACCGATATCACACCGGTGACCAGCAATACTATCGGGTACACCATGGCAGAGATGATTGCCTGACGATTTTGGGCACTGGTTTCCAGAAAGTCTGCCAGATCGGGCAGCAACTGGTGCAGGATACCGCCTTCCTCTCCGGCACGGACAATGTTGATGTACATCCGTGAAAACACATCGGGCCGGGTTTCCATGGCTTCTGCCAGACTTTTGCCTTCTTTGACATCACGGCGCATGGTCACCACCAGTTCGCGCATGGCATTGGATTCGGTGATACCTTCCAGCAGCCGCAGCGCCTTGTCGAGCGGCACCCGGGCATCAACCAGGGTACGCAAGCCAGTGGTAAAATCGAGCAAATCACTCTGACGGATTTTTTTGCCCGTGCGCACCCGCTTTTCACTGCCGCTGGCACGGCTGATTTTCACCGGCACCAGTTTACGGCTGGTCAGCAGTTTGACCGCTTCACGCTCCGAATCGGCGGCAATGTGGCCATTTTGCACCTTTCCCGCCGCATCGTAGGCCTGGTAGTTGAACTGATTGCCGCTCATGATGCCGCTCCGGCGCGGGTGACCCGAACCACTTCTTCCGGCGTGGTCAGGCCTGCGGCAAGTTTCTCCAGGGCGTCTTCGCGCAGCGTTTTCATGCCTTCCCGGATCGCCTGGTTGCGAATGATATTGGCGTCTGAACCGGTGGCAATTTCGTGGCGAATTGCATCGGACATCACCAACAGTTCATACAGACCGATACGTCCGCGGTAACCGGTTTCTCCACAACGCTCGCAACCTTTGCCGCGACGCACCAGCGGGTAGTCCTGGGCGCGGATCTGCAGCACCTGTTCTTCGTCCGGTGTGATGGTGTGTGCTTCACCGCAGTCCGTGCAGATACGTCGCACCAGCCGCTGGGCCTGCACACACAACAGACTGGAACTGATCAGGTAACCTTCCACACCCATGTCCTGCAGACGGGTGATGGCACCGGCGGCGTCGTTGGTATGCAGCGTGGAGAAAACCAGGTGGCCGGTCAGCGCCGACTCAATGGCGATCTCCGCGGTTTCATGGTCACGGATTTCGCCGACCATGATGACATCCGGGTCCTGGCGCACAATGGAGCGAAGACCGGCCGCAAAGGTCAGGCCTATCGCCGGATTCGCCTGAATCTGGGTGATGCCTTCCAGTTGGTATTCCACCGGGTCTTCCACGGTAATGATCTTGGTTTTCTGGCTGTTGATTTTTTCCAGCGTGGCATACAGGGTCGTGGTTTTACCGCTGCCCGTCGGCCCGGTAATCAGGATCATGCCGTGGGGCTGATTGATCAGACTTTGATAGGCGCCCAGAATATTCTCTGGCATGCCCAGCTGCTGCAGGCTGACGGCGGTGTCGCCACGGTCAAGTATACGCAATACGATGGATTCACCGTGCACACCGGGCAGCGTGGAAACACGCATGTCCAGCTGTTTGCCGCCGGTGCGAAAATCAATACGGCCATCCTGCGGCAGCCGCTTTTCCCCGATATCCATGCGCGCCATCAGCTTCAGCCGTGATGCCACTGCAGTGGTAATACGTACCGGGAGTCTTTCTATACGGTGCATGATGCCATCTACCCGGCAGCGCACATCTAGATGTTCTTCATTGGGTTCAAAATGAATGTCACTGGCGTTCAGATCCAGCGCCCGGGCAAACAGATGGTTGACCAGGCGGATGATGGGTGCTTCCGACGCCAGGTCCTTGAGCTCTTCATCGTCCTCAAAGCCGGACACGAACAGATCATCGGTACCTGCCGCATCGATTGTCGGTGACAGTTCCGCACGCCAATGCTTGATCAGACGTCTGACTTCGTCCGCATTGGCCTGCCGGAATCGCACGGGGCCGTTGTTGTCAATTGCAGCGGCATTGTTCAATACAAACCTGATACGGGCGCGCTGCTGGCTGTCTGGCAGAGTGTCACACACCAGTTCGCGACTGCTGACAAAATCCAGAGCAGGGGCGATGCCGGCAGGTTCCAACAGTTGGGTAAACACTGGCAGGCTGATGACATTGGACATGGGTCAGTCTCCTGCCGTGGTCGCGGTACCAGCACGACTGAAACCAACCACCGTGATTTCGCCGCTGTACAGATTGCGGGTTCGACGCATACTGAAATAACTTACCGCCAGCCAGGGCCGCGATTCATCCAGCTGATTGAGAAAATCCATGGTGTTGCTCTGGTTGTCCAGATTGAAAGACAGTGTTTGCTCTACCAGCAACCAGCCGTCGGTTTCACGTGATTCGGCAAGACTGCTTTGCGTAATAGTGACACCTGTCTCCTGTGCAATCTGCCGGACCTGTCTCTGAATATTGGCGGCCAGTACCGGTACTGTTGGTCTGCCGTCGGCAGCACTACCGGTAAACAGCCGTGCATCAAGGGTTTGCAATTGTTGTTCGATATCCTGCCGCCGCTGTTCCCACAATGCCACATCTTCCAACAGGCGTTGCTCTCGCGCAATGTCCAGTCGCAGGCGTTCAATACGCTCCGCGCGTTCCTGATAGGCATCACGGATCACCGGTATGCCATTGCTCAACCCGATGATCAGTGCCAGCAGCAATGCCAGCCACAGAATATTCTTTTCGCGAGATGTCATCGTTCGCAGTCCCACAGGCATCAATCGTCCTCCGGGAAATACCATTCCTGATAGGCAGGAAAATTGACGGTGGTCAGCCGCAGGTCAATATAGTAACGATTGTTGTTGGTGGCACGGGCAAAATCCACTTCCGTAAACATCGGGTTCATTTCAAGTTGTTGGAGCAGGCCCTGAGGGTCGCTGCTCTCACCTTCGATACTGATATAGCCTTCATCCAGTTCCAGCGAGGTCAGTACATTGGGGTTCACCTCTGCCTGCAAGGCCAGCAACATCGCCGGTACGTCCTGATTCGGGAATTCCGTCAGCACCCCCCAGCGGGATTCAAAATCCCGAACCGCCTGCTGATTTTCACGGGCGGGTGTCGCCAGCCGTTGCTGTTCCGCCAGGGTATTGCCCAGACTGCGTAACTGCAGACTCTGCACCAGAAACGGTAAGCTACCAAGCACGGTGACAGCCGCCAGCGCGGCGGCCGCCAGCCACAGTCGCTTGCCTTTATCGAACTGATGTCGGGCAGCCAGCGCTGCGTCGGGAACCATGGCGTAAGAGCGTGCGTTCAGGTGATGTGTGCCACCGACCTGTTCGCGTGTTGCCTGCAGATAGTCATCGGCATTGCGCAGTGTTATCAGCGCCGGTGCAGAGGTAGTCAGTACCGCAGCTTCGGCGTGCCATTGCTCGGCAAAGGCTGGAAGTTCCAGGTCCGCCAGGCTGGTTTGCAGACATTGCCTGACCACACCATCACTGCATGACAGCAGCGACTGATGCTGAGCATCCTGATCATCGACGACAACCACTGCCTGCTGGTTGGCCAGCCAGGCTGGCCTGGGCATCACGGCAGCAAGAAACAGTGTCTGGTCGGCAAAGGCAGTGTGCAGGGCATTGAGCGTAAGCGTTGGCAGCCAGAATGCTGTCAGTGGCTCTGCAGGTCTCTCGGCATCGGATTTGGTGGGAACATTGACAGCCAGGCTCAGCGGATCGTCATAACCAGGCAGCAGACTGTCAGCCTGCAATTGCAGCGCCGGGCGCAGCGCACTGGCAGCCACACCGGGCAAATCCACGGGGGTGGCCAGAAAGTCAGCTGGCGGTAATAACAACAGGACATTGTGGGGTATGCTTTTGCTGGTGCCCGTGCGGGCGCCATGCGAGGGGTCATGTGCGTCCGGGCCTGTCAGCAGCCGGTTTGCCGCATCGGCAATGCAGGTAGCGTAACCCTGGTCTGCATCGGCGTCGAGTTGTTGCCAGCGGCCGGTATCAAGATGCACCAGCCGGTCATCAAATACCATCAGGACAACGTTGACCCGGCGCAGAACCGCGTCTGCCGGATCCGCCGTGTTCAGCGAGCGCCCTGCCGAAGACAGCCATTGGCGGAGCTGTTCGCCGATATCGCTCAAACCCATGTGCTAATTCCCTGTTTTTGTTTCTTGCTGCGTGAGCTTCCTGTGACGATTGTCACCGTCATAAAGTTTGGACTGGCCCGCTAAACCTCGTGGCGGTGCCTGAACACGCGGTTACGGCCAGCCGCCTTGGCTTTGTACAGCTCGCTGTCGGCGCGGTCAAACAACGAATCCGGGCCGTCATCATACACGGCATCGGTAACGCCGAACGATACCGTAATTTTCAATTGGCGCTCCTTGAAATGGAAAGGGATATTGGCAATGGCTTCACGCAGCTTGTTCAGGGCATATTCGGCATCCGCAGGTCGGGTATTGGGCATGATGACAACAAATTCCTCGCCTCCGTAGCGTGCCACAAAATCGTTTTCACGCAACCGTGACACCATTTCCTTGCTGATTATTTTTAGCACCTTGTCGCCGGCCAGGTGGCCATAGGCATCGTTAATCTGCTTGAAGTTGTCGACGTCTGCCACGGCCAGACACAGCGCCCGGTCGTCGTCCCGACGTTCCTTGCTGGCGCCGGCGCGCCAGTCATGGAGGATGCTGCGTAGCCGTTGATTGTATGCGTCGCGATTGGGCAGGTCGGTCAGGGTATCGGTCTGCGCTTTTTCCTGCTGTTGCGACAGGTGCAGGCGCAACTCTCTGGATTCGATTTCCAGGGCGCTGATACGCTCAATCAGCTGCTTCATTTCATGACTGACACCATCGTCCTGCTGCTGACGTTGGGATCTGAAACTGTCCAGTGAATTGATGATGGCGCCGATCTGGGACTGCACGCTGACTTTCAGTGTATCCAGGTCGGCATCGGTATCTGCGACCGCATGGCTGATTCCCTCGATTTGCTCGCGCACAGTGGCTTCCATAGCAGCGTCGGAGGCGGCACTTAAATCAGCGCGTTTGCGCGAGGTATCTACAAACGCCTGAACCTGCGCCAGGCTCTCATTCACCTCTGCCAGGAAGTCCTGGAATTCCAGGCGCTGGTCGTCAGCGGCGCTTCGCAGAATCTGCAGTATTTCTTCCAGTACAGCGACAAAATCGTACCAGTTTAGCCCTTTGAGGATATGACGACGTATGGAGTCAGCCAGCTTCACCGACTCGCCAGTGATATGGATGGATTCAAGAATCCTGAGCAGCAGCGGCTCGACATGACCGGCGATAAAGGAAAATGCCGGTTCTGCCAGACCGGAGCCGCCCCGTATCAATTCGCCTTCGATGTCAGCGCTGTCATCCGGATCAAGCCTGGCCTGTTGCTGGCGCAGGGCGCTGTCCTGCAGGTCAGTGGCACGACCGCTGATTTTCTCCGCTGTTGCCGAAGCATTGATGTCTTTTTGGCGGTCGTCACGATAGCTAGCTTCGTCGACGTCGTGATCCGTTGTTTCCAGGTGCACTTTTTGTTCTGAGACGGAATCCTCACGGTCCATGAGTTCGCCGGTAAGAGCGTTGTCGTCGTCGGTGGTGGAGAGGGGCTCTTCATGAGCCGAGGGCTCTCGATCCGCTGAGGGCTGTTGTCGCGCTGAGGGCTCTTTATGCGCTGATGGCTCTTTATGCGCTGAAGGCTCTCTACCGGCTGAGGGCTCTTTACTGGTGGATGGCTGGTCATCGGGCGCAGGGACTGTCGGGGCCGAGTTGTTGCTGCCGAACAGACGCTGCCAGAGCCCGGGGCTGCCCGTTGTGCTTGCGGACTGCCCGGCGGCGGTCAGATGTTCCTGCTCCTGTACCTTAAGCGCATGTATCGATTCGCTGAGCAGTTCGATGAACTGACGGATCAGCCCGGTATGTTGCTGGGGGTCTTCCAGGCGGGTGGACAGGCTGCGAGAGAATTTTTTCAGTTGGCGTCGGGACGGGCCGGGCAGAGGAACCTGGTCAAGTTCCCGGATACTACTTTCAAATGCCTGTTTCAGGGCCCAGGTACTGGCGTTCTTTTCATTATCCAGTCGAATAATGGATTTTTCGATTTGTTCCAGCAGCACTTCCAGGCCGGTTTCGCGGTCATCGTTGCGTAGCGTACTGCGCAACTGAGTGAGCTGTTTATCGAGGACAGGGTCGTTGCCGTCGCCGGCGAGGCTGACGCCGAGAAGACCCCGGCGCAATAAGCGGATACGGTTGCTGAGAGATTGCTCTCGCTGCTCATGCTCTTCCAGTGCATCGAGAAACTTGCGTTTCCAGCGTAACGCCTCTTCACTCTCTTGCATCCGCTGAACCATAGGCTCTTATCCTGACGCTTGTTTCAGCGCCTTATTATTGGTCGCCGCAAAACGACCGGCGCCGCGTCAGAGAGCGGCCCGCTCCTGTGCCACCAGAAAGTCGACGATGGCCAGCATGTCCTGTTGCGTGCGCACGGCTTCGTTAGTTGTTACCAGATATTTGCCGTTGACGATGACGTTGGGCGTGCTGCGTATCTGATAGTCCTGCATGCGGCTTTCAGCCTGGTTGACCTTGGTGCGCACCGGGAATGAGTTGAATGCGCGCGAAAACGCTTCTTCATCGACACCGTGCTCGGTGAAAAGCGCAGCCAGCTGACGTTCGTTCTGCAGGCGATTGCCTTGCAGGTTAATCGCTTCAAATATCGGATCGTGCACAGCATCAACAACATCGAGGCTTTCCGCGGTGTAGTAAGCCTGGGCATGAACCTTCATCAGCTCATTCCAGATGGCCGGGTAACGGACATAGTCAACATCATCGGGCGCATTGCTCGCCCAGTCATCAACCAGTGGCTGAAACCGGAAGCAGTGACCACAGCCGTACCAGAACACTTCCAGCACTTCGATTTTATCCGCATCATTGGTGCGCACCGGTGCCGGCAGTTCTTCGTAGTGAGTACCGGCGACATACAGCGATGGTTGTGCCCATGCCGAGAATGCCAGTGCGCTCAACAGCGCCACGGCGCCCAGTTTCATTGCTTGTTTGATCATGTTGCTACTCCACGTTGGTTCTTGTGCCGTATAGTAGACCGCAAGACGGCTGAATAATTGCTTAACGCACCGTACCGATTTAATTAAGACCGGAGATGTAGCTGGCCAGCGCTTCTATTTCGGCATCTGTCAGTCGCTCAGAGACGATACGCATCGGCGCGGCATCGCCGTCGTTGTCACGGGCGCCGGAGCGGAATGCCTTCATCTGGGTTTCAATATACTCTGCATGCTGACCGCCCAGTGCCGGGAAACCGGCCTGTGCCACGCCGCTGCCGGTGGGCGAGTGGCAGGCGGAGCAGGCGGCTACACCCAGGTCAGTAATGCCGGCACGGTAGATCTGCTCACCCAGCGGAACCAGCTCGGGGTCAGCGCCCTGCAGGGTGATTTCCTGGGAGGCATAGAATGCCGCGATGTCCATCAAATCCTGATCATCCATGTTGTCCAGCAGGCCCGTCATCAGCGCTACTTCCCGGGCGCCTGACTTGATGTCGCGCAGCTGCTTGAGCGTGTAGCGCTCACCTTGGCCAGCGAGTTTGGGGTTGCTGCCAAGTTCGCTGTTGCCGTCGGCGCCGTGGCATGCGGCACACACCTGGACCTTGCCTTCGCCCGCGGCGGCATCACCTTGGGCAGTCGCAGTTAAGCTGGTAGCAGCCATGAGAATTGTCGCCAGGGAGAAAAATAATTTATTCATGGATAATCGTAGTTCCTAAAATTGGTTCCTGAACAGCCGTGATATCGCTTTGGGTGCAATAGCCGTATTTTCGACACAGCACAGCGACCCGGGAGTATACCACAGCTGCGTATGATGTGTAGAATGCCTGCCCATGAACTATCAAGCCGCCAAATTTGTTATCAGCGCCGCCAAACTGCGCGATTGCCCTCCTGACAGCCTCAGTGAGGTTGCCTTTGCCGGGCGCTCCAACGCCGGCAAATCCAGCGCCATCAACACCCTGACCCGCAATGGTCAACTGGCCCGGACCAGTAAGACGCCGGGCCGGACCCAGCTCATCAACTATTTTGCCATCGATGAAGGACGCTATCTGGTCGACCTGCCCGGTTATGGTTATGCCAAAGTGCCGCTGTCAGTCAAAAATGACTGGCAGGTCCACCTTGAGCAATACCTGAACAAGCGCAATGCGCTCAGCGGCCTGGTACTGGTCACCGACATCCGCCATGTGTTCAAGGATTTTGACCTGATGATGATCGACTGGGCGCGCAAGCGACAGTTACCGCTGCACATCCTGCTGACCAAGGCCGACAAACTCAAACGAGGCGGTGTGCAGGATGCGCTGAGCAAAGCCAGACAGGCACTGGAAGGCATGCCCGATGCCAGCGCGCAGGCGTTCTCGTCACTCAAGCGCCACGGTGTTGATATCCTTGCCCAGCGCCTGGATGGCTGGCTGGGCGAGCCGGTGGCTCCGTCCGAACCAGCAGAGAGCGAACCCGTAGACAGCAAGCCAGCAGAGACCGCCCCGTCAGTGGGCTTCGTCCCAGTTGTGCCCGATCCCGACGTCAACCACTAGCGGCACATCCAGTGCCGCCGCCGTGGCCATGCGAAAGCGCACACCGTCGCTGAGCAGATCAACATCGGCGTCGGCGACTTCAAACACCAGTTCGTCATGTACCTGCAGGATCATTCGCGCATCCACCACGCCGGTGCCCAGCCAATGGTCTATGTCGACCATCGCCTGTTTGATGATATCTGCTGCCGTGCCCTGCATGGGTGCATTGATCGCTGTGCGCTGCGCGGCCTTGCGTAACATGCCATTGCCGGCCTTGATATCAGGCAGGTACAGGCGGCGGCCAAACAGCGTTTCAATATAACCCTGGCTTTCTGCCAGTTCACGGGTGCGTTCCATGTACTCGAGTACGCCCGGGTATTTCTCGAAATAACGATCTACGTAGTGTTGGGCGTCATGACGATCGATACCCAGCTGTTTGGCCAGGCCAAACGCCGACATGCCATAAATCAGACCAAAATTGATGGCCTTGGCCCGGCGACGCTGTTCGCCGGTGACCTCGTCAAGCGCCACACCAAACACTTCGGCGGCAGTCGCCTTGTGCACATCCAGGGCTTTGGCGAAGGCGGTGAGCAGGCCCTTGTCCTGTGACAGGTGCGCCATGATCCGCAATTCAACCTGTGAATAGTCGGCCGCGACCAGCTTGTAGCCTTTGGCTGCCACAAATGCCTGACGAATCTTGCGCCCCTCGCTACTGCGAATAGGAATGTTCTGCAGATTGGGCTCGGTTGACGACAGCCGCCCGGTGGCCGCGACAGCCTGCTGGAAGCTTGAGTGTATGCGCTGCGTGCTGCGATTGAGCTGGGCTGGCAACTTGTCTGTATACGTGGATTTAAGTTTGCTCAGCCCGCGATGCTCCATGATCATGCTCGGCAGCTCATATTCCAGCGCCAGTTCCTGCAGAATCGGTTCCGCCGTAGAAGGCTGGCCTTTGGGGGTTTTCTTGAGCACTGGCAATTGCATTTTCTCGTACAGGATGACCTGTAGCTGCTTGGGTGAACCCAGATTGAAGGTCTCCCCGGCCAGCTCATAAACCGCCTCTTCAACCTCACCCAGACGCGTTGCCAGTGCCTGCGACTGCCTGTGCAACAACTCCGGATCGACGGCAATGCCGTGTCGCTCCATGCGCTGCAGCACCGGCGCCAGCGCCAGTTCATAGTAGCGATAGAGGCCGTCCAGTTCACCGGTTTTGCGTAGCTGGGAAGCCAGCAGATGACTCAGTCGCAACACATAATCGACCTGTGGTCCCAACCAGGCCAGCGCCGAAGCCGGGTCGGACTGACTCAGCGCCAGCTTGTTGCGACCGCTGCCAGTGAGAGACTCCTTTGATTCCAGGCGCTTGTGCAGATAGTAAGCGCTGACATCTTCTATGCTGTGATTGGTCGCTACCGAGTTGATAACGTAGGCGGCGAGGTGGGTATCAAAGTGCCAGCGTCCAACCTGAATATCATGATTCTGCAGAATATGGCTCAGACGTTTGCTGTCATGCGCGACTTTGCGCACCAGTGGGTCTTCCAGAATCGGTTTGAGCATATTCAGGGTTGTGCGCCGATCCAGCGTTGACGGCGCCTCCAGGCTATCATGAGCCAGGGGAATATAGACCGCCTGCCCGGGTTGCCAGCTGAATGCCAGCCCGATGACCTGCGACAACATATAGTGCTCATCGGTAGCCAGCAGGGCGACAGCCGTCTGCTTTGCTGCCTTGATGGCATCTATGCAGCGTCGCAGGCCGGCTTCATCATTGATGAGCTCATAATGCTGCTCATCGGTATCCAGTTGCTCGTCGTCGATTCCGTCATCGCTGCCCGGCACCGGCACGGTACCCAACTCTTCCTGCACCGCGGCCAGGTCACTGGCGCTGACTTCAACACCGGCTTTATCCAGCTCCTTGACCCAGGTCTTGAACTCGAGCTCGGTGAACAGCGCCATCAATTGCGTCTGGTCTTCCTCGCCGGGAATCAGCTGGTCCAGCGACAGCTCCAGGGTTACGTCCAGTTTGATGGTAGCCAGTTCGTAGGAAAGTCGCAGTTGCTCAATATTGTCGCGCAGCTTCTCACCGACCTTGCCACCAATTTCGTCAGCATGGGCGATCAGATTCTCCGCCGAGTCATAACTCTGCAGCCACTTGAGCGCCGTTTTGGGACCGACACTCGGGACCCCCGGAATGTTGTCGACCTTGTCACCGGTCAGCGCCAGAAAGTCCACAATCCGCTCAGGCGGCAAGCCAAATTTTTTGACCACACCGTCGGGATCCAGGCGCTCACCGGTCATGGTATTGATTAGGGTGACGTGATCGGTCACTAACTGGGCAAGGTCCTTGTCGCCAGTAGATACCAGGGTATCGCGTTGCTGTTTGCTGGCCTGGGCGGCGAGGGTACCAATGACATCATCGGCCTCGACATCGGGTACCACCAGCAAGGGCAGGCCCATGGCTCTGATGATCTGATGGATAGGGTCAATCTGGCTGCGCAGCTCATCGGGCATGGGTGGCCGGTGGGCTTTGTAGTCCGGGTAAATGGTATTGCGAAACGTGCTGCCCTTGGCATCAAATACCACGGCCACCGGACTGTCCGGGTATTCTTTTTTCAGGCTGCGGATCATGCTGATCACGCCCTTGATGGCACCCGTGGGTTGGCCACGGCTGCTGACCAGCGGGGGCAAAGCATGAAAAGCACGGAACAGGTATGAGGATCCGTCAATCAGGATCAGGGGCTTGGCGGCTGGCATATGCAAAACGTCCGATGTGTTAAAGGCAATGTTGCCCCTATGGTATCAGACCCTGGCGCCCGGCCGGGAACGATTCAACGCGCACCGCACTGCCGGAACGCGTCGGCCAGGTTATCCATCAAATGGATATAGGCCATGGGCCCGGCGCTCAGGTTTTGCCCGACGGTATCAACGCGGATGCGCCGCAGCTGCTTGTCGCCCAGCAGCGTTTCAACCGTTGCTGCCTGGGTGGTGACATCTTCCATCAGGCAATTAAGCGGCGTGTTTTCCACGGCACGGCGCACCGTCATCATATGCCTGACACCGGGCTGTAGCTCTTCGCTGGCTACAAAAACCAGTTCATGCTGCAGGCCAAACTGACGCTCAAAATATTGAAAGGCATTGTGATAGACCGCGTACTGGGAATCGGCGGGCAGCAGTGACTGTGCGTCTATGCCTTGCTCAAGCGCGACCAGACGCTGGTTGAACTGAGCCAGATTGGCCGTATAGGCGCTGGCATTGGCCGGGTCCAGTTCAGTCAGTGCCGCCACCATGGCCTGCGCAATCAGGCGGGCATTATCGGTATTCAGCCACACATGCGGATCAATGGTATCCGACTGCTTGTGTTTATGGCCGACATGCAGCCCTTCATCGGGTATCAGCACCTCGCGGCTGTCCTCGCCATCCAGTCCGGCGTGATGCACCTGGAGTTCGGGCAGCGACAGCACCTGCAGCTGCCGCCCATAGGCGCTGGCCTGCACAACCGCATCACTGAGATAGGTTTCCAGTTCCGGCCCCACCCATACAAACAGATCCGCCTGGCGCAAAGTGCGCAGCATCGACGGACGCAGGGTGAAATGGTGGTAGGACTGGTCGGATGGGATCAGCACCTCGGGCTCGCTGATGCCATCGGTAATGGCACTGGCAATCATCTGCAAGGGTTTGATACTCGTGACCACCTTCGCCTGCGCCAGCACTGTCGGGCTGCATAGCGCAACCATCAGCGCCAGCAGCAACGACACCGCGAAGCGAGGCGCGAATATGGCTGACGCAAACGTAGTACAATACGCCACCCGCTGTCGCAATCGGAGTCGCAGATACGGTCGCACACTGGTGATGCCGGGTTGGGTTTTCATGGAAATTCTGAGCCTCATAGAAATGCTATGATATACCATTTCTCAGAATCAGGTTAGTATTTGCCACATCAAGTCACAATTGGTGTGTCACATCACCATCGCACGAACGGGGACAAATGAGTCAACAGGCATTGATCAAGGCGGATAATATCGGTTTCAGCGCCGCCGACCGCCACATCCTGCAGCAGGTCAGCCTGGAAGTGCAGCAAGGCCAGCTGCTGACACTGATCGGTCCCAATGGCGCCGGCAAGACCACACTGGTGCGTATTGTCCTGGGCTTGTTGCAACCCCATACCGGCACGCTGCTTCGTTCCCCCGATTTACGCATTGGCTACATGCCGCAGAAACTGTTCATCGAGCCAACCCTGCCACTGACCGTGCGGCGCTTTCTGCAGTTGGCAGCGCCGGGACGGCGCCAGCCGGTCAAGCCGCTGCTGGAGGAAGTCCGTATCGCTCATCTGCTGGATCAGCAGGTTTCCGCACTGTCCGGTGGCGAACTGCAGCGCGTGCTGCTGGCGCGCGCGCTGAGCCAGTCGCCACAATTGCTGGTACTAGACGAGCCCGCGCAGGGCGTCGATGTCACCGGACAGGTGGAGCTGTACCAGCTGATCAACACCATTCGCGACCGACACGGGTGCGGGGTGCTGATGGTGTCTCATGACCTGCACCTGGTGATGGCTACCACCGATGAGGTGATCTGTCTCAATCAGCATATTTGCTGCCACGGCAAACCCGAACACGTCAGCAATGATCCGGCCTACCTGGCACTGTTTGGTCGTCGTGAAGCGGAAACGCTGGCCGTCTACACCCACCACCATAACCATAGCCACGACCTGACCGGCGACATCAGCCACGATGGCTGTAACCATGATGAGGCACACCGTCATGGCTGATTTCATGGTTTATGCGCTGATTGCCGGCCTGTTCATTGCCGTGGTCGCCGGTCCGCTGGGGTGTTTTGTGGTTTGGCGACGCATGTCCTATTTTGGCGACACGCTGGCACATTCATCACTGCTGGGGGTAGCACTGGCGATTCTGTTCAGTATCAACCTGCAGCTGGCCATTCTCACCAGCTGCGCAGTTTTCGCCGGCATCCTGCTGCTATTGGAACGGCGCCAGTTGCTGGCCACTGATACGCTGCTGGGCATTATCGCGCACAGCACACTGGCTTTTGGTCTGTTGGTGCTGTCGCTGTCCGACATGGTGCAGGTCAATCTGATGGCGTTCCTGTTTGGTGACCTGCTGACCGTTACTCGCAATGACCTGCTATGGATCATCGGCAGTTGTGTGCTCACCGCTGGCCTGCTGTTTTATTTCTGGGACCAGTTCCTGGCATTGACGGTTCATCGCGAGCTGGCGCAGATCGAAGGCATTGCCGTTGACCGGCTGTATGCGCTGCTGGTGATGCTGATTGCCTTGCTGATTGCAGTGGCGATGAAAATTGTCGGCGTGCTGCTGATCACCTCACTGCTGATCATTCCGGCCGCCGCTGCGCGCCGGGTCGCGAACACGCCAGAACAGATGGCGGTGGGCGCTGCCATCGCCGGGTGCCTGTCAGTGCTGGGCGGGATGTCAATGTCGTACTTCTGGGATACGCCGGCAGGGCCATCGATTGTGGCCACTGCCTGTTGTCTGTTTATCCTGCTGTACCTGAAGCCGGCGCCGCGTTGAAAACTACCTCGGCTTTAGCATCCTGCGTTGCCCAGTCAGATGGTCTGGCGGATGATCTGGTAGGCTTCCAGAATATTGGCGCGGCGAATATTGGGTTCCAGGAAACCCCGGTACTGACCCTGAGGGTCGATGAGGAGAATATTGCCGCTATGGTCGACCATAAACTCATTGCTGTCGCTGCCATCCTGAGTAGGCACCGGCATCACACCGTGAGAGATGTACAGATCCCGTGCCAGGCGTGACACTTCCGAATACTCCCCGTTCACGCCCAGAAAATCTTCATGATAGGCCTGCATGTACTGGGCAATCTGCGCCGTGTCATCACGGAACGGATCAACGCTGATCATCACCACCTGGGTATCGGCCTGGTAGGGGCCTTCGCCTAGATCACGGTAAAAACCGGTCAGTTCATTCATGGTCAGCGGACAGATATCGGGACAGTTGGTGAAGCCGAAGAATATCAGGCTCCATTTGCCCTGCAGGCTCTGCTTGGTAAAGGGTTCGCCGTGGTGGTCAACCAGCGTGAAAGGTTCAAAAGCCACCGGCTCTTCGTACACCATGGCGCCGATCTCACGCAGCTCTTCCTGTGACACCTGTGCGGCATTGTTGCCGGCATATCGATAGAACGTCACTACCAGCACCAGTGCTACCCACAGCAGGCACACGATCAGGGTGATCTTGATATTTCTCTTCATAATTTGACGCCTGTAAAACGATGGTCAGGAAAACAGTCAGGTAAACAGATAGTGATCAACGAGCAGCACCGGGAACAGCACCATCAGATAAACAATGGAGTACTTGAAGGTGTCCATGGCAGTTGAGGCCTTGGGACGATACATCAGCATCAGTGACCACCACAGGAAACCCCCGCCCAGAATCAGCGCGGCGGCCAGATACAGCAGTCCACTCATGCCGATCAGCCAGGGCAGGATGCTGACCAGAATCATGATGACCGTGTAAAGGATGATGTGGATCTTGGTCAGGTGCTCGCCATGGGTCACTGGCAGCATGGGTATGCCGGTTTTGGCGTATTCGTCCTTGCGATGGATGGCCAGTGCCCAGAAGTGTGGTGGCGTCCAGGCAAAAATGATCAGCACCAGAATCAACGCGCCCGGCTCAATGGTGCCGGTCACCGCCGACCAGCCCAGCAGGGGCGGCATGGCGCCTGACAGGCCGCCGATAACGATATTCTGAGGTGTGGCCCGCTTCAGGTAGCCGGTATAGATGAAGGCATAGCCGATAAAGGAAGCCAGCGTCAACCACGCGCTCAACGCATTGACCCAGAACAGCATGATGGCCATGCCGGTCACGCCGATAGCCGCAGCAAAGGCCGCCGCCTGCCTGGGCTCAACCCGCCCCTGGGGCATGGGCCGGTTATGGGTGCGGCGCATGACCGCGTCGACCTTGCGATCAATCAGATGATTGACCACAGCGCCCGAGCCGGCCACCAGCGCGATACCCAGATTACCCAGGATCAGCACATCCAGCGGCACCATGCCGGGGACGGCGAGGAACATACCGACCATGGAGGTCAGTATCATCAGCATGACCACACGAGGCTTGCACATCTCGTAATAATCGCGCCAGCTGGCTGACTGTTTCTGCGTAAGCTCTGTCACAAGGCTCTCTCTGTTGCGTGGGCCCGCCCGGGCTGAAGTTCAGGGCGTGAACCATGCTGAGTTTGTCAATGAGGGTTGGCAATTGTACCGCAAAACACCATTTTAGCGAAAAAAATGAGGACAATTAATTCTATCCGGAGTAAATTGAAGCGAAGCACGGTCTAAAAATATAACAACGCTGTGCCTGATTGGTCTGATTTAAAGCGTAATTATTTGGACTGATAGATGTACGAACAGCGATCTCATGAATAAAAAAGGAGAAGCTAGATGAAATGTATCTATTATCTGTCACCGACCTTGAAAAGCACGCATCAGATTTCTGATGACCTGCATGACATCGGTATCGACGACTGGTTCCTGCACATTCACAGCAAGGATGAAAGCGGGCTGGTCAAAGAGCACCTGCATTCCAGCAATTATCTTGAGTCCCTGGATTTTATCCGTGAAGGCTTCATCGGTGCCGCCATCGGTTTTGTGGCTGGTCTGGCGATGGCCGGGCTTGCTTCAGTGACCGATCCGTTTGCCATGCCCATCCCGCTGATCGGCTACATCGGCATTGTATTCCTGTTGACCTGCTTCGGCGCCTGGGTCGGCGGTCTGACCGGCACCATGCAGACCAACAAGAAAATTGCCCGCTTCAGCGACGACATCAAGGCAGGCAAATACCTGGTGCTGATCTATGCCAAGGAACACCAGATCGGCAAGATCAAGGAAATGATGTCGCAGAAACATTCTGAAGCCACACTGGCTGCGATTGACCCTCATTTTCTTAACCCGTTTGCAGATCTGCAAATGGTCCGTGCCTAAATGCGGCTCTGCGCTGTTGGAGCTGTTGCACTGATTTGAACATTACTATACGATCCGGAGAAGTAGGCGGTGCCTGACACCGCCTGCTCTGCTCCAATGTTTGAAGTTACACGTTGAGTACCCATCCGAAAGATAAAAAATAAAAGGAGGGAGCGACGTTGTGAACGTACTTATCCGTACCGTTCGTAGTCAACTGCGTGACTGCAACATTCACACCCGGATGATCCCGTTTGTTGGGGGTCCGCGGTCTTTTATTATCTTTCGCTATACAGTTGCTGTATCCACTGTTGTCCGTGCTCGCACATTCACAAGGATATCCCGCGTATGGCTATTGCTGTTGTTCTCGTCCTGTTGGTTGTCGGCTCCGTTGTTTTCCATTTTGCCAGCCCCTGGTGGTTTACTGAAATCGCTTCACACTGGACCAGTGTCGATTTCACCATTGAGCTGACATTCTGGGTGACCGGGTTCGTTTTTGTTGCTGTTAACCTGTTCCTGGCGTACAGCGTGTTCCGCTATCGTCAGCGCAAGGGTGAGGCCAGCAAGGCGGTTTATGAACCGGAGAATGCCCGGCTGGAAACCGGCCTGACCGTACTGACAACGCTCGGTGTGGCAGCCATGCTGGCACCCGGCCTGTTTGTCTGGGCACAATTTGTCTCCGTCCCCGAAGAGGCCACCGAATTCGAAGCCTTCGGCTCCCAGTGGCAATGGGCGTTCCGTTACCCGGGCGATGATGGTGTACTGGGCACTGCCGACATTCAGCACATCACCGAAACCAACCCCTGGGGCGTCAACCCCGATGACCCCAATGGCCAGGACGACCGCGTCGTCAAGAAGCCCTATATGATGCTGCCCGTCGACCAGCCGGTGAAAGCCCTGCTGCGCTCGCGCGATGTGCTGCACAATTACACGGTGCCACAGTTCCGTATCAAGATGGATATGGTCCCGGGCATGGTGTCCTATCTGTGGCTGACACCGACACGTACCGGTGTCTTCGATATCCTCTGTGAACAGTATTGTGGTCTGGGCCATCACATCATGCGTGCCCGCGTTGAAGTGGCGGAAGCAGACCAGTATGCGGCCTGGCTGCAGGAACAACCCACATTTGCCGAAACCCAGGACCGCCCCGATGCCGATCTCACTGCTGGCCAGCAGGCCTATACAGTGTGTGCCAGCTGTCACGGTCAACAGGGCGAGGGCAATCGGGCCATGAACGCACCGAAGCTCGCCGGTCTGCAACCCTGGTATATCGATCGCCAGCTGCGTTACTACCAGGAAGGGGTTCGCGGCGCTCATGAGGATGATCAGTTTGGCCGCATGATGGCGCCCATGGCCAATACCGTGGCGTCGCCGGCAGCGCGCGCCAATGTGTCCGCCTATATCGCCTCCCTGCCGGCAACGCCGGCGGCATCGACGCTGGAAGAAGGTGATCCCGCACGCGGCATGCGTATTTATGATGCCAATTGTGCGTCCTGTCACGGCGATGACGGCATGGGTAGCTGGGCAACCGATGCACCCGCACTGGCCGGCATGGATGACTGGTACCTGGCCATCCAGTTGCAGAACTACCGGGACGGCATTCGCGGCGCGCATCGCGAAGATGACTACGGTTATCAGATGACCTCCATGGTGAAGGCGATGCGTACCGAAGAGCAGCAGAACGATGTGATCAGCTACATCAACACCCTGCGATAGTGAAGGGCAGTAAAACGAATTTCGACAAATACAATAAAGATAACCGCAGGTTCGGTTGATACCGGGAGGACGTTTTCATGGCATATGTTCCATTAGCGGACCAGGATGATGCTCACGCGCTGCACGATCCGCACAGCTTTGTGACCAAATATATCTGGAGTCAGGATCACAAGGTCATTGCAATCCAGTACGGCGGCATTGCTATTTTTGTCGGCCTGATTGCGCTGGGGCTGTCCATTCTGATGCGTCTGCAACTGGGCTTCCCAGATACCATCAGCTGGATAGATCCAGCCTTCTACTATCAGGCTGTCACCATGCATGGCATGATCATGGTGATTTACCTGCTGACCGCTCTTTTTCTGGGCGGCTTCGGCAATTACCTGATCCCCCTGATGTGTGGCACCCGGGACATGGTATTTCCGTTTCTCAATATGCTCAGTGTCTGGTTCTACCTGGTTTCCGTGATTATCCTGCTGGCCAGCTTCTTTGTGCCAGGTGGTCCTACCGGCGCGGGCTGGACGCTTTATGCGCCACAGTCAATTTCACATGGCACGCCGGGCAGTGAAGGTGGAATTCTGCTGATGCTGATCTCGCTGGCCGTCTTCATCATCGCCTTTACCATGGGCGGCCTGAACTATGTCACCACCATCCTGCAGGCCCGTACCCGGGGTCTTACGCTGATGCGTCTGCCGCTGTCGATCTGGGGTATTTTTACCGCCACCGTGCTCGGTCTGTTCGCGTTCCCGGCATTGCTGGTGAGCGCCATCATGATGGCGTTTGACCTGGTACTGGGCACCAGTTTCTTCATGCCGGCGATGATGGAGCTCGGTGCGCAAAACGAACACGAAGGGGGCAGCCCCATCCTGTTCCAGCATCTGTTCTGGTTCTTTGGTCATCCTGAGGTTTACATCGTGGCACTGCCGGCGTTCGGTCTGGTGTCCGATGTCATCAGTACCCATGCGCGCAAGAACATCTTTGGTTACCGCATGATGGTATGGGCCATTATCGCTATCGGTGGTCTCAGCTTTATGGTCTGGGCGCACCACATGTATGTCAGCGGCATGAACCCCTATTTTGGCTTCTTCTTTGCCACCACGACACTGGTGATTGCCATACCGACCGCGCTCAAGGTCTACAACTGGGTGCTGACGCTGTGGCAGGGTAATATCCGGCTCAACACCCCGATGCTGTTTGCCATAGGTTTTATCTTCACCTTCGTCCACGGTGGCCTGACCGGTCTGTTCCTGGGCAACGTGGTCATTGACGTACCACTGGCCGACACCTACTTTGTGGTTGCACACTTCCACATGGTGATGGGTGTATCACCGGTACTGGTGCTGTTTGCGGCACTGTATCACTGGTACCCCAAGATGACCGGCCGCATGTTCAATGAAACCATGGGCAAGGTGCATTTCTGGTGTACCTTCCTGGGTACCTACGCGATTTATCTGCCCATGCACTATCTGGGTTTCCTGGGCGTACCCCGCCGGTATTACGAAATGGGTAACACCGACTTCATTCCGGAAACCGCGCAGGCACTCAATGCCAATATCACCCTGGCAGCCATTTTTGTGGCGACCGCGCAGATACTGTTCTTCATCAATATTTTCTGGAGTCTGAAGAACGGCGAAAAGTCTGGCGGCAACCCCTGGGGTGCCACCACGCTGGAGTGGCAGACCCCCGATACCCCACCCAAACACGGCAACTGGGGCGAAGAGCTGCCTCCAGTCTATCGTTGGGCATACGACTACAGTGTGCCGGGCATGGACAAGGACTTTGTGCCGCAGAACGAACCCGGTGAAGAATACGAGAAATCCGCCCATCACAAGGGAGCATAACGGTTATGAGTTTTTATCGTGATGTGACCAGGAAGCCCTGGAATACGGTCGGGCTGCCCGAAGGGATAGAGCCACGGCCGGCCTTCAACATGCCCAACGAAAAACTGGCGCTGATCATTTTTGCCACCTGCGCCAGTGTGCTGTTTTCATTGCTGGTGGTGTCGTACTTCATTCGTATGACTGTCGGTGACTGGGTGCCGCTGGCAACACCGACAATGCTGTGGGTCAATACCGGTGTGCTGGTATTGAGCAGTGCCTGCTTCCATTTTGCCGTGCTGCAGTCGCGCAAGACCGGTGTTGTTCGTTTTGGTTCCGGCGCCGGGCTGTTGTCCCTGGCCGGCGGGCTGCTGGCTATAGTTTTTATCGCCGGGCAGTACAGTGTCTCGGAACAGTTGCTGGCGGCGGGGCATGGTTTGCGGGTCAATGCTGCCAATGCCTTCTTTTATCTGCTCACGGGTGTTCACGTTGTGCATTTGCTGGGCGGACTGTGGGTGTGGGGCAAGGCCCAACTGCGACTGGCCACGGGTAGCACCGCCAGCGATGCTCGCCTGAGCCTTGAGCTTTGTGCCTGGTACTGGCATTTCCTGCTGGTTATCTGGGCAGGTCTGTTTTATTTGCTGGCATCAACCTGATCGCACGGCAGTCGGTCCACGATTGAATACAAGAATAGACAGAAAAGGAATCTATCATGAGTCACAGCAGCACAGTTGATGCAAGCGTCAGTGGTAGTTCGGCTCCGGCAGCCGATGGCGTGACCGGTTTTATTGACGATTGGTCAGCCGATAAACAAACCTATCATGTGCCCTGGGGCAAGGCCATGATGTGGATCTTTCTGGTCAGCGATACCTTTATCTTCTCCTGTTTTCTTGTCGGTTACATGACCGTGCGTATATCGACGGCTGATCCCTGGCCATTGGCGACCGAAGTGTTTGCGCTGTCTTTTTTTGGCAGCGAACCGATCCCACTGATTCTGATCGCCATCATGACCTTTGTGCTGATTACCAGTAGTGGCACCATGGCGCTGGCCGTCAACTTCGGGTATCGCAAAGACAAGAAAAAGACCGTCATTCTGATGTGTGCCACCGCTGCACTGGGCGCCACCTTTGTTGGTATGCAGATGTACGAATGGTCCAAGTTGATTGGTTATGGCGTCAGGCCCTGGGGTAATCCCTGGGGAGCCGACCAGTTCGGCTCGGTTTTCTATATGATTACCGGTTTTCACGGATTACACGTAACCGGGGGCGTTATTTATCTGTTGATCGTGGCGCGCAAAGTGTGGCTGGGGCATTACGAAAAGAAAGGTTACGAGATCGTCGAGATTACCGGTCTGTACTGGCACTTTGTTGACCTGGTCTGGGTATTCATCTTTGCGTTCTTTTATCTGCTATGACGTGCAAGACACAGGTTCAGTTTAATTGAATTTAAGGTTTACCGCTGAAGGAGAATACACATGGCATCAACAGCAAGCGGACAGCAGCAGCACCCCCTGGGGATTTACTTAAAGATATGGATTCTGCTGTTTGTGCTGAGTCTGTTCAGCTACATGGTGGACTATTTTGATGTACAGGGCGTCATGCGCTGGACCCTGGTTCTATTGTTCATGGCATTAAAAGCCGGATTTATTCTGGCGATATTCATGCACGTGGTATGGGAACGAATGGCACTGGCGCTGACGATTCTTGGCCCGCCGATGATCCTGTTGCTGTTAATCTTTTTCATGGCGGTGGAAGGCAATTATACCGAAGACGCTCGTGTTCAGTATTTCGGCCATGACGCAGATCGCGCGCCTTTGCATGTAGAGCACTGACGGGTCTGATACCACAATAAAAAAGGGGTGTTTGTCGCTGATGACAAACACCCCTTTTTTGAGCTGGCGACCTTCCTCTAGCCCAGGCTAGAATGCCTCAACAATCGATCCAGGTCCGTCTTGATGTCTTCGGTGGTATGGCTGCCATCGTAGTACATCATGACATTGCCTACAGGGTCGACAAAAAATACATAGCTATCATCTGCCAGATTGATAGTCACGCCCTTGGTCGCCAGATTCTGTTGTAGCTGTTGCGCCGAGGTGTAGGCGATACCCATGCTGGGGTATTCCTCACGGAAATGCTCTGCCGTCTGCCCGCTGAGCGGACCGGTGCCCGCGTGCAGGTAATAGCGGCGCACACGCTCGACATTCTTGCCCAGCACAATATGCAACTGGCGAAGATAGAATACACGCTCTTCGCAGGCGGCATCGCAGTCGCTAGCGTTGACGTAAACCATCAGCCAGGGTTGGGCTTCATAGTCCTCTTCACTTTCCAGTGTGGCCACAAATTCTTCGAAGCTACTGAACATCGGCACCCCGTCAGAATCGGTCATGCCCAGATCGGTTATGTCGGCAGGCGGCAATATGAAATTGCCTTTGTTGACCGTGCCACCGCCAAAACCACCGGACTCCGTCGCAGTACGAAATGCAAAAGTTGCCATGGTAATCGGTACAAATGCGATCAACAGCAGAAAGGCCAGCTTGAGCTTGCTGCGGGTCAGATCTTTCATGTTAAATCTCCGGACGTCTGAAACTGAAAATCAAAAACAAAATTACAAGTACCACAGCCATAAAGAACCATTGTACCGCGTAGGCCCGGTGCGTTTCGGGACTCAGCGTCACCGGCTGCCAATTTATCTGCCTGAGCCCGGGTGCACCCGGCTCCAGGCGGACACTGTAGGGCAGTACCGGCTCACCCAACAGCGTCGCCATCTGGGCGAGATCCAGAGTCTGAACAACCCTGGGCCACGGCTCACGGCCGGGCGGCTCTTCCGCCCCCAGCACCATGATGTCGCCACCGGGTACGTAGATGGCGCCCTGAATAACCACTTCCGCATCCGTCACACTGACGTCAGGCAGGGTCTGACGATCCACCCCCTGGGCTATCCAGCCCCGATTGACCAGTAACAGACCCGAGTCAGTCTGGAACGGAGTGATCACTTCATAACCCACCCGTGACTGGTTGATGCGGTTATCCAACAGGAATTGCCGGGTCGGGTCATAACGCCCGTTGGCCTCAATCCGCCGCCAGGCAATCGCATCTGTGGCCTGCCAGTCAATCTGCTCGAGAGATACCGGCGCCTGTGCGGCCCGCAAATCAAAACTCACCTGGGTCTCGCGCTTCTCCTGCTCTCGCTGCAATTGCCACAAGCCCAGATAGATCAGCAAGGGCAGCATCAATACCGTGAACAACGTAAGCTTCCAGTTAAATTGGAACACGCGAACCTCTCTGTGGCCAGAGCCCCGCTTTGAGCTCTGTTTATTGTGACCTGTGTCCGTGGTCAGTGACGGTTCAGCAGCCATTCCCGATCTGCTACTATAGGCTTTTATTCTGGCCCCCGGGATCACTCATGCTCAGAGCACTTATTGTATTTCTGCTGGTGGCAATTGTCGTCAGTCTGGTTGTTGGTTATGTGTTTTTTTACAAGGATCAGGGCCGCTCAAAGCGCGTCATGTATGCTTTGGGTGTCCGGGTCACACTGGCCATCATTCTGATGATCTGTGTGTTTTACGGTATCAGCACCGGCCAGCTGAGTTTCGGTGCGCCCTGGAGCTGAGACCGGAAAAATGCTCCGGTACGCTCCTGCGTGACCAAAAAAAAGACGGCCCGTTTGGCGAGCCGTCTTTTTTATTGTTGCTATTTTGTGTGACAGATCCCGGGGGACGGTTGTTATCTCAGTTTGTACTGGCTGACTTACAGGCAGTAAACGAAGATAAACAGACCCACCCAGACCACATCAACAAAGTGCCAGTACCAGGCGGCGGCTTCAAAGCCGAAATGATCCTTGGGCTTGAAGTGTCCCTTGATGCAACGGATCAGCATGACCAGCAACATGAAGGTACCCAGGGTGACGTGGAAACCGTGGAAACCGGTGAGCAGGAAGAACGTCGAACCGTAGATGCCTGAATCCAGTGTGATGCCGTAGTGGCCATAGGCTTCTACATACTCCAGCGCCTGCAGTCCCAGGAAGATCACACCCAGGCCAACAGTGACAACCATCCACTGAATCAGACGCTTGCGGTTTTCCGCTTTCAGCGCTACGTGAGCAAAGTGCAGGGTCACCGAAGAAGTAATCAGAATGACCGTGTTCCAGAAGGGCAGGTAGCCCGCGAAGAACGCCGGTGACCAGGAGGTCACATTCAGACCTTCATGCGGACTTGGGTAGATAGAAGGATCCGGATTGACCAGCAACGGCCAGGCCGCCTGGAACTCCGGCCACAGGAATTCACCTGCACTGCCTTTTTCACCTTCACCACCAAGCCATGGCACCGACAGGGTGCGAACATAAAACAGCGCGCCGAAGAACGCTGCGAAGAACATGACTTCGGAGAATATGAACCAGCTCATACCCCAGACATAGGAGCGCTTGAGCTGGGCGCTGTTCAGGCCGGCGTGATTTTCACGGATGGTGGTGGCAAACCACTGGAACAGAATGAAAGACAGAATCGTGAAGCCGATCAGGGCTGTCCACGTGGAGCCGGTGACGCTGGCGCCGGCGCTGATGTCATTCAATACTCCGCCCAGACCGTATACCGTCAGAAACAGACCAATGGATGCAAAGAACGGAAATTTGCTCTGTTCTGGCACATAATAGGTTTCATGGGAGCTTTCGCTGGCCATCTTTATTCTCCAAAAAAAACAATATTATTGTCGTTTATCGTGCTGCTACTGCTTTCAGTTTGCTACTTTTTTCCGTGATGTCATACAGCGTATAGGACAGCGTCAGCTTGCTGATATCAGCCGGCAGGGCCGGGTCGACAAAAAAGCGCAACGGCATGTCGGCTGACTCGCCCGGCTGCAGGATCTGCTCCTCAAAACAGAAACATTCCACCTTGTTCAGGTGACCTGCGGCCGCGTTCGGCGCTACGCTGGGTATTGCCTGTCCTACCATTACCTGGTCGGTGTTGTTGGTGACCTGGTAGCTGATCATGTTGATCTCGCCTGGCTTGACCTTGACCTGCGTCGCACTGGGCGCAAAGCCCCAGGCCATGTCACCGTTCTCACGGGCGATGAACTGCACCGTCACCTCACGGGTTTCGTCAATGATTTCGCCGGCCTCCGCTTGTGCAGCCAGGTTGTTGGTATTGCCGTTCAGACCGGTGATATCGCAGATCACGTCGTACAGCGGCACCAGAGCAAATCCGAAAGCAAACATGCCCACAACAGCAAACAATAACTTTGTTACCAATGTCTTGTTTTTGGATGGCGCTTTGTCAGTTTTCATAATCACTACTCCGGCTTGTTAATCAGATACCATCTTGACGAACCAGCATGCTGCGCCCGGGCCGCGGCCCGGGCGCCAGACTCAGGATTACTGAGCCTTGATCAAGGTCGGGTCGGGCGGTGTTTCAAAGGTGTGGTACGGCGCCGGTGACGGCACAGTCCACTCCAGACCCTGAGCACCTTCCCAAACCTGAGCCGTTGCTTTTTTGCCACCACGGATACACTTGATGATGACAAACAGCAGAATCAGCTGGGAGAAACCGAACAGGAAACCACCCACACTGGAGATCCAGTTGAAGTCGGCAAACTGCAGGGCGTAGTCCGGGATACGACGCGGCATGCCGGCCAGACCCAGGAAGTGCTGCGGGAAGAACAGCAGGTTGACGCCGATGAAGGACAGCCAGAAGTGCAGCTTGCCCAGGGTCTCGTCATACATGTAGCCGGTCCACTTGGGCAGCCAATAGTAGGCAGCCGCCATCAGCGAGAATACCGCACCTGGCACCAGTACGTAGTGGAAGTGAGCAACCACGAAGTAGGTGTCATGGTACTGGAAGTCTACCGGGGTGATCGCCAGCATGACGCCGGTGAAACCACCAATGGTGAACAGTACAACAAAGGCGATGGCAAACAGCATCGGTGTTTCAAAGGTCATGGAACCACGGAACATGGTCGCCACCCAGTTGAACACCTTCACACCGGTCGGTACCGCAATCAGCATGGTCGCGTACATGAAGAACAGCTGACCGGCCAATGGCATACCCACGGTGAACATGTGGTGTGCCCAGACGATGAAGGACAGGAAGGCAATGGACGCCGTCGCATATACCATCGAGTCATAACCAAACAGACGCTTGCGAGCAAAAGTCGGGATGATCGCAGACACGATACCAAATGCCGGCAGGATCATGATGTAAACTTCCGGGTGACCGAAGAACCAGAACAGGTGCTGGAACAGAACCGGGTCACCACCACCGGCCGCATCAAAGAAGGCGGTACCGAAGTGGATGTCGAACAGCATCATGGTGACCACACCAGCCAGAACCGGCATTACCGCAATCAGCAGGTAAGCGGTGATCAGCCACGTCCATACGAACAGCGGCATCTTCATCAGGGTCATGCCCGGGGCACGCATGTTGAGGATGGTCGCAATCACGTTGATCGCACCCATAATGGATGACGCACCCAGAATGTGTACGGCAAAGATGAAGAACGTGGTGGAGGGCGGTCCGTAGGTGGTGGACAGCGGTGCATAGAAGGTCCAGCCGAAGTTGGGCCCGCCGCCTTCCATGAACAGCGTGGAAACCATCATCGCGAACGCGAACGGCAGAATCCAGAAACTCCAGTTGTTCATCCGCGGCAACGCCATGTCCGGCGCACCAATCATCAGCGGAATCATCCAGTTGGCCAGACCCACAAACGCGGGCATGACCGCACCGAATACCATGATCAGACCATGCATGGTAGTCATCTGGTTAAAGAAGTTGGGTTCTACAAATTGCAGACCCGGCTGGAACAGTTCGGCGCGAATCACCAGGGCAAAGGTACCGCCCAGGAGAAACATGGCGAAGCTGAACCACAAATACATAGAGCCAATATCTTTATGGTTGGTAGTAAACAACCATCGCGTAATGCCTTTGGCGGGGCCGTGATGATGATCGTGTGCAGCGCTCATGGTCTTTACTGTCCTTCTTGAATGTATGCGTTGACTTCAGTTGGCTGAACCAGGTCGCCCGTTTCATTGCCGAAGGCATTACGAACGAAGGTGATAACAGCAGCCAGTTGAATCGGGTTCAGCTGTCGACCATAGGCCGCCATGGCTGTCCCTTCGACACCGTTGACCAGCGTGTCCATGGTGACCAGACGATCACCCGTGGCTTTGTCACTGCCAGCCAGGGCCGGGAATACCGGCGGCATGCCCTGACCATTGGCCTGGTGACAGGCTACGCAGTTCTGGCTGTAGATCTGTTGACCCTGTGCCATGGCATCTTCCATGCTCAGTTCGGCATTGGCCAGTTCACGTATTTCGGCGGCGGCCTGCTGCTGCTCGGCATACCAGGCCTGGTACTCTTCCGGTGGCAACGCATGCACAACAATAGGCATAAAGCCGTGGTCCATGCCACACAGCTCGGCGCACTGGCCGCGATAAACACCGGGCTCTTCAACCACCACCCAGGTCTCGTTGATGAAACCGGGAATGGTGTCCTTCTTGATGGCAAAATCAGGCACCCACCAAGCGTGCAATACGTCGGCAGAGGTCATCAGGAAGCGAATGCGGGTATCAGTCGGAATCACCAGCGGGCGATCAACGTCAAGCAGATAGTTTTCTGACTTTTCGATGTCGTTGCTGATCTCTTCGCGGGAAGTGCTCAGGATGCTGAAGAAGGAGACTTCCTCTTCATCCATGTCTTCGCGCATGTACGTGTATTCCCAGCGCCACTGATAGCCGGTGATCTGGATATCCAGCTCGGAGCCAGTGGTGTCGTACGCATCGGTCAGCACACGGGTTGCCGGAATCGCCATCATGATCAGAATCGCGAAGGGGATCAGCGTCCAGACAATCTCCACTTTGGTGCTTTCGTGGAAAGTTGCCGGTTTGGCGCCTTTGGATTTGCGATGATTGATGATGGACCACAACATGACGCCAAATACCACAACCCCGATGGCAACTACCCACCAGAAGATTGTCATATGAAGGTCAAAGGTATCTCGACTCATTTGGGTTACGCCCCTGGGCATGTTCAATTCCCAGGCTGCATGCAGACCCGCACTCCAGAACATCAGAGTGCTGAGGGCAAGGCCTAACCACAGCTTTGCTTTGGACAACATTCGCCGTGTCTCCGTAATAGTAAGAAAGGGCTGTTATTAACGTTTTCAGGTTTTATTGTTTTAGCCCGGCGTCTGCAGTATCGCAGTGGCGGGCGGCTTTAATCACCGTGCCGATGTGTGCGGGTGTCGAATCCGGCGGGCCGGACGCTGAAACCAGCGCAAATCTTGCAGCCCGCCCGAGACGTTTCGGGGTGGACTTTGATGGCAGGACATTCGGGTTCAATGTAAAGCGCCGTGCATTATAGCAAAACTTGTTTCGATAATGCCATCGTAACCGGCCAGAATCGGTCACAGTCTTGCCGAAAGACGGCACCAAGCTGTCAATTCAAACCGCTTGCACTATAAACAGCTGGTGCCACGTCACTCTGCGCCAGATCAAATTATCCCGCTATTTATTGTATTTTCAGGCCTTCCTGGCGCAGCAGAGCCGCCAGGTCAGGCTCTCTGCCCATAAAATCAGTAAACAGTGTCAGCGCATCTGCGCCGCCGCCTCTTGACAATATTTTGTCAAGAAACGCCTGCCCGGTATCCGGGTTCAGTACCCCGGTTTCCTCGAATCGGGAGAATACATCAGCGGACAGGACTTCAGCCCATTTATAACTGTAGTACCCGGCGGCATAACCGCCGGCAAAGATATGCGAAAAGCTGTTCTGAAAGCGATAATAGTCAGGGACCGGATAGACGGCGGTTTTACTTCGGGTGCTGGCCAACATGGCGGCCACAAAATCATGCGTCATGTCGACCGGCGCCTGATGCAGGGCAAAGTCGAACAGAGCAAATTCCAGCTGACGCACGCTGCGCATGCCGGACTGGAAGTTTTTCGCAGCCAGCATCTTGTCCAGCAGTGATTTGGGCAAGGGCTCACCGGTCTGATAATGCGCGGAGATCAATCCAATGGATTCTGGGTCCCAGCACCAGTTCTCCATCAACTGGCTGGGCAGTTCCACTGCGTCCCAGGCAACGCCAGTGATGCCGGAGCAGCGCAGATAGTTCTCCCGGGTCAGCATGTGATGCAGGCCATGGCCAAATTCGTGGAACAGCGTGGTGACATCATTATGGGTCAGCAATGCCGGTGTCTGGTCATCGGCCGGCGGGGCAAAATTGCAGACCAGATAGGCCACCGGAATCTGCTGCTGCACTGCCAGTCCGCCCTCGGTAATCAGCCGCCGGCTGCGACAATCCGCCATCCATGCGCCACCGCGCTTGCCTTCCCGGGTGAACAGATCAAAGTAGAAGCGCGCCACAATCTCGCCGTCACGCCGGATGTTGTAGAAAGCCACCGAGGGGGCCCAGACGCCGACACTGGTGTCCGCCTCGACCTGTACGCCATACAGTGTCTCCACAATGGCAAACAGGCCCTTGCGAACCTTGTCCAGCGGGAACCACGCGCGCAGCTCTTCCTGGGCAATATCATAGTTCTGTTTGCGCAGCTTCTCGCTGTAGTAGCCAACGTCCCAGGCGTTGAGCGTGTCGATGCCATGCTCGCTGCGGGCAAATTCAAGCAGCGCCTGATACTCACTTTCAGCGGCCGGTCGACTGTAACGAATCAGATCGTCGAGAAAGGCGTTGACCTGATCGGTGGATTTGGCCATCTTGCGCGCTACTGACAGCGCCGCATAATTGTCGTAACCCAGCAGCAGGGCCATCTCCTGACGCAACTGCAGGATCTCGCGTATTACCGGGTAGTTGTCCAGGTCGCCCGGTGCCGCTGTAAGTGCCTGATCCGACGCCCGGGTAGCAAAGGCGCGGTACATCTCTTCGCGCAGGCCCTCATTGTCCGCGTAGGTCATCACCGCGTAATAGCAGGGGAAATCCAGCGTCAACAGATAACCTTCCTGGCCTTTACTGGCTGCCGCCCGGGCCGCTGCCTGCACCGTCATGTCCGGGATGCCGCCCAGCAGACTGTTGTCGGTCAGATGTCGGGTCCAGGCCCGGTTAGCATCCAGCACATTGTTACTGAACACATTGCCAAGGTGGCTGAGCCGGGTCTGGATCTCGGCAAAACGCTTTTTTTCTGCCGGTGGCAAACTGACACCCGCCAACCGGAAATCGAGCAGGGTGTCGTCAATGATCTTGCGCTGCGAAGCATCCAGATCAAGCGTGTCGGCCCGTGCCCCAAGCGCCTGGACGCAGGCGTAGAGCTGCTCATTCTGTCCCAGTGCGGCGTAGTAGTCAGTGATCAGCGGCTGGCAGTCATTGTACGCTTCCCGGATTTCCGGCGTGTTGGCCACCGAGTTCAAATGACTGGCAGTGGACCAGACCTTGGTCAAGCGATCGTCCAGATCGTCCAGGGTATCCATCAGGCTCTGCCAGTCGGGCGCTGTCTGGTTTTTCTCATTCGCCAGCACCGCCTGCAGTGCCGTGCGGTTTTCATCAAGCACCTGTTCTACCGCTGGCCGGATATGCTCCGCGCGCAGTGCCGGAAAGTCGGGCAGACGGTCAAATTCCAATAACGGGTTACGGGCAGAGGCTGACTGCGTTGACATTGGCTAAAACTCCTGTCGTACTTGAATGCGATAAGGCATCATAACATTGTTGTTGGACTCATTAGGGAGGATCGCACCGTGACCATCCAGGCATTCGAAAACCATACCCCCAAACTGGCAAAGGGTGTGTTCGTTGATGACAGCGCCGTAGTCATCGGCGATGTTGAGATTGGCGCGGACTCATCAGTATGGCCGATGACCGTGATTCGCGGCGATATCCACCGAATTCGTATCGGTGAGCGCAGCAGCATCCAGGATGGGTCCGTGCTGCATGTCACACATGCGGGGCCGTTCAATCCTGACGGTTTCCCCTGTACGGTGGGCAGTGACGTCACCGTAGGTCACAAGGTCATGCTGCATGGCTGTACCATCCATGACCGGGTTCTGGTCGGCATGGGCGCCACGGTCATGGATGGCGCTGTGGTTGAATCCGATGTCATCATCGGCGCTGGCAGCCTGGTACCACCGGGCAAGAAGCTGACAGGCGGTTTCCTGTATGTGGGCTCACCGGTCAAGCAGGCCCGGCCCCTTAACGACGACGAGAAAAACTTTTTCCTGTACAGCGCCAACAAGTACCGGGAACTGAAAGACCGATATCTGCAGCAGTCAGCTTAGGGAACCTCTGAACAAGTCTAAGGTGACTCTGGCCTTCAGCCAACATCGGGATTGAGGCGCACTTTTGCAGGCATGCGTCCGCCTGTCAAGAAAGTGGAACGATAATAGCGGTGTTGGCTGAAGGCCCCGAAGGGCGAGGCCTGGCGCAGAGCCACTTAGACTTGTTCAGAGGTTCCCTAGTGCGTCACGTAATGCGCTGATGACCGGCGCCGTCTGCGGACGCACGCCGCGCCACAACCGGAACGACTCTGCCGCCTGCTCTACCAGCATGCCCGCACCATCCAGCGCCAGCACCGCACCGCGTGCCCGCGCCCAGGCCTGAAATACAGTGCCCCCTGGCGCGTATACCATGTCGTAGCAGGCCGTTCCGGTTGATACGAGGGTATCGGGCAGGGGTGGCAACTCACCCTGAAGCCCGCCAGCGCTGCCATTGATAATCCAGTCAAACGCAACTGTCTGCATCGGCAGATCGGCGTAGGACATGACCCGAATATCGAACTGGTCGGCAAACAACCGGGCCAGCGCCTGCGCTTTGGACACTGTGCGGTTGACAAGGCACAGCGAGGCCGGCGCCGCAGCGATCAAACGGGGCAATACGCCGCGGACCGCACCGCCGGCACCCAGCACCAGGATATGTGCGCCCTGCAACCTGCCACCATGGTTCTGTTCGATATCACGCACCATGCCCACACCATCGGTGTTGTCACCGGCCAGGCGGCCATCATCAAGTCGATACAGGGTATTGACGGCCCCGGCGCGGTCGGCATTGGGCGCGCGCCAGTCCACCAGTTGCCAGGCGGCCTCCTTGTGCGGCAGAGTGATATTCAGACCTTTGCCACCCTGATCAAAAAACTCGCGCACACTGTGCCTGAAGTCGTCAGGCGCAATTTCCAGGCGGTCGTAGGCCATAGCCTGCCCGGTTTGTTCGGCGAACAGGCCATGAATCATGGGTGATTTGCTGTGCGCGACCGGATAACCGACAACCGCGTAACGATCATGCCTGTTCATGTGGTCATACCCATTCTCTGGAGCACAGGTAGTCGGTATACAGCTTTTCCTCATCGCTGCCAGGGTCCGGGTGCCAGTCATAGACCCAGCGTACTTCCGGCGGCAATGACATCAGTATTGACTCGACCCGGCCCAGGCCGGACTGCAGACCAAACAGAGTGCCACGGTCATAGACCAGATTGAATTCGACATAACGGCCCCGGCGATAACGCTGAAACTGTTTGTGGGCATCCGTAAACGGCTGACTGGCCCGAGCCTCCACAATCGGTGCGTAGGCATCAATGTAGCTGTTGGCAATATCCTGCACCATGGCAAAACTGCGCTCGAAATCCAGCTCGTTAAAATCGTCAAAAAACAGCCCACCGATACCCCGTGGTTCCTGGCGATGGGGCAGATAAAAATAATCGTCGCAGGCCTGCTTGAAGCGGGGGTAGAGGGCCACATCATGTTGGTCGCAGGCGTTTTTGGCCACCTGGTGCCAGTGCCGGCAATCCTCTTCATTGCCGTAATATGGGGTCAGGTCGTATCCACCGCCAAACCACCATACCGGCGCTTCGCCCGGTTTTTCGGCAATAAAGAAACGGAAGTTTGCGTGAGAAGTCGGCACAAACGGATTATCCGGATGAATCACCAGCGACACACCCATGGCCTGAAAACTGCGGCCGGCCATTTCCGGTCTTGTCGCCGACGCAGAGGGCGGCAATGAATCACCAAAGACATGGGAAAAGTTGACACCACCTTTTTCGAAAATGGCACCATCACTGATCACCCGACTGATACCACTGCCACCTTTGTCGCGCTGCCAGGCATCTTCATGAAACCGACTGCGACCATCCAGTGCCTCCAGTCGCTGACAGATTGAATCCTGCAGACCGTGGAGAAATTCGCGGACCCTGTCAGCGTCTGCGCCGCCGCCGTTGACGCCCGTGTTGTTGCTCTCTGTCATATTGCTGCTTTCCCGTGCTTTATCGTTGGCTGTACTGGCGTCTGGCTGCCGGGGTCCGGGCACCGCCGCGGTCATCCCGCGCGGATGACCCGCCCACTGCCAAGGTCAATAATCTGCGATGGTTTGCGTGCGTCGCCCAGGGCACCCGGCAATACATAATCGAGCCGCGCGCCCAGGGTCTTTTCCACCATCAGTCTGCTGGCAGCAGGCACGCCGCCCGCAATATTGGCTGAAGTGGAGACCAGCGGTGCATCAAGTGCCTGACACAGCTTTTGCACAACCGGGTGCAGACTGACCCTCACCGCCACCGCATCATGACTGCCCTTGACCCACCATGGCACCTGATCATGCAGATCGGGCACCAGAAAAGTTACCGGTCCGGTCTTTGCCTGCTCAGCCCAGGCCCGCTGCAATTGTTGCTGTTGCGCACGGGGCAGGGGTGCCAGTAACCAGGCAAACTGCGCCACCGACGCAGCGACCAGTATCATACCTTTTTCAACCGGCCGTTGTTTGATCTGCAGCAAAGCCAGACATGCATCCCGATTATCCGGGTCGCAACCCAGGCCCCAGACCGCCTCGGTCGGGTAGGCAATCACGCCGCCGGCCTCGATGACCCGGACAGCTTTTTTTACATGCAGATCAACCATCTCCGGTATCTCCTGATCTGTACCTGTTAATCCGGTAACTGAAAAATGCTCGCGCCTGGTCTGCCGCGCAGGCGGTTGCAGGTCCGGCGCGGAAAATTAGCCCATGCGCTGTTTACTTGCAAGCAGACTGACGTGCCCAGTTGGCGCCAATACGGACGATGGTGCCGGACAGCTCGAGCGCCAGCAGATGCCTGCTCAGCTCGCTGACATTCAATCCGGTTCGTAGCACCAGCGCATCAATAGTGACCGGATCTGCGCCGATACAGGCCAGCACCGGGTTGTCTGTGGTGTCCGCAGGCCTGCCGGAATTATCTTCAGCGGTCGGTGTGTCCGCGTCAGCAGCGGGCTTCAGTTGCGCCAGCAGATCCATCTGTCCGTGATACAGCGATTCAACATGGCAGAGGATATCATCTGCCGTCTCGACCAGCACCGCACCCTGTCGCAACAGATCGTGGCAGCCGCGACTGCGGTGACTGTTGACCGACCCCGGCACAGCGAACACTTCCCGATTTTGTTGCAACGCCAGCCGCGCGGTGATCAGTGAACCACTGCGCTGAGTGGCCTCGACCACGCACACGCCCAGGCTCAGGCCACTGATAATCCGGTTGCGACTGGGAAAATGTGACGCAATCGGTGGCGCATCCAGCGCCAGCTCCGATGCCAGCGCACCCTGCGCCGCGCCCTGAGTCACGATCCTTGCGGCCAGACCCCGGTTGGCCGGGGGATAGATATCGTACAGACCATTGCCCAGCACTGCGACGGTCGGGCTACCGACTTTCACCGCAGCCCGGTGTGCCTCGGTATCGATCCCGGCGGCCAGCCCGCTGCACACCACAAACCCTCTTTGTGCCAGCTCCGCACCCAGCCGGAACGCCACCTCGCGACCATAAACCGTGCTGTTGCGGCTGCCAACAATGGCAATCATGGGTCGCGCCAGCACCGCCGGATCTCCACGTACGAACAAATACAGCGGATGGTCATCGATCTGCCGGAGCAACGGTGGATAACCCGGGTCATCCACTGTCACCAGGTGATTGCCCGGCTGCGCCAGCCAGGCTGAAACCTTTTCCCGGGTCAGTCGGTCTTCCTTGCTCATTCGGTCTTCCTTGCCGCCCATTAGGTCTGCGGGGGCCTTATGGTATACTGAGGCTATTCACGTACTTGGGTTATGGCACAAATGCATCGGCCCTGCTGAATCGAAACACGCAACTGGAGTTGAACCATGGCAAAACTGGACATACTGGAATTTCCTGATTCCCGACTGCGCACCATAGCCAGACCGGTAACGCAGGTGGATGACGCTCTGCGCCAGGTCATCGATGATATGTTTGAGACCATGTATGAGGCGCCCGGCATCGGGCTGGCAGCAACGCAGGTGAATGTTCACAAGCAGCTGATTGTGATTGATGTCTCGGACGATAGCAGCGCACCGCTGGTGTTCATCAATCCGCAGCTTGAAGTGCTGGATGATGACCTGGAGGAATATGACGAAGGCTGCCTGTCGGTGCCCGGCTTTTATGAAACCGTCAGTCGCCCCCGGCAGGTGAAAGTCAATGCCCTTGACCGGAATGGCGAGGCGTTCGAGATGGTTGCCGATGGCCTGCTGGCGACCTGTATCCAGCACGAAATGGATCACCTGAATGGCAAACTGTTTGTTGATTACCTGAGCACCATCAAACGCCAGCGTATCCGCAGTAAGCTGGAAAAAGCCCACAAGCAGGCGGCAATGGCCTGAGCAGACACCCTGCCGTCACCTCCCAACGGGCGGCAGGGGTAGCACAGACACCGACACATCTTTAGCACAACCACTCACCATATTGGGTACTGAATGAAACTGGTTTTTGCCGGCACGCCCGCGTTTGCTGCCACCCATCTGTCCGCTCTGCTAGATCACGGCCATGACATTGTCGCCGTCTATACCCAGCCCGACCGGGCCGCGGGTCGCGGCAAAAAACTGCAGGCCAGTCCCGTGAAGGCGGTCGCCGCTGAACATCAGCTGGCCGTCATGCAACCAGCGTCCCTGAAAGACCCGGATGCACAGGCAGAGTTGGCGGCGCTGGCGCCGGACCTGATGATTGTCGTGGCCTACGGTCTGCTACTGCCCAAAGCGGTGCTGGATATTCCCCGGCTGGGATGCATCAACGTGCACGCGTCACTGTTGCCGCGCTGGCGTGGCGCTGCCCCGATCGAGCGGGCGCTGCTGGCCGGCGACAGCGAAACCGGTATCACTATCATGCAGATGGATGTTGGCCTGGACACCGGTGACATGCTCTACAAACTGAGTACGCCGCTGCGCGATGACGATGACCGCCAGCAGCTCGAAGAGCGCCTGGCCACGCTGGGTTGTGACGCACTGCTGCATACCCTGGCAAACTTTGAGTCGCTGCGCGAACAGGCACAGCAACAGGATGACACGCTGAGCACCTACGCCCGCAAACTGGACAAGGCCGAGTCGCAGATTGACTGGCAGCAAAGTGTTATCGACATAGCCCGTACCGTGCGCGCCGGCATCGGTCGTCAGCCCGCCTTTTCCTTTCTTGACAGCGAACGCCTGCGCCTATTGCGCGCCAGCGCCACCCTGTGCGAGCCGCCCGCCAATGCCACACCCGGTACCATTTTGCCCAGTACCGACCGCGGCAGCCTCGCCATTGCCGGGTCGGATGGGGTGTTGCAGATCACCGAAATGCAGCTACCTGGCAAAAATCCGGTCGCCGTGCGCGACATCATGAATTCACGCCCGGCGCTGTTGGCGGCGGGCAAGCAATTCAGCAGCGGCGCCCCTGATGAAACCCGCTAAGGTCAGAGCCACAGCAGCACAAATACTGGCCCGGTTGCTCAGGCAACAGGGCTCGCTGGCCAGTCTGTTGCCGCGTGCCAGCGATGTAGCTGACCAGGACCAGAACCAGATGGCGCTGTTGCGAGAGTTATGTTTCGGCACTTGTCGCTGGTATCACAAACTCAACCTCGAGCTTGGCGCGCTGATCGATAAACCGCTGAAGAACAAGGACGTTGATATCCACTGTCTGCTGTTGCTGGGCATGTACCAGCTTGAACACATGCGGTTGGCCGACCATGCTGCCGTCAGTGAAACCGTGAATGCCACCGTGTTGCTGAAAAAGGGCTGGGCCAAGTCGCTGGTCAATGGTGTTCTGCGTCAGTACCAGCGCCAGCTGGCAGGCACTGACCACAGCAACAGCGACAGTTCACTGACCTATGCTGACTGGCTGGTGGATGCCATCAATGCGGACTGGCCACAACAGGGCAGCGATATTCTGAGCGCAGGCAACCAGCACCCGCCAATGACCCTGCGCGTCAATCTGGCGCGGGTCGGCCGGGCGGCCTACCTCGATCAATTGGCAATCGCCGGTATTGCCGCTCAGCCCGGCGCCCTGGCTGAGTCGGCAATTTATCTGGCGCAGGGCAGGGCCGTGAACACACTGCCAGGATTCAGCGAAGGTCTGGTCAGCGTCCAGGATGAAGCCTCTCAACTGATCCCCGGCCTGTTGTATGCCGACAATGGCCAGCGCATTCTGGATGCCTGCGCGGCACCGGGCGGTAAAACCTGCCATGTGCTGGAGCACCTGGCTCAAAGCGGCGCAGAACCGCTCACCCTGCTGGCACTCGACATCGAGGCACGTCGGCTTAAGCGTATCGACGACAACCTGCAGCGCCTGATGCTGGCCTCGCCTGCCGTGCACCTGCAGGCCGCTGACAGCAGTGAACCGGCAAGCTGGTGGGACGGCACGCCCTTTGACCGCATTCTGCTCGACGCACCCTGTTCTGCCACCGGCATTGTCCGGCGTCAGCCCGACATAAAGGTACTGCGGCAGGCGGACGATGTCACCCGCCTGGTGGCCTTGCAGCACAAGCTGCTGGTCAATCTGTGGGCTTGCCTGGCGCCCGGTGGCGTGATGGTTTACTCCACCTGTTCAGTACTACGCGATGAGAACGACCGGCAGGTTGTGCGCTTTCTGACCGAAACGCCGGACGCGGAAGCGCTGCCCATTACCGCTGACTGGGGCGTGGTCACCGACGCGGGACGCCAGCTGCTGCCCACCGATCAGGGGCCGGACGGGTTTTATTTTGCGGTTCTGCGAAAAACGCCGCATTAATCTTGTCAGCCAGACTTGTAAGCCAACGCACAGGGGCGGATAATTTGCCGGCAACGCCCCAAAGGCCTCAATATCCGGCGGGCATTGCGCGGGAGTCTGCGATTGCATGAAGATAATAATACTGGGATGTAATCAGGTAGCGATATCCCTGGCCGAAAATCTGGCCAGCGAAGCCAACGACATTACCCTGGTCGATCCCGATGTTGACGCCCTGCGCGAGCTCAAGGACCGGCTGGATGTGGGTATCGCCCAGGGCTGGCCGTCACATCCGGATGTGCTGCGTATGGCCGGCGCCGAAGACGCCGACATGATCATCGCGGTCACCGAAAACGACGAAGTCAATATGGTTGCCTGCCAGATCGCCTACTCCATCTTCAAGACCCCAAAAAAGATCTGCCGCCTGCGTTCTGCGTCCTATATGGCCCAGGAAGGTCTGTTCCGCCCCGAATCCATTCCACTGGACGTGGTCATCAGCCCAGAGCTGTTAGTGTCCAACTACATCGCTCGCCTGATTGAGCTGCCCGGCTCCCTGCAGGTACTCGACTTTGCTGACGGCAATGCGCAGCTGGTCGCTGTACGTGCCTACTATGGCGGTCCGCTGGTCGGCCAGGAAATCCGGTTTCTGCGCGAACACATGCCCAATGTGGATGCCCGGGTGGCAGCCATTTTCCGCCGCAACCGCGCCATTACCCCGGAAGGCTCCACCGTTATTGAGGCCGATGATGAAGTGTTTTTTATTGCCGCCCCGAAAAATATCCGGGCGGTGATCGGCGAACTGCGACGCCTGGACAAACCCTACAAACGTATCATCATGGCAGGCGGCGGCAATATCGGCATCCGTCTGGCCGAGGCCCTGGAGAAGCGCTATCAGGTCAAGGTTATCGAGCGCAACGATGCCCGCTGCGAGTATCTGGCAGAATACCTGAACAAGGCGATCGTGCTGAACGGTGAGTCATCGGACAAACAATTGTTGCTGGAGGAGGGCATCGAAGATACGGATGTGTTCCTGGCGCTGACCAATGATGATGAAGCCAATATCATGTCCTCCATGCTGGCCAAACGCCTGGGCGCACGCAAGGTGATGTGCCTGATCAACAACCCGGCCTATGTCGATCTGGTACAGGGTGGCGAAATCGATATCGCCATCTCGCCCCAGCAGGCCTCTATCGGCAGCCTGCTGACCCATGTGCGCAAAGGCGACATTGTTAATGTTCACTCACTTCGCCGTGGAGCTGCAGAAGCACTGGAGGCCATCGCCCACGGTGACAGCCACTCGTCAAAAGTGGTGGGCCGTGCCATCGAAGATATTGAGTTGCCTGCAGGAACCACCATCGGTGCCATCGTGCGTGACGAGGAGGTATTGATCGCCCATGACGATATCGTTATCGAGTCCGGCGACCATGTCATCCTGTTCCTGACCGACAAAAAACGCATTCCTGAAGTTGAACGGCTGTTTGCCGTCGGGTTCAGCTTCTTCTGACACGCAAAGGCCACAGATACCCATGCATATAGGTGTTGTTGCGAAAATTGTCGGTGTTTTGCTGATGCTGTTCAGCGTGCTGGCCAACCTGCCGTCGATACTGGTGTCGTTTATCTATGGCGATGGCGAGGCCTCGTCGTTTCTGACCTCACTGATGATCACCTTCGGTGTCGGTTTCGGGTTGTGGATTTTTACCTTGCGCAGTCGCGAGGAGATGCGCACCCGTGATGGCTTTCTGGTGGTCACGCTGTTCTGGACAGTACTCAGCACGTTCGGCGCGTTACCCTTCCTGTTCTCCACCAATACGCCACTTTCGGTTACAGATGCAGTTTTTGAGTCATTCTCCGGCCTGACCACAACCGGCGCCACCGTCATCACCGGGCTGGATTTTCTGCCCAAGTCCATTCTGTTTTACCGGCAGCAGCTGCAATGGCTGGGCGGCATGGGTATTGTTGCGCTGGCGGTTGCCGTACTGCCCATGCTGGGCATCGGTGGCATGCAGCTGTACCGGGCGGAAAGTCCGGGGCCGGTAAAAAACGATAACCTGGTGCCGCGCCTGGCGGAAACTGCCAAGGCCCTGTGGTACATCTATATGGGACTCACGGTGGTCTGCGCATTGGCGTACTGGGCCGCCGGCATGACGCTGTTCGATGCCATCTGCCACAGTTTTTCCACCATCGCCATCGGTGGTTTCTCCACGCATGATGCCAGCATGGGGTATTTCAACAGCCACACCATCAATCTGATCGCGGTGTTTTTCATGTTTATCGCCGGCATGAACTTTGCGCTGCATTTCACAGCCTGGCAGCGGCGCAGCGTCATTCAGTACCTGCGCGATCCGGAAACCAGATTCTATGCTGCAATTCTGCTCTCGGTTGCCGTGTTCACGGTGCTGGTGCTATATCTGACCGAGACCTATAACGCGCAGAATGCCTTTGTCCATGGGCTGTTCCAGACCGTATCGGTTGCCACCACCACCGGTTTTACCACCGCCGATTTTAATGCCTGGCCACTGGCCCTGCCGTATCTGCTGATCTACGCATCCATTATCGGTGCCTGCGCCGGTTCAACGGGCGGCGGCATGAAGGTGATCCGGATCCTGCTGATCTTCAAGCAGGGCTTTCGCGAGGTCAAAAGGCTGATTCATCCCAACGCCGTGATCACCGTCAAGCTCGGGCGCACCATGGTGCCCGACCGGGTCATCGAGTCCGTCTGGGGGTTCTTCGCGGTGTATGTGCTGGTGTATCTGGTGCTGCTGATTGTGCTGCTGGCGCTGGACCTGGAAGTGGTCACGGCGTTCAGTGCCGTGGGCGCCAGCCTCAACAATCTGGGTCCGGGGCTGGAAGGGGTGGCGGCCAACTATGCGGATATTGGCGATACCGCCAAATGGGTGTTGTGCCTGGCCATGTTGCTGGGACGGCTGGAGATTTTCACCCTGCTGGTGCTGTTCATGCCCATGTTCTGGCGCCGCTGAGCGGCCACCCCGATCTGCCACCGACCACCACGCCTAGTAAAAGCGTTCGGTTGCCTCCGGCGGGCGCTTGCGAAATCGTTTGTATTCCCACTGATATTGCTCGGGCGCCAGCCTGACGCAGGCTTCCACCGAACGATTCAGGGCCGCGGCGGCCAGTGTGGTGTCTGCGTTGGCGATATCGGCATCGGCAGGCATGCAGATCAGTTCAAATCCTTCACCCCCCGGCAGGCGTTTTGCGAAGGTAAACAACACCACCGCGTTGGTGCGCGCCGCCAGTTTGGACACCAGCGTCATGGTATAGGCCTGATGACCAAAGAAGGGCGCAAATACACCGCCTTCACGTGGTTGCTGGTCGGGAAGAATGCCAGTGGATGCCCCTTGCTGCAGGGCACGGGTCAGTTTCACCACCCCGGCACGATCGGTGGCCACCAGGTCAGCGCCGGCGCGCGCCCGTGCCCCGGCAATCAGATCATTCAGGCCGGTCAGTTTGGGGGGTTTGTACAAGGTGGTGAGTGGCGCCAGCGTCGATACATACAGGCCCATCAGCTCCCAGTTACCCAGATGGGGTGAGCAATAGATGATGCTGCGGCCACTGGCCAGCGCCTGATCAATGTGTTCCTTGCCCTGCACGCCCTTGATCATGGCCATGACGTGCTCAACGCTGCCATACCACATATGACCCAGCTCAAATCCGGCCTTTAGGGTTTCCTGAATACTGCGCCGGGCCAGCCGGCGCCGTTCACCGTCACTGAGGTCGGGCATGGTGCGTTGCAGGTTGATCAGTGTTACCCGCCGGGTTTCCGTGGGCAGCAGATATACCAGCGTGCCGATAAGCTGCGCGAGTTTGTGCAGCAGTGGCAGGGGGATCCACGACAGCAGCCGTAACAGCGTTTTCACCACGATTGTTTTGACAGTATTGATGGGCAATGCCTCGCAGACTGGCGGTTTGAATGACAGGCGCCATTTTAGCGCAGTAGATATTAACTGCCTAATCCCGCATAATTGCGGCTTTTCAACCGTTTGAATTTGGGGTGTGTCTTGTCCGCGCAGAGTCCGGCTATTGCCGATGTAAAAACCTTTCAGGGACTGATCCTGGCGCTTCAGGAGTTCTGGGCCAGGCAGGGGTGTGTGGTATTGCAGCCTCTGGATCTGGAAGTGGGTGCCGGCACCTTTCACCCGGCTACGTTTTTGCGCTCCATCGGACCGGAAAGCTGGCGCACTGCCTACGTGCAACCCAGCCGTCGGCCCACCGATGGCCGATACGGCGAAAACCCCAATCGCCTGCAGCATTATTACCAGTTTCAGGTCATTCTCAAACCCTCACCGCCGGATATCCAGGATCTGTATATCGCATCCCTGAAGCACCTGGGCATTGATCCGACGGTACACGATATCCGCTTTGTCGAAGACAACTGGGAGTCACCCACACTGGGGGCCTGGGGTCTGGGCTGGGAAGTGTGGTTGAACGGCATGGAAGTGACCCAGTTTACTTATTTTCAGCAGGTCGGTGGCATCGAGTGTTTCCCGGTCAGTGGCGAAATTACCTACGGCCTCGAGCGTATTGCCATGTACCTTCAGGGTGTGGACAGTCTCTACGACCTGGTCTGGACTGACGGCCCCAATGGCGTGGTGACCTATGGCGATGTGTTCCATCAGAACGAAGTGGAAATGTCCGCCTATAATTTTGAACATGCCAATGTCGATGCCCTGTTTGCCAGTTTTGATGAATGCGAATCGCAGTGTTCAACCCTGATCGAAAAAGGCCTGGCATTGCCGGCCTATGAACAGGTGCTGAAAGCATCGCATTATTTCAATCTGCTGGATGCACGCCAGGCCATCTCGGTAACCGAGCGTCAGCGCTTTATTCTGCGCGTGCGCACCCTGTCTCGTCAGGTCGCTGAAGCCTACTACGAGAGCCGTCGTAAACTCGGCTTCCCGCTGGCGCCCGCCGCCCTGCGCGAAGCAGCCCTGAAAGGCTGAATCACCCTTCATTTATTTCACGGACAGCGTTGCCAACTGACACCATGACCCATACAAAGACAGACAAAGATTTTCTAGTTGAAATTGGTTGTGCGGAACTTCCGCCCAAAGCCCTGCGCGGACTGTCAGAGGCATTTATTGCCGGTCTGCAGTCGGGCCTGGACAATGCCGGCCTGAGCTACAGTGCAATCAAACCCTTTACCAGCCCTCGCCGTCTTGCCGCCCGCGTTGAAGGATTATCGGTAAAACAGTCCGACACAAAAATCGAGCGCTTCGGTCCAGCTGTTAAAGCAGCCTTTGACAAAGACGGCAAGCCCACGCCGGCTGCATCAGGTTTTGCCCGATCTTGTGGCGTAGACATTGATGCGCTGGAAACCGTTGAAAAAGATGGCGTCGAAAAGCTGGTGTTCCGTGCCGACAAGGCTGGCGAACAAACCCAGACCCTGCTGCCCGACATTGTTGCGACCGCGCTGGCAAAATTGCCGATTCCACGCAAGATGCGCTGGGGAAGCACGCGCGATGAATTTGTACGGCCGGTTTACTGGCTGGTGATGCTGTTTGGTGAAGACGTCATTGACACCGAACTGTTTGGTATCAGGAGTGGCCGTATTACCCAGGGACATCGCTTCCACTGCGGCGCCGACATCACACTGGCCTCGCCAGCAGAGTATGAAGACAAACTGCAGAACCCGGGGTATGTGATTGCCGATTACGAAGCCCGCAAAGATATTGTGCGGGCACAAGTGCAAGCGCAAGGCACTGCACTGAACGGTGAGGTTCAGATTGACGAAGACCTGCTGGAAGAAGTCACCAGCATGGTGGAATGGCCGGTCGCGTTGACCGGCCGCTTTGATGAGCACTTTCTGTCAGTGCCCGCTGAAGCACTGATCTCGTCGATGAAGAATCATCAGAAGACGTTCTACGTGCTCGACAAGCATGGCAAGATGCTGCCCAATTTTGTTGCGGTCGCCAACCTGGAAAGCAAGGATCCTGCCCAGGTTATTGCCGGTAACGAACGTGTGATTCGTCCACGCCTGGCCGATGCCGCGTTCTTCTTTGAGAGTGACCGCAAGCAGACACTGGCCTCACGCCTGGCGCAATTGGGTACTATCGTCTTCCAGCAGCAGCTGGGTACCGTGGAGCAGAAGTCGCGACGCGTCGCCGCGCTTGCGGCCAGTATTGCCCGCTCATTGTCGATTGATGCTGACCATTGTGAGCGTGCTGCGCTGCTGGGCAAGTGTGACCTTGTCAGCCATATGGTCGCCGAATTCCCTGAACTGCAGGGCATCATGGGTCATTATTACGCCCTGCATGACAACGAAGCCCGGGAAGTGGCCCAGGCTATTACCGAGCAGTATCAGCCGCGTTTTGCCGGCGACGCCGTCCCTGCCAGTGACACCGGCGCGGTGCTGGCAGTAGCAGAAAAACTCGATACCATTTGTGGTCTGTTTGCCATCGGTCAGCCACCGACCGGCTCCAAGGATCCCTTTGCCCTGCGTCGGGCGGCACTGGGTGTGTTGCGTATCCTGGTTGAGAAATCACTGGATCTGGATCTGCAGAGTGCCATCAACGAAGCGCTGACTGCCTACGCCGACCAGGGCCTGACTGTACCCGGTGACACATCGACCCAGGTATTCGAATTCATGCTGGAACGTTTCCGCGCCTGGTATACCGGTGACGGGGTGTCGCCTGAGGTTTTCCAGTCAGTCATGGAACTCAAGCCTGCCAAACCCCTGGATTTCGCCTTGCGAGTCTCTGCCGTTCAACAATTCAGCCGCTTACCGGAAAGCGGTGCGCTGGCCGCGGCCAATAAACGCGTATCCAATATCCTGCAGAAGCAGGAGTCTGCCGTCGCCGAGTCCATTGATAAATCTCTGCTCACCGAGGCAGCGGAAATTGCCCTGGCCGGACAAGTTGCGCGACTGGCGCAAACAGTTGCACCCATGTTCCGTCAGCGTGACTATGCCAAAGGGCTGGAGGCGCTGGCCGGTATGCGCTCGGTTGTGGATACCTTTTTTGACGAAGTGCTGGTGATGGCCGATGATGAGGCCGTGCGACAGAACCGCCTGGCGTTGTTGCGCGAACTGCGCATCCTGTTCCTGCATGTAGCCGATATTTCCTGCCTGCATACGGCGTAAGCAGATGTCGCATCCGGGTCTGACTAAACTGATAATTCTTGATCGTGATGGTGTCATCAATGAAGACTCTGACGCCTTCATCAAATCCGCCGAAGAGTGCATCCCGGTTCCCGGCAGCATTGCTGCCATTGCCCGCCTGAGCAAAGCCGGTTACCGCATCGTGGTGGCCACCAATCAGTCGGGCATTGCCCGCGGCCTGCTGGACGAATTTGCCCTGGCCCGAATTCATCAGACCCTCAATGACCTGGTGGAAGAGGCTGGCGGCCTGATCACCGGTTTTTTTTACTGCCCCCATGGCCCCGGCGATCATTGTCAGTGCCGCAAGCCGTTGCCGGGCCTGCTGCATCAGATTGCCCGGGAGCTGGATGTGTCAGTGACCCATGTACCCTTTGTCGGTGACAGTTTGCGCGACCTGCAGGCAGCCCGGAGTGCGGGTTGTCAGCCGGTACTGGTGCTGACCGGGAAGGGACGGGACACCGCCGCATCCGGGTTGCCGGCAGCACTGACCGACACGCCGGTATATGACGACCTGGCTGCGTTTGCCAACTCAATTCTTGCATCGGACGAATCATGATAACCAAACTCCGTGCCATTCTGTTTTTCCTGGGTTACGCCGGACTGACCTTCATTATCTCGGTGAGCATTGCCTGTACATTCTGGCTGCTCACTCCCCGTCGGCGTTATTACCTGTACGCGCTGTGGTGTCGTCTGGTGATAGGCTGGCTTCGTATCACCAGCAACGTGCGTTATGACATTCAGGGCGCCGAGAACATCCCTGATCACCCGGTTGTTGTGTTCAGTAACCATCAAAGCACCTGGGAAACCATCTTCCTGTATCAGCTGTTCTCGCCGGCCTGTCCCATTCTGAAAAAGGAATTGCTCGACATTCCTTTCTGGGGCTGGGCGCTGCGTTTACAGCGACCGATCGCCATTGATCGCAGCAAGCCCCGCGAAGCGGGCAAGTCGCTGCTGATCCAGGGCAGCGCGCGATTACAGGAAGGTATTTCGATTCTGGTATTCCCCGAAGGCACCCGGGCAGCCCCCGGTAAACTGGGCAAGTTTTCCCGGGGTGGGGCACAACTGGCGGTGGCAACCGAAACCGATATCGTGCCCGTGCTGCATAACGCCGGCACACACTGGCCTGCCGGCACTACGCGAAAGAACCCAGGTACAGTCAGGCTGATTATTGGTCAGCCCATACAAACCACAGGCAAGACATCCAAGGAAGTGAACCAGGAGTATCTGGATTGGGTGGAATCACGACGTCATGAGCTGGGCCTTGAATATGCAAACGAGTCGACAGCGGCGGCTTAGATCCCGGCTGTGTCAGCTCTTGGTCATAGGTACAAAAAAAAGAGGCTCCGAAGAGCCTCTTTTTTTGTCGATCACCAACTTCCTTAGAAGTCGTAGACCAGACGTGCGTAGATTGAGCGACCCATCGGGTCCTGCAGCTCGCCCAGTACACCCGCCAGTTGCGGGGTACGCTGTGCTTCACGGTCAAACACGTTGCGCGACCCGACACTCAATGCCATTTCACCATCAAACAGCTCGAGTCCACGGTAGGTGTAAGAAATATCCATGTCGGTCCAGGCCTTGATGCCTGTATCGCGGATACCAGCAGGACGATAGGTGCCGCTGAAGAAATCTATGTGGCCGAATGTCGGACCGTCATAGATCATGTCGTCGACATAATGCACGATAGATACCACGGAGTGGCTGCCCATTGACCATCCCAGGGTCAGATTGGCTTTCAATTCCGGCAGTGCCGGGGCGGCGCCGGTTGCGTCGTTCTGTCGGCCAACGCCGTCAACAATATCCTCATCGGCATTGGCCTGGAACAGGAACTCATCTATGAAGGTTGCCTGCAGACCAATACGGAAGTCACCCCAGTTATTGAACCCGAAGTTGTAGTTAGCCACGATATCGTAGGCTGTCACCTTAACGCGTTCCGCGTTGACGGAACCGGTGTTGTCTACACGCAGAATCGACTGGATATCGTTCGGGTCACGAACGATAGACGGGTCGGAAGCGCCGCTGTTAACCCAGCTCGTCAGCTGCGCAGCACTGGGCCGGTTGCCGACCGTGCCGTCGCCGGCAAAACCGGTGACCTGCTTGAAATTCCGGAAATCCGAGTTCACGATTTGCTGACCGCTGGTGCCAACAATACGATTCGAGAAGTCAGTCTCGTTCCAGGTAACGTGGAAGTCAAAATTGTTGAATTCCAGGTCAATGCCCAGTTGCTTCGATTTTGCCGTCTCGTTTTCCAGAGTTGGATTGCCGCCGCCACAGGCAACGGTGAAGCCCGAGTGCGGGCCAAACGGGTCAGTGATCTCATCCAGGCCACAGGTGACCGGATTCAGCAGTTGTTCAAGGGATGGTGCGATGAACGCCTCACCACGAGTGGCACGCAGGGTCAGCCAGTCAGTAGCCTGCCAGGTTGCACCGATTTTGGGGTCTGTGGACGCCTGCCCGGTGCTGAACTCCTCTCTGCGCACTGCGGCTTCAATTTCGACCGACGGCAGAAGGGGGATAGCCAATTCCATAAAGTACGCATCCACTTCACGGCTGCCAGTGGTAATCGATTCTTTGTCGGCGGTGCCGATAAAGGTTTCGCCACGGATTTCCTGCAGAGAAGGGGTGTTGCGATAGCTGCTGCTGCGGTTCTGATAACCCACAGCGGCGCCAATTACACCACCGGGCAATTCAAAACCACCGGGAATGGGAAGTTCACCGTTGAGCACGACGTCGATGGTAGACAGCGTATCACGAGAGTATTCATAGCTTCGACCTGCAATCGCGTTCATGACGTGGACAGAGTTGTTGGTTGACTCATCCACAACAAAGAAGGGGTTATAGCAGGCGTCTCGGTCATTGGCCACGTCACAGTTCAGACCCTGTTTCATCGCAGCGATGTCGTAGTTCTGGTTTGACATGAACTTCAGGTTGGCCTCACCGTAGGTGTAAGCCGCCATGCCTTCCCAACCGTCGATGAACGGCACGGAGAAGTCAGCCTGGAAAGAATAACGGCTGACACGGTCAGTGTAGCTACCCAGGTTGTCCATATCGGTGGTGTGACCATCAGATGGTGTGTGGGTCTTGTTAATCGGACGCAGGCTGCGTGCCTGAACATCTTCGTACAGGGGAATCAGGCCGGCGCCGGCTGTTGTACCCGCTACGAGAGCATCCATTCGACCATCGTTATTGACGTCCACCGTGCCACGATCCGGTATGCCGTCACCATTGGCGTCGAAGCCGAACAGCGGCTGGTTGTTGGCATTAACAGCGCGGAACGGGTTGCCGGGTGTTTCGCCACGTACGGTCGGAAGTTCAGGGACGCGGGAGTCACCAGGGTTCGATGTCGACGTATAAGTCATCGAATGGTACTTGGTACGGTAACCCTGCAGCGACAGTGTCAGATCGTCGGCCACATCCCAGGTTACGTTGCTGAAGTACTGCGTGATGTCCTGTGGTTCGCGGAAGCTTCGGGTATCACCGAAGTCGAAGTAGCAGTTGCTGCCAAGCGCCGCCCCGTAAGGGTTGTTGTTGGCACCTTCGATGTAGTCCGTGCGCTCTGTGCGCGAGCCACAGTTTGGGTCGATGGCGGAACGACGGTCACCGGTATACTGGCCGTTGGCGTCGCGATTGGGGACATACCAGTTACCGGGCGCGTTGCCCGACAGCACAAGACCGGAATTGGTCAGCTTGTTGCGCTCGTCCCAGGCCAGGCGGCTGTTGGTGCGGAACTGACCGGCGACAACAACATCCAGAGGACCAACCTGTTCGCCCCAGAGTGCCTGCACCGAATGTTCTTCATAATCGCCCCGTGAATCGCGCTCGGTGAATGTATCGAGCTTGAATCCATCATAGGACTTGTACGGTATAAAGTTGACCACACCGGCTACAGCTTCGTTGCCGTAAAGTGCGGCGGCGCCGTCAGCGACGATGTCCAGGCGCTGAATGGCGATAGTAGGGATCATGTTATTCAGGTTTTCATCCACCACGCGCTTACCGTCAAGCAGGGTCAGCGTCGAGCTCGCACCCAGACCTCGCAGGTCAACGGAGTTGCTGAGAGAGCTTGTACCCTGGATGGTATTGGTAGTAGCGGAAGCCGAACCATTAACGAAGCTGAGGTTTTGAATCACCTCACCCATGTTCAGTGTACCGGTGTCTATCAGGTCTTCGGCGGAAACCTGAGTTACTGAAGATGCCTGGCTGAAACCTTCACTTCGACGGATAAAGGAGCCGGTAACCACGACCTCTTCAATCTCCTGCTCCTGAGCGAAGGAAGGCATTGCCAGAGGGGTCAGTGACAGCGAAATTGCTGCGCACAGCAGTCTGCGCTTGTGTGGGATTCTTGATTGCCGGGTTTTAGTCGGGACTTTTGGATTCATAAATCTCTCCGTACTCTTATTTTTTACCTTTATGAACGTACTAATCTGAGTAATACATAGAGCTGGAATTAATATTCTGCTCAACCCCGATTACTGAATGACAAAGAGCAAGCTGTCCTGGTGGGCAGTTATGACTGTTCCGCCAGATTTGTTGCAAATTGTTACATGACCAAAAGTACAGAACTTCTTTTCAAACCGCAAGACTGCATTTGATCTTTACACCTACCGATTGCCCGCGAACGGTCCTTATTTAATATGAATCGGTTCACAAAATTGGCTAACCGCGGTGACTTTATGCTAAAAGTCAGACAGTGCTCTGAAAAATATGACTGAATGCGTCCATAGTACGGAGAGTCCGCCCAATGAGAATACTTGCTCCACCGATAATTTACCTGCTCGGTGTCTTGATTGCGGGCGCCGACGTGGCGCTGGCCGCGGAGCAAAAACCAGAGCAAAATCCGGTTGTTATAGAGGATCTGACACCGCGGCAATTGCGCGCTGAAACACAGAGGATTGAAGAGGAATTCTATCGGGTGTTCAACATCCTGAATGATGATGATGACTACGACATTATCTGCCATTCCTACACCCCAACAGGCTCCAATCGCTCGCGGCGTGCCTGTGAACCGCAGTTCATGATCGACCAGCGTAGCGAGAACGCCAGCGACTATCGGTCGGGGATCGCCGAGCTAATGAACCTCGAGGGATTGCGCTCTGAACTGCAGCTGGAGTTTGAGGAATTGACCGCAAAACTGAATGCAGCTGCACAGGAGAATCAATACTTCCGCGAACTTGGCCAGGTACTGTCTATGCTCAGGGACCGCCAGATGGAGTTGGCCCAATAGGCAGCTAGCCTGAGCTATCTTGATAGTGACTGCGTACTAACTTCTGGTTCGTTTCTATTTACAACCCGAAGCCAGCTATATGGCTTTGGAATCGGATTGAATCTATCATGCTGTTGTGTTTTTAAGCATTTGTTTCTATGAGCATTATTCTATCGTATATCTGCGGTTGGCTTGTGGCTCCAACCGCAGAATCTTTTCCAGCTTATAGCTTAACTTTTTAACTGGTGTTTCCCCACAATGACTACCCGACTCAAATATCCAGATTCTGCACAGCCAGGGCATTTGACTCAATAAACTCACGGCGCGGATCGACCTGATCACCCATCAGTGTGGTGAACAGCTGGTCGGCACTGATTGCGTCTTCAATGGTGACCTGCAACATACGTCGTGCATCCGGGTCCATGGTGGTTTCCCAGAGCTGGGCCGGGTTCATTTCGCCCAGACCCTTGTAGCGCTGCAGGTAGTGGCCTTTCATGGCATCTTCAGTCAACCATTGCAGGGCCTCGGTAAAGGTTTTGATTTCCTGCTTTTTCTCACCACGCTGTACATAAGCACCGGGTTCGATCAAACCATCCAGCATGACGCCAAGCCTGGTGAGTGAGCGATACTCACCGGAATTGAAGAAGTCCTTGGAGAAACGGTATTCCCGCGTCAGACCGTGCAGGCTGTGAACTATTTCCGGCAGGAAAATGTGGCGCTCCGGGTCTTCATACGGACGCATGATGTAACCCTGGGCCGTCTTCGGGTGCAGATCATGCAGCTCCTTGTTCAGTTTTTCCAACCAGCTGCTAATGCCATCTTCAGTATATTCTGCCTCAGTCAGCGGCTGGGTGAATACAATGGCTTCCATGACTTCCGGCGGATACAGGCGTTCCAGTCGCTCAATCATGCTGTACGTCGTATTGTACTGACGCACCATCTCTTCCAGCGCATCGCCAGAAATGGCAGGGGCGCCCGGATTCACATGCAGGCTGGAGCCATCCAGGGCGATTTGGGTCTGATATTTGCGCAGTTCACCTTCGTCTTTAAGGTACTGTTCATTTTTGCCTTTACGGACCTTGTACAACGGTGGCTGGGCAATGTAGATATAACCGCGTTCGACCAGTTCGTGCATCTGCCGGAAGAAGAAAGTCAGCAGCAGCGTGCGTATATGTGAACCATCCACATCGGCGTCGGTCATGATAATAATGCGGTGGTAGCGCAGCTTATCGGCGGAGAACTCTTCCTTGCCGATACCGCAGCCCAAGGCCTTGATTAGCGTACCAATCTCGGCAGAGCTCAGCATCTTGTCGAATCGGGCTTTTTCCACGTTGAGGATCTTGCCTTTCAGCGGGAGAATAGCCTGGTTTTTCCGGTTACGGCCCTGTTTGGCGGAACCGCCCGCGGAATCACCCTCCACGATATACAGTTCAGACAGGGCAGGGTCTTTCTCCTGGCAATCCGCCAGTTTGCCAGGCAGGCCAGCCATGTCGAGAGCGCCTTTACGACGGGTCATTTCCCGGGCTTTTCGTGCAGCTTCTCGTGCCCTTGCCGCATCAATCATCTTACCGACGATCTGCTTGGCTTCCTGCGGATTCTCCAGCAGGAAGTCAGTGAAATGACTGACCATTTCCTGCTCAACGGCGGTTTTCACCTCGGAGGACACCAGTTTGTCTTTGGTCTGTGAGGAAAACTTGGGGTCGGGTACCTTCACCGAAATCACCGCGGTCAGGCCTTCACGCGCGTCATCACCGGTGGTCATGACTTCCTTGCCTTTTTTCGCGGCAACCTCTTTGTCGATGTAGGTTTTTAGTACCCGGGTCAGCGCACTGCGGAAGCCGGCCATGTGGGCGCCGCCATCACGCTGCGGAATGTTGTTGGTGTAGGGGAAAATATTTTCCTGATAGCTGTCATTCCATTGCAGGGCAATTTCGACACCGATGCCATCGTCCGGTCGATCAACCTGGAAGTGGAATATCTTGTTAATCGGTGTTTTATTTTTGTTCAGGTACTCGACGAAGGCACGCAGACCGCCGTCATACTTATAGGTGTCGGTTTTTCCGCTTCGTTCATCCTTAAGCACAATGGCCACACCGGCATTAAGAAAGGCCAGTTCCCGTAGCTTTTTCGCAAGGATATCGTAATGGAACTCGATGTTTTTGAAAGTGGCGGTGGAGGGCTTGAAAAAAGTCTCGGTGCCGGTGATATTGGTATCGCCGACTACTGCCAGTGGCGCCTGAGGTACGCCATGGACATAGAACTGCTCGTGAACTTTCCCGCCACGTCGAATGGTCAGCTTAAGTTCTTCGGACAGTGCGTTTACGACGGAAACCCCCACGCCGTGCAGACCACCGGAAACCTTGTAACTGTTGTCGTCGAACTTGCCGCCGGCATGCAGGACGGTCATGATGACTTCGGCAGCAGACACCCCTTCAGTGTGCATCTCAGTAGGAATGCCGCGGCCATTGTCGGAGACTGTTATGCCTTCACCTGGGTGAACAACCACCCGAATCTCGTCACAGTGACCGGCCAAGGCTTCATCGATTGAGTTATCAACCAGCTCGAATACCATGTGGTGCAGACCGGTACCGTCCTCTGTATCACCGATATACATACCTGGCCGTTTGCGCACTGCATCGAGGCCCTTGAGGACCTTGATACTGGACGAATCGTAGGTTGATTCATTAGACATGCTATTCTCCGCTTGTGTTACTGATATGACTGTATTTTACCATGTTCCACGTGGAACTTGCCTGATCTGTCTGATATTAGCTTGTGCTCGTCGAGGTCTTTTGCATCGACCGCCGTGAACAAACATTGCGAGCCTGACTCACCCAATAACTCAATGACCCTATTTCTGTTTGGACGATCGAGCTCTGAGGCCAGGTCGTCTATCAGGTAGGTACACTGGTAATCCCCGCGCCCCGCAACATTGGCATCTGCGGCACTGCGTTTAACAAATTGCCCCATGGCGAGTTTCAAGGCACAAACCAATAACTTCAACTGACCACGACTCAGCAGCTCGGTCGCTACCACACCGTTCACCTTGATGACAAAATCGGCCCGATGAGGTCCATTCACAGTCATCCCATATTTGACGTCTCTCGCCCTGTGGTCTTTCAGGACTGTAGCAAACGCAAGGTCGCTGTCCCATCCCGCTTTGTATTCGAGTACAATCTTACGGCCAGGCAAAAGCTCATTCACCACTGCCGACAGAAACTCGGAAAATGACGCGATAATGGCCTGTCTGCTTTCGTGAATGGACTGCCCCAGCGCAGCCAACTCGATATCCCAGGCATCCAATTGCGCAAAAAGCTGATGTCCACCGACGGTCTTGAGCAGGCTGTTGCGATGCGAGATGCCTCGGCGATAAGCGCGCCAGTCATCCAGATAGGCATGTTCCACGTGGAACACTGCCCAATCAAGGAAGCGCCTTCGAACTTTACCGCTGCCTTCAAGCAACTGAAAGCTTTCTGTGTTTAATACCTGCAAGGGCAGGGTAGCCGCGACTGCCTGCCAGTTACGCTGCTGCTCGCCATCAAATTTCAGCTCATTTTTCCCGCTTCTGGACTTCAACAAACCGACTCGACCCGAGGCTGCCAGATCTGCAAATATCAGAAAGTCTTTCTGGTGATGGTTAACCAGCGGATCAACCTTGTGTGTGCGAAAGGATCGGCCAACGCTTAAAACATGGATAGCTTCCAACAGGCTGGTTTTGCCGCTGCCGTTGATGCCGGAGAATATATTGAAGCCCGGAGAGAGAGAGAGGTCGACCGCCTCCAGATTACGAAAACGATCGACCATCAGCCTTTGAATTACAGCCATGAAATCCCGGGGGAGGCGATTAGAGCCGCATGGGCATAACAACGTAGAGCGCATCAGAAGCCGATACAGCCTCAAGCAACGCACTACTATTCGAGTCAGACAAGGTGAATTTGACCTTGTCACTGTCCAGTACGTTGAGTACGTCGATCAAATAACCAACGTTAAAGCCAATCTCCAGCGCTTCGCCTTCGTACTCAACCGCAACCATATCTTCGGCTTCTTCCTGCTCCGGGTTATTCGCCAGTACTTTTAACTCATTCTGGCCCAGCTGCAGATTTACCCCACGATATTTTTCGTTGGACAGAATAGACGCACGACTGAACGCGTGTCGAAGCAGGGTCCGTTCTCCTATCACGGTCTTATTGCCACCTTTAGGGAGAACACGCTGATAGTCCGGGAACTTGCCATCAACCAGCTTCGAGGTAAAGGTGAAATCCTTCAGTCTCGCGCGAATATGGCCGGCGCCGAACACCAGCACCAACTCGTCCTCGGAAGGTTCGGACAACAGACGCGACAGCTCCAGCACCCCTTTGCGCGGCACAATGATCTGTTGCACATCGTCGACACCGGTACTGAGGCCAGTGGTATGCATGGCCAGGCGATGGCCATCGGTGGCAACCACGCGCAACCAGGAACTGCCCAGCTCAAACAGCATCCCGTTCAGGTAGTAACGAACGTCCTGTTGTGCCATGGCAAAGGCGCAGGAATCAATCAGATGCTTCAATTCCTGACCACTGATACCAATCTCGTAGGTGCCAGGCTCATCCACCGTTACCGGAAAGTCGGAGGCGGGCAGGGTTGCGAGCGTGAAGCGGCTGCGTCCGGCCTTGATCACAAACTTTCCATCATCCAGGGTAAACTCGAGCACGGCGTCATCAGATAGCGACTTGCAGATGTCCATCAGTTTACGACCGGGTACCGTGATTTCACCCGGGCGGCTGCCACTGTTTACTGGCACCCGACCGATCAGCTCCACTTCCAGGTCGGTACCGGTGATTTCCAACATGTCGTCTTTCAGCGTCAAAAGTACATTAGCCAGCACCGGCAATGTGTGGCGACGTTCTACAACACCTGCCGCCAATTGGAGGGGCTTGATGATTGCGTCCCTGGAAATTGTAAATTGCATATTCCGATCTCAGATAAGCGTTTTAATTATGAATAGATTGATGCCCCGACTGATACTACCGAATCAGGTAGTCAGCGCTCGCAACAGGTTATTATAGTCTTCCGCCAGATCCTGCGAGTCACCCCGCAATTTCTTGATCTGTTTGCATGCGTGCAACACCGTCGTATGGTCTCTACCACCAAATGCATCGCCTATTTCCGGCAGGCTGTGATTGGTCAGTTCCTTGGCCAGGCACATGGCAATCTGCCTGGGCCGGGCAACAGAACGGTTACGACGTTTGGACAGCATGTCAGACATCTTGATCTTATAATATTCTGCGACTGAGCGCTGAATATTATCAATCGAAACCAGTTTTTCATGCAGCGCAAACAGATCACGCAAGGCCTCGCGAACCAGATCAAGGTCGATCTTGCGACCGACAAAATTGGCGTGAATGATGACTTTCTTCAGCGCACCTTCAAGCTCACGCACATGCGAGCGCAATCGCTGGGCGATAAACATGGCGGCATCGCCCGGTAGCTCAACATTGCTCTGCGCGGCCTTGTTGATCAGGATGGCGGCACGTGTCTCCAGTTCCGGCGGTTCGACGGCAACGCTCAGGCCCCAACCAAAACGGGACTTTAATCTTTCCTCCAAGCCATTGATTTCTTTATGGTATTTATCACTTGTCAGAATAATCTGCTGACCACCTTCAAGCAACGCGTTGAAGGTGTGGAAAAACTCTTCCTGGGAGCGTTCCTTGCCGGCAAAAAACTGGATGTCATCAATCAGCAAGGCATCAACGGAGCGATAATAACGTTTGAACTCGTTGATGGCATTGAGCTGCAGCGCGGTCACCATGGTCGCCACAAAGGTTTCCGAATGCAGATACACAACCTTGGCATTGGGTTTACGCGCCAGCATGAAATTGCCAATGGCATGCATCAAATGCGTTTTACCCAGCCCTACGCCACCATAGATAAAGAGTGGGTTGTAGGCACCACCGGGATTTTCCGCAACCTGCAGCGCCGCTGCGCGGGCCAGCTGATTGGACTTACCTTCAATAAAGTTATCAAAGGTATTTTCATGGTTGAGGGAACCCTTGTGCCGAAGCTTGCCCTCAATGATCAGCTCCATGTTACGCCCTGAGCGTTTACTCTGGCTGCCACCGGTATAGGATTTACCGGCCAATGCGTCCTTGAGCTCAGTATCGTGATGATTTGCCGGCTCCACCAGACTCAGGTGTGCACCTGAGGATGGCATGGAGACTCCCGCCGGCGGCATCTGGATGGCCGGCGTTTTTCTGTCCTCATCAAACATGCGCTGATGCTGCTGCGCCGGAGCCTGCCGAGCCGCATGATCGCCCACTGCTGACGCGACCACGGCGGGCCGAACCGCCTGGCGACTGCCAACCTCCAGAAAAATGCCTATCTGTTCGCCATCGGTATGGCGATGGACCAGCTCGCTGATGCGGGCATAAAATTTGTCTTTCACCCACTCCTGTACAAACCGGTTAGGTGCCCGGAGGGTGAGACCTTCCTGTGATGCTTCTGCCTGTAAGGGTCGAATCCAGGTATTAAATTGCTGGGATGGGAGCTCATCCCTGAGGTGATCAACACACCGCTGCCAAGTTGCTAAAAGCACGACTTTCACTGCCCTGTAGTCTGTTATTGTGTGAACAAATTATTTAACGAGGGCAAATTCTAACCCGCTGAAGCACACTTATCCACACAAACAAGCGAGTTTTTACCTGTTCCAGAACATTTTTTATTTGTATGTTTTTCAATTATTTATAGACGCAAACTGGCAAAAACAGGGATCTTTGGCGAGCAATAAAAATACTGACGGGAAAAATTTATGCACAGGACATCCTGTGGATAACTTGTTATTAACAGGGTATAAGCAGCGGATAGAATTTCAGCTTTACAAAGTGCCCGCAATACAAGGAATCTATTGCATAAAGTCCGTAAAACATCTAAAATCCGCGCTCTTTAATTTATCCGAACCACCATTTACTGAATCACCCTGGATCGCCATTATGAAAAGAACTTTCCAACCCAGCCTGCTGAAACGCGCCCGAACTCACGGTTTCCGTGCTCGTATGGCAACCAAAGGTGGTCGTCTGGTTATCAAGCGTCGTCGTTCACGAGGCCGCGCCAAGCTGTCTGCCTGATTTGACTGACAAGAGCTGCATGTGACCGACCAGCAAATAACCAGTCATGGTTTTGGTAGAAATCTGCGGCTCCTGACGGCTTCCGACTATAAGGCCGTCTTTGGTCAGGCGGAATACAAGGTATCCTGCGCCCAGTTTCTGATACTTGCCATCCGGCATGGCAAGACCAATCCAAGAATGGGCCTGGTTATTGCCAAGAAAAATGTCCGTCTGGCCGTACATCGAAACCGAGTAAAGCGGCTGTGTCGCGAATCCTTCCGCCACCGTCAGCATTTACTCGCCGGGCTGGACATCGTTATTCTGGTCCGAAAAGGGCTGACCGACATGGACAACGCTGCTATTGTTCAGCTTCTGGAAAAACTGTGGCAGGATCTTGTCCGACGCCGCGACCGCCAGGTCGCCCTGCAGGCCACACACCAGACCATCAAATAGCCGCGAGATAACGGGTGACTTAACATGCTGGCTAAGTTCGCTATCAAGCTGATTACTGTCTACCAGTACACCCTCAGTCTTTTCATTGGCAATCAGTGCCGTTTTTATCCCTCCTGCTCGCATTACACTCAGGATGCCATTGCCTGTCACGGTGTGGTGAAAGGATGTTATCTTGGCACTCGCCGCATTCTGCGCTGTCATCCCTGGCATGAGGGCGGTTTTGACCCTGTCCCTGGCAGTCACACTCACTCTGACGGTGAAACGTCTTCAACCAATAAGTAGCCTTTACCCATGGACTATATTCGATACGCACTCCTGGCCGGTCTGGCCATTGTCAGTTACATGCTTCTGCTGGCCTGGCAGGAGGACTATCCCACATCTGCCCCTGCGCCTGAGGTGAGCCAAAGTCAACAGAGCACTGGTGATGTGCCTGCAGTAAGCAGTACCACGCCTGCCTCCGATACGCCTTCGGATATTCCCTCAGATATCCCGTCCGATATTCCGGTTGTGGCAAACTCTGCAAGCGCCGACAGCAACACGCAAAACAGCGAAACCTTGATTACCGTCAGTACAGATGTTCTGAACGTCACCATCGACCGTCGTGGTGGCGATATTGTGTTTGTGTCACTGCCAGAGCACTACACACAGATCGATACGCCCGATGAGCCTTTTGTGCTGCTGGAAAACACCACACTGAGAACCTATGTTGCCCAGAGCGGCCTGATTGGACAGAACGGTATCGACGGTGCCGAGCGCGCCCTGTATAGCGCCAGTGCCGACAGCTATGCCCTGGCGCCGGGCCAGGATGTCCTCAATGTCGATCTGCGCTATACCGACAGCAATGGCGTTGAGGTGACCAAGCGCTTCAGTTTTGAGCGCGACAATTACCTGATTGATGTCGTCTACGACGTCAACAACACTACCGACATGCCCTGGCAGGCCAACATGTTTGGTCAGATAAAACGCAGCAATTATGAAGATCCCACCCAGGGTAGCGGCTTCGGTATGGCCAGTTTCCTGGGCTTTGCCACCACGTCCAATGAAGACAACTACGTGAAGATCCCGTTCGACGAAGTTGAAGACCGTGCGTCACACGAAATTGACGGTGGCTGGGTGGCGCTGGGCCAACATTATTTCATTTCCGCCTTTATACCGCCGCAACAGGCGCGCAACAGTTTTTCGTTCCGGCGCAACAGCCAGAATGAGTATATAGGCGGCTTTACCAGTTCCGAATTCGTGGTAGCGCCCAACAGCACCAACGTTCAGCAAATGTCGTTTTACGCCGGCCCCAAGGACCAGTATCGACTGGGCGAAATCGCGCCCTGGCTGGATCGCACCATCGACTACGGCTGGTTATGGTTTGTGGCCTCACCCATCTACTGGTTGCTAACGCAGATCAACAACATTATTGGCAACTACGGCTGGTCAATTCTGATCTTGACCGTCATTGTCAAAGGTGTGTTCTTCAAGCTGTCCGCCACCAGTTACCGCTCCATGGCCAATATGCGACGCGTCATGCCCAAGATGAACCAGCTCAAAGAGCGCTACGGTGATGACAAAATGAAGCTCCAGAAAGCCACTATGGAGCTGTACAAAAAAGAGAAGATAAATCCGTTTGGCGGCTGTCTACCCATGCTGGTGCAGATGCCAGTGTTCATCGCCCTGTACTGGGTGCTGCTGGAAGGTGTCGAGCTGCGTCATGCGCCGTGGATTCTGTGGATCAATGACCTGTCAGTGATGGATCCGTACTTTGTGCTGCCACTGCTGATGGGTGCATCCATGTACGTCCAGTTCATGCTCAATCCAACACCCCAGGATCCGACTCAGGCCAAGATCATGAAATTCATGCCCATCGTGATGACGGTGTTTTTCCTCTGGTTCCCGGCTGGTCTGGTGCTGTACTGGTTGGCAAACAGCGTATTGGGCATTGCCCAGCAGTGGTACATCACGCGTAATATTGAGGCTGAATATGCAGCAAAAGAGGCTGCCAAAAGCTAAGCCCTGCACCCGGGCCGACTCTTGATGTTAAGTGCATCCGATACCGACACAATCTGTGCAGTCGCCACACCCCCTGGTCGCAGCGGTGTGGGGATTGTACGGATATCCGGGCCCGGCTGTGCGGATATTGCCAACACCGTTCTGAACTTTGCCCCCACCCCACGCCACGCCCATTACTGCCCATTTCATGACAGCAACGGCGAAGTCATTGATCAGGGCCTGGCCCTGTATTTTCCTGCACCCAATTCTTTTACCGGTGAAGATGTGCTGGAGCTGCAGGGCCATGGTGGCTACTTCATCATGGACGCTTTGTTGAAAATTGTCATGGCTGCCGGCGCCCGCCTGGCCCGTCCCGGGGAATTTACCGAACGCGCTTTTCTCAACGATAAGGTGGACCTGGCGCAGGCCGAAGCCATTGCTGATCTGATCGACAGCAGTTCAGCCGAAGCGGCAAAAAGCGCCATGCGCACGTTGCAGGGTGAGTTCTCCCGACTGATTGACGATTTGGCCGAAGCCATTACCCTGTTGCGTGTGTATCTGGAAGCCGCCATCGATTTCACCGACGAGGAAATCGATTTCCTCAGCGAAGGGCGTATTGCCGAAAAACTCGATGCCATTATCGCTACCCTGGACCAGGTACTGAAACAGGCACGGCAGGGAGCCCTGATTCGCGAAGGCATGGCGGTGGTCATCGCCGGTAAACCCAATGCCGGTAAATCCAGTTTGCTCAATGCCCTGGCGGGCAAAGAGTCGGCCATTGTTACGGATATCGCCGGCACCACTCGTGACGTCCTAAGTGAACAGATCATCATTGACGGCATGCCGCTGCATATCACCGACACTGCCGGCTTACGCGACAGCGAAGACATTGTCGAGCAGGAAGGCATCCGCCGGGCAGTCAAGGCTGTGCAGCAGGCAGATCGCATCCTGCTGGTGGTCGACGCTGCCCAGGAAAGCGTTGATACCGGCAATATCAAACGCTACCTGCAAGGCCCCGGCTTTGAGGCACTGGCGCATGCCCTGGACACTGCCAGGCTGACCATCATCCAGAACAAGATTGACCTGCAGGCCGGTTCTCCGGTGCTACTGGCGGCAGAAAATACCACCGGCGCCAGTGTCATTCGCCTTTCCGCCAAACAGAACGCGGGCATCGATCTGCTGCGCCAGCACCTGAAAGACTGCATGGGTTTCCAGGCAACGGCAGAAGGTGGCTTTATTGCCCGTCGCCGCCATCTGGACGCCTTGCGCAAAACCCGTGAGTGTCTGGAACAGGCACGTTTTCAGCTCTCCCATCACGCCGCCGCAGAACTGGTTGCCGAAGATTTGCGTCATGCGCACCGATATCTGGGCGAAATTACCGGTACCGTCACCACCGATGATCTTCTGGGCCGGATTTTTTCCAGTTTTTGCATCGGAAAATAACTTTTTTTACCTGTTGCCAAGATGCTCAGAAACTGTGCATAAAACCGAAATATCTGTGTATAAGTTTTTGTGAAAAATCAGCCGATTTTTGCCCTGTGGATAATACCGGCTTTTCTACACAGCTTGATAAGCGTTTTAATGCAGCTTCAACAGTGCTTGTTAACCGAACTATACAGTTAATATGTTACTGTTTTTATTGAGTAAAGATGGCTTGTCTACAGAAAACCCGGTTACCATTAGTAATAACAGTATTAAGTCTTAACGTTTTATCTATAACTATAAATATTAAATTTAATTACTTTTGTGAATAAGCTTTGCTTGTGGATTATTTTCAAACACAAGCCTTTAAATTTGCGATACAAGGCTTATACTTAGCACCCTTTCCAAATTTGACTGTTGAAACTATGGATTTTTCCAAACGATATGACGTGATCGTGGTCGGTGGTGGCCACGCCGGGACCGAGGCAGCCCTTGCGGCAGCCCGTTCAGGCGTGCAAACCCTGCTGCTGACGCACAATATCGAAACCCTGGGCCAGATGTCCTGCAACCCCGCGATCGGCGGGATAGGAAAGAGCCACCTGGTGCGTGAGATTGATGCGCTGGGCGGTGCCATGGCCAGAGCCACAGACCTGGCCGGGATCCAGTTTCGTGTGCTGAACAGCAGCAAAGGCCCTGCCGTGCGTGCCACTCGTGCCCAGGCTGACCGCGCCCTGTATCGCGCAGCTATCCGAAATATCCTCGAAAGTCAGGAAAATCTTGATATCTTTCAACAGGCTGCCGATGACCTGATTATCAGCGGTGAGCGCGTTGATGGGGTGGTAACACAGATGGGCGTGCGCTTTTTCGCGCCCACCGTGGTGCTCACCACCGGCACTTTTCTCGGCGGCAAAATCCATATCGGCTTGGAAAATTCTTCGGGTGGCCGTGCCGGTGATCCACCGTCGATCAAACTGGCTGACCGGCTGCGTGAATTGCCTTTCAACGTGGGACGTCTCAAAACCGGCACACCTCCGCGCATCGACGCCCGCTCGGTGGATTTTTCCGTGATGCAGGCACAGCCCGGTGACACACCACTGCCGGTGATGTCTTTCATGGGCAAGGTGGAGGATCACCCTGAGCAGATAAATTGTTATATAACAGCGACTAATGAGCGTTGCCATGAAATCATCCGCAACGGGCTGGACCGATCGCCCATGTATTCGGGGGTTATCGAAGGCATCGGGCCGCGTTATTGTCCGTCCATCGAAGACAAGGTCATGCGCTTTGCCGACAAGACCTCACATCAGATCTTTGTCGAACCCGAAGGCCTGAACACCAACGAACTGTATCCCAACGGCATCTCCACCAGCCTGCCGTTTGATGTGCAGATTGAGCTGGTGCGTCAGATCAGGGGGTTTGAAAACGCCCACATAACGCGTCCCGGCTACGCCATCGAGTACGACTTTTTTGATCCACGGGATCTGCACCACTCGCTGGAAACACGGTTCATCAAAGGGTTGTACTTTGCCGGCCAGATCAACGGTACCACGGGTTACGAAGAAGCCGGCGCCCAGGGGCTGTTGGCGGGTATCAACGCTGCCCGTGCCGCCCGCGAGCTGGAAAGCTGGTGTCCGCGTCGCGACCAGGCCTATATTGGCGTGCTGGTTGATGATCTGATCAGCATGGGCACCACCGAGCCCTATCGCATGTTTACCAGCCGGGCGGAATACCGCTTGCTGCTGCGTGAAGACAACGCCGACCTGCGTCTGACTGGCATGGGCCGGGACATGGGCCTGATTGACGATGTGCGCTGGCAGGCGTTTTGCCAGAAGCAGGACAGTATTGGTGATGAACTGAAGCGTCTGAAGTCTGTCTGGGTGCAGCCCGGTACCGACAAGGAGGCAGCCATCAGTGGCTTGCTGGATAAACCTCTGGGTCGCGAGTACAGTCTGGCCGACCTGTTGGCACGCCCGGAGCTGAGTTATCAGACCATGCGCGACGCCTTGCAGGAAACCTCGATCAAGTTGCCGGAACTGGATCCTCAGGTGACTCAGCAAGTCGAGATACAGCTTAAATATCAAGGTTATATCAACCGTCAGGAAGAGGATATCCAGAAGCTCAAGCGCCAGGAGAACACAGCGCTGCCGGCGGATTTTGACTACCAGCACATGGAAGGTCTGTCCAACGAGCTGAAACAGAAGTTGCTGGCAGCCAAACCCGATACCATTGCCCGCGCCGCGCGAATCCCAGGCATGACGCCGGCTGCCGTGTCCCTGCTGCTGATCTATCTGAAAAAATACCAGGCTGTCAGAACCCGGCAAAGCGCCTGACTGTTCGCCTGACGGGAAACGACAACAATGGATCTGACCCAACGACTACAACAGGGACTGGTTGAGATGGGCCTTGACCTCAGTGAGGGCCAGCAAAACAGCCTGATCGATTACGTGCATCTGCTCGACAAGTGGAACCAGGCGTTCAACCTGTCAGCGGTACGTGATCCGCGGGAAATGGTGTCACGCCACCTGCTCGATAGCCTGAGTCTGTTACCCCGCCTGCAACAGCTGAGTGCTGGCAAAAACGGGTTCACCATTCTGGATGTTGGAACCGGGCCGGGCCTGCCGGGCATCCCGCTGGCGCTGAGTCTGCCAGATGTGAATTTTGTGTTGCTGGACAGCAACGGTAAAAAAACCCGCTTTGTGTTTCAGGCTCTGCTGGCGCTGGGTATAAAAAATGTCAAAGTTGAAAACACCCGCATCGAAAGCTACCAAAGTCCGGGCCAACTTGATATTGTCGTTAGCCGGGCGTTTTCCTCGCTGGCTGATTTTGCCCAGGGTTGTGAACATCTTTGTGGTCCGGACACCCGATTGCTGGCGATGAAAGGCCTGTACCCGACTGAAGAAATTAGCGATCTGCCCGCACACTGGCAGCATGTGGATGCCCGGGCCATCGATATACCGCAGTGCGATGCACAGCGCCATATCATCGAATTACAATTGACCAGACATTAACAACCGAACCCTACAACAGCAGCAGACAACGCAAGCAGACAGGAACCGCCGGTGACAAAAATAATCGCGATCGCCAACCAGAAAGGCGGTGTAGGCAAAACCACCACATCAGTCAATCTGTCTGCCTCACTGCAGGCGACCAAACGTCGGGTGTTGCTGGTGGACATGGATCCACAGGGTAACGCCACCATGGGCAGTGGTGTGGACAAGGCCGAGCTGGAATATTCTGTCTATGATGTGCTGATTGGTGAGGCTGATTTTGATCAGGCTTGCGTCAAGGCCCCGGAAGCCGGTTTTGATATGTTGCCGGCCAATGGCGACCTGGTCGCCGCAGAAATCGAACTGCTGGAACTCGATCGCCGTGAAAGCCGACTGAAAGAACTGCTGGCCAAAGTCAGCGATCGTTACGACTTTATTGTCATCGATTGTCCCCCGTCGCTGAACATGCTCACCCTCAATGCTCTGGTCGCGGCACAGGGTGTCATCATTCCCATGCAGTGCGAGTACTATGCGCTGGAAGGTCTGTCCGCACTGGTGGATACCATTTCCGCTGTCAGCGAAACACATAATCCGGAACTCAGGATCGAAGGTATCCTGCGAACCATGTACGACCCGCGTAACAAGTTGACCACGGAAGTATCGGGGCAGCTGTACCACCATTTTGGTGACCGGGTGTATCGCACCGTAGTACCCCGCAATGTCAGGTTGGCCGAAGCGCCCAGCTACGGCTTGCCGGTGCTGCAGTATGATCGTCAGTCCCGCGGGGCCATCGCCTATCTGGCGCTGGCCGGTGAAATGCTGCGTCGCCAGGAACAGGTTGCTGTCTGAGCGAGATACGGTTTGGGCAAGACGCTGTTTGAACAAGATGCTGTTTTAGAGAATCATCAAGGATCATAAAGGTTTGAGCATGTCAGGAAAGAAAAAACTGGGCCGTGGACTGGACAAACTGCTGGGCAGTGCCGCTGCCTCGCATCGTGCTGCGCAGGCCGCCGAGCAGGTTGCTGTGCAGCCTGATACCGACCCAGGTCAGCCACAAACACGCGTTGACCGGGACAGTGAACTTCGTCATCTGCCGGTTGAGCTGATCCAGCGCGGCAAATACCAGCCACGCACGGACATGCACCAGGAAGCCCTGCAGGAACTGGCCGAATCGATCAAGGCCCAGGGCGTCATGCAGCCCATTGTGGTGCGGCCGGTGCCCGGCGACCGTTATGAAATCATCGCTGGCGAACGCCGCTGGCGCGCCACCCAGCTGGCGGGCCTTGACACTATCCCCGCCGTCATCCGCCTGGTCGGCGACGAATCTGCCATCGCCATGTCGCTGATTGAAAACATTCAGCGCGAAAACCTCAACCCCATCGAAGAAGCCATGGCGCTAAAGCGTCTGCAGGAAGAATTTGAACTGACCCAGCAGGAAGTTGCTGAAGCGGTTGGCAAATCGCGCACCACGGTCACCAACCTGCTGCGTCTGATGTCGCTGAGCCATGATGTGCGCCTGATGCTGGAGCGCGGAGATCTGGAAATGGGTCATGCCCGCGCCCTGCTGGGGCTGCCCGTGGAGCAGCAGTCCGACGCCGCCAAGTCGGTCAGCGGCAAAGGCCTGTCCGTGCGCCAGACCGAATCCATGGTGCGCCGTTTGCTGGCCGACGATTCGCCCAAAAAAGCCGAGGTGGAAAGACAGGATCCTGACATTGCCAGTCTGGAAGACAAGCTGTCAGAGCAGATCGGAGCGCGGGTGCAGATCCAGCACAGCAGCAAGGGTTCCGGCAAACTGACGTTACGCTATAACAGTCTGGACGAACTTGACGGCATTCTTGCCCATATCAAGTGAACCGATTTAAGCAGGAGTGTGTAATACCGTGTTGATTGGACGGGCTAAAATCCCTATAATGCGCACCTCTGAAAGGGGAATGGAAGCCAAAAACAAGAGAGCTTTTGACGACCAACGCCATACATGTCAACGATAAAAGCTCCTCCCATATATAAAGTTGCAGTTATTCAAGCGGTTACGTTGTTACTGCTGGTGCTGGCGACAGCGGCATCAGGCAGTTGGCTGAGTGCATATTCTTTACTGATCGGTGGTTTGATCTGTCTGATACCGGGCACACTTTTCGCGAGAAAAGCGTTTAAGTACCGGGGAGCAAGGTCGGCCGGACTGATTGTAAAGGAACTTTATAAGGGTGAAGCGATAAAACTGGTCTTGATGGGTGCAGGGTTCGCACTGAGTTTTATCTATATAGATCCACTGAACGTGGTGGCTTTGTTTTCAGGATTTGTTCTGGTGCACATAACAGGCGTGCTTATGTTTGTCCGCGTAAGCAGCTCTGTCCGGAACAACCCGTAAAATCGGCAAATTGACAAGAAATAAATCAAACCATGGCAGATGCAAATTCAACAGGCTTTACCATGCCTGAGTACGAAAGCGGCACGGAATACATTGCCCACCACCTTGGTTTCCTGAAATACGGTCAGAAGGCCGATGGTAGCTGGGGTATCGCCCACTCTGTGGAAGAAGCCAATGCGATGGGTTTCTGGTCCATCCATGTTGACTCCATGCTCATGTCCCTGTTGCTGGGTGTGATTTTCATGGGTCTGTTTTATTTCGTAAGTCGTCGCGCGACATCGGGTATTCCTGGTGGTTTACAGAATGCCGTTGAGTTCATTGTGGAGATGGTGCAAACCACGGTTAAAGGTACTTTCTTTGCCCGCAATGACCTGATCGGCCCGCTGGCCCTGACCATTTTCTGCTGGATCTTCATGATGAACCTGATGGATCTGGTGCCGGTTGACTGGATTCCGTTGACCGCAGCGTTTATTGCGCAGGACAGCCACCTGTATTTCAAAGCTGTACCAACAACCGATCTGAATATCACCGCCGGTTTTGCTGTCAGTGTATTTATTCTGGTTATCTATTACAGCATCAAAATTAAGGGCATGGGCGGGTTCCTTGGCGAATTTGCCTTCCATCCGTTTGGTAAATGGGCAGTACCGCTCAACCTCATAATGGAAATCCCCAGTTTTCTCGCCAAGCCGGTATCGCTGGCACTGCGACTGTACGGCAACCTGTTTGCTGGCGAAATGATCTTCATGGTGATTGCGATGATTGGGTTGTTCCAGCTGCCACTGCATTTTGCATGGGCGGTGTTCCACATCCTCATTATCACCTTGCAGGCGTATCTGTTCATGATGCTGACAATTGTCTATCTGAACCAGGCACACACGAAGCCCGAGGCTCACTAAACCCTTAACCTTTTTTTGTTAGACCTTTTGTTAAATCTTGGAGAAAAAAATGGAAACTATTCAGGCATTTTCTGTAATCGCTATCGCCCTCATCTTTGGTCTGTGTGGCGCTGGTACAGCGGTTGCATTCGGTAATCTGGGTGGCAAGCTGATTGAAAGTTCAGCACGTCAGCCGGAACTGGCGCCCAAACTGCAGGTTCAGTTCTTCCTGGTTGCTGGTTTCGTTGACGTAATCTCGATCATCGGCGTGGGTGTTTCTTTCCTGGTGATGTTCGCGAATCCTTTCGTCGGTTAATCGAACGCTTGAATCGATTTTCAAGCCCAGCGGATAACTAACGCAGAGGTGACACCATGAATCTTAATGCAACCATACTCGGCCAATCGATAGCCTTTGCTGTCTTTGTCTGGTTCTGCCTGAAGTATGTCTGGCCGCCTATTACGGCAGCCCTGGCAGAGCGTCAGAAAAAGATTGCCGATGGTCTGGAAGCGGCTGACCGTGCTCAGCGTGACCTGAACCTGGCGCAGAACAAGGCAGCTGACGAGCTTCGCGAAGCCAAGGTCAAGAGTGCTGAAATCATCGACATGGCCAACAAGCGTGCCAACCAGATCGTTGATGAAGCCAAGGACAAGGCCCGAGACGAAGGTCAGCGTCTGATCGCTGGCGCTAAAGCCGAAATCGAAATGGAAGTTCAGCGTGCGCGCGAAGTATTGCGAGCGCAAGTCGCGGCCATCGCGATCTCCGGTGCCGAGAAAATTCTCGAAGCGTCCGTGGATCAGGCTGCCAACGAAGAGCTGGTTAAAAAACTCGCTTCTGAGTTATAGGCGAACATACGATGGCAGAGTCAATTACATTAGCCCGCCCTTACGCCAACGCCGCTTTTGAAGTCGCGGTTGCCGACAAAGCGCTGGCCGAATGGTCAGGAATGCTGAAGACGCTCGCAGCGGTAACAGCAGACGGAAAAGTCAGCACGCTGTTGAAGAATCCGGCGTTGACTGCTGACAAGCAGTCCGATGCCTTGCTGGCAATCTGCGGCAATGACATATCCGCCAAGGGCAAAAACATGATCAGGTTGCTGGCAGACAATCGCCGGTTACCGCTGTTGCCCGAAATTTCAGAAATCTTTGAGGTTCTGAAAGCTGCGAAGGAAAAGAGCATCGACGTCGAGCTTGCCACTGCATTTACCCTGAGTGATGCGCTGGTCGAGCAACTGACCCAGGCACTTCAGAAGCGTTTGGACCGACAGGTCAAGCTGCACACCAGCGTTGACCAGAGTCTGATCGGAGGCGCCGTCATTCGCGCAGGTGATACCGTCATCGACAGTTCTGTTCGCGGAAAACTGAACAAATTAGCCGAATCATTGAGTTCCTAGAACACCTGGGAATGAGGGAATAAGCATGCAACAACTGAACCCGTCAGAAATCAGTGAAATTATCAAACAGAGAATCGATAATCTCGACGTTTCTGTGCAGGCCAAGAACGAAGGTACCATCGTCAGCGTTTCTGACGGTATTGTTCGTATCCACGGTCTGGCAGATGTCATGTACGGTGAGATGATCGAATTTGATGGTGGCCTTTTTGGTATGGCACTTAACCTGGAGCGTGACTCCGTAGGTGCTGTGGTCCTGGGCGACTACCAGTCACTGGCCGAAGGCCAGTCCTGTCGTTGTACCGGCCGCATTCTGGAAGTGCCGGTTGGCCCGGAAATGGAAGGCCGCGTTGTTGATGCACTGGGTAACCCCATTGACGGCAAAGGCGCGATCAACGCCAAGTTGACTGCACCGGTAGAGAAAGTAGCGCCTGGTGTAATCGCCCGTAAATCGGTCGACCAGCCGGTACAGACTGGCCTGAAAGCCATCGACGCCATGGTGCCGATCGGTCGCGGCCAGCGTGAGCTGATCATCGGTGACCGTCAGGTTGGTAAAACCGCTGTTGCTGTTGATGCCATCATCAACCAGAAAGGCAAAGGCGTTAAGTGTGTCTACGTTGCTATCGGTCAGAAGCAGTCGTCCATTGCTCAGGTTGTGAGCAAGCTGGAAGAACACGGCGCCATGGAATACACCATTGTGGTTGCCGCCAGCGCCTCCGACCCGGCGTCCATGCAGTACCTGGCACCTTACTCGGGCTGCTCCATGGGTGAGTACTACCGTGACCGCGGTGAAGATGCCCTGATTATTTATGATGACCTGACCAAGCAGGCCTGGGCCTACCGTCAGATCTCCCTGCTGCTGCGTCGTCCGCCGGGCCGTGAAGCTTATCCTGGTGACGTATTCTATTTGCACTCCCGTCTGCTGGAGCGTGCATCGCGCGTAAACGCCGACTACGTAGAGCAGATGACCAACGGTGAAGTGAAAGGCAAGACCGGTTCTTTGACCGCACTGCCGATCATTGAAACCCAGGCTGGTGACGTGTCTGCATTCGTACCGACCAACGTGATCTCCATCACCGACGGCCAGATCTTCCTGGAAACCGACCTGTTTAACGCGGGCATCCGTCCAGCGATCAACGCCGGTCTGTCAGTATCGCGTGTAGGTGGTGCAGCTCAAACCAAAATCATCAAGAAGCTCGGTGGTGGTATCCGTATCGCCCTGGCACAGTATCGCGAGCTGGCGGCATTCGCGCAGTTTGCATCCGATCTGGACGATGCCACCCGCGCCCAGCTGGAGCACGGTCAGCGTGTTACCGAGTTGATGAAGCAGGGTCAGTACTCACCGATGTCAGTTGCCGAAATGGGTCTGGTATTGTTCGCTGCCAACGAAGGCTTTCTGAAGGATGTTGATCTGAACAAGATCGTGGCGTTTGAGAAAGCGCTGGTGTCTTATGCCAACAGCCAGCACAGCGAGTTGTTGAACAGCGTGAACAGCAAGCCTGACTACAACGACGAAATTTCTGCGCAGTTCAAGTCGTTGATTGAGCAGTTCAAAGCAACTCAAACCTGGTAATCTTTGGCCCTGTCATGACAGGGCCTGGCAATTTCGGTAGGCGGTGAATTATGGCTGGTGGAAAAGAGATTCGAGGCAAGATCTCCAGCATCAATAACACGCGGAAAATAACCAGCGCCATGGAAATGGTGGCTGCGTCAAAGATGCGTAAAGCACAGGATCGCATGGCGATTGGCAAACCTTACGCGACTCATATGCGCAAGGTCATTGGCCATATTGCCAACGCGAACCCGGAGTATCGTCACGTCTATTTCACTACGCGTGAAGTCAAACGTGCCGCATTTATTGTTATTTCTTCAGACCGCGGCCTCTGTGGCGGTCTTAATATCAACGCGTTCAAGGCGGCCGTCAAGGCAATCTCCGCGTTGCGTAAACAGAACGTCGACGTCGAGTTTGCGGCAGTAGGCGCCAAGGCAACATCGTTCTTCAATAACTACGGCGGTAAAGTCGCAGCATCGGTACGCGGTCTGGGTGACAAACCCGAGTTGGCCGATGTGATCGGCGCCGTGAAGGTGATGCTGGACAAGTTCGACAATGGTGAAATCGATCAGCTTTTTCTGGTCAGCAACACCTTTGTCAACACCATGACCCAGACACCGGTGGTCGCCCAGCTGCTGCCGCTGGAGCCGTCAGATGATAAAGAGCTCAAGCATCACTGGGATTATATCTATGAACCCCAGGCAGAAGCACTGCTCGATGGTCTGCTGGCCCGCTACATTGAAACCCAGGTTTATCAGGCTGTGGTAGAAAACCTGGCATGCGAGCAAGCGGCGCGAATGATTGCAATGAAGAACGCAACTGAAAACGCAGGCGATTTGATTGAAGAGCTTGGCCTTGTCTACAACAAGGCGCGTCAGGCTTCCATTACCCAGGAATTGTCTGAGATCGTCAGCGGCGCGGCCGCGGTCTGATCGCCAGCGACAAACAGTTATTTAACCAGTTTAGAAGATCAGGAATACTTAAGAGGAACCGGACATGAGTAGCGGTCGTATCGTACAAATTATCGGTGCAGTTATCGACGTACAATTCCCGCGGGAAGATGTACCTCGTATCTATGATGCACTGTCCGTCGAAGGCGGCGAAATCACACTCGAAGTGCAGCAGCAGTTGGGCGACGGCATCGTACGTACCATCGCGATGGGCAGTACTGAAGGTCTGCGTCGTGGGCTGGAAGTGTCCAACACCAAAGCGCCGGTTTCTGTGCCTGTCGGTAAAGAAACGCTGGGCCGTATCATGGACGTACTGGGCCGCCCGATTGATGAGCGTGGCGACATCGGTGAACAGGAGCGCATGCCCATTCACCGTAAGGCGCCTGCCTACGATGAACTGTCAGCATCCAATGAACTGCTGGAAACCGGCATCAAGGTTATCGACCTGATCTGCCCGTTCGCCAAAGGTGGTAAGGTCGGTCTGTTCGGTGGTGCCGGTGTTGGTAAAACCGTCAACATGATGGAGCTGATCAACAACATCGCCAAAGCACACAGCGGTCTGTCTGTATTTGCCGGTGTGGGTGAGCGTACTCGTGAAGGTAACGACTTCTACCACGAGATGCAGGAATCCAAGGTTATCGACATGGACAACCTGACCAACTCCAAGGTAGCGATGGTATACGGCCAGATGAACGAGCCGCCCGGTAACCGTCTGCGTGTGGCACTGACCGGTCTGACCATGGCTGAGAAATTCCGTGATGA